>Ga0208958_1001226_pt1 | contig 26717 bp, 27 predicted proteins | sample RifOxyB1_FD_184032 | JGI IMG/M metagenome (GOLD analysis project Ga0208958, IMG submission 184032) | Soil microbial communities from Rifle, Colorado - Rifle Oxygen_injection B1 (SPAdes) | ecosystem: Environmental > Terrestrial > Deep subsurface > Rock core/Sediment | place: Rifle, Colorado...
CGATCAAATGGATCGTAGGCGCGGGCCAGAGCCTTCAGGGGCGGCTGCTGATCTATGACGGCCTGGCGGGAACGGCGCGAACGGTGCGGATCGCGCCTGATCCCGCATGCCCGGTCTGCGGCGGCTGATTTGTCCGACTCAGGCGGCGGTTTCGAACCGCACGTCGTCCAGGGCCAACTCGGGCAGGGGAGCGGCGAAGCCCAGGGCAGGATTGCTGAGCACCGTCACCAGCCGCTCGCCGCAATAGAGGCAAAGAGTTTCGAATCCCGGCCAAGTCGCCGCCACATCGGCCAGGGCCCGGTCGGCGGCGCGATCGTCCTCGGCCTTCAGAACGCAGATGTCACGCACCGGAACACCCGGCAGGTTGACGATACAATAGTAGGAGTCCAACGCACGCTTCCCTTACAGGCCGCCGAAACGATCCCTGATCGCGGCGGTTCCTCCAGTGATCGGCGTTTTCGACAGGGGTGTGAGGCCCCCCCGACAGTCCTGTGAAATCGCAGGTCCTAAAGCATCGCCGGAATGACCCGGTCGGGCGGGCGATGGCCGTTCTGGAAGGTCATGACATTGGCGATGACCCGGTCGCCCATGTCCTGGCGCGCCTCCAGCGTCGCCGAACCGAGGTGGGGCAGGAGGACGACGTTGGGATGGCCCATCAGGCCCGGATGGATGGCCGGCTCATGTTCGAATACATCCAGGCCCACGCCGGCGATCGCCCGCGCCGCCACCGCCTGGGCCAGAGCCGCCTCGTCGATCAGTTCGCCGCGCGCGGTGTTGATCAGGATGGCGTGGGGCTGAAGCCGCGCCAGGCGTTCGGCCGACAGAAGATGATGGGTCTCCCGTGTGGCTGGACAGTTCAAGGAGACGATGTCCATCCGCGCCAGCATCTGGTCCAGGTCGTCCCAATAGGTGGCGCCCAGCTCCTCGGCGATCAGGTCCGAGACGGGCTTGCGATTGTGGTAATGCACCTGCAGGCCGAAGGCCTTGGCGCGACGGGCCAGGGCCTGGCCGATCCGGCCCATGCCGACGATCCCCAGCCGCTTGCCCCACAGCTTGCGCCCGCACATCCAGGTCGGGGTCCAGCCCTCGAAACGGCCTTCGGCCACCACCTGGGCCCCTTCGACGATGCGGCGGCTGACGGCCAGGATCAGGCTCATGGCCAGGTCGGCCGTATCCTCGGTCAGGACGCCGGGCGTATTGGTGACGATGATGCCGCGCGCCACGGCCGCCTCGACGTCGATATGGTCGACCCCGGCGCCGAAGTTGGCGATCATCTTCAGCTGTTCGCCGGCGCCGTTGATCAGGTCTGCGTCAATGAGGTCGGTGATGGTGGGCGCCAGGACCTCCGCCCGCTGAACCGCCGCCTCCAGCGCCGCCCGGTCCATCGGCTGGTCCTTAAGGTTCAGCTCGGCGTCGAACAGTTCGCGCATCCGCGTTTCGACCGCGTCCGGCAGGCGTCTGGTTAATACGACCTTAAGCTTGCGAACGGACATTGCGGGCCTTGGTTAGCGGGCGATGGTTCAGGATCGAAGCCCGCGCGACGGGTCGTTCCAACTGTGTCTAGCAAAGCCGCCGCCATCTTCCAAAGCCTGCGACGCCGCACCGCCGTCGCCCTGGCCGTTCTGGGCCTGGGGGTGATGGCCGGCGCCGGCGCGACCATGCCCGATGGGCGCCCCACCCCGACGGGGCTGGAGGTGCCGCGCTGGATCTCGCTGAAGTCCTCCCACGTCCGCGCCCGCCAGGGGCCGGGGCTGGACTATCCGATCCTGTGGGAGTATCGCGCCGCCGGCCTGCCGGTCCAGGTGATCGCCGAGACGACCGAATGGCGAAAGATCTGCGATCCGGACGGGGCCGTAGCCTGGATTCACCGCACCGTCTCTTCCGGCCGCCGCTATGTCTTCAACACCTCGGCCGAAGAGGTGATGATCCACGCCGGCAAGTCCCAGGCCTCGGCGGTCCGTGCGCGCCTGTCGCCCCGGTCCCTGGTGTCGCTGGACGAATGCGAGGACGGCTGGTGCCGGGTGCGGGCGCGCCGCCTGCGCGGTTGGATTCAGGAAAGGGCCGTCTTCGGCGTCCAGCAACGCGCGCTATGCAACGCCAACCGGCCCGCAGGAACCGGCCGAAGCTGAAGGGCCGAAAACCGGCGGTGTTGAGCGAAGCGGCTCGGTCGTGTAACCCGCAGGCAACAGCAGACCTGACGGAATCGCCTTGACCCAGTCCCAATATCCCTCGTCCTTCGATCACGAGGCCCTTCTCGCCTCCGGGCGCGGCGAACTGTTCGGTCCCGGCAACGCCCAACTGCCTGCGCCGCCTATGCTGATGTTCGATCGGATCACCCAGATCACGGCCGACGGCGGCGCCCATGGCAAGGGCTATGTGGAGGCCGAGCTGGATATCCATCCCGACCTCTGGTTTTTCCAGTGTCACTTCATCGGCGATCCGGTCATGCCCGGCTGCCTGGGTCTGGACGCCATGTGGCAGCTGGTCGGCTTCTATCTGGGCTGGATCGGCGGCCCTGGCCGCGGCCGTGCGCTCGGCGTCGGCGAGGTCAAGTTCACCGGTCAGGTGACGCCCGACATCAAGAAGGTCGTGTACAAGATCGACCTGAAACGGGTGATCAATCGCAAACTGGTGATGGGCATAGCCGACGGCGTGCTGGAGGCCGACGGCGAGGTCATCTACACCTGCAACGACATGCGGGTGGGACTCTTCGGCGCCGCCAAGGACGAGCAGGCGGGCGCCTAACACCTATATAACCGCGGACAGCGCGGAAGACCCCCAGGGTCGAGAAGCTAGAGTAAGGAAACACCATGCGTCGTGTCGTCGTCACCGGCCTGGGCATCGTCTCTTCCATCGGCCACGGTGCCGAAGAGGTGACCCAGTCCCTGCGCGAAGCCCGTTCGGGCGTCGTCCATGCGCCTGATCACGCCAAATACGGCTTCCGCAGCCAGGTCTGGGCCCCGCCCAAGATCGGCCCGTGGGAGGAGCTGGTCGATCGTCGCGCCGCCCGTTTCCTGGCCAACGGCACGGCCTGGGCGCACATCGCCTTCGAAGAGGCGCTGAAGTCCTCGGGCATGACGGCGGACGAGATCAAGGACGACCGCATCGGCCTGATCGTCGGCGAGGGCGGCCCCTCGACCCAGGTCATCCTTCAGGCCGCCGCCACCACCATCGAAAAGACCTCGCCCAAGCGCATCGGGCCTTTCGCGGTGCCGAAGGCCATGGCCAGCGGCCCCTCGGCCGTGCTGTCGACCTGGTTCCAGATGCGCGGCGTCAACTATTCGATCAGCTCAGCCTGCGCGACCTCCGCCCACTGCATCGGCGCCGGGGTCGAACAGATCCAGTGGGGCAAGCAGGACGTGGTCTTCGCCGGCGGCTGCGAGGACATCGACTGGTCCATGTCGAACATGTTCGACGCCATGGGCGCCATGTCGTCGGACTTCAACGAAACCCCCTCGGTCGCCTCGCGCGCCTATGACGTCAACCGCGACGGCTTCGTCATCGCCGGCGGCGCCGGCATCGTGGTGCTGGAGGAATACGAGCGGGCCAAGGCGCGCGGCGCGACCATCTATGCCGAGGTCACCGGCTATGGCGCCAACTCCGACGGCTACGACATGGTCGCCCCCTCGGGCGAGGGCGCCCAGCGCTGCATGAGGATCGCGCTGGAACAGGCCGGTAATCCGAAGATCGACTATCTGAACCCGCACGGCACCTCGACCCCGGTCGGCGACTCCAAGGAGATGGAGGCCGTCCGCGCCGTCTTCGGCGACCAGATGCCGATGATCTCCTCGACCAAGTCGCTGACGGGCCACTCGCTCGGCGCGGCGGGCGCTCAGGAAGCCATCTACTGCCTGCTGATGATGCAGAACGGCTTCGCCGCCGAAAGCGCCCATATCGAGACCCTTGATCCGGCCTTCGAGGGCATGCCCATCCTGCGTCAGCGCCACGAGGGCGAACTGACCCACGTCATGTCCAACAGCTTCGGCTTCGGCGGCACCAACGGCACGCTGATCCTGTCCAAGGTCTGAGTCCGTGTTCGCCCTGCGGGTGGATGATCTGAGCGGGGAGGCGGTTCGGGCCCTCCTGGCCTTCCACCTGCAGGGCATGCACGCCTCCTCGCCCGCCTGCCACGTCCACGCCCTGGACCTGACCGGCCTGCTTCAGCCGAACGTCACGGTCTGGAGCGCCTGGGACGGCGCGGCCCTTGCCGGCATCGGCGCCCTGAAGCTGATCGACGCCGATCAGGCCGAGGTGAAGTCGATGCGCACCCACCCCGACCATCTGCGGCGCGGCGTGGCGGCGGTGCTGCTGGAACAGATCATCGCCGCCGCACGGGCCGCAGGCGTCAAACGGCTGAGCCTGGAAACCGGCCGCGGCGACGCCTTCGAACCGGCCCTGGCGATGTACCGCCGCCGCGGCTTCGTGGATGGCGGTCCGTTCGCCGGGTACGAGGCGAATGAGTTCAGCCAGTTCCTGCATCTGGATTTGTAAGGGCCGTCCTGCGGAAGTGTTAGGAGGCTGGGCCTTCGCCACAAGTCAAGAACGACGATGGTCGGCGGAGGTCGATCTGAACGTCTGATTTCCGGCGGGAGGTTTAAGTCACGCTTCGACCCGTTGCGGACGCCGACGTGGGCTATGGCTTAAGCCACCCCAAGCCGACAGACAGAACGGCGTAGACAAGAAATGCGCCGAACACGCCGAAGATCAGCAGGGAACAGCCGAAAAGCCCCGGTTCGCTTTCTCGTCGAGCGATGAGGTGACTCCGGAACGCCACGCCGAGCGTTCTACCAGTCTTCAAACCAACCACCACGATTACGAAGCAGATGCTCGCGACGGCTAGAAATATCCAACCTGTCTGATCGATCTGCATCTAGCGTCCCTGTCCGATCAGTGAACATACCGCCGAATACAGTTGCGGCAACGTCCGCTCACCACCCCTAGCAGCCGCCGGGTAGGTCCGCTTTGGTAGCCAGCCATCCCAATTCCAAAAATATTCCGTCGTCAAAACAATCGCCTGACTGAAAAATTCAGCCTCCAACCCACCACGCCTTCCAGCGGACCTATAATGCCGCCCGTCGATCTCGGAGGAAGGCCCGCCAAATTGCACTCTTTTGCACATTGCACCGATTTTGCCGTTGCACTGCAAATTGGCCTCCCCCAAAACTCTTGGGGGGAGGGACGGATTTTTGCGCATTCCGTCGCCAAAACCGGGCTCCGCGCCGATCCTGTCTCCAAAAGCCTGTTTACAGCGGCAAGCCTTGCCCTTAGAGAGCGTCGCCGTGACCCGCCCCATGACCAAAGCGATTACCTCGAAAACCACCGGCTTCGGCGGGGCGGTTTCGGGTGTGCGCGAGGTCTGAAGCGCCGAACCCCGATCCCAAGCCCCGCCGATGCGCGGGGCGGTCGATCCGGCTGAACCCCGCGCCTCCATCCTTCCAGGAGACGCCTGAATGTCCTTTTCCCCGTCCAATCCTCCTCACGTCGGCATCGTCGGCGCCACCGGCCTCGTCGGCGAGATGATGCGCGGCCTGCTGGCCGAGCGGAACTTCCCGCTGGCCTCGCTGCGCCTGTTCGCCTCGGCCCGGTCGGCGGGCAAGACCGTCCGCTTCGGCGAGACCGAGATCGTGGTCGAGGATGCGGCCAGCGCCGACTACGCCGGTCTGGACATCGTCTTCTTCTCGGCCGGCGGGGATACCTCCAAGGCCCTGGCGCCCAAGGTGGCGGCCGCCGGGGCGGTGGTGATCGACAACTCGTCCGCCTGGCGCAGCGACCCCCAGGTGCCGCTGGTGGTCGCCGAGGTGAACCCCCACGCCCTGGCCCACCTGCCCAAGGGGATCATCGCCAACCCCAACTGCACCACCATGGCCGCCATGCCGGTGCTGAAGCCCCTGCACGACGCGGCGGGGCTGAAGCGTCTGACGGTCTCGACCTATCAGGCCGTCTCGGGCGGCGGGATCGAGGGCATTCGCGTGCTGGAGGACCAGGCGCGCGCCACCGTGGGGCAGGGCGCGGCCCTGGCCCGCGACGGCGGAGCCGTGGACTTCGGCGCGCCCGAGAAGTGGGTTGTGCCGATCGCCGCCAATGTCGTGGCCCTGAACTACAAGCTGGGCGAGGACGGTTATACCGACGAGGAGCTGAAGCTGCGGGACGAGAGCCGCAAGATCCTCGAGATCCCCGGCCTGCCGGTCTCGGGCACCTGCGTCCGGGTGCCGGTCTTCACCGGCCACTCCCTGTCGATCAACGCCGAGTTCGAGCGCGCGATTTCGGTCGAGGCGGCGCTTGAGCTGTTGGGCCAGGCGCCGGGCGTGGTCGTAACCGCCGTGCCGAACCCGCTGGAGGCCGCCGGCCAGGACCCGGTCTTCGTCGGCCGGGTGCGTCTCGACCCGACGGTCGAGCACGGCCTGGCTCTGTTCGTCTCGAACGATAATCTGAGGAAGGGCGCGGCCCTGAACGCGGTTCAGATCGCCGAGGTCCTGGTTCAGCAGCGCGGCTGATCCAGCCCCAGGCGGGGTTCAGTCGTAGCGCACGCCGCTGAGATAGAGCCCCGCCGAGGGGGCGACGGGGCCGCACCGGGCGCGGTCCTTAGCCTCCAGCGCCGCCTTGACGTCATGGGCGGTCCAGCGGCCCAGACCCACCTCGACCAGGGTGCCGGCCATCGACCGGACCTGGCGGTGCAGAAAGCTGCGGGCCTGGAAGACCAGATGCACCTCGTCGCCGAAGCGGGAGACGCGGGCCACGTCCAGTGTCTTGACCGGCGACTTGGACTGGCAGCCGACGTCGCGGAAGGTGGTGAAGTCGTGCAGGCCGACCAGGACCTGGGCCGCGTGGTGCATGGCCTCGGCGTCCAGGGGCTTCTTGACGTGCCAGACCCGGTCACGCTCCAGCACCGGCTGGGGGCGGCGGTTCAGGATCCGGTACAGATAGCCCCGGCCGGTGGCGGAGAAGCGGGCGTGCCAGTCGGGATGGGGCGCGTATTCGGCCGACAGGACGCAGACGTCCTGCTTGATCAGATGGGCGTTGACGGCGTTAAGCACCGTATCGACCGGCCAGTCGCGCTCCAGATCGGCGTGGATCACCTGGGCCGTGGCGTGAACGCCGGTGTCGGTGCGGCCGGCGGCGGCGATCCGCACCCGCTCGCCGGAGAAGGCCAGTATGGCGGCCTCGACCGCGCCCTGGACCGTCGGCTGGTCCTCCTGGGCCTGAAAGCCGTTGTAGGCCGTGCCGTCGTATTCGAGGGTCAGCTTGTAGCGCGGCATCAGCCGAGCACGGTCCCGGCCGGCAGGGGGAAGCCGCGCAGCATCTCATCGGCCGATTGCGCCGCCTTGCCCTCGCGCTGAACCCGGATCAGGCGCACCGCGCCGGTCCCGCAGGTCACGGTCAGGGCGTCGTCCAGCACGGTTCCGGGCGCGCCGGAGCCGTCGGCCAGGGCCGACAGCAGGGCCTTGATCCGAACCGGCCCCGTCTCGGACGGGGTCTCGAACCAGGCGCCGGGGAAGGGCGACAGGCCGCGGATATGGGCGTCCACCTCGGCCGCCGGACGGGTCCAGTCGATCCGGGCCTCGGCGGGGGTGATCTTCCGGGCGTAGGTGGGTTCGCCGACCTGTTCGGTCGGCGTCACCCCGCCCCGATCGATGGCGGCCAGGGCGCGGGGCCACAGGGCGGCGCCGACATGGGCCATGCGCTCGGACAGGCTGGCGGCCGTGTCGTCGGGCCGGATGTCCATGATTTCGCTGAGCAGGATCGGCCCTTCGTCCAGGCCCAGGCTCATCTGCATGATCTGGACCCCGGTCTCGGCGTCGCCGGCCATGATGGCCCTCTGGATCGGCGCGGCGCCGCGCCAGCGGGGCAGCAACGAGCCGTGCAGGTTCAGGCAGCCCAGCCGGGGCGCGGCCAGCACCTCGGCGTTCAGGATCTGGCCGTAGGCGACGACGCAGGCGGCGTCGAGATCCAGGCTCTGGAAGTCGGCGACGGCCTCGGGCGACTTCATGCTCTCGGGCGTGAAGACCGGCAGACCCATGGTCTCGGCGAAGGCGTGAACCGGCGACGGCGTCAGCTTCTGGCCCCGGCCCTTCGGGCGCGGCGGCTGCGAATAGACGGCGACGATCTCGTGGCCCGAGGCGAGAAGCTCGGCCAGGGACGGCACGGCGAAATCGGGAGTTCCCATGAAGGCAAGGCGCATGGGCACGCCTTTAGAACTTTAGGCCGCCTACTGCCAGCGGGTGAAGACGCCGCCGCCCTCATCCCACTCGCCGCCCGCGTCCAGGGCGTCGTCGAAGTCCAGCAGCCGGTCCAGCAGCAGGCCCGCCACCACGCCCAGCAGGGCGACGCCCGCCAGGGTGGCGACTCCGGCGACGCCGATCTTCTGGCTGCGGGTCAGGCGACGGCGGCCCTGGGTGTCGATGACCAGGGACTGGCCGCGGCGGATGGGGCGAGGGCTGCGCTTCGTCATCAGGCGGCGATCCTGTCCTTGGCGGCCTTCTTGACCTTGGTCACGGCGCGTTCCCGCTTCAGCCGCGACAGGTGGTCGATGAAGAGGACGCCGTTAAGGTGGTCCATCTCGTGCTGGATGCAGACGGCGTAGAGGCCCGAAGCCTCTTCCTCCACCGACTGACCGTCACGGTTCAGATAGCGAATGCGGACGCGGGCCGGGCGTTCCACCTTGTCGAAATACTCGGGGATGGACAGGCAGCCCTCTTCATAGGTGTACAGCTCGTCCGAGGCCCACAGGATCTCCGGATTGGCGAAGAAGCGCGGGTTCTTGCGCGCCTCGGCGGCCTCCGGCGTGTCCTCTTCCTCGGTTTCGCAGACGGTTCCGTCGCGATCCCCCAGGTCCATGACGATGACCCGGTCCAGGGCGCCGATCTGCACGGCGGCCAGGCCGATGCCCGGCGCCGCGTACATGGTCTCCAGCATGTCGTCCATCAGGGCGCGCACGGCGTCGTCGACGCCCGCGACCGGCTGGGACACCTGTTTCAAGATCGCCAGGTCGGCGGCGTTGTCGATGGTGAGGATGCGTCGGATGGCCATTGTCGGGACGTAGGCGCGCCCCGGCGTAAGGTCAAGATTTCCGGGCGTCGCAGGCCGTTCTACAGAGGTGCTGCGGTCCGTAAGACAGCGCCGAAGATGTTCCAAACGGTCCAGCCCACGGCAAGCGCGAGGACCAGTGCGCCCGTGCCCATGGCCCGAAACCGGTGGGCGGCCAAGGCGGCGAAGCGTTCGGGTTCGTCTGCGCGCAACACCTTATGGCGTCGGTGGCCGCGCGTGTAGATGACCCCCGACGCTCGCGCCTTAAGCCACGGAACCCCCTCCCGCAGAACCAGAAAGAGACCCGCGATATAGGCGGCGATGATGACCATGCTGTTCCCCCAAACGGCCTGACCATTTGTCGGTCCGGCTGCACGACTGTCAACCGGACGACGCCAGACCTTGAGGGGGTCGCCTATTCCTTGCCCGGCAGGGGGCGGGGCTTGCGGTTCTCGTCGATGGCCACATAGGTGAAGACGCCTTGGGTCACGCGGACCGAGGTCGCCAGAGGCTGGCCGCGCGACCGCTTCCAGGCCTCGACGTGGATGCGGATCGAGGTGCGGCCGGTGCCGATGACCTCGGCGTAGATGCTGACCTCGTCACCGACGGCGACCGGCTGGTGGAACACCATGCCGTCCAGAGCCACGGTGGCGCAGCGGCCCTGGGCCAGTTCGAAGGCCGGGGTGGCCCCCGCGACGTCCATCTGGGCCAGAAGCCAGCCGCCGAAGATGTCGCCTTCGGGATTGGTGTCGGCCGGCATGGCGATGATGCGGCCCACAGGCCGGGTTTCAGGTGGATATTCAGGTGCGTCTGGCATGGGCAAGCTCTGGCGTTCGGGGAAGGCGGCGTTCCTAGCGCGGCCTTGCCGTCTTGTCGCCCTTGGCTCGTGGTTTCTTGGGCTTGGTCGGCGCCTTCGGCGGCGTCAGGGTCAGGCGCGACGCCGCCAGGGCCTTGGAATCCCTCAACGCCCGCCAGGCGCCGCCCAGTTCCATGGCCAGCAGCAGGTGGTCCTGGGTCAGGATCCCGTGTCGAGCCGCGCGCAGGTCGGCAATGTCGTTCAGGAGACGCGAGGCGGCCTTCAGCTCGGCGCGGTCCGAACGGGCGCCCAGGTCCTGAAGCCGGGCGAAGCGCCACCCCGTTTCCGGCGGATGGTCCAGGGTCAGGGCGAAGCGATCCTCGGGCGAAAGCCGCGCGGCGACGAAGGTCCAGTCGGCCGTCCCCGGCGATCTTCGATAGTGGCCGGGCGTCGTCGGCAATCCGGCGCGAGCATAGACCTCCAGAGCTCCGACCTCGACTTCGTCCAGGGCGGCGTCGAGCGGTCCCGGATTCGACGGGGGGACGTCGGCCGGCCGGTCAAAGGGCGAGACCGTCGGGGCCGTCGTCTCCCGTCGCCCCGCTGGGTCGGGAGCCTTCCCGAGCAGTCGGACCATCAGGAGCCGCAGCCGCTCCCGCACCGTCAGTCGACGTTGATCGCGCTGGTCACCGAGACGTCGTAGACGACGCGGGTCACGCTCTGGACGAACTCGAAGAACTTGCGCGCCTCGGCGGCGCCGGCCAGGGGCACATAGATCACGTCTTCCGGCATGATCTGCATATTGGTGGCGGCGAAAACATTGGCGGCTTCGTTGAAGTTCAGCTCATAGACCACCGGCACCCCCTTGGGTGTGGCGGGCTGAGTGATACCCAGGGCTTCGGCCACTTCCGGACGTTCGAAGCGGAAGATCATGACGCGCCGCGCGTTGGCCGTGTTGGTGTTCAGGCCGCCGACACGGGACATGGCCCCGGTCAGGGTCATGGGGCCGGCCGGCATGTCGACCTGGGTCACGGCGTTCAGGGCGCCGAAGGTGGAGAAGCGACGCGGCTTGTACTGGACATTGACGACGTCGCCGCGTTGCAGCCGGACGTTCTCGCTGTACTCGGTCGTCACCGCCGTCATGGGCGCCGTATAGGTCCGGCCGCCCCGCTGGATGCTGATGGTCAGGTCGTCGGTTTCGCGGGCAGAACCGCCGGCGGCGGCGATGACGTCCAGGATGCGGTCGCTGTTTACGCCGAGTGGCGCGCGGCCGGGCTGGCGAACTTCCCCGAAGACATTGACCGTGTTCGAGGCGTTGTCGGCGATGCCGACCAGCACCTGAGGATTGGCGACCTTGCCCGCCAGGGCGCGGCGGATGGCGGCGGCCGCCTGGGGCGCCGTCAGTCCATCGACGCGGACCTGCCCGGCGAAGGGCACGGCGACCGAGCCGCTGCGGTCCACCGTCACGCCGGGCAGGGCCTGAGAGCCGCCCGTCAGGGTCGACTGGGTGCGATTGGCGCTGGAACCGCCCAGGGCGCCGCCGAACAGGGCTCCGGACGGATCATAGATGGAGACGGCCAGGGTGTCGCCGATGCCGATCACATCGGCGGGCTGTTCGCTGGAGGCGGCGACCAGGCTGCCGAAGAACTGAGGCGGCACCGCCTTCATCCGCTCCGTCACCTCGTAGGTGAGCGGCACCAGGGCGTAGCTGCCCTGGGTCTGGGCCGTTGTGGCTCCGGCGTCGATCGAGGCGCCCGAGGGCCCGTCGCGGGGAAGCGTCGAGCAGCCGGCGAGGATGGCGACGATGGCGAGGGACAGGATGGTGCGAGTCATGAAACGGGTCGGCCCTTGTTCGCGGACTGATTACAAGCCTTTGGCCGCTCTCGCCAGAGGCGACGGCGGCTCCAGCCCGATCGCGCGCGCCACGATGTCGAAATGCGACTCCCAAGTGGGCGCTGCGGCGGCGGGCGGGGGCGGGGACGGGGACGCCAGCGTGGCCCGCTGGATCGCGGCAAGCCAGCCCAGTCCGTCCAGAGGATCGATCAGCTCGGCCTCCGGCGTGAGTTCGCGGTGGGGCGGGATGTCAGAGGCGATCAGGGCGACCCCCATGGCGCGGGCCTCGACCGCCGGAAGATCGAAGCCTTCAACCGAGGAGGGCGCCAGCACCGCTCGCGCGCCCCGCATCAGCCGCGCCAGCAGGACGTCGGAAAGATTGGAGGCCTGGTGCACCACCCCCTGAAGATTGGGCGACCGCTCGAGATGGTCCAGCACCGCTTCGTTTTCCCAGCCGTATCGGCCGACCAAGACCAGAGACGGGGTCCGGTCGCCGAGGGTTTCTTCAAGGCGCCGCCAGAGGGTGAGCAGAAGGGCGAGATTCTTTCGCGCCTCTATGGTGCCGACGTGCAGGAAGTAGGGGCGGGAGGCGGCGAAGGCTTCGCCGAGGCCGAAGGCGGGTTCCAGCCCCAGATGGGCGACGTGGGTCGGCGGTTGCGGCAGGCCGCGGCGTGAGGCGAAGGCGCCCAGCTCCTGCGCCGTATAGGCCGAGTTGACGATGACCCGGCTGGCGTGGCGCAGGGTGTTGGAGACGCGGGCGTCGTGCTTGTCGCCGTCGCCGGGTCGGCAGAACTCCGGATGGGTGACCGGGATCAGATCGTGGATCAGGACGACCCGTTCGACTCCGGCCGTCTCAAGCTCCTTGAGCGCCGAGGCGTCGTGCAGGGTCGTGTGGCCGACGTTCAGATAAAGGTCCGCTTCCGGCAGGGGCGCGACGTGGCGGGAACGGAAGAACTGCTTCAGCACCCGCCCCTTGTCGGCGGGCTTGTCAGCGGTCGGCGCGGGCGGAGGGCTTATGACGGAACGGTCCGGTCGCGTCGGGGCGGCGAGCGCGGCCAGAAGCCGGGCTTCGTGGATCGGGTCGCTCTGTGAGTCCGCCGTCCCGTTCCACCGGGCCCGCAGTTCGATGACGAAGCCACGGAACCAGTCTTGTTGAACGGCGACCAGCCGGTTCTTCCGGCCGCGCACCGGGATGGTGACGACATCGGGGCGGGACAGCAGCCATTCGGCATAGGCCAGGCAGACCCGGTCCACGCCGGTCGGGGCGGATCGGTCGGCCCGGCTCATCAACCGGCTGGCGTCGTAAAGGATACGCATGATCGGGCGCTCAGGCCACGTAACCCGCCTGCATCAGCTCGGCGATATGGACGATGGCGGTCGGCCGGCCCTCCTCGACCACGAACAGATTGGCGATCTTGTTGGCGGTCAGCAGGTCGACAACGTCGCTCATCCGGGCGTCCGGCTCGACCGTGATCGGGTTGGCGCCCATGATGTCCGCTGCGGTCAGATTGGTGATGTCGCGCTGGAAGGCGCGGCGCAGGTCGCCGTCGGTGACGATCCCGGCCAGGGCGCCGTCGGCTCTCAGAACCGCGACCGCCCCCTTGCGGCCTTCGGTGATGGCCGACACCACCTCGCTGAAGCTGGCGTTCAGCGGCACGCTGGCGGGGGCGGCGGCGTTGTCGCCCATCCATTCGCGCACGCTTTGCAGGCTCATGCCCAGGGCGCCGCCCGGATGGTGCAGGCCGAAATCCATGGCGGTGAAACCCCGCCGGTCCATCAGCACCATGGCCAGGGCGTCGCCGAGCGCCAGAGTCATCAGGGTCGATGTCGTCGGCGCCAGGCCGTTGGGGCAGGCCTCGGCCACCTTGGGCATGGTCAGGCAGACGGCGGCGTTGCGTCCGAGGAAGCTGGTCGGACGCTGGGTGATGGCGATGACCGGTATGCCGTTGCGCTGGCAATAGATCAGCGGGTCGCGCAGTTCGCGGCTCTCGCCTGAGTTCGAAATGGCCAGCACGGTGACGTCCGGCCGCAACATGCCCAGATCGCCATGGCTCATTTCGGCCGGGTGGACGAAGAAGGCGCTGGTGCCGGTCGAGGCCAGGGTGGCGGCGATCTTGCCGCCGATATGGCCCGACTTGCCCATGCCGGTGACGATGACATAGCCGGGGCGGCTCATGATGACGTCCACCGCCCGCGCCAGCGACACGTCGACGGACCGTTCCAGGGCCTCGAGCGCCTCGATGTTCAGCCGCAGTACATCGCGCGCGCGGTCCGTCATCACGACAATGTCTTCTGGGGACGAATGGACGGTCTCGGTCATGGTCTGACAGGCCCGTGTCCGGGCGCTCCTTATTCGAGGCGCGCGATCTGCCCCATCCCAAGGCCGCGCGCAACACGACCTTTCAGACGACTTTGTCGCTTTCGGGTCAACCTTTGCCGCACTGGTGCGTTCAGGACGTCGGGGAAGTCAAATCGAGTTGGAATTCATGCCGTCTCACGCCGGAGCCGCCACCCTGCTGTTGCCTATGCCGCCTGTCGTCGCGGACGGCGCCGCGCTGTTTCTGGACCTGGACGGGGTCCTGGCGCCTATGGCGCCAACCCCGGACGCGGTCGGCCCCGTGGCCCGGCGAACGACGGTGCTGAAGGCGGTCGAAGCCCGTCTGAACGGGAGGGTGGCCATTGTCAGTGGCCGGACCATCGCAGAAATTGATCGGATTTCCGGCTCGGCCCTGACCTCCGCGTCGGGCGTCCATGGACTGGAGCGCCGGTTAAAGGACGGATCGATCGAGCGCCACACGGCAGGAGAAGGCGTTGCAGAGGCTCTGCAGGCTTTTCACGCCTTCGCAGCCGAACGGCCGGGAATCATCGTCGAGGACAAGGGTGTGTCCGCCGGCCTCCACTACCGCCAAGCGCCGGATCAGACGGCGGCGGCGGTCGCCCTGGCGCACCGCCTTCAGGCCGAGACCGGTCTGACGCTTCAGCCGGGCCACATGGTGCTGGAACTCAAGACGCCCGGCGCCGACAAGGGGACCGCCGTCACCGCCTTCATGCAGGACGAGCCCTTCAGGGGGGCTGTGCCCATCATGCTGGGCGACGATCTGACCGATGAACACGGGTTCGAGGCGGCCGCTGCTCTGGGGGGGTACGGCGTTCTGGTGGGGCCGGAGCGGGAAACCGCTGCCCGCTATCGTCTCGAGGATGTGGATGCCGTCCTGTCCTGGCTCGAAGCCGTGGCGGAGGCCTGATTCGATGAAGCCCAATCTCGATCTCTTTCCGATCGGCAACTGCGCCATCAGCGCCCTGATCGACCGCCAGGGCCGCTACGTCTGGGCCTGCGCCCCCCGCGTGGACGGCGATCCGGTTTTTTCCGCCCTGATGAACGGCGACGCGCCGGATCACGGCTATTGGGCCGTCGAACTGGAAGGTCTGAAGCACGTCAGCCAGGCCTATGTGCGCAATACCCCGGTGCTGCGAACCGTGCTGACGGCGGAAGACGGGGCGTCAGTCGAGATCATCGATTTCGCGCCGCGCCATCCGAAACATTCAAGGACGTACCGCCCTCTCGCCTTCGGTCGCATCGTCCGTCCGCTGGATGGCACGCCGCGAATCCGCATTCGGCTTCGTCCGTCCGCAGACTGGGGCGCCCGGCCGGCGCCCTTCACATCAGGCTCCAATCACATCCGCTTCATCTGTCCGGACGTCACCTTCCGTTTGACGACCGACTGCCCTGTGTCTCACGTGCTGGAAGAGCGGGTCTTCCGACTGGAGCGGCCACACACCTTTTTCTTCGGCCCGGACGAAGGCTACGACCAGGAGGTCGGTCCCGGCGTCCAGGCGGCGCTGGATCGCACCGTCGCCTATTGGCAGGAATGGGTGCGCAAACTCTATCTGCCGCTGGACTATCAGGAAGCCGTCATCCGCGCGGCCATCACCCTGAAGCTCTGCGCCTATGAGGAGACGGGGGCCATCGTCGCCGCCATGACGACCTCTGTGCCCGAGTTCAAGGAAAGCGGCCGCAACTGGGACTACCGCTACTGCTGGATTCGCGACGCCTACTACACGGTTCGCGCCCTGAACCGGCTCGGGGCGGTCGATATCCTCGAGAACTATCTGGGCTATCTGCGCAATCTGGTCGACGACTCAGCCGGGGGCCATGTCCAACCCGTTTATGGGGTGGGGCTTGAGCCGGGTATCGGGGAGAGCATCGTCGAGACCGTCGAGGGCTATCGCGGCATGAAGCCTGTGCGGATCGGCAATCAGGCGCACGAGCATCTGCAGCATGACGTGTACGGACAGATCGTCCTGCCTCTTGTTCAGGCCTTCTATGATCAACGTCTGCTGCGCCCCGGCACGATCGCGGATTTCCACGCCCTGGAGAAGGTCGGCGAACGCGCCTTCGCCATGCACGACCAGACGGACGCCGGCCTGTGGGAGTTCCGCACCATCGCCCGAGTCCACACCTATTCCTCCGTCATGTGCTGGGCGGCCTGCGATCGCCTGGCCAAGGCGGCGCAACATCTGGGGCTGACGGGGCGCAGCGAAATCTGGCGGGAGCGTGCGGCGGTCATCCGGGAGCGGGTTGAGACCGAGACCTTCCTGCCCGACGAAGGACGGTTCGCGGCCAGCTTCGGCGGGCGTGAATTGGACGCCTCCCTGCTCCAGCTGACGGACCTCGGCTTCCTCGACGCCCATGATCCGCGTCAGGTGGCCACCTTCGACGCCATAGAGCGCGACCTGAAGAAGGGCCCCTTCCTGTTTCGCTATGTCGAGCCCGACGACTTCGGCGAGCCCGAGACGGCCTTCAACTTCTGCACCTTCTGGTTCATCGAGGCCCTTCATCAGAACGGCCGGGTCGAGGAGGCGCGCGCCATCTTCGAGGAGATGCTGGCGCGCCGCACCCACGCCGGCTTGCTGAGCGAGGACATTTCGGTCGAGGACGGCGAGCTGTGGGGCAACTATCCCCAGACCTACTCCCTGGTCGGAATCATCAATTGCGCCGTGATGTTGAGCCGTTCCTGGACCGACGTGCGTTGATACGCCGAATCCCGTTTGACCCTGGGGCTGGGGTCGCTGTCGAAGTGAAGTCATGAGCCGTCTCATCGTCGTATCCAACCGGGTGTCCGCCCCTGCCGATCCCGCCGCAGGCTCCGCCGGCGGCCTGGCCATGGCCCTGTCTGCGGCCTTGCGGAAGTACGACGGCCTTTGGTTCGGCTGGTCGGGCGAGACGGTCGAGAGCTTCACCGGCGAGATGAAGGTGGAGGACCGGGCCGGGGTCACGGTCGGCCTGGTCGATCTGGAGCCGCAGGATGTCGACGAATACTACAACGGCTACGCCAACAAGACCCTGTGGCCCCTGTTTCACCACCGGATCGACCTGGCCCAGTACGAGCGGTCGTACGGCGAGGGCTATGAGCGGGTGAACCGCCGGTTCGCTGAGGTCCTGGCGCCGGTGATCCAGCCCGACGACGTGATCTGGATCCATGACTACCACATGATCCCCATGGCGCGGGATCTGCGCCGTCTGGGGATACGCAACCGGATCGGCTTCTTCCTGCATACGCCCTGGCCGGCGCGGCAGTTGCTGGTCACCCTGCCGCATCACCGGCGGCTGGTGGAATCCATGTTCGACTTCGACCTGATCGGGTTCCACACACGCGAGTGGTGCGACCTGTTCACCGACTATGTCGTCAGCGAGGCCCAGGGCGAGCTGTTCGGCCACGGCGGGCTGGAGTGTTTCGGCCGCCGCGTTCAGACCGGAGTCTTCCCCATCGGCATCGACGTGGACGGCTTCCTGGCGGCGCGGAATTCGACCCTCGGCGCACGGACCTATGACCGGATGGCGGCTTCCGCGGCCTTCCGGGCCATGATCGTGGGCGTGGACCGGCTGGACTATTCCAAGGGACTGGAGGAACGGCTGCTGGGGTATGAGCAGTTCCTGCACGACAACCCCTCCATGCGGGGCGAGGTCTTCCTGCTCCAGGTCACGCCGATCTCCCGCGACGACGTGGACTCCTATCAGGACCTGCGGGCGCGGCTGGATTCGCTGGCGGGTCGGGTCAACGGGGCGTTCGCCGATATGGATTGGCAGCCGATCCGCTATCTGAACCGCACCTATCGCCGCGATCAGCTGGCCGGCATCTACAGAGCCGCCAAGGTCGGTCTGGTGACCCCGCTGCGGGACGGCATGAACCTGGTGGCCAAGGAATATGTGGCGGCGCAAAATCCCGACGATCCCGGCGTGCTGATCCTGTCTCGCTTCGCCGGCGCGGCGGAGCAGATGGGCGAGGCCCTGCTGGTCAATCCCTACAGCCGCGAGGAGCTGTCCGACGCCATCCAGAAGGCCCTGACCATGCCCCTGGCCGAGCGAATCCGGAAGTGGGAGGCCCTGATGCAGGTGGTGCGCGACACCGACGTCGGCATTTGGCGCGACGCCTTCGTCAAGGCCCTGCTGTCGGTGGAGGGCGAACCGGAGAACGCCCAGTGGGCGGGCGCCGCCTGATCTATCGAATGTCGAAGGCCAGCAGCAGGGTGCGCTGGGCCGGATTGGCGTTGTCGTCGGACAGCAGATAAAGCCGCGTCGTCTGACCTCGCCGCTCGGCCGCGACGCCTTCGAAATTGTCCGTCGTGCCCGGCAGCTTCAGTTCGATCAGGATCGGACCCAGGGTTCCCTCGGGGGTCAGGCGGCGAACACGCCCGCGCATGTCGAACGGCGGCGTATAGCGACGCTCGACCACGAACCATCCCTCGCCCAATGGGTCGTGATCCAGTCCGGTAAAGCGGTAGTCGCTGTCCTTGGGCGCCTCGGCCGGGGGTGCGACGACCGTTCGGCACGTGTCGCGCGCGCAGTCCCAGACGCCGCCGCCCTCGCCCAGCACGCGCCAGCCGTCCTGGGGCGGATGGACGGCGGCCAGACCTTCCATGCCCTCGTTGTCGGGGAAGGCCACCTCAGGGGAGGAGACGGGCGTCGGCGACCGCAGGGCCGACAGGGGGCCGTAGTTCCGGATGCGGTGACGGCGCTCGAAACTGATCAGCAGATCGCCCGACCGGGTCAGGGCCAGGCCCTCGGCGTCGCCGTCCAGCTTGTCGGCGATCGGCTGGCCGTCTTCCAGCGTCAGACGACGCGACGCCAGTCGGTCCACCCCGACCAGCCGGCCCTGAGCGTCGAGCCTCAACGCGCCGCGCACCAGATCGCCGGCGTCGGATACCGCGACGAAGCCGCCGTCGTCGGTCAGCTTCAGGTCCGAAAGCCCGTGCAGGGGCGAGCCCAGGCCCGCCACGATCTCGACGCCGCCCGCGAAACGGACCCCGGGCGCCAGCACCGCGCCGGGCAGGCCCAGGCCGACCGCCTTCAGTTCGGCCGGGGCGAAGGTCCAGCCGTCCCCGTCGGACAGACTGGGTTGGGGCGGCCCCAGGGTGGCGGCGCAGGCCGTCAGGGCCAGGGCGGCCCACACAGCCGCCAGACGGGGAAGGCGGGTCACGCGGCCCGTCTCTTGGCTACCCGGCGCGCAGGCGTCGCCGCCTCCTGGCTCTCGAACAGTTCGGCCAGCTTTTCGGTCATGGCTCCCGCCAACTGCTCCACGTCCACTATGGTGACGGCCTTTCGATACCAGCGTGTGACGTCATGGCCGATGCCGATGGCCAGCAGCTCGACAGGCGACCGGTCCTCGATCTCGGCGATCACCTGGCGCAGGTGTTTGTCCAGATAGAGGGCGGCGTTGGCCGACTGGGTCGAATCGTCGACCGGCGAGCCGTCCGAGATGACCATCAGGATGCGGCGCTGCTCTGTCCGGGCCAACAGGCGATTGTGCGCCCACTGAAGGGCTTCGCCGTCGATATTCTCCTTCAGAAGACCCTCGCGCATCATCAGGCCCAGGTTCTTCTTGGCCCGGCGCCAGGGGGCGTCAGCGGCCTTGTAGATGATGTGGCGCAGGTCGTTCAGACGCCCGGGGTTGGCCGGCTTGCCGGCGCTGATCCAGGCCTCGCGGCTCTGTCCGCCTTTCCAGGCGCGGGTGGTGAAGCCCAGGATCTCTACCTTGACCCCGCATCGCTCCAGGGTTCTGGCCAGAATGTCGGCGCAGACCGCAGCCACCATGATGGGCCGCCCGCGCATCGAGCCGGAGTTGTCGAGCAGCAGGGTCACCACCGTGTCGCGGAAGGGGCTCTCGCTCTCGGCCTTGAAGGAGAGGGGGGCGGTGGGGTCGGTGACGATCCGGGTCAGGCGGGCCGTATCCAGCATCCCCTCTTCCAGATCGAAGGTCCAGGCGCGGTTCTGCTGGGCCAGCAGGCGGCGTTGCAGCTTGTTGGCCAGGCGCGAGACGACGCTGGACAGGACCGCCAACTGCTGGTCCAGCAGATTGCGCAGCCGCTCCAGCTCCATCGGGTCGCACAGGTCGGCGGCGTCCACCACCTCGTCATAGGCGGTAGTGAAGACCCGATAGAAATCGACCGCCCGGCCGTCGTCGGCGGTCTGCTGGCGATTGGGCTGCTGGCCCTCGTTCAGCTCCGGCCCGTCCTCGGCGCCGTCTCCGTCGGGATCGGCGGGCGCGCCTTCGGGGCGGCTCTCGCGCTCCTGTTCCGACGATTGATCGTCGGCGTCGCCCTCCATGGATTGCGAGCCCTCGCCGCCCTCTTCTTCCTCTTCCTCGTCAGGCGCATCCTCGGCGTCGGGCTCCTGGGGATCGGGCTCTTCGTCGCCAGGATCCTCCGACGCGTCGTCGCCCTTGCCGTCGCCGGGATCCAGGTCGAGGGCGCGCAGCACCTCCCGCATCTTTTCGGCGAAGCGCGCCTGATCGCCGGCGCTCGCCGCCAGGGCGTCCAGCTTGTCTCCAGCCTTGGCCTCCAGGCCGGCGCGGACCAGGTCCAGCATCGACTTGGCGCCGTCGGGCGCAGGGCGGCCCGTCAGCCGTTCCCGCACCAGCAGGGCCACGGCTTCCGACACCGGCACCCGCTCGGCCTCCGCGATCCGCAGGGCGCCGGTCTTTTCCAGACGGGTGACCAGGGCGGCGCCCAGATTGTCGCGCACCCCCGCGAGGTATTCGGAGCCCACGGCCTCGACCCGCGCCTGTTCCACGGCGTCGAACACCTCGGCAGCCTTGCTGTCGAGCGGCCGCATGCGGGCGTCGATCGCCGCGTCGTGGTTGGCCAGACGCAGGGCCAGCCGGTCGGCCTGCCCCCGCAAGGAGGCGCTCTCGGGCCCCGACGGATCGCGCGGCGGATGCGGCAGGGTCAGGACGCCGCCGACCAGTTTCGGACCGTCCGACCCGAACATCACCTCCAGCTCGGGCTGCTCGGCCAGGGCGCGGGCGGCATGGCCCAGCGCGCGTTTGAAGGTTTCGGCGGGAGTATCCGGGGCGGCCATGGCCTCCAGTTAATCCCTTCGCCCCTGCGATAAAAGCGGGATTAGGCCGGTTTTCGGATCGGCAAGACCCGACCGTAGGTCAGGCAGCGCCAGGCCCACTCCAGCGGACCCATGCTGAACCGCGACAGCCACAGCGGCGACCAGATCAGCTGAAGCGCCCACACGCCCGCCACCAGGGCCCACATGCCGACATAGTCGACTTGGCCGAACAGACGTGGTCCCCACGGCATGTAGAAGAGGGAGGTCATGATCAAGGTCTGGGTCAGATAGTTGGTGAAGGCCATCTGACCCACCGGCCGCAAGGGCGCCAGCCACGACGCCCCGCGTCGGGCGACGAGCACGATCAGACTGACATAGGCCAGGGTCACGAAGATGGGGAAGGAAGCGACCACCTCCGCCAGGCCGCGCGTGGGGTGCGACTTTGCGGGGGCCATGATCTCGGCCCATTCAAGGGCGCCCAGCAGCGCCAAGACGGCGACGCCGACGACGATCACGGTCAGATATAGCCAGGTCGGCGCGCGCCCGCTGAGGAAACCGGCTTTGAACAGGCCCATCCCGGTCATCATCAGGGCCACGGTCGAGAAGACGAACATCGACAGGCTGGCACCCTGTAGAAACATCCAGGCGATCAGATTCTGTCCCATCGCGCCCGCCCAACCGCTGCGATAGGCGGCGATGGCGGTTTGCACGGCGTTGGCCGTGTACTGGGGCTGGCCCTGTTTCATCGCCTCCGCCAGCTCGGGCGGCGCGGCGACCATCAGCCAGGCCAGGCCCGCCTGCATCGCCCCCAGGGACAGGGTCACCCCCAGGCCGATCCCGATCAGCACGCCGGGCCGCAGCGACCGCATCAGCATGACGAACAGGCCCGACCAGGCATAGAGCAGCAGTACGTCCCCATACCAGAAGGCCAGCCCGTGGATCAGGGCGATGACCGCCAGCCAGAACAGCCGCCGCCGCAGCAGACGCCCCCGCGCCTTGTCCCAGCGCTCCCCCCCGACCAGAAAGATCGAGGCGCCGAACAGCATGGAAAACAGGGTGATGAACTTCTGGTGGAAGAAGACGTCCACGACCCAGCGAGCCACGGCGTTCGCTCCCGTCACGGGGAAGGGGCTCAGGGACGGGTCGCTGTAGACCATGAAGGGCAGGCCGAACGAGACGACATTGACCGCCAGAATTCCCAGAACCGCCAGGCCGCGCATGACGTCGAGGCTGGCGATCCGACCCGCCGTTTCGACCGGCGCCAGGACGGCCCCCTCGGCCATCGTCTGTTCGTTCGCTTGCGTATCCATCGGCATAGGATCCCCCAATCCCGCAGCCTCCGCTGCAAATGTCAGCCCTTGGGCATAAGGCCCAGTCTGTCCTTCACAGCCGGCTTGGCCTCGAAGGCGATGAAGGCCGCGCAAAGCCCCGCCCACAGGGCGTAGCTCACGCCGACGATCATGGCGATCGGCAGGCCGCCGACGCCGAAGATCAGCAGGGTCGTCTCCGTCGCCCCCAGGGCCTGCATCACGTCGCCCGCCTCGAGCCAGCCAAGCAAGGCCATGCCCAGCACCCAGATCACCTGAAACGCCGCAGCCGCCAGGCCGCCGAACAGCATGAACCGCCACACCACGCCCAGGCGCGAGCCCGGCCGGCCGCTGCGTCGGCGCTCCTCGATGATGCGCCACAGGGCGACGGGAACCACGACCAGGCCGATCAGCAGCACCAGCAGTCGCCAGTCCATATCCCGTCCCGCGCCCATCGCCTTGGGCGGCCAGAGGGGCAGGGTCAGCAACAGAGGCGGCCAGGCCGCGCCGGCGACCGAGGCCAGGATCGGATACAGGGGCGCGGGGCGCGAATGGATCGTCGCCTGACCCGGCAGATCGGCATAGGTCTCGAACCGGCTCATCGGGTCGGCGCCGGCGTCTCGCCGGAATAGTCGTAAAAGCCCCGCCCGCTCTTGCGGCCCAGCCAGCCGGCCTCGACATATTTCACCAGCAGGGGGCAGGGGCGGTATTTGCTGTCAGCCAGGCCGTCGTACAGCACGTTCATGATGGCGAGGACCACGTCCAGCCCCATGAAGTCCGCCAGTTCCAGCGGCCCCATCGGATGATTGGCCCCGAGCCTGAGCGCCTTGTCGATGGAGGCGACGTTGCCGACGCCTTCGTACAGGGCGAAGATGGCCTCGTTCATCATCGGCACCAGGATCCGGTTGACGATGAAGGCGGGGAAGTCCTCCGCGTCGGTGGTGGTCTTGCCCAGGCTCTCGGCGAAGTCGACCGCCGCCGCGTGGGTCTCGGCCGATGTCGCTATGCCGCGGACGATCTCGACCAGACGCATCACCGGCGCCGGCTTCATGAAGTGCAGGCCGATGAACCGGTCCGGGCGGTCCGAGGCCGAGGCCAGACGAGTGATCGAAATCGAAGAGGTGTTGGAGGCCAGCAGGGTCTGTGGTCCCATGAAGGGCGCCACCTCGGCGTAGACCGCTTTTTTCACCGCCTCGTCCTCAAGGGCGGCTTCGATCACCAGATCTGCCCCGGTGACGGCGTCGGCCAGGACTTCGGTTGCGCTGATACGGGCTAGGGTCGCGTCGGCGTCGGCCTGTTCGACCAGGCCGCGTCCCACGTGGCGCGACAGACTGGCGCCGATTTCACCCAGGGCCAGCGGCAGCCGGGCGGCGGCGACGTCATAGAGCCGGACCGAATAGCCGCCCAGCGCAACGGCGTGGGCGATGCCTGCGCCCATCTGTCCGGCGCCCAGGACGGCGACTGTGGTGATCGTGCTCATGAACCGTAGTCAAACAATGGTCGGGGCCGGCACCTTTAGGAAGCTGGCGGCGCGGCGCAAGGGTGGAAACGACCCGAAGAGTCGGAATCCCCGCCGCCGTGTCGCCTCAGCCCAGCATTCCGATCAGAACCGGCGCGGCGGAAGCGTTGAACAGGATGCGGACGAACTGAAGCAGCAGCAGGACGACGATGGGCGAGATGTCGATTCCGCCCAGCGGCGGAATGATGCGGCGGAACGGCTCCAGGATGGGCGCGGTGATCCGGTCCAGGAAGTCGGCGACCTGGCTGACGAAGCGATTGCGGTGGTTGATCACGTCGAAGGCGAACAGCCAGCTCAGAATCGCCTGGATGATGATGAACCAGACCATCAGGCTGATGACGGCGTTCACAAGCCAGACCAGGGCGGTGCCCATATGTTATTCTCCTGCAAGGGGCGAACTTCGGCTTCTAGACGCAGCCGCCCCGTCCCACAATCTTCCGTGCGCGCCTGCGCGGATTGCGCGCACAAGCCCGTTGACACCACGCCCGCGCGCCTTCTATGTCCCGCCCTCGCCTGGAGGCCCGATCCAGCACTGGAAACGGGGCCGTAGCTCAGTTGGTAGAGCGCGTCGTTCGCAATGACGAGGTCAGGGGTTCGACTCCCCTCGGCTCCACCAAATCCTTGTTCCACAAGGGTTTGGTCGGAAACAGGCGAAAAAACTGACACCACGCTGCTACACACGGCCTCCAAGAGACCGTCGAAAAAGCGTTCCTCTACAGTTAGTTCACCGTCCCGAGGCTGTAGCACCACCTCGTCGCACACACCGTCCAAACGGCCTCCCAGACCCTCTCCACGGTCACATAATGCTGGGCGGCGGCAATCGTCTGGCCTGATCGTCCGGGGATCGACCTACTACCTTCGTCTTCGTGTCCCTCGACCGTTGGCCGGGATCATCGGCAAGACGCACGTCATGAAGTCTCTGGGCACGGGATATCGGGCGGATGCTGTCCGTCAGGCTCGGATCGTCGCAGCGATGTTGGAGCAGGAGTGGCGGGACATCGAGACCCACGGCGTTCAGCCTGTCATCGTGCTCCCACCCGAGCGACCAAAGCCCGCAGCCACGCCCACGGCGGCGCCAGCGGACAAAACGCTTCGCCAAGCCTTTGAACTCTTCCGATCCGACCCTGCAAAGCAGCGCACTCGGAAGACGGACCTCCATTATCTTAACCTGATCGAACTAACGGTCGGCCTCTGGGGGGAAGACCGCACCATCCGCTCCATCGACCGCGAAGCCTCGCGTGAGCTTCTCGAAGTGCTCCGCTGGCTCCCCTCCAACGCCGAGAAGAAGTTTCCGAAGCTGTCGCCTCTCGCCGCCGCGCGGATGGCGAAGGAGAAGGGGCTTACCGGAAGGCTCTCGCCCGCGTCGGTCAACGGCTACATGTGCAAGTTCCGGGCGGTGATGAACTTCTGTCAGAACGAGGGCTGGATCGAACGGAACCCAGCCAAGGGACTTCAAGTCATCGACCGGGTGAGACGGCGAGATAAACGTCTGCCTTTTTCCACCGAGCAGCTACGCCTGATCTTCGACGCTCCGATCTTTCGCGGTTGCGTTGACGACTGGGCCGGATACTCCACGCCCGGCCCCGCACGTCCACGTCGCGGGCGTTTCTGGGTGCCTCTCATCGCCCTGTTCTCGGGCATGCGAATGAACGAGATCTGTCAGCTACACGTCGCAGACATCCATCGGCTCGATGGCGTGGACTGCTTCTTCGTGACCGAAGGTCCGTCCGATACTGACAACGGAAAACGTCTGAAGACCGCCGCCAGCGAGCGGTTCATCCCGGTCCATCCGATGCTGATCGAAATCGGGTTCATGGCCTTCGTAGAGCAGCGGCGAGCGGCGGGCGCCGTTCGTCTGTTCTCCGAACTCCAAAAGTCCAGCACCGGCTACTACAGCGACCCCTTCTCGAAGTGGTTTCGTCGCTTCCTTGAGCGCGCTGGCGCGATCCGAGAGAAGACCTGCTTCCACTCGTTCCGGCACTGCTACCGGGATGCGCTGCGAGAAGCCCGTATCGAGCATGAAGTCGCTCTCGCCCTCGGAGGCTGGTCGTCAGCGAACGGAAACGAAGGCGGCGAAACCGCCGCTGCTTACGGTCGAGGCTATCGCGCCCAGACGCTGTATGAAGCCATCGGCCGGATAGCCTATCCCGAACTCGACCTGTCCCACCTCGTCAGACACGGATGACGAAGATGCGTTTGCGGGCAGTCAACGAAACCACGGCTTCGGTCGTTAGTCGTATATGTTCCGACGCATTCACCGTCTCGCAGTCGCGTGTGCCGCAATAGTCCTTTTCGGATGTTCGAAGCCGCCTGAAGCGGCCCCGACCCCGGCGGGCTTCCATCGCATCGACGCGGTTGGTCCCTTTTCAGTGGCCATTCCTGATGGACTCACTCGCCTGCCTGTCATTGGCGTGGATACAGAGGTGGACGAGTTCGTAGGGGATGGTCTGCGCCTCGGTCTCTCGCATGGATCGTATGGTTCAGTGCCGCCTCCACAGGTCGGGTTGATCGACCATTCGACCGGTGACCTTGAGGTCGATGGAAGGTCGGGGACGTGGGCAGCCTACGAGCGTAGTGCCGATCAGGTGGCTGACGGCCTTCCGCACGCATGGATCGGCGCGGTTAGAGCCCCCCCTCGCCGGGGTGCGGCTCCTGCGGAGCCTGTCGGGCTGACGATCTATCTATCCTGCCGCACGAAGCAGATTTGCGAAATCGGCCCCAAGGTGGCGGCAACGGTGCGGTTTGAGCGATAGCCCGTCGTTTCACGGATGTCGGCGAGACAGCATCCGCCCGATATCCCGTGCCCAGAGACTTCATGACGTGCGTCTTGCCGATGATCCCGGCCAACGGTCGAGGGACACGAAGACGAAGGTAGTAGGTCGATCCCCGGACGATCAGGCCAGA
>Ga0208958_1001233_pt1 | contig 26615 bp, 24 predicted proteins | sample RifOxyB1_FD_184032 | JGI IMG/M metagenome (GOLD analysis project Ga0208958, IMG submission 184032) | Soil microbial communities from Rifle, Colorado - Rifle Oxygen_injection B1 (SPAdes) | ecosystem: Environmental > Terrestrial > Deep subsurface > Rock core/Sediment | place: Rifle, Colorado...
TGCTTAAGGCCCATTCTACAACTACCGATTTCGGGCCTCGGCTATGGGCACTTCTTAGTCTGGAGCTTTGGTTAAGGCAATTCTTCCACTAACTAGGAATTTTGTTTTCATTTTTCCCCCACAACCGTCAAGCTTATTCCCCTTCCCATGAGTGTGGTAAGGTAAGCCCAGGGAGCAGTGATTAAATACTTGACAAAACTTCTCGGCCGGCTCAAAAGCTCGTCATATAAACCCTTAACGGGACTGCCCAGGTCGAAAATTCCCGAATGGCTGCTTTCAAAAATAACCTTAAACCCGGCCTTTTTTATCAGTTTCTTTAATGTCTTCGGTTCGAAATGATGAAGATGTTCGCTCGGGGCAAGATAGGGCCACCTTTGGCCCAAGAGGCCGGACGATAAACTGGCGAAATTGGGAACATCCACTAATATCTTGCCGCCCTTTCTCAAAAGCGGCCTGGCTTTTCTCAAAATCTCGAGAGGATTATTAAGATGCTCGAGCGTGTGGTTTAAGATAATCAAGTCAAAATAACTATTTGGTAAGCTGGCCCTTTCAAAAATTTTATTGACGACCTTTATTCCTTTTTCCCCGGCTGCCTTAGCGGATTTTGACGGCTCTACTCCCCAAACTTCCCACCCTTTTTCTTTTAAAAGGGAAAGAAGAATTCCGACTGAACATCCGATCTCAAGAGTCCTCCCGGGTTTATCAAAGAGCTTTCCGATTATTTGAGCTCTCTTTAAAAAAATATTTCTGAAGTGGGTTGCCCCTTCTTGATATTCTTCGTCCCGATGATATTTTTTATAATCAGGCTCGCTGAAGCTTTCCGTTCTAACCAGCCCGCACCTTCCGCATCTGACAATATTCTTACCCTCAACGCTAAAGAGTCTTTTAAAGTTTTTGCTTCCGCACAAAACACATTTATCTTTCACTGCTTCCTTAATACCCCACCCCGCCTGGCCAAATTCTTCTTTTAATTTTCCTGGGGGGCGTTTCAATCGCTGACCTGATAAGAAACTTTGTATCCATTCTTTCCCAGGGTGAGGGAACAGAATCCGGCCGCGGCCTAAAAAAGACCTCGGGATAATAGTAATCTTTGGGAAAAGGGGTGCCGAGTTCGTGTTTCAGTTTTTGTGCCCTTTTTATTACCTTTTCATCTTCACTTCTTTCCCCCGCCCTGGGAAGGAGGGAAAAATGCAGATAGGGGGCGTCGACAAAAACAATCTTCTTGGGTTCTCTGTCCTGAATCATTTTCCCCTCTCCATCTGTCCAGCCCCAGGTCCCGTGAGGATTGGAAGAAGAAAGCCCGGGAATTTTTCTGTTTACCGCTCGGAGCGCAAAGTGCCCTTTTTTCCCAGCTAGTTGATATTTTCCGGCCGCTTCTTCCTGGCGATGATAAATATCACCCACTGGATAAACCGTGGGGACAACGATAGATTCTGCCTCCTTACTGTAAGTCTCAATTGTTTCAACTACTTTTCTAATCGAACCCTCCCACCAGACTTCATCTCCGTCGACCATAATAAACCAGTTGGCGTCGGTCACATCAAGCATCTTTTGTCTAATTTTTGGAAATTCTTCTGCACCTCCTAGAGTAACTTGCTTTAAATCAATTTTCTCGGAAAATTTTTCTTTTAGCCCTTTGGCAATTCTTAGACTTCCGTCCGTACTTCCCGTATCCCAAAGAAGAAGTTTATCAACGTGTTTTATGACCGAAGAAACCGCATACCAAAGATATTTTTCTTCATTCTTAACCAAAGTATGTGCCCAGATTTTCATTGAGGTTATTTTTATTTCTTGTACCTTCTATTTTCTTTTAAAATAAAGTCGGTAAAGCCGTAGTTATCAACTCTTTTAAGAAGTTTGGTATTCGGAATTAGACAGTGACCGCCGATTGGTCCCGCCGTGGGCTTTAAAATTGGCTGAAGAACGTTCGGGGATTTTCTTCTATAGCCTTGATTGTAAGTTTCAATAAAATCGCTGTAGACGATATCAAAATCTGCGCCCGTTTCTTGACTAAGTCTCTCAACCCATTTGCAAAGAATTATCGACCAGGCGTAGGCAAAGGTGTTTACCAATTTGCCAAGCTCGGTATTTATCGGGTCTTTCGCATCTTTCACTTTTTTTATTCCCAGAGATTTGAGGTGCCTAATTGCCAGGTCAGTTGCATTCTTGTTAACTCCTGCGACGTATTTGACAAAATTGTTTTTTATGCCTTGATAGAGGGCTGGGTGGTCACCACGGATGGGTGAATGGGCGACTGGTATTCCGACTTCTTTGTAAACCCTCTTGGTCGTACCCAGAGGAATTGTCGAGTGGATGATAACCAATTCGGGCCTAACGTCCCGAGCCGCTTTTTTAATAGCATCCATAAAGGTTTCTTTTTTATAGGGAATGCAAACATGAAGGCAAAGCACCTCTTCCCCATTAAATCCGTCAGCCTTGAGGTCTCTGGCCAAGACTTTATAATCAGTCTCTATTGCAATTTTCTCAATTGCCGAACCCACCTCACCCTTTCCAAGTAATGCAACCACCTTTTTCATATCAAGGCTTAAACCAATAATGTCTTATTACAATTATCCAACTGTATGCCGCCAGAATTGAATTTGTTATCGCAAAGGTTAGCGTTGGTCCAAAGACGCCGTACTTTGGAATAAAAACCAAGTTCAAAACAAATATCGCCGCTAATTGGAAAAAGGAGAAGACTCCGATGTAAATGGGTTTTTTCATTGAATAAATTATCGCCGTCACCGAAGGAATCGTAAATACGAACGGTATCATTGAGGCCGTCAGCGCCTGAAAGATAGGTACCGCCCCCAAATATTTTTCCCCGAAAAGAATCAAGATAAACGGCTTGGCGATAATAATCCAAAGGACAATCCCCACAACCACCGCCAAGCTAGCAAGAACCGCCTTGGCTATATAAGTTTTTTCTTTTTCTCTATCATCGAAAGCTGCGAGCCTCGGGGCAAGAACGGCGGAGAAACTTGAAACTAAAACGACAACGAAAGATGCCAGTCGAGCCGGAATCGAGTAAAGCCCGGTCGAGGTTGCCCCCACGAGCACCGCAAGCATCTGGATGTCTAATCTGCCCGAAATCCCGGAAATAAACCTATTAACCCCCAGCCAGCCCGAAAACTTCAACACATCCATGTATATTTTCTTCTCCGGCCTGGTTTTTAAAAAAGAAACGCCGACCAACTTAAAGCCGACGATAACGACAAAAACAAAACTAACAAAGAAAGTCAAAAGAGCATTATCTAAAGTCAGAACTCCCATTAAAAGAAGTGCAAAACCCAAAATTGCTCTTGGAATTACCAAAGACAAATCAACAATTACAGAGGCCAAGAATCTTTTTTGGGCCTGAAGGATGTTTGGGAAAAATCCCCAAAGAAAAATCCCAATCGAAATTCCCGCCACCCAATAAGCAATATTTACCTCGCCGGTCGCCAAAAGGAACTTTGAAACAAAGGGGGCAAAAACTCCAACCAAAACTACCAAAATAAAGGTAATTACAAACTTCAACAAAAAGGCGGCCTTTATATACTTTTCAGAAGTCTCCCTTTTCCCTTTCGCCAAGTGTTTGGCCACAAAATTGACAATACCGGAGGAAATCCCCAAATCCGAAAGCGAGGAGATAATGACTATTAAATTAGCGGCTGCAGAAAAAATTCCAAATTCCGAAACGCTCAGGCTTCTGGATACAAAGAGTGTGAAGAGGAATGCAAAAAATGCCGAGATAACATTACCCGCGAAAAGAATATAAGTATCCTTGGCCGTGGCCGAGGTAGCCCAACCCCTTATTCTATCAATATGTTGTTTCACCGCTCTATTTTAGCGTTTATTCCTCTATTTTTATATTCTTAATTTGGTAATACCCGGAGACGCACGAAGTAACCCAGCCTTTATTTTCTACAAATCCGTCAAGTTCTCCAACTGGTTTAATATTTTTAATGGTAGCAATTTCATTCTCTCGAGAAACGGCCATTAAAACCTTTTCCTCTTGGTCCCACTGTCTTGCATAATCGGCAAGTTGACCCCTAATCCCTGTCCAGTGGGTAATTGTTGATTTGATGAGTAGAAAAGAGGCAAGAATCCCCAAAACAGTTGCCACCCATATAAGCCATTCGGTACGTTTTACCGTCAAGTTTTTTAGCAACAAAATACTCCCAGAAAAACAGAAGACGAAGAATGACACAAAGATTGAGTAAATTACGATAAACATGGTGCGCTCTGGAGGAGTAATTGACATGGCATAGTATCCAGAAAAGATTACGGCCGCAGAGGAAAGGATTGCAGAAAGAGTCGCCAAAAACATAAATAGAAACATTTTTGTCTTTCCAAAATAGAGCTTTTTAAAAGTTTTCCACTTGCTTCCAATAACTATTAAAATCGTAGAAGCGAAAAGTAAAAATGAATAAAGAAACGGCTTGACCATTAACATCCTCTGCAGATACCACCTCGTTCCGTAAATTGTTGATTTTATTACAAGGACTAAACTTGTGGGCTGCGTTACGCTTAAGCCACGTGCGGCATTGCCTGGTGCAGAAAGCATAATCAAAATAGATAATATTGCCCCCGCAAGCCCCGCAGCTGCTATCCTCATTCTTGTTTTCTTGTTGTCGAAATCGCTAATAAAAATTATCGCGATAATGAAAAGTATCAAAACAATTTGAGCAAGTGCATAAGCTTCGGAAAAGCCCCCGGCGATTAGAGGCAAAATAAATGCCAAGACCAAAGCCCACTTCCTTTTCGGTAAGACCAAGAGGCAAATAAACAAATTAAAAAAAAGAAATTCAGCCGTGTAGTTCAAGACACCTGTCTGCCAGTAAAAAGACTGTATCAAGTTTGGAGCGTTAATAAGTACCAAGACTACAAAAAGAGGTGCCAGTATAAACTCAAAACGAAACACGGGAAGTGCACTTAGCACCAAAAGAGCAAAAACAACGGGAGGAAGAACTTTGACTACCCAAGGCCCCAATAGTCCGAAAAAATCCAAAGCAGTCAAGTATGAATAACGTCCAGTCCAGCCGTTCCACCAAGAAGCTTGTGCTTTCCAAAAACCCACATTCTTAACAAGCGTGGCTACACAAAAATCGTCTGCCCAATAACGAACACTACTGCTTGTAGTGACAATAAAGTAGATCGTTACTGCGAATAGTGCCAATAAAGGCATAACAAGGAGCAAACGATTGATTGGCTTGAAATTTCCTATAATCATTACTCACCGTGTTTCTTAATCAAAAGTATGGCTGAAGCACCTTGTTTTTCATAGTCATCGCTGGCGGCAACTTTGTAGACATCCTTAAGAGTAAACTCTTTTGCGATTTCGTCACATCCATTACAAACCCATTTCATAGGGTCTTTTGGATTTTCGAAAATTTGTCTCCATTCAGGCCCCATATAATAATTTTCATCGTCAATTAAATAGCTTGTCAGATAAATTGCATCAAAAGGAATTTTACCGGTTTTTGGGCCGATCAATTGTTTTGGCTCAAGAGGAAACCAAATGGTCTTACGTTCTCCATACCAGCTTCCCCATGTGTCAAGATTTGTAACAACAACGCTGTCGGGTGTTGTGTTCTCTTTCAAAACCCTGGAAAGAACTACATAAACAGGAGGTTTCCTTTTATTAACTGTTTTTGTAATAAATCTTGAATCGAGAAAAATAATACCAAGTGTCTGTCCAACCACAAAAATAAAAATTAAAAAAGAGGAAATTATTACAAGCTTCTTCTCTTTTCTAACTATTTGCCCAAGGATCCAAAGCAGAGTAGTAGTTGCAAAGATATAGACCAAGGGAACTACCGGGTGAAGATATCTAAAAAACGGAATTGTTAAGGCGGCCGCCAGAAAAGTAACCGCCACCATAAAAATAGTCGCAATTTTAAATGAATTCTCAACTCTATCTTTGCCCCATTTGAAAAGCCCGATTATAAACAGCGCCCAGAGGTAAGGAGACATAATTTGGGGAAGAAGGCGATAAAAATTGTAAAGGTTATAAAATATTTTTTTAGAAATAGGTAATATACCCGCTTCTAATGTTCCTCCCCTTAAAGCGTCTGAAGATGCCACACCCGGAAGGTGCTGTGTGACAGCAAATAGTCCCTGCTTGGAAAAAAGTAAATAAATTGCAGAACCCAGAACAAAGGCCACCGAAAAATATGAAAGCGCTTTTTTAATTGGGAAATTCAACAGGAAAAACAAAAGCAAGAATCCAAAAATATAGATTATTGCCTGGGCTCGCGTAAAGTACATAAGAATCAAAACCAAAAACCCGAAAACATTAGCCCTCTTCTTTCCTAATATAAATAGGTAAGCCGCAAGTACTATCTCGAAAGCAAAAAGTGTTTCCGACGCCCCAGAGACTGCATAATCCAAAAAGTTTGGGTTAAACGCAACCGCAATTGCCGCCAATAATCCGACCAGATTTCCGAAAAGCCTCTTTCCCAATAAATAAGTTGTCAAAATCAGAAGCAAATAAAAGGAGGATGAGATTGCTATAACGCTTAAGTCCGAAGTCCTAAATAATTTAAAAATTCCTGCAATTGCCAACGGCATAGCAGGTGGGACCCAACGAGAAACAGTAACTGGTTGAGCCAGTCCCAGACCTTCGGAAGCAAAATTAGAGAAATTTGAATTATACCCATTTCCATTAACAAGATTTCTGGCAATGTCTGCAAATTTTGCGGAGTCAGAAAACGATAAATAGGGATAAATTGAAATTCTATTTAGGCAAAGAAAGAGCAAAAACAACAAAAACACAAGAATTCCAATAAATGGAGAGGCCCTCCTCATGATAATTTTATGATACACCCAATATAACAACTAAAGATGTTTATTTGTCAAACTTATTAAGGTCTTCAACCCAACTTTCCAGGACTTTCATTTCTCCTTTTGGAAAAATTCTGTTTTTAACTAATGCTTTATATGCACTAATTAAATTATTAGTCAACGTATCTCCTGAAGTTACATTCTCCATGACTATTTCTACAATCTTGTGTGAGTGTGTATATACAGGCAACTCGCTAAAAAAATCTTCCATATAATCATGGATATTCCTCTCGTGGACTGCGGTTGGCCCAGAAAAACCCAAATGCATTCCACTAGCCCAAAGAATAGGTTGCGCTATCAAACTTCTAAAAATGTCGGTAGAGCGCATGGTTGCATAGCAGGGAAGATACATTATGGGAAAGCATTTTTTGAAAAAAATAGTGTTTTGAGAATTGAATGGGCAAACCACGCCCCTATCCAACACTACTGCCTTCCGGGAAACGAAACTTATTCTATTAGTAAAACTGAGATTGTAATTTTTAATTTCTGCCGAAGTGGTAGATAGAGTAATAGATTTACTAAAACGAACAGGGGAGTTGTCAATAAGTCTATAAATCGCATCAACATCAGAATCGTTGTCAACCAAAAATTGCCACACACCTACATCGGCATTGTTTTCAAAAAACTCAAAAGAGCCATTTTTATTAATATCCTGCAAGGGAAAACCTCGCGGCCAAATTTTTAGATTAGTAAATAGACTATAGACGTTAAAAAAGTCGTTCCCTTTTATAAACCATCTCTCATTTAAATCGGGTATTTCTCCCCAATTTTCGATTGGTTCATTATCGTCGTCTGCTTCAGCTATAACGTCCGCCCCATTTTGCATTGCATAAAGATAACCAATGTTTTTCCTCGCATAGGAGTTCCAAGGCAATACCTTTGCAATTTTAAAAGATAAATGCTTTTGATGAGCTACAGATATAAAATGAGTATTTTTTGCTTTCCAACCAATTGGCGTTTTTTTATCGGCTACAACTACAACATTCCAATCCTGAAGACTCGCAAATTTTTTGACAGGATCTGAGGGAGGGTTTACCGTTGTCAAAACGAGAAATTTTTTCACCTTAGTTCACTGGTATTCTAACAAATATTGTGTACAAAAACACCATTAAAGAAAACTTATATATCAAATTGAAACCGAAGTGCTACAATTGGGCAGTTTTATGAGCAAATTAAAAATTCTAAAATTAATTAATAAAATTTATTCAACTCCTCAGATCTATCTTTCCACCAGTTTTTTCATACTATTTTTGATCACCCTCAAAAGGATATCTGTTCCAAACTCCATAACTGCAATTTTATTGCTTTTAGGAACCATGTTTACGCATCTAATTTTTATAAAAATCAAATTCTCTAAAGCTGCAAATAAAATAAATAAAAAATTTTCACCATGGATTTTTTCACTCAGTGCTCTTTTGTCCCTTTTTACAGCAAATCATATTTTTAATAATGCTAATTTAATATTAGGCAACTTCGCTGACAGAATAATCGGGATTGCAGTCTTTGAAGGCGTTGACGTTGCAGCAAGATCTTTTCTTTATATTGAACTTGTCGCTGTTAGTATTATTGTTTTCCTCTTAACATTTTTCATATTTTCAAAAATTGACCACTTAATCGATAGATTGAACACCAAGAATAACTTGAAAAATGAAAGGGATTTACTTTTTACATTTTCTCTTTCTTCTCTTTTTCTATTGATTTTTCATTATCTGAATGGGACCGAAATTTTTATAAACATTTTTGATATTCTTGTTTTCTTAACATTTCTCTCCTACTTACTTCTCTTGGCTACAATATTTTTTGAAAAAGTGGATAAAAGATTTTCACTCCTACTAACAAACGGGGACCTGCAGGTTCTTAGTTTTTTATTTCCACTAGTAATATTCTTTACAAGATGGGCATTTGTAAACGGAAGCTTCACTTTTAACTACGGCTACTTCTACCCTTATTTCCCCTTATGGATAGCTTTCTGGGTATTTATTCGACTTTTTGTCTGGCATTCATCGCAAGAAGTTACACAAAGTAGGGTTTATTCAGTCCTATCGGCTGGAATACCGATGCTCGCAATCCCCGTCTCTATATCTCTTTCAAATGAGATCCAATACACACTATCAAACGTTTTACCTTGGTCTGCCCACCGTTTTGCGACCATATCTACTTTTTTTCTCATCGGCACAAGCGCCATCTTTTATTTTATAAATCGGCGGTCTCAAAGCAAAACAAAATTTGCCCAAAATTACTTTCTTCCAATCTTGGTAGCTACAGTTGTAATGTTCAATTCCCATACTAATTTTATCGAAACGCCACGCGGCTTTGACATGTTCCACAATGGCGAAAACCTCATAGCAACACAGCAGTTATTTTCTTTCCAAAAGATTCCATTCGTAAACATCTTCCCTACTCATGGGATTTCCTATATGGTTGGGCAAACACTCTATTCAATGATTAATGGATATCGGCCCTTCGAACCGTGGCTATGGGAATGGATAACAAAAATATTCGAAGTAGTTCTTCTTTATTTTGTCCTAAGTAAAATAACTAATCCAATTTTTTCGGCTGTTACAATCATATTCATCCCCTTTATTGGAATTTTTGGGGGGCAACATTTCACCTATGGTTATAACACTTATCTCGCTTCTACTTATTACTTCACTTCATTCCTTGCCGGCCTAACTTTAGTGTGGGTTCTGAAAAAGCCAAATTTTTTGAGACTTACTATTCTCTGGCTAGCGTCCGTATTTCTTCTTACTTGGAGAGCTGATTTTGGAATAGCCAGTTTTGCATCTATATTATTTATCCTTTTAACAGTCCTGTTATATCGAAAACTAAACTCCATAAAAACAAAACTAAAATTAAAGAATGTGCTTTTTTCTTTGGTTTTAGTAATCGCTTTCACTTTACTACTAGTAATAACACTAAGTGTCGCAAATAAGGAGTCATTTATAGAAATTCTCAGGCTAAATTACGAATTCGTTAAATTTCAAGCACTCGCACAGGGTCTTTTAACTATTGCTAACTCTTTTTCGCCAATGTCTGTCTTTCAGTATCTAATACTCCCGTCAATCTCCATCTTTTATATTTTGGTGTTTATATTTAGATTGTTTATAAGAAAAGATACCCACTTCGCAGGATTTAAATATTTGCTTCTTTTTCTAGCAATATTCTCCCTAATTATCTCTATCAGGTCAGTTCAGCGTCAAACCTTAGTAGTCCTCGGATATAACTCTTATCTTTTTGTTTTCCTTGCAATCTGCATTCCTTTCTATTTAAACGAGGGCAAGAAAGAAATATCTACGTTTTTGTTCATCGCAATACTCCTTGCCTATCAATTCATTCTCCCCAATAACACTCTTCTTGTTAAGTCTGGTCCGCTAATAGATAAGTACAGCTGGAAAAATAAGGAAAGCAGGGTTCGGGTAAACGATTCTCAATACAAGATTCTCAAAACTTTTCTAAATAATAATCTAGACGACGACCAGACCTTTCTCGACTTAACAAGTTCTCCACTCCTTTATGTAGTATCTAACAGGAAATTCATAAATTACTTCACACCAAATGCATATTACACTTCCGAGCTAATTCAAGGATCAGTCCTAGAAAAAATAGAAAAAGCTTACAAGAATGGAGAAATCCCAATAGTGATATTTCGACAGCCAGATACTAATGCAAACAACATCGACGGTGTTCCCAATGAAATAAGAAGTTATCGAATTTACGAATATATTTACAAAAATTACAAAGCAGCCGGATATGTCAACGGCTACATGATTTGGGTTTCCAATAATTTTACTTTAAAAAATACAAATGGCCTAACTGTAAATAAAAGTTTTATTCAGGATTTTAATTTGAAGAAACTTCCTTACATCTGGGGCACTTACGATAACCTGAGAGCCAAAGAAAAGACAGTCATTTTAAGTTCACTAATCAACGGCCCTGAAGTCTTATCTCCTACAAAGGATGCAGTATTATCTTTCGACAAAAATCTTGATAAATCCTCTGGAAATTATATTCACTTAAGGGTTCAGAACGATAATCAAGGCACTTTAAAAATTGTATATGGCCAAAGTCCGCAATCAACAATAGCCATGGATTTAATTACTTCAAATAAACCGATCGATTATTTAATCAGAATAAGTTCACAGTATTCATGGACAAACCAAAACACAAACTCGATTAAGATATATACTTCAACTAAAATTAATTTAGTTCAGGCGTTTATTAGAAAGGGAGATTAGTTATTTATGACCATAACTCTTTGTCTATTGACCTGGAACGAACTGGAAGGTTGCAAGCACGACGTGCCTTTAATAGATAGGCGAGCTTTTGACGATATTTTTGTCATTGATGCCGGTAGTAATGACGGAACCATAGAATACTTACAAAAACAAAAAATCAAGGTGTATAAACAAGACCAAAAGGGAATTAATGCGGCCCACATCTTTGCTGCTAAAAAGTGCAAAACAGAGGCTATCATCTTTTATCACCCCAAGGGTACAATTCCCGTTTCAGACACATTAAGATTTAGAAAATATTTCGACCAGGGTTATGAATTGATAATTGCAAGTAGGATGATAAAGGGGGGAAAGAATGAGGAGGACAACAAGGCTCTTAAACCGCGTAAATGGGCCGTACTGCTTTTGGCGTATATTACAGCAGTTCTTTGGCGAAGAGAAGGACACTTTGTCAAGGATGTACTCCACGGAGTGAGAGGGGTAACTAAATCGGCTTATAGAAAAATTAATCCAAGGGAAACCGGCCTTACTATTGATATTGAGGGGGTGATACAATCCTACAAGCAAAAAATATCCAGAATAGAGTTTCCAACAAAAGAGGCCTCAAGAAATTATGGGCGGAGTCGTTTTGGATTTCTTAAGGTGGGCAGTGAAGTAATAAAACTCTTCGTGGAAGAATTAACAAGGTCGGAAAGTGAACAATAATAAATAAATAGCGGGAAGAAAAACATACTTAACCTTTGAGCAGAGTCTGGAATCTCCTTCCATGTCGGATAAGTAAGGCTAAATATATAAATACCTCCCAAAAATAACGCCAGATTGCCCAGAACTATCAACAAAAACCACCTCTTTGCTTTGTCCATTCCTTTCTTAAAGTCCCAAGCAACATTTAAAGAGAACAAAAAGAGAACAAATCCCCAGTAAGAAAGAATGTTTTTATAAAAAAACACAAGGACTTCATATACTCTTTTTAAGTTAAATATTTGGTCAAAACCCAGTCTCGCAAACAACACATAGTCGGGGTTTCCATATGAACTTGCCTCCAAACTTAGTTCAAATATCTTCCACGAAAGATAAATCAGGAAGAAGATAACTATAGATATTAGGATATCTTTAAAGTGTTCTCTTTTTATCAAAAGATATAAAAAGAGGAGCAGAATACCCACAAGCCAAAACGGTTCGTGTTGCCTGGTGAAAGTACTCAGTCCTAATAGAATAGCTGAGATTTTTAAAGAGTTTGTGTTTTTATCCACCAAAAAATCGTGCAAATATATAAATCCTAAAGATAGATATATTGTGTATGGTAGGTTGGTATAAGAAAAAGTTGAGTGATGCAATAGTGCCGGAATCGAAACTAATAGTAGTAAAAGGAACAATGAGGAAAACCTTCGCAGCCTTTCTCTAAGTTTTGCATAAAAGACCCCGATAAATGCGAGAAAAAACAAAAAATATAAAATGCGTGGATTAGACCCGTTTAGCAAATAAATCCATACGTGGGCCAATGAGGTTAGGGGGGGATAATGGGCAAAGTATTCAAAATCCCGAGATATCTGTAAAAAAAATCCTTTCTCGGAAATTACCTTCGCGCGAAAGTCATATAAAACTAGTGAGTCCCACACGTTAACCGGCCAGTAGATTGCATGAACAAAGGCAATAACCAGAAGGATAACAATGAACCCAATCAATATTTTTTCTCTTTTTTCAAAAACTTTACCTCCAAGTAGTTTTCTTAACTTGGCAAAGATGTTGAACCTTCGTCCGAAGACTAAATAAAACAATGTTATTAGCAAGATTAGTATAGTAAGGTAGTTCCCTAGAGTTATTTTTAACCCCAAACCAGACAAGGAGTACATCAACCAAGCAAAAATCCCTATTCCCAGAATATACGATAAACCCAGGTCCTCAATAACACTAAACTTGTTACCAAAGGGCCTGCTTAGAGAATATCCAAATAAAATAACTAATAAAAGTCCTATCAGAATCATTTTTTAACCTCGATTAAACCCCAATCATTATAATTATCACTATTAAAATTATAATCTTGCTCGGTTTCAATTACTGAACCGTCCTCTTTCCAATAAATGGCCTTAGTAGTTTTTACGTCAAATTTTGGCCAACCATTTGTATAGCCATACTGAGATGCACTCGACTCACCCCAAACGACAAGAACGAAATCAACTTCACCTTTATCTAGATCAACCTTTGGAGAGAATTCTTCTCCGTTAATAAGTGTCCTTGGATACAAAAAATATCTCAAATAAAACCTGTTTCCTGTTTGTGGCCAGGGATATCCTTGCGGGGGAATTAAAATAGTTGCGTTTTCCGGAGTATTGTCTTTAACAAACTGCGTATAATCATAAAACTTCCCTCCGACAAGGTATCTCATCTTCTCAGCATAGGTCGTAAAAGGATTGGCAATTATATATAGAGAGTTTTTAAGCAGAAGTTTGCTTGTCCCAGAAAGGTTGTTGGCAAGCACCAGAAAAGAAGAAAAAAGAAACAATATCGCATAGATTTTCTCTGTACTGAAAAGTTGACTTTTAGATCTGCTCTTAATAAATTTACTTGTGCGTTCAAGAATACCCATCTCTCTAATTTTTTCCAAAATTTTAATCGCCTCTATCAAACCTAAAAAAAGAACTCCCCTTAACAAAAGACTGATATCTATGTGGAATTTGCTAAAAACATAATTGCGATAGTTGCTAATTTCCTGCCCCAAGAGGAATAAATAGCCTAAAGTAAAAACAAAAAACAAAATTCTATTAAAAGTATAGGCTAAAGTTGTCCCCTTGGGTCTCCATAGATCAAATACTTCTTTGTTGGGATTAAATGTTAAAAGAAGTCCGGAGACCAAACAAATTACTAAAATGAGCAATGGATTAATTCCTGTGTGTTTTAATATCAGACCACTATAAGAGAAGCTTTCGAGGGAGAGAAAAAGTATTGATAAACTCCAACTCAAGAAAAATATTTTTCGTAGGTGACTCCAAAAATTTCCCATCTGTGACTACAAAACTAAGAATGTTTTCGTGAATAACCCCGTAACTTTAGAAATTCCAGAAGTATAAAGCCTGCGATTGGCACCAAAAACGTCGAGGATCTATCCAAAGATTTGGCAGCTGCTTCCCACCACTCCGTCTGGAACGACACAAAATAAAGTTGCGAGTAATACATGCAAATACTGAACACAATAATGAGGCTCAAAAACAAAAGCCCTGGGTCTTTACGCATATCCACTTTTCGTACGTAAACTGCAGCTAGGGTAAAAAGATAAACAAAAATAGGTATGCCCCAAGATCCAATAAAGACTGCCAGAACTGGAAACCAACTTCCTGTTAAAACCCCCAAGAGCGGCTCAATTAAAGAAACATAGGATATATCAAGAAAGCCTGCGTTGCCACCTATGGTTTGGGCAAAGTAGGTCCAAGAAAAATACTGGATAGAACTGAAGGAAATTATCAGAATAAAAGAAAGGATTTTTTTAGATAGCTCCTGCTTTTTTATTAATGTAGAAAGAAACAATGAAATAGCCACTACAAGCCAGACGGGTTCTAGAAACCTTATCCATATCGACGAAGATATCAGAAGGGTACCCATCATAAGCTCCCAAGTCTTATTATTTTTGAGAAAGAGGTATAGCAGAAAAGTTCCACCTACGATATGAAGCGTGTAGGGAAGGTTAGTATATTCTTTGATCGATACTTTAAAGACGCTGATATTGGAAATTGTTAACAGGGCAAGAAATAGAGATAGTCTCAGACCTAGGTGTTTCTTGGTGAAAAAGGTGATAACCAATGTAAGTATTCCTAAAAATATTGTGTAATAAACACTAACCGGAATATCTTTAGTGCCAACACTATTTTGCCAAAAGTAATGTCCGATAGAGGTATAGGGAGGATAAAGAAGATAATAGTAGCTATTTTTATCATCATTGTCTGAAAGTTTGGGCATTTCCGAAAACTTTATTCCACTGTTTAAAAACCTCGCTCTTGCATCGTAAAGGGCTATTGCATCCCAGTGGACCGATGTTTTATTAACATTTATTCGATAAGACATTCCGATAATCGTAGTAATGCCAACAAGCATAACCAAAATTCCAATATCAAACTTTTTGAACCGAGGCTTATCTTTTACAGAAAGAGATTTTTGCTTTAAATAGTCCTTGCAAAAAAAGTATGTTCCCCCAATAAGCATAGCTATGATACTTATGATATCCAGTATTCCAAGAAAACTGGTCGCGTACTCCGTCTCTATCCCAAAAAAGAATATTTTTTTAGATAACAAAATTAAAATTAAGAAAAAAGATAATAAAAACTTGATCATTTTAGAATACTACTTTAAAAACCTTTCCTTCATCAGATGTAAATATCTCTTCCAGGCTTTTATATTTAATCTCATTTTCCCCATCAAAGATGATACTTTTGTTAGAATCAATAATAATAGGCCATATTGCATCACCAGATGTGGCAGGCACTTCTGTAAAATATCCTACTTTTATCTTCTCCATATCTTCTTGATCGTTTAAAAGAGCACCACTCACAAGAGTTCGCGGATAGAGAAAATATCTTAAGACAGGCTGGTTCCCTATGGCCGGCCAACGATCTCCTTGCGGAGGATGTATTACTAAAGAGTCGGTCGGGGTATGCTCGGAAAGCAAAACAATATACTTGTAATGCTTGCCTATTCTGGTCTCATAACCACCACTTTCTTCACCCAACAGAAGTGTCCAGTTCAATAATGTCTGAGCAGAAAGAGCCAATAGCCCAGAAATACCCACAAATGCCATCATTAACGACGCTCTCGTTCTAAAAGAATGATTTGTTTGATTCTTCTTTGGCAATCTCTTTGTACCAGGTTTGAAGCTGGATTCATAAACCAGGGTTATCAAAAATAACAAAAGCTGAAACCCGGCCACGAATGACATAAGTTCAAGCTGAGCCACAGTAATACCTGAGTATTGATACAAAAAATTTGGATAAGAATTATATTCCATTTCCATTAAATACTTTGCTATTAATATGAACCCTAAGCTGAAGAGTGAAAGAATCCCTAGTGTTTTTTTACGTATCGTAGAAAGTCCCTTGGCAATAAGCTCTTTAAACCAAAAAAGCAAGATCATCAGGGCACAAAGTGCTAAAAAATAAGGAGCATAAAACAGTAAAGTGGAGGCTCCTCTTACATGAAACTTGTATCCACTTTCCCCAACTATATAAAAAAGCCTAACCCAGCTCAAAAGAGGAGAAAGTAAGAATCCTAACCACAAAACAAGGAGAGTGGTTGGGTTTGAAATTAAATTGGTAATTTTATTTATCATATTTATAGTTTTCTTATTTCCCAGTAGTAGTCAAAGCCTTCTTCCTTTAGTGGAGGTGTCAAGATTGTCCGAATAGGTTTTTTATTGAACTGTTTTCTAAAGAGTATAGGATCGATCTGGTCTATTTTGTAGGTGTTTGAGTCATCTATTTCATATCCCGACTCAGATAATTTTTCTAATTCGATAACAGAATCAAAAGAAGATCTCGAGAAAAGATATCCATTGTTAGTCGGAGACTCGGTTACAATCTGAACATTCGGATCTAAATGATACAAGAATTTAAGGTGTATAGGAACTTCGTACAGAAACTCCCAGTTATTAATATTGTCAACGGCATTAATATATACCTTTTCCTCATTGTGCGTAGCAATAGCCCGAACCTGTTCTGACTCGAAACGTGTAAAACCCTCGAACCAAGTAGAGTAGTTTATTGTTTTAGCCAAATTAATGGGCAGTCCTCTAAAAAACAGGCTCATCACTAGCCAAAAAACGAAGAGTTCGAAAAACAATTTGTGCATTGGAGTAACTCTGCGCTTCGTACTTATATTATTCCAAAGAAATTCTATTACCTTGTCTAAAACAAATGACATTAAGATCGTTAGGCCAAAAATAGAGATTAGTTGATATCTTTCTAATACATATCTCCAAGGAAATAAAATTAATGTAAAAAATACTGCAAACAGAAACCAGTAATAAATTTTTGCATTTTTCAAAGAGGCGCGTGTGCTTTTAGAAACTACGAGAAGGGGTAATAGAAACAGACTTAACTTCAAAAACGGAGAAAGTGAGTTAAAAAGTAGTCTAATATTGGAAAGGGCATTCCCCATAATAACTCGAAGATCTGTTACATAATTAGTTGTATATGAAGGAATGTCTGGAGCAATACTAGAAGGAATATACTTTGTAAAAACTATACCTGAAACTAGCAAAACGAAAGGAAGGGCTACTAGGATTGCTGCCCCTCTCAAATTTTTCTTATTGGATAAATACTCAGTAAAAAAAATTGCTGGTAAAACTACAAGACTGTTTTCTTTTATAAATACTGTCCAAATGAGAATCAATAATAAAATAAAAAGTGTCCTACCAGACTCAAGCATCCTCTTTCTGTATCTAAGATAAATCAATGAGAAAATTGCCAAAAACAACACTTGATATGGCTCGTTTGTTCCTAACCGAACTATATTCTCACTGAATGAAAAATTGGAAACAAATAGAAACACACCATTTAATACCACAACACTCCTCAAACGCAAATCTATTAAGATTAAAAACAGTAATAAAGTTACAACATATCCCACAACATATACTCGAAAGAGGTGGTGTGATTGGGGATTGTCTCCGAAAGTTTCATATAAAAAATTGTTAATCAGCCAATATGTAGGTCGAAACCTATTGGTTCCAAACTCGAAAGTTTGATCTATAAACTTACTACACTGCAAATTAGATAAACAGTCCTCTAAGTAGGAAGAACTCTGCACAAGAACTTGCCCATCGTCCACCAGCGAAAAATACTTAAAGTTGGAGGGTTTTATAAAAAAATGTACGTAGGCTAAATAGAACGAAGTCACAATCACTAGCAGTACCAGTCCTTTTTTAATATGTCCGGGTATCTTCATATCTTTCGAGCCAGAACTGCCACTGACCCACCAAGATATTTTATTATTGGAACATAGGAAAGAGAAGAGGTTGCCCTATCAAGAAATTTAAGGACGCCCGTAGAAATAAAACTCATTGGCCAAACAAACTCACTCTGGAAAATTTCCTCTATCTTGAGTGATGGAAAGTACTCTCGTATCTTTAGGGGATTTATCGCCCACTCATAAGGTGAGTCTCCCACCATTCGCTTAAGAATTTTATTGGACTTAATTAAAAAAACAATCGGGTTTAGTATGTTTGGCTCGTAGAAGAATATGATACCGCCTGGTTTGAGTACTCTATCCATTTCCTTTCTAAATTTTGGTATTTCAAGATGGTGGAGAACATAAAAACCAAAAATGACATCAAAGCTAGAATCTTTGTAACCAGTGTTATAGGCACTTCCAACCTTGAAGGAAACGTTCTTACATCCCTTGCACTTTTTTTTAGCTAGCTGGACGATATTTTTGGATATATCTAGGGCAGATATATCGGCTTGGGGTAGCTTCTCCGCGACTTTCTTTGTGTACTCTCCGGTGCCACATCCAATTTCCAGTAATTTAATGTCTTTTTTGGTTAAATATTTTCTGACGAAATTTTTTAACACAACGCTTTTTTTGCTAATTTTATATTTTGTAAAAGTATTTAAATAACTATAGTTATAATCATACTTCTGTGCTACTTTATCAAAATGCTCTCTTTCGTTTAGCTCTTTCTCTGAGAAATCTTTTTTCATTTTTTAGTCAGAACAGCAGAAATCGAAATGCCGATTGGGTATTTAATAAGCTTTAACATATTAATCTCAAATATAAAAATTTTTCTTAGGGTAGAATTTAAAACTCCAGTATGAACTATATTGAAATTGAGGTTGTTGTCGTAATTTGAAAAGTTCTTGAAAGGCCTCAATCGGCTCAATAGTCTTATTAGTATAATCGGAGGACTAAGAAAAAAATTAAAATAGCTAATGAAGGAAGTTTCTAATTTTGCGTTCTTTGCTAGTTTTCTTATCTCCCTTCTTGTGTATCTCTTTTGATGTCCTTGTTTTATGTCGTGTTCCGACCAAATAAAGCTTAAAGCAGGACTTGTAATAATTATTTTCCCGTTTTTTTTGAGAACTCTTTTTGCCTCTCCTACTGCCTTTTGGTCATCTTTTATGTGCTCCAAAACATCTAAAAATAAAACTGCATCAAAAAGGCCATCCTTGAACGGTAACTTTTTTGCATTTGCCTTAAAAACATTTCTGTGCCCTCTTTGTTTACTGTAGTTTATGGCCTTTTGATAAACATCGATACCATATAATTCAGCTTTTGGATATATCTTTTCAAGAAAAGAAAGGGTTTCGCCGGTTCCACAACCAACATCTAAAATCCTCCTGTGTTTTTTCTTTCCGAGCAACCATTTCATTAGATGTCGTCTTCCTTCCCACCACCAATGATGTCTCTCTACCTCATTAAATTTTTTTAATAGATAACTATCCATATTTTTAGGCATATAGAGAATTATAAAGTCCTTTAATAGAACAAGGAAGTAGAAATAAAAAAACCATTCGGCATCCTGCTTATACCCAAAAAATCTTCTTGCTCTTATTTTTATTGAAGAATTTCCAGATAAGGTAGGACAGGCTGATGTAAAGATAGGGCAAAACCAATAAAAAGTAACGAGTAAAGGGAACTTGTGTTATTGTAAAGAAGAAATAAACGATTGGCAGAAGAAAAATTATACCAGGCAATCCTTTCCTTAACCCTTCTTTGAGAACAAGAAAGCCCGAGACAAAGCTTACGGGCCAGAGCAAGTTAAAAATATCAGACTTAACAATTTTAATTTCATCCCACCATTTAAAGAAGTAGCCCGTTAAAAATAGCAAAATCTGCCCTCCTAAAATGGGGGCGGAGTTATGCTGAATCATATACTTGAGTATTTTCAGTTGGAAAAAAACAATATTGAATTTTCCTCCCAAGTTAATAAAGCTCCTGAAGTAGGTGAGGCTGAAAGTCAATGCTGCAATAACCAAAATATAAAAAATATTTTTGTAATTTAACTTTTCTTTAATTACAAATTTTTTGTAGCCGTAGATGAAAAAGAAAAATAGTAATGCCGTACTCCAAAATTTAGAAGCAGAAAATAAACCTAAAAGTAGGCCCTGCAATATCAATCCACTTGGATAGAAAAGAGTGGAAATCAAATATCCCAAGGAAAATGTTGCCTGTCCCAAATCAAGCAGGGCCTCTGAGGTAACACTTCTAAGAAGGGGGTCTGATGCTAAAAAAATGGTGCTCAATACTGCAATCTTTCGCACTTTGAACATCTTTAATCCCAAAAGGTAGGTCAGAAAAATATAAAAAGCGCTAAATAGAAGTTGAACAAGGTAGGGGTTTCCCGTGAGAATTGTCGAAACTCCAAAAAGATATTTAATAAGTGGCGGGTGCTGAAAATTATATTTTGTGGGATCCTCACCATTGGCGTAGAGATAGCCAGTGGCTATATAAACGTCGTTGTCAGACAGGTGTACCCTTCCCTCCACTTCGTGAGTAATATCCTGTGATCTTTTATAGAGATTAATTAGGTTAGGATCGAACTTCCAGGAAAAAACATGGGGGCTCTTCAAATAAACTATTACCCAAAAACAGGTGATAAGGATGAAGATATAAAAGAAGTCTATTTTTTTAAGCATATGATTAATCAGTTAAGCCCTTAATTGTTGCTACTCTTCCTAGGTTATGCAATCGGTGCATTAAAAGAACGAGCGGATTTTTGGTATATTTCTCGGCTATTTTTTCGTCCAGAAGCAAAACTTTTTTAAATTCGGTAGAGGAAATTGTGCCCCCAGCAAGTCTAAAACTCGAAAGATAACTATCCAAGACCGCGGGCATTTTGACCATTCCAAGCTTCAGCCATAGTTCGTATTCCATGACGCCTACTTTGCTTCCCGTAAAAGGTCCGTATTTTTCATAAGTTCCACGGGCAAGAAAAACGGAAGGCTGCATCAGATAATTGACCACAAGAAGAAGTGAATAACGGTTAATGGCTAATAGAAGATTCTTATAACCGGTCACTAGACGGCTAATTTCCCTACCACCCTCATCAATGACGTCACCCCGGCCGGCAAGCCACAGAGTATCCGGATTTTTGGAAAAATACTTCCCAACCGTCAACAGCGCTCCCTTTTTGTAAACATCGTCTGCATTTATATAGGTAACAACTTCCCCGATTGCTTTTTTTAGTCCCTTATTTATCGCCTCCAGCTGTCCATTGTCTTTTTCGGACTCCCACTTTATTCCTGAATATTTTTTCGCAAACCTCTTTATAACGTTGACCGTTCCGTCGGTGGATTCCCCGTCTTGAATAATTACTTCCAGGCTTGGATATTCCTGCTTAAAAATTGACTGAAGTGTCTCTTCAATAAACCTAACCTTATTAAAGGATGGAATAACTATGGAGATTTTGGGAAGATTTTTCATTCATTATTTCTTTTTTGTCTTCAGCTGTTTCAGGGCAGCTTGTCTAATAAACGTTTCGAGCTTCTTCTCTATCCTTTTTGTCCTGATGTATGCCGCCGCCACCATACCAATCACCAAAACGAACCCTCCCAAGATAAGAGCGTCGAGAAGTCTTGAAATTAAAAATGTTTGGACGAAATTCCTTAGGGAATCCGGGAAAAGAACCATAACGATTGCACCGCTCCAGGCGAGCGACCAAACCACAAATTCTAGCCTATTTATCTCGCGTCTCCTGAAGTTAACATAGGCGAAATAAATCATGATGAGGGCAAAAACCAATGCTAAAAATTGTAAGCCGAGTATCATCTTAGTTTAAAAAGGAATAAGTCTAATAATATCTCTATGCCACTCTCGGGCGTTAATCCCTTAAATCTATCATAGTATACGGTTGAGACGGGGACCTGACAATATCGTAGGCCATGTTTGCCCGTCATGGCCACGATTTCGGCCTCAACGCTGTATCCTACAGAGTCCCATCTGATTTTGGCGAAGGCTCTCTTGGTAAAAGCCTTAAATCCACAAAGAACATCTTCTGCTTCTATCCCAAAAAGAAATTTGACTAAAAAGGAAATTAATTTGTTGCCCGCTCCCCTCACCAATGGGATTTTTTCTAGGTTTCTCCTTCCCAGAACTACAGCGCACCTCTTTAGGGCTTTAACAAACTTGGGCAGGTCGGAGGCTTTGTGCTGTCCATCCGAGTCCATGATAATTACTGCCTCAGCACCCAGTTTAAAGGCGGCGAGGCAACCAGTCTTAAGCGCGGCCCCTTTGCCTAGATTAATTGGATGCCTGATTACATGGGGACTAAACCTTTTTGCAATTCGGCCTGTGTTATCCGAAGAGCCGTCGTCGACGACAACTGCCTTAAACCCCATCTTGGATATCTGACTAAGAACCGGGGCTATCCTTTTTCCCTCGTTATAAGCGGGAACAACCACAAAAATTTTCATTGGGGCCTATTTTTGATAAACCAGTCTATTGACTTTTGGAGGCCTTTCTTAAAATCGGTTTTGGCAATAAATCCAAATTCTTTTCTGGCCCTGCTTGTATCAAGCATCCGTCTCGGTTGTCCGTCTGGCTTTGACTTATCCCAAACAATTTTGCCTTTAAACGAGGTAAGTTTTTGAATAAGATTTGCCAGTTCTTTAATTGAGATTTCAAATCCGGCGCCTAAATTTACCGGGTCGGGTTTATCATATTTTTCAGCAGCAAGAAGAATCCCCTCGGCTGCATCCTCGACATACAAAAACTCCCGAGTTGCTCTACCCGTTCCCCAAACAACGACTTCCTTTTTCCCTTTTTCTTTTGCCTCGACGAACTTCCTGATAAGGGCTGGGATAACGTGGGATGATTTGGAATTAAAATTATCTCCCGGTCCGTAAAGGTTAACGGGAAGAAGATAGATGGCATTAAATCCAAACTGTTGCCGGTAAGCCTGGGATTGAACAAGCTGCATCTTTTTGGCAAGACCGTAAGGAGCATTGGTCTCTTCGGGATATCCCATCCAAAGATTTTCCTCCTTAAAAGGGACGGGGGTAAATTTCGGGTAGGCACAAATGGTGCCAAGAGTAACGTATTTTTTAACCCCCGCCTCCCTGGCGGCCTTCATCATAAACGTGCTCATGATGATATTGTCGTCGAAAAGATCCGCCGGGTGCTCCCGATTATAACCAATGCCGCCAACATTGGCCGCCAAATGAATAACAATGTCGCTCCCCCTGGCCAAACGAAGGCACGTTTTATAATCCCTCAGGTCGTATTCGGCAAAGCTGGGGACAACCACTTTTTTGGGGTTTTTTTCTTTGAGTTTTCTTAAAAGGTGATTCCCCAGAAAACCGTGTCCTCCGGTCAGTAATATTTTTTTATTTTTCCAAAGGTTCATGTCAAGAAACCCAATAGCCCCTCGCAAAAAGGGCGCAGGCCACTGATAGTAGCACGAAAAGTATCAAAAATACCATCTTTCTGACTATTTTTGATTTTTTATTTAGCCAGACCGCAAGAAGGATAAAGGCCGGGAAAAGGATAAGGACATAACGCGGGAAAGAGGAGAAACTTCCAGATAGAGGCGGAATTAAATATCCCGCAGCCAGAAAGAAAGCATAACTTAATCTAATCTTAAAGAAAGCCCAAACTCCGAGGATAAAGAACAAAACAGCCGAACCTATTTCCAGATATGAAGTAAAAACGGCCGGGAAATAAGAATAATCGAGATTTGGCAAAACTTTAAAAAAATACCGGTAAAAGACCTGCGGGAGAAGAACGATCTCGGCTGAACGCTGTTGTCCAAACAGCGAAATGGCATTAAAAAATTCCAGCGGGTCCCCCGTTACCCGATATAAATAGTACATGTAAATACCGAGTCCCATCGGTATCAGGGCCAGCGAAATAATAGGCAGGGCTATTTTCCCGTTCTTTTTTCTTCTATATTCCCAAACTTCGTAGGCCAATGCCGGAAGCAGGGCCAGAGCGGTAATTCTGGTTGCGGTTGCCATGGCTGCCAGTATCCCCACTGCCAGCCATTGTCTTTTCCTTGCCAGATAAAAGGCCCAGACGATTAACGCGAAAACCAGGCTCTCCGTGTAAAAAGCCCCGAAGTAAAATGAGGTTGGAAAAAGAAGCAAAAGAATAACGGTTAGGGTGGCAACATTCCTTTTGTAATCCAGCCGAACCAATTTCCACAAACCAAAAAGGCCGACGGCAAAAGAAAGATTTGACACCAAAAGGCCGGAAATGGCCACGTTAATGAAACTTTCGCCCAGGGGGCTTACTATCAACCTGGCCACCAGCGGATAGAAAGGAAAATAAAAATAAGTTAGAGGTAAATAGCCCTGGTAGGCAATCGAGGCATAATGTTCCCCGTCAAAATTCAAAAAGCTCCAAAAATAAGGATTCTTTAAATAATTCTCCAGCCTTCCGCCCAAAAAATTTTCCTGGAGGGGAAAGAAGGCTATCCCCAGCGCAACAAACAAGAAAAGAAGGACTCTCCAGCTTAAAAACGCTGAAAGTATAAATCTGACATCGTCTTTTTTCATTTCCCAAGAACTTTCTTGTAAACTTCTGCAGTTTCCCTTGCTGTTTTTGCCCATGAATAATTTTTTACTAAAACATTTCCTGTCTCGATTAATTGTTCTCTGAGTTCGCTGTCTTCCAAAACCATAGAAATCTTCTTTGCAATATCGTCTGGGTCTCCTGGATCAGCAAAAAGACAGGCCGGCTCCCCTATCTCAACAATTGATTGGGACTTTGCGGCAACGACAGGGCAACCCGAGGCAAACGCCTCAAGAACAGGAAGTCCAAACCCTTCATAGAAAGAAGGCTGACAATAAAGCGTGGCGAGGTTGTATATTCCCACCAGATCAGCATCTTCGACAAAGCCGAGCCTGATGACGTCTTTGTCGTCTCCGTATTTCCTAAGTAGTTCGACCAGAGATTTGTTTTCCGGATGGGTTCTATCAAAATCGTCTGAAGCAGCTTGTTTGCCGACAATAACCAGGGGCAGTTTGGCGAGGTGGCAGGCTTCGGCAAGGCCCAGGATATTTTTGTTGTAGTTAACGTCGCCCACATAAAGAACAAATTTTTCGGGGAGGTTGTATTTTTCTCTTATTTTCTCAAGTAAGCTCTTGTCTTCCACGGGTTTAAAAATTTCCCTCGGCGCAAGGTAAATTACGGAAATTCTCTCTTGGGGAATTCCTAAAAACCTGACAATGTCCTTCTTGGAAGTTTCTGAAATTGTAATAATTGCATCCATTTTTTTAACCAAAAACTTCTGGATGCCGTATTTTAAGTTTCCCTTTATCCCGGCGGGGTAATGACTGGGATAGATAAGATAGATAAGGTCGTGAATGGTCAAGACCGAAGGCTTGTTTTTTGTAAAAGGAATACTGAAAAAATAGGGGTGGAATTTCTGATAATGGATAAGGTCGTATTTGGACAAATCTACGCTTGCCACGTCAACCGCATCGACTTTAATGTCTTTTATCTTCTTGAGATGCTCAAGAAGTATCCTTGAATGGACGCCGATGCCTCGAACGGCGTCTGCCCCTTTAAGTGGTCCGGTATCAAATGCAACTTTGGTCATGGCTTCAAATATCTCAAGTAGGCCCTGGGAAATCTTAGGGCGGAAAAGAAAGAGAAAACCATTCCCTGAAATCCGTCCAGTATTCCCTTGTGTCTTACCTGTGTCAGGAAAAACCACCAAACGGGCTTAAAAACAAGATAATTTACGAACTGGAAGATATCTTTGGAAAGCTTCTCCTCTTTCATCTCCTCAACGATCAAATCGATGTAATAGCTGTTTCTTTTCAAGTATCTGGCAAATGTCGGGTCGGCCATATGTATCAGGTCATTCTCTAGCCAACCGACTTTTCCATCAACCGATATCTGTTCATGAACGCTTTTGGCCGGAAAGTAGGCCCTGCCCCTTTTAACCAGTCTTATCACTCCGTCGGGATAGACGCCTCCATAGCGGAGATATTTCCCCAAAAAATAATTAAGTCTGGGTATGAAAAAGCCCGAATAAGGACCTTCTTTCCCGACTTGCCCGTCTCTTTCTTCAATGATTTTTTGGTGTCTTAAAAAGAGTTTTCTATTTTTTAGACTTTTCTGGTATTTTTCGATTTCCCCATCGGACATTCCAATCACCTTTTTAATTTCTTTGGCCAGTTCGGGGGTCACTCTTTCATCGGCGTCAAGTTGAAGTATCCAGTCTCCCGTCGCCAGTTCCAGCGCCTTTTGTTTTGTCGCATGAAAGATTGGCGCATGTTTAACGCTTACGACTCTAGCCCCAAGTGAGCCTGCTATTCCGGCAGTCCCATCTTTTGACTCTTCATCAACCACGACAATTTCATCGGCAATGTCCCTAACCGAAGAGAGACAGTCCCCTATGTTTTTTTCCTCGTTTCTGGTGGCCAGGACAACTGATAACTTTGGCATATTAATTGGCGACTATCTCAAAATATAAGTGACCATTTGTTCCATAAATTTTCTTGACGATATTGGCCTCTGCCGGAATATCATCGTCCGTCCCGACAATTAAGGTGTTCGGGTTTTCCGGCCTTATTTTATCAAAATCGACCACCTCAAAATGAAACTTGTCAAAATCCCTGACGG
>Ga0208958_1001235_pt1 | contig 26586 bp, 21 predicted proteins | sample RifOxyB1_FD_184032 | JGI IMG/M metagenome (GOLD analysis project Ga0208958, IMG submission 184032) | Soil microbial communities from Rifle, Colorado - Rifle Oxygen_injection B1 (SPAdes) | ecosystem: Environmental > Terrestrial > Deep subsurface > Rock core/Sediment | place: Rifle, Colorado...
CAGATTTTTTCCATTCTGGCTTGCTGGAAGCTTCCTCATAAAGGTAAACCCATACCCCCAGTTCATCGGCAACTTTTTTAGCCAGTTTTTTGGCAAGCTCAGCGCATTCTTTCATGGTTACACCACTGACTGGAACAAAAGGACAAACATCCGTAGCGCCCATGCGAGGATGCTCACCTTGATGATTTCTCATATCAATGAGTTCTTTAGACATTTTTATGATTTCAAAGGCCCCATCTACTACAACTTCTGGAGATCCCGCAAAAGTAATAACTGTACGATTGGTAGCAAAACCAGGATCAACATCTAGTAATTTAACACCTGCAATTTTTTCGCAAGATTTTGCAATGGCATTGTATATATCTGGATTTTTTCCTTCAGAAATATTCGGCACACATTCTACAATTCGGGTAGTCACGCCCTTCTCCTTGATAAGTAAAAAATTGGAAACAAAAATTTATCATGGACATTTGAGCGAGTAAAACAAAAAGGCCAATCCATTACGATTGGCCTTTTCGAGAGACATTTTATGGAGGTTTGAAAAAATCCTTTTTTCTTAACTCCTACACACACACATCCCAATATTGTGCAATTAGCGTGCCATTATTACTCTTCAATAACTAGACGATATTATTAAGATTATCTTAATAAATCGTCATATTTATGACTGGCTTTGTGCATCAATCGGTCATTTCTATGACTGTTTCATTTTTTCAAAATAAGTTTTGAGACGAAAAGTGGCTTCACTTAAAACTTCGTCTTCTCCACTTCGACTAAAAAATAGATCAATGTGTTTATAAATTTTTTGCCCTTCGGCCAAAACTAAATCCAATTCAACCATAAATTTTTGGTGAGTTTTACTAATGACAATTCTTCCCAGCAAAGAACGGTTATCAACTAATTTAATAAAATATTCTTTAGGATACGTTGCCGCTTTCTTCTTATCTACACTTTGGGCGTTTATTTTTCATCCACCTTTTTAAGTAACTTTTGATACTCTAAAATATGATCATCAACCTGGGGCTGGGTTGTTTGGTCGTATAAAGAGTCTATGCCTGACTTAAGTGCATTAACAGTGACTTCTTCCAATTGGTGAAGATTGGGTTTACTTATAAAATCATAGGCTCCATACTCACCGGCCTTGAGCATATATTCCTGATTCCCATACGCTGAGTAAAAAATAATCGGCACTTCATTACCCATTTCCCGAATTTTTTTGATCACCTCAATACCACTCATTTGCGGCATATTGATATCACAGATAATACAATCAATTTTATTCTGCTTAATCAAATCTAAGGCTATTAAACCATTTTCGGCTTTAAAGACCCGATTAACATATTTTTCAAAAAGAACCTCAAGGATGGTCAAGATATCTGGTTCATCGTCAATAATTAATAAATTTTTTTTATTCACTTAGGCTTTTCCTTTTTTAATAAAACCAATAATTAAAGATTTAATTAAAGCTTGATCAAATTTTATTAAAGTATTCCTTTCCATAACAAACTCATGGATGGCTTGCTTCGGAGCCATCTTTTTTTCTACTATATAATTGGAAAAACAATTAGCCAAAGCTACGATACGGGCCAAGGGGAAAATTCTTATTCCCGGCAGGCCATTGGGAAATCCTGATCCATCGGCCATTTCGTGGTGTTGATAAACAATTTGTTTCACCGGTTCAGAAATCGATGGGAATTTGGCAAGCATTTCCACTCCGGCAGCGGGGTGATTTTTATATTGAACCAATTGCCCTGCCGTCATTGCTTTCACCGAAAGTGTTTTAAATATTTCTGGTAACTTTAATATTCCTATATCATGCAACATTGCTCCAAGGCAGGTTTTTTCTACTGTGTTTTCTGATGCCCATGTAACATTTTTACAAATAACCGACGAAAAAAACATGGTCCCAAAAAGATGGGATCTGAAACTTTTTTCCAAATTAAGATAGCCTTCCAATAGTTCAAAAAGAATTTCATCTTCTTGAATAAGATTAAACACATTCCGACAAACCGACTCTCCCTCGGTTACAATTTGCGCATCTATTCCTTTGGTAAATATTTCATCAATGTAAATCTCTGATACTTCTTTTACGAGTCCCGCTTTTTTACTTACGTTTAGATCTTTATCAACCATTTTTTCCAGAAGTTTATTAGTAAAATTGATGTAGGTACCTCGGTCAGCCGTTTTAAAGTAGAGATAGTTAATTTTTTCATTGGATTGGTACTTTTCAATTTTTAATCGATTGAACTTCTTACCGCGATGAAATATTCGAATATAATTGTTCCGACCCGTCCTTAAATAAAGATCAAAAACATTGATGCTTCCGCTTACATAGTTTTCGAGTTTCACCCCAGTGAAGTAATCATCTGGCTCCCGCACGGTCTCTTCCTGGTCGTCTTCTTCTTCGCTAACGTTTTTTAACGTCTTCCATGTTTCAAATTGCTTAATCCCATTGATGGATTTTATTAATATTTCTTTGCTATAAGGCTTTACTACCACATCTTCAACCCCAAGTTTAAGCAAAGCACCGCCCGTCAATCCCAATTTATTCAAAATTTTGATGTCTGATACCGTCAAAATCATTTTTACCGAAGGGAAATTGAGTTTAATATATCTAATAACTTCTAGTATCGAACGCTTGGGATTACTTATATCTATTATGACAATATCATAAGTCGAGTCCTGAGTTATTTTGGCCCGGATATCTGCGATAGTAGTCACTTGGCAAAAGTCGATCTTTGAACCTTTAAAATAACCGTCCAAAGTTTTGGCCCAGTTAATGTCGTCATCAAAAAATAGTACTTTATTGACCATATTACCTGCAAGTGTGCTACTAAGGTTTAACTTTCCCTAACCTCCTTATTATAAATTAAGTGCGTGGATATAAAACATAAAAACGATTGGACTGACTCAAAAATGCCTAAAAAAATGATTACACAAAGCTGACGATTTTGCTAATGCTTTAAGGCTTTTCTTCCCATTAGTAGATAGTGATCACTCAAAGATAGATTTACCTTTTATAAGTGATTAGGTATTATCCCTTCCCATATGCTGATCTATTCCAAAACCATTATTAGCTTTATAAAAAGATTGAAGTCTGATTTTCGAGAAATTATATCCCAAGAACTCGGTATTAAAATTTACCGGACTCGTTTTTTTTACAAAGGACGCATGGTTCCCTATGACATCGTCGTTTTTGAAAATAACACTAAACTGGGTTATTTCGAATCAAATTTTTTTAGAATTGCGATTAATCGTAAACTCATGTATCTGGCCAAGGATCAGGTTATTCGGGATATTTTACGTCACGAGCTTATGCATTTTATTGCTTGGCTTGATTATGGTGACATGGCCCTTAATCATCTGGATTACTTCAAATCCACTTGTAAAAGATTCAACTATGGCGAGAGCGTATCTCACGCTTATACCAATCTTGAACTGGCAAATATGCAAGTCACCCAAAATTTACAAAATGAAAAAATAATAGAAAAAGTAAAAAAGCTGCTTAAACTATCAAGTAGCGATAATCCCCATGAAGCACAGCTGGCCACCATGAAAGCCAACGAACTGCTTTTAAATCATAACTTAGAATTACTCACTCAGTTAAACGGAGAAAAGGAAGAGGAAATTTACGTTAAAAGAGTTTTATCAGGAAAAAAAGCCATGGCCAAACACCAAGCTATCTACGAAATACTTAAAACTTTTTTTGTATCGCCTGTTTTTAGCTATGGACGTAATATTTTTTATCTAGAAGTAACTGGTACCTATACCAATACCCAATTAGCCGAATATGTGGCCAACTATCTCGACTATGAGCTGGAAAAAATATATCAAATAGAAAAAAAACATAATCCTTTAATTGTGAAAAACTCCTTTATGCAAGGAGTAGGTATTGGTTATACCGATAAAATCACCACCAATCAAAAGCACCACACCGGCCCAAAAGAACTTATTGCCCTGAAGGATGTTTTAAAAGAACAAGTGGAAATGGTTTACCAACGTCTATGCCACAAAACAACTAGAAGTCATAGCTGTCAAACTTCACTTTATCTTGGGAAAAAAATTGGAAACAATCTTTCTATCAATCCGGCCCTCAAAAGAAGTACCTCAATTTTAAAATTACTCTCAATTAAACATTAGTTTTTTTAGGGCCATAAACCCATTTATGTTGTTGACCCACGACTCGAAAGTGGCCACCACACGATTCATTCCAGTTTAAAATGCTTTCAAATCGTTCCTTTGGAAAAGCTTCATTAGTATTATACGAAGGGGTCAAGACCCACGAAAAATTGATGGCCCTTAAGCCTCTTTTAATTTCTGTATAAGCATTTTTAACATATTCAAAGTCCTGAAGATTTTCGATAACTGATTTGACTTGAAATTTTCCACTAAATTGGTCAATCATTTGAGTGATCACACTTAAAGGAGTGTTAACTCCACTAGAAGGTGTTTTATAATCCATACTGATAAAATCAACCAGCGCAAAAAGCTCTTTGGCCACTCGGTCTCCCGAGGCTTCAATATTAAGGTAGTAGTTTTTTTCTTTAAGAGATTTAGCCAGAGACATTGCCGCATCATAATTTTTACAATTCAAAGGATCGCCGCCGGTAATAGAGACTCTTTTGATCAGCCCATTATGACCGACCTGGTGTATTTCGGCTAACACCTCAGTTAAACTCATATCTAGACCTTCATTAAAACTCCAAGTATAGGACGAATCGCAATTATTACACCCAATTCCACAACCATTAAACCTGACAAATATCTGCACCGTTCCGACCCAAATACCTTCACCTTCAGTAGCTAAATAAATGGAATTAATCCGCATAAAAACGATCCTCAACTTTTACAAATAAAACCCTTTGTATGGCCCTTGTACCTCGAATGCTTTACCGTTACAATAAAGAAAATAACAGAAAAGAAAAAAAGGACATACAATTAATATTTTTTATTGGAAACCTGAACCGAAATATTGATTACAATTTTGTCACTTTATAACATGACCAATACGATGAATGACTTGGAACAAAAAATTTTAAAATTAAAAAAATGTATTCATGTGGAAAACTCTGCCCCGGTTTTTGACTTACAACATCCTGTTAATTACATTGTAAATTTAAAACCAGACCTTAAAGTTTCCAGAGGTATGTTCCTTCCTGATCCCCTTGCTAGAGGCACTTTCAGAGCTCATCCCATAACCATACGTGCCCTTAAAAAAGATCTATTAGTAGGTGGTATTGAGTTTGATGACTTGGAAGATATCCACATTTGTGATTCCTGCAAAAATAAACTTGATCGACAATTTTGGAAATTTTGTCCATTTTGTGAGGCAAATCTTCCTGAAAATTCATAACATAAATGTCAACTTATGTTAGATTTCTCCTGTGAAAATTAATTGCATGATTAATCTTTTATCAGTAAATTAGTTACACCTAGTAAAGATTTTTAACACACACTTTTTTTGAGCAAATGGAGATTTAGCATGGCGAACAAGATTGATATTCCTATTCCTGAAAAGAGAGAGAACAAACACCTTAAAAAAGCCCAGTTGAAAATTTTGTGGGAAGCACTTACCGAAATGAAAGATAAAATTGAACTGAATCTATTGGAAAGCAATCCTCAAAATTACTGCTTAGACCAAAACGAATTATCTGATCCCTTAGATGAAGCTAGTATTAATTCTGAAACACAAAAGATACTACGTTTTAGAAATAGAGATATTTTTCTTTTAAAAAAAATAAGCAAAAGTTTTGATAAAATTAAAGATGGGACTTATGGACTTTGTGATGAATGTTATAATCCGATCTCTTTTGAAAGACTTAGGGCGCGTCCGGTTGCAGAACTGTGTATCAGTTGCAAAGAAGAATCTGAGCTTACCGAAAACCAAAGTAAAAAAATTTCCAAATCAATGGGGCGTGAGTTAGCCACTTCAGCGAAAAGTGCTATTCATATCGCTGCCAATTAATTAACACTTAAAGACTCAAGCAATTTAAAATCACCAATTGGATGATAAAGATTTTCCAATTCGACATATTTAACATATTGCTGATCAAAGCTTTCAAGCAAAGCCTTCTGGACTTTATGTTCAGAAAATGTATATTCCTCCGTTAGAAAAACAGTAACCTTGCCGTATCCACCTGCTGCTACATAATTGATCATTTTTCTCCATGAAGGATCTGATAATTCTTTTTCCACAAAGTCAGTTCCCTCATCTCCGGTAGTATATATCACCAATCTGCCTGGAATTTGGCCATGACAAGGACCTGGTTTGCTAGTGACTGCCAGATTTCTTAAAACAAAAGTTTTATCGCTCATCTGAGTCCATGCACACGCATGAAAACCTTTCATATTAATGTTAAAAACTAGAGAGGCACCATATCCACCGCAATGAATATAAAGTTCATATTTATTATCTAAAAATTCAAACCCATACTTGAAAAGCACTGTATTTATATCTTCTTTTAATTTTTGCAAAGTTGATTCATCAACTACCCAGGACAGCGACTGGTTAAACGATGCAATCTTGGCAAGTTTCTGATCTCCTTCTCCATCATATACAAAGCAAGCCCCACCGCTTAAACTGGCAACACTCACTATTTCTTCGGCCATAATTCCGCTTATAAAACCCAAAAAGATTATGAATAAAGATAGTTTTTTCATTGCCCAACCTACAATAATACTTGATCGTATAAGTATGGATCGGCAGATCTAAACATTTCTTTACTGTTTTTGTCTGTTATTGTAACTATCTGAATTTAATTATTTTTTTACAGGTTCAGGCGGAGGCTCTCCCACCAGTTTTGCATCAAAAGCCTGTTTGACCAAGGCTTCCAGGTAAGGCTCTCCTACCACATCATCCAATACCCAATTGTTGTAGTTGTAAGCATAAAGCCTTTTAGCTGCCCTGTATGCATAATCGCGTCCGGCAAATTCCACGGCCACCATCACTAATTTGTTAACTTCTATTCTATGAACGCTGATACAACCCGCTCCGTAATCCGCACAGGGAATTATGTCAGTGAGTGATTCTCCCAATTTAAATTTAGCCTCAGGAACAATGTTTTGAAGCATGGCAATCATCTGGCTTTTGGTATAGGTAACCTCTTCCTTCTTACATGAACAGCCACTAACAATAAAAAAACAAACCATCAGTATAAATATTTTCAAAATGTTTCCAATTAAAAAAGGGAGTGCATTGCTCACTCCCTTTTCACTATATCGCATTTATGACTTAGAAGAAAAGTCTAAAATTGACAGAATAGATGTTAGCAATTTTCGTACCGTCGACTTCGCTTTTATGAGCAATTTTTCCCATGACTTCCAATTGCATAAACCACAATTGCAGTCGTGGCGCCAAAGTAATATATTCGTTATCCAACATGGCCTTGGCAAGCAAACCAAAGCGATCTTGCCAGAAACTAAAGCCCAAATCAGCGCCCGCGTAGAGTCCATCCACCAAGTCATATCCACTTCTTTTATGTATTCCACCAAACGGAGTAAGTGCAAATCCAGCTAGTTTAAAAGTATAATCACTATGGAGTCTAAAAAGAATTTCGTTACCATAAAAGGTTTCTCCATAGCGGGTACCATCGAGCACCATATTTTTTTTAAGTTCCGCTATTTTTAACTCTTCAATTGCGGCATAAATTTTCCATTCACCTTTTTTATAACCAAACATAAAATCAGAAACCAGATCTACAAAATCTACCAGCTCATCTTTTTCAAAAAGTTCACTTTCTTCTGCCAAAAATTCAGCAGTAAAACGTCTTTTTAAATCAGCGCGATGTCTTACATACGGATTGAATGAACCAAAGAAATCACCCTTATACGCATTAAAGATCGGACCAAATTGACTTTCATATTTAACATAAGCAAAAAGATCGGCAATATCGGGGTTTGCAGGTTTTAAATATTTATTTTTTAATTTGGTACAATTATCAACGGTATTTTCTGCTCCTAAAATAATGACACAGTCTGTATTATCAAGTAAAGAATCGCCAGGAACGGTAGTATCAAATCGCGCCACCACCAAGTCAACTATTGGTTGAGAAATTTCTGGGCCTAGCAAATCAACTACGGTTTGTGCGGTAAGCGGAACCGCTTTGGTTCCTACCTGGGCAGCCAGATTGGTCCCAAATCTCAGGTCCGGAATAAATTTTATTCCGGAGACGGTAAAACTAGGAAGGGGAATCCCAAACGCAAGATCAAACTTACCGATAAATTCTTCATTTTTATGATTGTTTAAAAAAGTCGTAGCATCAGCAAGTTGGGCGCTTCCCGTAGATTTGGAAATCTTTTCAGCATCATCAAGCGTCTTTTTGACGTCAGGGTTCAGGGCTGCATTTATATTAAGTAAAAAATCATGGCCGTAAGGTCGAAGCATTTCTACAGTCTTTAACCGATCGTCGTAAAGGCGAAATCGATCAACAATATTGTAGTCAGCCAATGCATTTATTGAAACCACTAACCAAAACAAGACAACCAAAACTTTTTTTCCAAGCATAATGACACCTTCATTGTTAATATTTATTAAACTGTAAAAATAGGATAGAGGATTAAAAAAAAAAGTAAATTTAAAAAAACTGGAGCTTTATACCTGTGCACTTTGGTCGGGCTTAATTCACTTCCCTTTTACCCGTTTGCAAAATATTAAAAAACAAAGGAAAATAGATACATACAAGTTTTGTGAAAAATATTATTGATAGGGAAGTCTTGCAGCATGTCCAACTACCAAATAAAAATTACTACTCCCGATAAATCTGAGACTATCTCCTTATCTGATCAATTTAGCTTGGGAAGTGCCCAAGGCAGCAGTTATCAAGTTAAATCATTACTTGCTAAACATTTCAGTTTTATCATAAAAGATGACGCTCTCCTTTTAATTAATTTTTCAGAGTCGGGAACCTTTTTAAAAAATCAGGAATTAAAAGCAGGTAAAAAATATATCTTGGAAGATAAGGACGTCATTAAAACCGGTGATGTTGAAATTATTGTGGAAGCTATCCAAGATAAAAAAAGTAACCCTAACCTGTCCTCCTCAGAGATTGATATATCATTAGACACGGCCACTGATGACTCCGATGATTTGGATATTGAAGATGATATTGACGAAAAATCAGATGTGGATATTAATATAGATATTGACGAAAAAGAGAACGAAGAGGACCTTGATGAAAACTTTTTTGATTTAGATGTGGAGGAGAAACCTTCTTTAAATAAGCTTGAGCAAAACGCCAATAAAAATGAACCTAGTCAAAACATTAAGTTGGATATAGGAGCAAATTCAAGTGCCAGCATCAACACTATCCCAATTGACCACACATCTAAACACCAGTCCAGCAGTATCAATCAAGCAACGGGCAGTCTAAAAAATGTCCTCGCTTCTAAAAAACAGCAATCGGCTGTCGCCGAATTAGATTTGGATGATGATTTGGATGACCTAAGTGATGATACTAAAAATGGCAGTAGTTTAAAAAATCTCCACCAGACCGGGGCGATTACTAAACAAGGAATCGATGAAAATTTAACATCGGAAGCTAAACCATCATTCTTTCAAAGATTATTTAGTAAAAAAGCTAAACCTGCTAAGCCAGACAAAACCGAAGTAACTAGTTCTACAAGGCAAAAATCAATAAACATTACGAAATCTCACCAAACTGCTCCCAGCGGCTTAGACCTCTCAAAACCTCATGAACTGGCCAAAGTTCTAGAAGATAAGAGAAGGCAACGATCTTCGCATAGTGAAGTTCATCCAACCAGTATTGAATTAACTTCCACTAAGAAAAAAGGGTTCTTAAGTTTTTTTAAATTTCATAAAAAGTCATCGGTGTCTGGTCGCCCCCATAAGAGAGGCATCTTCAGCCGTTTGTTCTACAAATTAAATATTTTTAAAACCAACAAAATTTTTCAGGTAGGTTTTAAAACTAGAATATATTTACTTTTAGCAACCCTTTCCCTTTTAAATGTACTTGGTTATCAAATACTCCCTACTTCGGAATTAAACCTTGAGGTCGAAACATACGTAAAACAATTTTCGACTTATGTTAAAAAAGACTACCTGACCAAAAACTTAATCCCACGGATAGAAAAACAAATTCCCGGATTCCAAAAAAAGGCCCAACAAGCTGAAAAAGAATTTATTTCCAACGCTACTAAACTAGGCCAAGAAACCGTTGCTAAAATTAAAGAAAATGCTAACGAACTAGGCATTGGTCAAGACAATGGGATTAAAACACCTAAAATCACCGAAAATGTGACCAGTAAGCCACGTAAAAAAAGAGGCGTCTATAATCCTCAGCTTAATCAACCAAAAGAATCTTCATCTTTTTCATCTAACACTGTATTTTATAATTTTTCCATTTCCAGTATTATTCTTTCTAATCTGCAAACCACACTTCCAAAAATTAGAGAAATCATCAGGAAACTAGGCCCAACCCATGATAAATATGCCGAAATAATTACCCGTTTTATTTTAATTTACTTATGCTACGAGATTATTGGCAACTTATTATTTGGAGTAGGATTTCTACCCTTCTTATACGGCATTCGTGTTAAAGGTAATTTTTTCTTAATAAGAATAAAATCTATCCTTAGAACTTTTTTATTTTTTATTTTCCTGCCACTTTTTTTTCTGACGGAGCTACCCGTCTGTTTTAAAAAAAGAAGCCTAAAAGAAGTACTTAGTTTTACCAGCTATGAATACCATCACTTTAAATTACGAAAGCTATTTACATTCATAGTCTTACCATTGATTATCATTTTACCTTTACTCACCCCGCTTTTTAGAAATATAGAAGCTTCCAATAATATTTTTTCTACCGACTATAAGGAATTACCGATTTTTAAAGTTAATGAGGGCAAAAAGGCTCTCGGTTTAACCCCAGACTCGGTATTAACCCCACATGACTTCAAGCTGAACGTGGTTGGTTTTGATAAAGAGGATGTAAGTCTACCAATCTACTTCTACATTGCTCCCTATGTAAGCAAACAAGCCAAAACCGCCACTACCGGAATTTATCTTTATGATTATTTAGTCGGTGATTTTGCCTTAATGGAAAAAGGCAAAACTTATGATTTTACCACTTTTTTATCCAAAGCCTCTTCTGATAATCCTCTCTTTAATAAATTTTTCCCTCACCTTTACGATTATCAAAAAAAAGATGCCTTGGTACCGTGGTCAATTGATCATTCCAAAGAACTTACTAAACTCTTGCAAGCATCAGTCCAGCTTAACTTTAACGTTCTTACCTGGGAAGATATGATAACTAGACCTCACGAACTGCTACTTTCATTTTTTAAATATCTGATTAATTATGGCCCACTCATCAATGGATATGTAGAAGGTAGAGATGAATTATTTAAGCTGTTTGGTGGCTCTATCATCAATTTCAAATTTCGCAAAATTGAAAACAACTCCTTTCTTTACTACTCGATAAACAACGAACCACATCGCTATTGCTTTACTTATCTTAAAAATATCAAGGGTCATTTTTCCTGTCTCAATACTAAAGAAAACCTAAACGAACTTACCAGCTATATTGAAAACGACCTCTTACCCAATACTCACTGGGACACAGATCCTACCAAAATTTTAGGTGATGAATTCAATGCTTTTGATTCATCCTACTATCTGACAAGCCTTATCAACCTAGCACCACTTGCTAACAAAAATTTACAACTGTTAAAATTTTACCGACACATGGCCGTAAACACTTATGACAATGGCGACCCTAAATTGGTAAGTTTTACTAAAAAAATCCTCGCCGACAATCTAAAGTATCTGGAAGCCCTACCGGCCAAGCAACTCAAAGATGTTCAGGAAATTGTCGGCGAAATTAAAAATATTCACTCCAAACTTAAACCCAAACTCAAATGCCAAGAAGACGCAAACTGCTTTTTGAAAAACATTTCGGAATGTCCCCGGGTTGAGACTAATTTAAAGCACCAAACTAGAAAAAATAATATTAAAATGTTTTACGAAAAAAAATTATATATTCTAGGACCTAAAAATAATAGTTGTCATTTTATCATTCACTTTTCTAGCGTTAAAACGGATTATGATGAAGAAACTAGGTTAAAATTAAAAAGTGCAGGAAAAGAGGATGCCGATATTTTAGAATCCGTAAAAGCTGATAGCAAAGAATATTTAGCCCAACAAGATAAAATTTACTCATGCCTCATGAGTACTAGCGACATTACCGAATTATTTAATCAATGGAGAACTAACATTTATACTCCCGATGATGTTAAAAACTGTATGATTATTAGCGAAATTGATGATAACTATGAATAACACTATAAAAAATAATAAAAAACATTTTGGATTTGAAATAATTCACACTGACCAAAAAACCGCTGCACGGGCCGGAGTAATTAAAACTCCCCGAGGAGAAATCCCCACTCCGGTTTTTATGCCAGTCGGTACACACGGTGCCATTAAGGCCCTTGCCCCCAGCTCACTGTTGGAGATGGATATCCGAATTATCTTATCCAATACCTATCACTTGCACCTATCCCCAACCTCTGAGTTAATTAAAAAAGCCGGAGGTCTGCATAAATTTATGAATTGGCATCGGCCAATTTTAACCGACTCGGGCGGGTTTCAGGTTTTTTCTCTGCAAAAAAAATCAATCACTGAGGCAGGTGCTGAATTTAAAGATGTAGAAGGGAAATCAATTATTCTAGGCCCAGAAAAATCCATTGAAGTTCAGCAAAACCTTGGTAGTGATATCATGATGAGTTTTGATGAATGTATTCCCTATCCCGCCACTTATAAATACACTGAAAATTCCATTGCCCGAACCCATCGCTGGCTCGACCGTTCGATTGCGTCCTGGACCAATGAACAACAGTCTCTCTTTGGCATTATTCAAGGTTCAACCTACAACGATTTACGAAAAAGATGTGTAGAAGAAGTTTGTGCCAGGGATCTTCCGGGTTATGCCATCGGCGGAGTTTCCGTAGGTGAAGGAGTAGAACTGATGGAGAAAATAGTATCCTTCACGGCCCCACTCATGCCTGTTAACAAACCCCGATATGTCATGGGTGTAGGCAACCCCGAAGACCTGCTGATGATTTGGGAAAATGGAATTGACATGAGTGATTGCATAATTCCCACCAAATTTGCAAGAGGTGGGACCTTTTTTACCAATCGAGGAAAAATTCGCATCACCCATAGAAACTACAAAAGAGATTTCTATCCGATTGAACCCAATTGCACTTGTTATTGCTGTAAAAATTATTCACGTGCGTATATAAAACATTTATTTGATTCTAACGAAATTCTAGGAGCAATCCTGGCGACCAACCATAATATTGCGTTTTATAAGATGATGGCCGAACAGGCCAGAGTAGCTATTTTGGAAAACCGGTTTTTGGAATTTAAAAAAAATTTTCTGGCCAGTTATCAAAAATCCAATTTAGATTAGCGTATTTTGTTTTTCACACTCAGCTTCATAGTTCTTTAAATATTGCTGTTCTTCTTCAGTCAACAAATTAAAGTCTATCAGGTCATGGTCAAAACCAATGTAGACCAATGGTTTAAAGCGTAGTGTACCTTCCAGATTTGAGTTTTTCTCCACGACGACTACATTCTCCAAGCGAACTCCACCGTAACCGGCAATATAAATTCCTGGCTCAATTGAAACGGCTTGTCCTTCTTTAATTGGAAAACTGCTTCTAAAAGAAAACCCAATGCCACCTTCATGCGTACTAATACCAATACCGTGTCCAGTACCATGCAAATAGTTATAACCATTTTGTAGAATTGGATGTCTTGCTAACATATCAATAGCCGCGCCAAGTGTTCCCTCCGGAACTATGGCCATTTGGGCATTTAGTAACCCCTTTAATACCAAAGTATAGATTTTTTTGAGCTTCAAATCTTTTAACTTACCTACCAAAAAAGTCCTGGTTTTATCTGTGGAATAGCCTTCTTCATACAACGCACCTGAGTCTAGTAAAAGCATATCACCATTTTTAATCATGACTTGATCACTTGATTTTCCATAATGGATAATCGATGCATTAGCACCAACAGCCGCAATGGTATTAAAACTTAAATCTATCGCCCCCATCTTTTTATAGTTGTCATTGGTGATGTCATATAAATCTTTTTCAGAAAGTTTTTTATTTTCCTTAACGGCAACTTTGATTTGTCTGATGGATTCCGCCACAGCTTGACTGGATTTTTGGTAATTTCTTTGTAACGTCTCTATTTCATTTTTGTTTTTAAGTGATTGCCTAGAGATAATTTTCTCCCTAGGTGCAGACAATTGCTCTTTACCAAATATATTTTTAAGTAATCGATAATCTGCCCCAGTCAAATTTTCCCGGTCAAAATATACCTTGCTCGGTTTAATTTGATTGGCAATGGCTTGAATATTTTCCATCCACTCGCTAATTGTTATATGTTTAAAAATAATATTTTCATCAAAGCTGGTTTCATATTTTTGCTCTTCAATATTAAAAACATAAATTTTATTAAATGTTAGAATACATCTGGCGTAAAAAGTACTTTGATGTTCAATATGAAAACCCCTGGCATTAGTAATCCAAGCAATGCTGTCAAGGGCACTAACAAAATACATCTCTTCTTCTTTAATCAAGCTGCGAACTTTAGAAAGAGGATCACATCCACAGACTTCTATGCCAAGATGCTTAAGGGGTTTTAACTTATTTGATTTTTCAAGTGGTATAACATTTAACAGCTCATCTTGATCTAAATAAATCACTTCGCACTTTGTACTTTGAATAATACTTTCTTCTTCCATAACTGAAGTGCGTTGTCCATCTACTGCCAATTTTTTAATTTTTAGTTCATTTATATCCTCAAGCATTTTGTTAAATATAGATATGGTTTGCGGACATTTGACTACTTCTATTTGACTTGGATCACATTCTTTGGTGGCTTGTTCATGATATCTTCCATCGACATAAAGCCGGGCCTTTTGGTTGGTCGGAATTAGTAATTTACAGGTTGATCCGGAAAAATAAGTTAATAAATAATAATGAGTTTGCTCTTTTGGAACATATTCATTCAAATACCGATCAGTATCATTAATAAATATAGCATCTAGTTGGTTTTTGCATAAATATTCTTGAATATTCAAAAGATTAGCAAAAAAAATATTTTTACTCATATATCCCTCTCCATATTGCTAATAATTTCGATTAGTTATACTCCCTTGAAAATAACTTTTTTTTAATAAACAAAAAGCCTTAAGTTTTATTATAAACCAACCGATTAAGTTAGTGAAATACAGGTGTTAACTTAACATAGACTATATAATATGCACTTTAAAATCGGCAAACTTTTAATCATTTTTGTAGTAGTTTTTCTCATCAAAATTATCTTTGCGGATAACTATTTAAATGAAGCCAGCCAATCCAAAAGACGTCCAGCTGGTGTGAAACATTTCCCAGGTCACATTCCGACCAGAGTCAGATGAAATTGTTTTCCTCGATCCATATAATTTTTGAATTGATCAAATGAGGGAAATGCTGGTGAAAATAATAAAATGCCTGCAAATTTATTTTTTCTCGCGTACGAAATACAGTTTTCTATTGTAAAACATTTCTCAGCGGGTATTTTGCCCTTTAATTCTGCAAAAAACTGCTCAGTAGTTTCACCAATGAGTAAGATTTTATCGACTTTTTTTTCGAAGTTACTTATTTGCGCAGTTATTGAATCGCTGTGACATCGCTTTCTTCCCCCAAGAATAAGCCATAAATATTTATCTTTTTTATCCAAAGAACAAACTGCCGAAATTGTCGCATCCCAATTGGTACTTTTGGCATCGTTATAACACAAAAATAGATCATCGCTTTTTTCATATTGAATTCGATAATCAACCCCCGGGAAAGTGTCTATGGCCTTTTGAATGCCACGTTTATCAATTTGGAAAAACGATAATGCTTTTAACATAAACTGCAAATTAGAAAGGTTATGGGTTCCTACTAGTTTAAAATTCTCCAGTGAATACTCCCCCTGAATGTCTGTTCTTATAGCATCAATGTCCGAAGTATCTATACCTATCTTTTTTATATCTAGCTTATCAACAACTTTAGATATGATCTCAAAATTAGTGGGGTACACCAACCAATCATCCTTGGTCAAATTGGTTACAAGATTGAATTTGGCTTTTGCATAATCAGCAACGTGATTATAACGTTCAGTGTGATTTACAAACACATTTAAAATAATATTAACCTGGGCCTTGAAAGTTGGCATAGATTCTAACTGGAAACTGGATAATTCTAATACCACAAATTCACATTTCTTCTGTTCATAAATGTATTGAACAAGGGGTGTGCCAATATTACCTCCCACAAAAACACTTTTACCCGCTTCTTGGAGCATCACTCCCAGCATGGAAACCGTGGTAGTTTTTCCATTACTTCCAGTAACTGCAATGATTTTTTCGTCTTTTAAAAACCAAAATCCCAATTCTATCTCTGACACTACTGGAATATTTTTAGCAAGCGCAATTTGAATGAGTTCATGGGTTCTGGGAATTCCGGGTGAGAGAATAACCAGATTACTGGTTTGAAAAATAGTTTTAGCATCAGTTTCGCTTAAACAGTGCTCTTGACCAATAATCGATACAATTTGTGCAAAACCAGTCCACGTTTTTGGATCACCTGAATTTATGGCATAAACTTCTGCGTTTTTTTGATTTAAAAGTTTTACCGACCATATACCTGACAACCCCATCCCTAAAACCGCTACTTTTTTTCCCGCGACATCCATAAAATCTCCAAATTAGTTGATTTTACCCAAAATATTACCTATATAATCCCAGTATCATAACATTGGGATAACTTTTGAATTATAAATCAACGCTTAGTGAAATAAAAGATTTTCTTGATTCCAACGAAAGTATTTGGAACCATGAAATAATTTATAATTACCCAAACACCTTAAGCGCCTACAATGAGCATCATCTTGATCTTTTAAACCAGCTAAGTAATGACGAACTTTGGAAAATAGATGCGCGATTTGATTTTTCTCCTATTAGAGAGACCCCCTTACTCTCCTTAATTAATAAGACTATGTCCTTTAATCAAATTATAAAAAAATATACCCCCACCCAATTGAATTTACCCTTACTCGCTTTTACCAGAATAAAAGACAAAAAACACCACGAACTTGATAATCTAATTCCCCTAATTATTGATCTCAAACATAAATTAAATTTTCATACAGTCATCGATATAGGCGGGGGGGTCGGGCATTTATCTCGAATTCTCGGGAGCTATTTTAACACTGAAGCAACCTGCGTAGATATCAATCAGGATTTTTTAACCCAAGGGGAGATCAACCATAAAAGACTTCACCCTAAACAAGTGGCCAACGTAAAATTTCATAACATGGATATAAGGAAAACCCCTATCGAAAATTTTAATAATGAATTGGATCTTTTCAATGCCAATACCTTTGTGGTGGGACTCCATTCATGCGGACAATTATCATCCAAATTGTTACAAACTGCAGTCCAATATAAAGTAAAAGGAATTCTAAATTTTGGTTGTTGTTATTTTAAATATGATCATCCTCGATACGAACTGCTTTCTCATCACGCACAATCCAATCCACTATTTATAAATGAACAAGGGCTGACCCTGGCCACTCGGGCCCACACCTATATTTCCAAGCAGGACTTTCAAAATAAATTGCAGGTTAAAAGTTACCGGTTTGGACTTCATCTACTACTTTATGAATTGCTAGATCATAAGAAATTTATAACCATGGGAGATTCCCCAATCAAAGATTATTTTAACGGTTTTAGCTCTTATGTATTAAAGAAACTTGAAGAACATCACATCCAGCATACGCTAACAGCTAAAGTTATTGAGCATTATTTTCATGACCCCAATATCCAAAAGCAAATCAGAAAAATGTTTTTATGCAATCTCATCCGTTGGTTTTTTGGGCGTCCCCTTGAACTTTATATATTGCTTGATCGTGCCGTTTATTTGCAAGAGCATGGTTATCACACTTCCCTCACTCATTATTTTGATGAGAAGATTTCTCCCAGAAACGTAGGGATTTTGGGTACGGTGTGACCAGACAAGCCTATCTCACAAACAACATATCCATATATTTGGGAAGCTTCCATAAGTGATCTGGGACCATTTCTTCAATTCTATTACAGAGATTTTCCATTTTAATCGATTGATGCATAAGCTCGTGGGCAATTTTGAAAGACTTTTGTTCCTCACACACCGGAAGGCCCTTTAATTCAACTTTTAATTTATTAGATTCGTCGAAAAGTTCTGCGGATAGAGCTTCCAACTTTTCTAATATTTTCAATTCGCTGTAATTATTCAAAGCCAGATCCTTATAACCTTTAATAACTTTAATAAGCTTCTTCTTGTATTCTATCGTTGCCGGAATTACAAATTGATCAATTAAAGAAATAAAAGTATTAAATTCAATCGTTCGATAAGTATTATATCTTTCCACCATTATATTATATCGACTTTTAATTTCATTTATTTTGTAAACGCCGCTGCTTATTAAAAAATCTATGGAACGATCATCTTTTAAAAATTTATAAGCATCCGCAGATGTCTTTAAGTTAGATAGCCCTCTTTGCTTGGCCTCTTCATGCCATTTTATTCCGTAGCCATCGCCATTAAACACAATATTCTGAGCTTTTTCCATTCTGGTTTTTATGACTTTAAGTAAAACTTCATCCACCTTTGATCCATTACTTATTTCTTTTTCAATAAACGCATTAGCATCTTTGAAACAACTGCTGACCGCTGCATTTAAAATGGAGAGGGGGAAGCCGATAGATTGAGCAGATCCCACTGCTCGAAATTCAAATCGGTTGCCTGTAAAAGCAAAGGGTGATGTTCGATTTCGATCAGTGTTATCACGAAGCAGATGTGCTAGTTGGTTAGCTCCCAAATCAAATTGATTATTTTCAATTTGCTCAACCGTTTGCCCTGACATTATTGACTTAAATATTTTATCAAGGGTATCACCTAAAAAGACTGACATAATACTCGGAGGTGCTTCGTGACCACCCAGACGATGATCGTTAGAGTGCGTAGCAATGGATGCACGTAAAACATCGGCATGTTTATAGATAGCCTCGACAATAACTGAGCACATGGCCAAAAAACGCAAATTCGAATGCACTTCATTGCCTGGTTCAAGGAGATTCCTTCCCAAATTATCCGCCATCGACCAATTTAAATGTTTTCCACTTCCATTTATGCCGCTCATCGGTTTTTCATGGAGAAGTGCCACCAAATTATGATTGTCTGCCACTTTTTTAATAAGTGCCATCATGGCCTGATTATTATCAGATGCCACATTGGAATCTCTAAATATTTGGGCCACCTCGAATTGTCCTGGAGCAACTTCGTTGTGTCTGGTTTTAGAAGGGATTCCAATTTTATAAAGTTCATGATCGAGTTCTTGCATAAAAGAGAGAATCCGTTCTGAAATGGATCCAAAATAATGATCAGACAATTGCTGATTCCTGGCAGTTAGTTTTCCAAATAAAGTTCGTCCAGTCATGATAAGATCTGGGCGCTCAAAGAAAAAAGCCTTGTCCATTAAAAAATATTCTTGTTCGGCACCACAGGTGACCGTTATTTCGGATACCTCTTTTTCCCCTATAAGGTTTAAAAATTTCGTAACCTCCATAGAAATCGCATTATTACTGCGAAGAAGTGGAGTCTTAACATCCAAAGCATCACCTTTATATGAAACAAAAGCCGTTGGAATGCAAAGAGTTTTACCATTGATCGTTTCCGATAAAAACATTGGCGACGTTAAATCCCAGATAGTATATCCACGGGCCTCAAAAGTCGCGCGGGTTCCTCCGTGAGGAAAAGAAGAAGCATCGGGTTCTCCTTGAATAAGTTGGCTGGCAGAAAGTCTTTCGATGGGAGTTTCATCTTCTCTAAAACTTAAAAAGCCATCATGTTTTTCTGCAGAACTTCCAGTTAATGGATGAAACCAGTGGCAAAAATGAGTTGCGCCTTTTCCAATGGCCCAATCCTTACAAGCATCGGCTACTAACTCGACATATTCCCTGGGAATTGGTTTATTTTGCTTGGCATGTGACAACATCTCTCTCTTTATTTTCTCTGAGACTGTTTTACATTTTCTAAAATCAAAAACATTTTCCCCGTAATAATCACTAACTTTTATAAATTGATTTTGATTATTTTGTGGACGATCAAAAACTCTTTTAGGTCTATTAATAGCTTTTTGTCTAAGAATTTCTCTTCCCAGCGTATTTGTCATATCTCATCTCCCTGAAATATAAATTAATGATTGGCTATTATTTAATAATTCTTTCAATTATCTGTGAGGGATTTTCAAACGATTCAAAAAAATCGTGGTGAGCGGACGCCTTAGTAAAACAAAAAATGAACATGGAAAAGACAACAAAAAGAACATTACCCATGATTATTTTGACATCTTCTGGTAGCATAATCTTAAAATCCCTTAAAATTATAGAATTCCAAAAAAACTCTATAAGCTTAAGATAAGTTATGGCAAAATTTTAAAAGGCAGTAAAGAAAAATATATGATCTACAAAATATTTTCAGGCAATCCACTTATACCTGCAGACATTTTAAATCTATTTGCCTCCAAGGAACGAGCTCAAAGTTACTATTATTCCAGAATGGCCCTAATTGACTGTTTGCAAACCTTAAACCAAGTCATTGCCTTCAAGGACCTTAAAATTATTGATCATCATCATCTAGAAAAACTTCCTCATTTTTTGGTATCACTAAGCCACACCCATAATGTGGGAGCCAGTGTGGTCGCTTCTATCAACGAGTGCCGATCTATTGGGATTGACATCGAGTTTAGCAATCGAATAATTGATCCCAAAACCTCCAAATTTTTTAAGACTTCGTATGATCATGACCATAATGACCTACTTTCGCTGTGGGTGAAAAAAGAAGCTTCCTTCAAAGCCTTATCGCCCTTAAATGTAAAAGAAACATTAGTTCTAACCGACATTTGGGTAAAAAAAGATGAGTTTGGACTCATCAAAGATCACCAATCTCTTGGAAAAATACTCTTAAATGAAGAAAACGTATTAGGTCAAAAACTGCTGGTTTCCATTGCCCAACTATTTTAAACTCATCAATACTTCAAAAAGCTGTTCTTTATTAAATGGTTTTTGCAAAAATGCGTTATGATATTTTTCACGTTGCTCATTTAACTTGTTGAGGGCATCAATATCAGCACTAATCACAATAATTTTAACATCCTTAAAACCACACGCCCTTATTTCCTGGGCCAGTTCTATCCCCCCCATTTCATCCATCTTTAAATCTGTAATAAGATAATCGTATTGAGCATGTTCCAATAAATGAATTGCTTCTTTGGGAGACTTGGATTGAGAAACCACCAGTCCCAACTTTGTAAGATAAAAACTAATTATTTCTAATAATTCTAATGAATCATCTACGACTAAAACTTTTCCCTTCAATTTCGTTACAGAAATTTTATTATTCTGATCAATAAGGCGCTTATCAATTTTATGAGTTACAGCGAAAACAAAACTAAATATAGTTCCTACTCCAAGCTTACTAGCAAGTGAAACCTTGGCATCCATCGACTGGACTATAGACAAGACAATACCCATACCAAGTCCCGTACCTTTTCCAATATCCTTGGTCGTAAAATATTTATCAAATACTCTTTTGCGATTCTCTTTTTTTATTCCATGACCTGAATCCGCCACCTTAAGAATTAAATGATCTGCCTGATTTTTGGTTTGAATGGTAATTATTTTTCTTTTAGCAACGCTTAAGGCATCCCTCGAGTTAGAAAAGAGATTCATAAATATCTGTTGCAGTTTGGAATAAGTCGAATTCACATAATGGTTATTTGCTTGAAGCCTTACATCAAATTCAATGCCATCCCTCTTATAGATATATCGAATCAGATTGATAGTTTCCATAATTACTTGATGCACATTAATTGGAGTATCGCTCGCCTCTTTCGTTCTAGCATAACCTTTCAAGCCACTGGCAATAGAGATAATAGTAGAAATGGATTTTTCCTGGGCGTTAAGAATTGCCATATGTTCAGCTAACTTAGGATGATTATCATTTTGCATATCATCTTTAAGTCTTTCCAAATTACCCTTGATAACCATTAATGGATTATTTATCTCATGGGCCACCCCGGCTGCCAATTCTCCAAGAGACGCCATTTTAGTGGCCATAAAAATTTGTTTTTTTAGCTCTTCGTTTTTATTGTGCTCCATCTTATAGCGCAAGACTATGGCAATAACTCTGGCGACGGACTGTAAGAAAAAAATCTCTTCTTGATTGAAATGATGATTATATTTAACATATAAATTTAAAACTCCTAAAAGATCTTCGTTACTACTTAATATCGGCACACAACAATGCCCATGCTCCGTCATTCCTTTCGTTTTAACGACATGTAATGCATCCAGATGGTTGGTAAAATAAATTTCCTTAGAACGCCCAGCAACTCCACACAAGCATTTACCCAAAGGAACTTCCGAGCAAACGGATAAAACATCATCATCAATATTTTTTTGCACGGCCATCACCAGTCGCTCTTTTTCCTGATTATAAATAAAAATACATCCTTTGTTTTCCAAGCTAGTCCAATTAACTGAAACAATTTTACTTAAAATGATATCTAAAATTTCCTCAAGATTTTTATCCAAGCTGGTAAGGCTAAGCAGATCTCCTATAATTTTTTGCATTTGATGTTGAACCAACAATGCATGGTCTTTGACGACATCCTTGGTAATATCAAATAGAGCGATGAAAGCGTATTTATCCTTGTCCAAAAAGGTGGGCCGATTAGTCACCATATAGTATCTAGTAAATCCCCGGGTCCCCTGTCCTGCTACGGTATAGCCTAAAATATCTTCATTTTGGGTAGCGACTACATTTTTCCACGGAACCACTTCAAAATCACTCGACTTAAGTTTACCCACTTCCATGCCTTCAATTTTCTGCGGGTTTAAATTGAAATATTCACAGGCTTCCTGGTTACAGGTGATCACTTGGTATGGATGCTGGTATTGATCAAGCGATACTAGCAATACTGGCGACTTGATCATACTAATCAAGGTTTCAGATAAGCGATAATTGATAATATCTTCCTTATAGTCCATATTTTCTTTCACAAGTTATTATTCGATTATATGCTAAGCAAGCACTTAAAAGGTATAGGATAAAATCTGCTGCCTTGCTGTAGACATCTTTGCCTTTTTTCATAATAATACTTGAGTATGGAATATCGATATTTAAAAGCCTTTTTATCTACAGCAAAACACTCCAGCTTTTCCAAGGCTGCCCATGAACTAAAAATAGCTCAATCAGCTGTAAGCCGACAAATCAAGCTGCTCGAAGACTCAATTAAGGAAGAGCTTATTGTAAGATCCTCGAAAAAAGTCCTACTAACAGAACTGGGAAAAAAAATTTTTCTCTCCTGTAAAAATTTTGACCACGACATCAATGAAATTTTAACCCTAAAAGAAGACCATCCTCTCTCCATTGGGATTTTACACGGACTCTTAGAAAATTGGCTTTGCCCTAAATTAATCGAATACTATCAAATCAATCAACGAAACATCAGCATTAAAATTGGGGACATTCCCTCACTTAGACAAGGAATCGAGAGCGGGATTTTCGACATTATATTTTCCAGCGAAAATATTCAAACGGAGCTAATCACTTCATTGCATCTCTTTGATGAGAATATGGTACTCATTTCCAAGAGTGAGCTTAATCTAAAAAACTTACATGAATACCGTTGGATTGCTTATAGCGAAAATGATTTTCTTTTTAAACTTACCCAAAAAAGTCCTCAATCAATTATAACCGTAGATTCTATGACGACCATCGTAAATCTCGTAAAAAGTAATACCGGGATAGCCATCGTACCAGATCATATGATTAAACCAGATGACCATCTCACCCAATACCAAATACCCAAGCTGCCTAAATCTAAAATCTACATGACCACTTTGTCGTATAAAAAAATGCCAATTTACATTAGAGATTTCTACCGATTCATTAATTAAAATTCACAATCCATTTTGCCTATATGCCAAGCACCATCTTCACAAAGCGTGATTTCCTGATGGGGAATATGTTTGAGACGGTTGAAGTTATAAATTTGAGAAAGCGTTTCCAATTTGTCATTACCAGTTTTTTTATACGGCCATCTGACTTCTGCCAAGAGAGGATAATCAGTTGCTTCCATACCAAAGATTACACCTTTTTCGTTTTGTGAAGGAAATGATCCATAGGAATAAGTTATCCACCTTCTCATAACTTCATCACGAGTTCTTAAAATAACCATAGCACCAAGCCCATCACGATTGGCTTCCTTACCTTGAAGATAAAACCGCAGAGAGCGTTTATCATGTCTTTCCAATTGATTTTGAAAAACATAGATTCTAGTTTTGATACCAGCATTCCTGATGCTAGTTTGACCGGTTATAAAGTCCCATAGGCCATCTTCATTTATATCAAGGCTGACAGTTCCCGAAGGATTTAAAACATCAATACCTGCTTCTTTTGCCACGTCGGCAAAGGCTTTGTCATCATTTTGTTGAAAAAGTATTAATCTGGAATGAGGTGGATAGCCTGAGTTATCCACTAACACATCCTCTCTACTATCTAAATTGTAATCAATAAACACCGCCCTTTTATCACAGCGGGAATTGTCCTCCTTGGACTGGGTATGATAAAATTCAGATCTTAAAAATTTGAAAGGAAACTTCTTTTGACTTCCGGTTAAAATGCTCGACCGATCCCGGGTTTTATAGTCATAAGGGTGGGAAAGTTCACCCAGAAAAACATCCATAATTTGATCATTGTTATAATCAAAACATGCAGAAAAAAAAGAATTTCCGCCACCTTTTGATTGAAGCTGACCTTCATCATCGGCAGCATACATGGTGGGAATCCCAAAATCTTGGAACACTCTTTGATTTTTAACCGTTAACTGATTCATCCATAATTTGTTGTTAAAGCCAGCGGATGATGAAGTCAAAATATCCGGCCACCCATCTTGATTGATATCACAAGTTGCGACTGCATAAGTGGGAGTAGCATTATAAAAGCTGGTTTCCCGATCTCTAGTCAAATGCTCGCCTTCCAGTAAATCGCTTACATCCTTAAACTCAAAACCTTTCCCCTTGTACAAGCTATCGGGGACTGGGGTTTTCATCTTATTATTTTCTACAAACCAGTTTCCCAGATAAAGATCCAACTCACCATCCAAATCAAAATCTATTACGGCGACAGAAGAAGGTCCCAAAGGAGCCTTATCAAAGGGAGTTTCAATTTTCTCATAGCTCACTTTTTTCAAGGAGATTTCACCTCGATAGATGTCAAAAGCACTAGCGGTGATCTCGGTTTTTCTATGTAGATTTCCTGCCAGTAAATCTAAAACTCCATCCTTATTCAAATCAACAAAAATTAAAAAAGAGTACTTATTGACTCCTGGTAAAGGATTATAATTTAGTTTTTGGAATTTTCTAATAATTGGATCGAATGCATAAAACTCTGGCGTAGAATAGAAATTTGGTAATAAGACTAGATCCGTGTAACTATCGTTGTTAAAATCCACTGCGTAGAGATTGGTCGCCTCCACCCCTTCTAAACCGTATTCATTGGTCAGATCTTTAAAGGCTCCAATTTTTCCTTCAATGGTCGGCCCAGAAACAATACCTTTAGTTTTTAAATGATCTTGAGTTCGCAGTTTTGAATCTTTAAATAGTTTGTAATTTTGCTTGGATGAACAAGACACCTGCATCAATAACTGTATCGCTAAACAGACACATAAAAACCAAACTTGCCCGAGCATTTTTATCAACCTTTTCTCCCTAAAAAAATACCATCAGAGAATATCATAACCAATTATGCTGATAATTCACAAACTATCTCATTTTTGCCTGATCGCTGCTGGTTTTATCACTTTTTTTTCATTCAATTATAAAGTTTTCTTGCTCATGAAACTTTAAATGCCTTAAAATAGTATATAATGATTAGAAAGGATAAATAAAGAATATAACATGAGTGAAAAACTTAAGAATTTACTCAATTCAATTAAAGGCAAAATTTTTGCTCCCATAAAAAATAAATTTTTTACTAAAAAAGACAGAAGCAATGTTTCACAGCACTTTGAAGATGAAGTTGATGATACTGTGGATTCTTCACTACCAGAAATACCCCAGTCTTCTCCACCGCATAGCTTAACTTCAAGTCAAAAGTTGCAAAATTTTTTAAACCAGCTAAAACACTACTTAGTACCATTTGCCAAAAAACAGCAGCAAGTTGTTTCCCAAATGGTCGCCAACATGCACTTAAAGCAAAAAGTCAATCAAACGGTTGGAAAAATTAATTGGAACCAACTTTATAGTTCCATCACCGCACCAGAGTATCGCATCAAAATAAATCAAATTTTCTGCCTACTCTTAGTGGCGGCTTTTACATATTCCTTGGGCAAAATTATTGCTGCCGCCTTAGACATTCCCTCAATAAGTAAAAAAGAAACCTCTCGCACCTATATCGGTGAGGCTACATCTAAAGGCACCTCTT
>Ga0208958_1001237_pt1 | contig 26547 bp, 22 predicted proteins | sample RifOxyB1_FD_184032 | JGI IMG/M metagenome (GOLD analysis project Ga0208958, IMG submission 184032) | Soil microbial communities from Rifle, Colorado - Rifle Oxygen_injection B1 (SPAdes) | ecosystem: Environmental > Terrestrial > Deep subsurface > Rock core/Sediment | place: Rifle, Colorado...
CTTCCAACTGCCCACATAACTGCGTGGGGATCTGGCAAAATTGTTCTTCCGTAATACATGCTATATGGAAGAATTGCATACACAAAAGAGGTTGCAATTCCAGCTATTGTACCCATTCTTCGAAGAATCAATATTCCAAGCGCAAGACCGGTAATTGTTGATGCAAGTACCGTGAGCATTCGCAAAAATACTTCAATGGAGATAGAGGAAAATGCGTTCCCAATATATGCTCCTACAATCTGATACAAAGGAAATTCAACCATACGATACCCTTTGGGATTATCAAATCCGGTTTGGATATTTGACAGATCATCATATCGTGGATGAAGTGGGTCAATGCCAAATTTCATGTAATTTCTTGCAACTGCTGCTGTATCGGATTGCCTCCAACTATGCCAGTCAGCAATGGGACCATGTAACTTATACAAACGTAGAGATATGCTAAGTAACGCGATAAGAATGAAACTGATTATTATAATTATCTTTGGTTTCATGGTTTTGTCGGAATAAATATTGTTTCTCTAACGCCGCGCTTTAGTTTATAATCTTCAAACACAAAAATCTCGCGGTCACCCATAGTTATCGGGAAATTATATGCATCTTCAATTGATGGTATTGTAAATATTCTATATGGACTCTGTCGATATATATGCCAAATTGCGTCGTTCATGCCTGTGGGGAACATCCAAGCGCTCCCATACCGAATTGGAATAGAAGGAATAAAGAAAAAGGTTTTTATGTCTTTTGGTGGATATGTCTCTTTTTTAATAACCAGTAGTGCCTGCTGGGCAGTTTTACTGGCAAATTCCCAATCGGTCCCCAATCGCTTTACCTCTTTAACATTCCAAATTAAAACCACTATATAAACAACACAAATTATCATTTTGATTAACCATGAATGTATATTGTTCCAAACTCTGGAGACTGTACTAACAAGCGCTATAATAAAAAATATTGAAGGAATATACACATACCGATCAGCCATTCCGCCCAGTGGTGCATATGCAGCAAGAGCTATGCCAAATGCCAACACCCACATAACTACATCTTGGTGACGGATCAAAACCGTCCGCTTCTTCCACATCCATCCGACCATTGCAAATCCGACTGCCACGACTCCAATTGTTATTTCTTTTAGATATGACCGGGAAATAACGCGCCAATTATTCCAAATCTCAATCATTTTTGGTCCTGCAAACATCGAAACAACATATCCGACCGTATTACCAATTGAATTAACAAAAAATGTACTTGCCTTATACCCATAATCTCCTGATGGAGCAAGCGCCATAGCCTCACTTCTTAACCATAGATAATACGGAATACATACAATGACTATCCACGGCCACTTATTCTTTTTGTTTTTGGTAATTGCCAAGAGAGTGACAATGATTGGAGCAATCACCATGCCGTCATAAGAAAACATAGAAAGAAGCGTCAAGACCACCATACTCAGTCCAATAATAAATTTTGGAATACGCCACAACCGTTCGTACGATTCTTCATTGAGGTATACGGCAAACAGTAAGAAAAATCCTGCCAACATACTGCTTTGTCCGGAAATCCAATAGACGTTTTCATGATGAATAGAGAGCGCCGCAAAAAGGAGCGCCCCAAACCAAGCAAATATCCGGGTTATTGACCGGATTCGTAACGTCCGATAGATAAAAAACGACGTGCTCAAAAGAAGGACGACCGATAACCCGTGATAAATAGCAGGTTTTAACCAAACAAAAGAAAAAAGGCCAAAATACCATAATTTTGGAATTGGGCGATACCAAAATCCCTGTGCGTGGGTAAAATATGAAAGAATGTCAGACATTTTGCTTTCAGCCGCCCACCGTAACCAGGTAAAATCATCTCCCAAGAAATATAAATGAAATGTTTTTTCCCAAATGAGGATAATTGCCAAGAATAAATACAGAATATATGCAGCAGGACGCGTGGCAATGTGTTTAAGAAGCTGAAAATAATAAAGTGTCGCTTGTTTGCCTCGCAAAAGAATGGCCATAGCTACCCCTAAAAGGGCCCATAATGTATATGCAACTTTAGAAGCTTCAAACACGTCAATTAAAACAGCATTTACCAAAAGTCCGACAATACCTGCAAAAAGTCCGATCACAAACGCATGTTCTAAAGGTGAAAGTGTATTTATGTATTTGCTAAATAGATGAAATGCTGCGGCGAATATTCCCAAAAATGCAATTGCTCCGATAATTCCCGTCTCCCCCAGCATTCGGTGATAATCACCATCAGCTGCAACTGATAGTGTTGAATACCCGCTTCCAAGAAAGAAATTCCGCTTAAATGCTTCCACGGCTTTAGGCCACTGCCCCTGAAACCGGGTGGTAATGGAAATATCATACACGAGTGCTTTTTGAATAAGAAAACTTCCTGAAAACGTCGCTATATCACCGGTAACACCATCAATATCAACGCTTTTGTAATACTGCACAAATTTAATCTGATCACCGCTCGTCTGCCCGATAGACAAATTAATAAATTCGCTCCCTCGGGGAAGCGAATCTTGCGCAGGAGATGCAATGGGTTCAAGTGTTGCTTGTGTTCCGTTAAGTGTATCCAATGTCCCGATGGGTTTTCCTGTCGAAAGATCAATAATAACATTGCTATAACTAAATGTTTTAAGAAACCGCTCTGACGCGCCGCTTGTAAACATCATGAGGACTACACTGATAATAACCGTTGGAACAATAAGAAATGATTTTTTGTGCCAAAAAAGCATCACTGATATTACAATAAGATACACACCAAACGATATTCGGGAAGCAGTAAAGAGGAGCATTTCTAATCCTAAAAATGTCAAAACTCCAAACAAGATCTTCTGCCACAATTTCTTCATTCCAAATACTAAACTTCCCATGATAGGAATAGTAAGAACCAGATAGGCAGCTAAATCATAATGACCACCGAATGTTGAGGGAAATCGTGCTGTTGGAGGAAGCCGTAAGGGGATTCCTTTTGCAAATTCCTCATTCATTGTAAGAAAAGCAGGGAATCCCAAAAACTTCTGTCCGAAACCGTATAAAATAATTAAAATATAGGATATGCCAAGTGTCCAAAGAAGCGGAATGATGTTCTTATTTTTTTTCAATGCTTCATACGCAACAAAAAATAGCAACATATATTCAATGCGCCGCATAAAATGAAGTATTGCTAAATAGGGAAAAAATACTCCGGAAAAATGAGGAAAAATAAACAAAAGTGCATTGACAAGTGATATACCTCCCACAATCCAATAGATCAGTATCGGACGGCAAAGCGGGGACTTTGAAATACCCCGCTCCCGAATATATGTCACCAATAATACCATTGCCGTCACAACCAGTAATATATCTTCAAACCGGATAGAAACCCATGTTTGTTTGATATCAAGAAGGGGAATTTTCGGGTACAGGGGGATAAACGCAAGTAGAAATAGCGTGATAACGTATAAAATATTTTCTTTACACCAGTTTAAGAGCTTCTGCATAGGTAGTTTTTAAATACCTACTTCCGGTTATTACCCCAAGTCCAATGAGTAATAGTGCTTTCAAACGAAGAAGAAATTTAAGCGCGATAAAGGCCCGTTTTGAACAATGTTTGTTGTATACATACAGAAGCCCTTTATATATATTCAGTACCGGCCCAGTCCTTTTATTTACCGAACTTCCTCCACCTAAATGAATAATGGGGCTTCCTGCATAGAAGTATGTTCCATACCCTTTTTTCTTTGCCCGCATGAGGAGATCAATTTCTTCCATATACATAAAAATCTTTTCATCAAACAAAAGATCATCCATAAAAAGCTTCTTTGCTGCCATGATACATGCTCCTGATATCCAATCAACCCGCCTTGTTTTTCTTGGAGATGAACGAGTAAGTCCAATGACATCGCCTTTAAGAAATAACGCTGCAAACACAACGGGCAAACTAAAAAATGGTCCGCACGATGTTTGAGGAGTCCTATTCATGTTGAGTAGTTTTGGTCCGACAAACGATCTCGGATGTTTTTTTGTAAATTCATACAATTTAGTAATTGCGTGATTTGGAATTAACGTATCGGAGTTAAGAAGCAGGATATACTCCCCTTTGGCCTTTCGTATTCCTTGATTATTAGCCCTGCCAAAGCCAATATTCTCATTATTGAGTATTGTCACGACTTTTGGATATTTTTTCGCAAGCATCTCACGGGTTCCATCTGTTGAGACATTATCAACGACAATTACTTCAACCTGCAAGGACTCTCCTCGCAGGCTTTTAAATAAAGATGCTAAACAATCATCCAATAGCTTTTTCGTATTAAAACTCACAATGATAACAGAAAGATCCATAGAAATAGGTATTATTGAAATAAACGGCTAAATTTTAAGGTATAGGTGAGATTTTTAGATCTGTTTTTAATAAACTGTGCTGGAACGCCACCAACAACTGCGTACGACTCCACGTCCTTGGTTACTACGGCTCCTGTTGCAATAACTGCTCCTTTTCCAATGGTTACTCCCGGTAGAATCGTAACGCGTGACCCAATAACCACGTAATCCTCAATGATAACAGGAGCACCAATTTCTTTAAAATCAGGTGAATCAATATCATGTTCCATCGTATATATGCGCACTTCTCCTGCAATTGAAACATTGTTTCCAATTCGGAGAGGTCTTGTTATAGGACTAATGAAGTCCCTGCTATAGGACAGTAGAGTCTTTTTCTTCCCTTTCCAATCACGAACATACCTTCCATCTAAAAATGCATCATTGCCGATAATCGTATTATGTCCAATCTCAATTCCCGACGGCTGATTAAACTCAGCGCGCCAGTGAATAGATGAATCTTTCCCAATATGCATCCGAAATAGGTATCTATATAAAAACAATCGTATGGTATGACTGGGTATATATCCCGTCAGCGTTGCTAGATATACCCAAAAATCAATAAGTAGTCTCATATCAATGTCCCTTTCCCAACGCGTTCAAGAAGATCAAGTGTTTCTTTCGCTGCTTTATCCCAAGAGAACTTCGAAACTTGATCAAGACCTTTTTTCTTCCGAATCTTTCCCTGCATCAGGTTTCTTTGCCTGACTGCTGTTAAAAGCCCGCTTGCAATATTTTCAACATCGTCGGGATCAACATACACGCCCGCCCGACCCGCTATTTCGGGAAGACTTGAAGTGTTACTCACCACCACCGGACATCCTTGGGCCATAGCCTCAAGAACCGGTAATCCGAATCCCTCATAGAGACTAGGAAGTGCAAAACACAAGGAATTCTTGTAAAGAGCTGGTAAATCACTATCAGGCACAAAATCCAAGAATTTTACTTGCTTTTCCACGCCGAATTTCTTCGGCGCATTCAGTATTTCATTATACAGCCACCCTTTTTTACCAACAATTACAAGATCAATTGTTCCAAATTTCTGTTTGTTTTTTTGCAAAAAAAGACTAAACGCCTGAATCAACCGTTCGTAATTTTTTCGTGGCTGAATGGTGCCTACTGAGAGGATGTAATGCTTGGCGATATCATAGTTGTCTATTGATCCCATACCTTTATGTTGATTCAATCCCGGATACGTCACGACGACCTGTTTCGGATTGACGTTATATGCCTTTATTATAGCATTTCTGCTAAATTCGCTTATGGTAAAAATGAGTGCTGCATGGCTGGCTGCATATTTCGTCCAATAAACTAGCTGGTGAAGATCTTTGCCCCGAAAGAGCTCCGGATATGAAAGATAAGAACAATCCATGATCGACATAACTCTGGGGATAGTCATAAAGCGAGGAATATAGTGTGTCGGAGAAAAAATAACATCAGCACGCGGGCGATCTTTTTGAATGGCAAGAGGCAAACCAATGAATGTCCAAAGTTTTTTTGGTCCCACTACCTGATACTTCCACCAATCCGTTTCTTTGGGCATGTCAGATCGTGGATCTTGGGGAAGATAGATTCGAAAGAAAATGTGGGAGTAAAATAAATCTTCTTTTCGAATGACGTACATCCGAGTTAATATTTCATACGCATACCGACCGATACCCACTCGATTTTCTATATTTGCTTCATACCCGTCAATTGCAATAACCATAGCTTGAGTATAATGTATTAGGTATTAAGTATAAAGTATGGATGAGATATACTAGAGATATGACCATCGGCATTGACATTAGCCAAATAGTTTTCACCGGAACCGGTGTTTCCCGGTATATCGAACAGATGACAGAAGCAATGATCAAATTTGCCCCGAGCAACACGTATATTCTTTTTGGCGCAACTCTACGACAACAAAAAAAAATACAAGAATTTAGTGAAAAACTCCAAAAAATAAGTAAAAATGTACGCCTGGTCTACGCACCAATTCCACCAACGATCTTAGATATTCTTTGGAATACACTCCACATTATTCCAATTACTTGGTTTACTGGTCCGATTGATGTTTTTTGGTCAAGCGACTGGACACAACCGCCTATCCCAAAAAAAACCATCGGAATAACGACTATTCATGACGTCAGTTTTCTTATCTATCCTGAAAGTTTTCCTGAGATCATCAAAATAGTTCAAGAAAGACGACTGAATTATGCAAAAAGGGAGTGTTCTCTATTTTTGTGCGATTCCGAATCAACAAAAAAGGATGTTATAGAAAAACTTCATATTCCAAAAGATAAATGTGTTGTAATCTATCCTGGCTACAATAGATAACATAACAAAAATTCAATCGTTTACAGATCTTACCGCATGGAAGGAAGGGCACGCACTTGTTCTTAATATCTATAAAACAACTTTTGAATTTCCGAATCATCAAACATATTCTCTTACTAATCAAATGCAACGTGCTTCGGTATCAATAACAAGTAATATTGCAGAAGGATTTTCCAGAAGAACAAGAAAAGATAAAGTTCAATTTTATTACGTGGCGCTGGGATCAACAACAGAAATACAAAATCAGCTTGTTATAGCAAGAGACTTGGGATATCTCAAAAGTGAACTTTTTCAATCAATTGCTCAACAAACCATTCAGGTGCATAAATTAATCAACGGATTAATCAGAAGTGCAACATCCCACGAGTAATTTTAATACTTAATACCTGATACTTTATACTTAATACTTATTTGTAGCCATTTGGGTGCTTGGAGTGCCATGCCCACGCGGTTTCGATGATAGATTCGATGGTTGTGTATTTCGGTTCCCATCCAAGGATTGATTTTGCCTTGGTATTATCTGCGTATATTGCATCCGGATCACCAGGACGTCGTTCTTTAAACTGAATATCCAACTTCTTACCTGTCACATTTTCTACCGCTGTTAACACTTCTAAATTTGAATATCCCTTTCCGACCCCCAAATTAACCGTGAGCGATTCCTTATTTTTTAATATTGAAGAAACGGCTTTCAAATGAGCATCTGCTAAATCTAAAACATGAATATAGTCTCGGATACAGGTTCCATCCGGTGTTTTGTAGTCTTTTCCAAATACAGAAAACGGCTTTCCAGAAATCTCTGCTTGAAGGGCTACAGGAATAATATGTGTTTCCGGTGCATGATCCTCTCCGAAAGATCCGTCAGGCATATCTCCACAGGCATTAAAATACCGCAGTTTTGCATTTTTGATTCCATACAGCTGTTCATACCAGTCAATTATTTCTTCGCACGACCGTTTTGACTGCGCGTATATGGACATGGGATTTATTGGTGAAACTTCAGTTACCGGAAGACTTGTTGGAAATCCATAGACAGCGCACGTTGATGAAAAAATAAGAGTCTTGCAATCATATTTACGCATGGATTCCAAAAGATTGAGTGTCCCGTTGATGTTATTTCTTAAATAGTCATACGGCCGTTCCATGGATTCTCCTGCAAGGGCAAGTGCAGCGAAATGAATAACGGCATCAAACCGTTCATCCTGAAACACTGCATCTATCTCATCTTTATCACATAAATCCCCGACAATTAATGGTGTTTTTCCAACAGATTCCTTATGGCCGTTCATAAGACTGTCAAACACAACAGTTTCATGACCTTGAAAGGTAATAAATGCATTTGTTATTGATCCGATATAACCAGCACCACCAGTAATTAAAAATTTCATATGCTTACTCCTTTTTCCAATACCATAGTATTATACTCGTAAACACAAACGCTGCTCCATACCAGACCAGTCGTTCTCCGGTAAAAAATATCCACTTAGCAAACAAAGGGATTGCGAGTGCAAAACACAAAATCCCTGTGTACACAAACCAGATTGGTTTACGGAAATAAAATAATATCGCCAACACAATAATGAAACCTATATCCTGAAGTTTCATGCGTTTTTATAATATTCAATGGTTTTTTTGAGTCCCTCATCAACAGATACGAGTGGTTTCCATCCGAGAAGTGTTTGCGCTTTGGTAATATCCGGTCTTCGTTGTGTCGGATCATCTGTCGGAAGTTCAGCATATACAATTTCTGATTTTGATGCAGTCATAGTTTTAATTTTGTTTGCCAGATCGATCATGGTGTATTCTTCAGGATTTCCGATATTTACGACTTCCCCTGTGGTATTACTCCCAAACATCATCGCTACAAGGCCAGCGACCTGATCTGATACGTAACAAAATGACCGGGTTTGCTTTCCCTCACCATAAATAGTGAGGGGTTTTCCCTCCAATGCCTGGTTAATAAGATTAGAGATCACCCGTCCGTCATCTTTTCTCATTTTTGGTCCATAGGTATTAAAAATCCGTGCTATCCGGCCGTCCACTCCCCGATTTCGTATATAGAGCATTGTTATCATCTCTCCAAACCGTTTGGATTCATCGTAGCACGCACGTACTCCATTAGGATTCACATTCCCCCAGTATGTTTCTTTTTGCGGATGCTCTTTCGGATCGCCATAGACTTCGCTTGTTGAAGTAAATAAAAACTTTGCCTTATATGCTTTTGTAAATTTCAGTAAATTTCTGGTTCCAATGGAATTGACCAATGCTGTTTCCTCATCATACTTTTGATAATCAGGAACTGATGCTGGAGATGCGAGATGAAATACATAGTCAACAGCGGGAATGACCGGCATGTCATTGGTCACATCCCATTTAATGAAGGTAAAATCAGGATTGGCTTTTAAAGCTTCTGTATTCTTTTCAGATCCTGTTAATAGATTGTCTACACAAAAAACTTTATGGCCAATTTCTAAAAGCGCCTCACAAAGATGTGATCCTATAAACCCAGCTCCACCTGTAATAACACTCACTGGGTTTTTTGTATCCATAGACTTATTGTATCACAGGATTGGGCGTATCGAAGATAAGGAACCATTCATCTTCATAAGCAACTGGGTAGAGTTGTCGTAATTTCTGCTGATCAACAATGTACGGAAAATCACTTTTATTCCATTTTGGAACAAGAATATACGAAATTCCAAGATTGTTTGCCAAATATTTATCCCCTGCGTACATGTTGTTTACATCTGATGACCGGTCTATCGATCCAACATTACCAAAAAATCCGAAATAGTTCCTCCGGCCTGCCAAAACAACCGGATCAATCATGTCGGAATATGAAACAAATACGGCGTCTTTCGACGTGTTCTGTTGAATCCATGATATGACAGAACTATTTTCAGAGCTGATCACCGGATATGCAAATTCATTTTTCACAGCCAGCAAATCCACGACTCCTGATATGGTAAGTACTAAAAAAAGAACGCATGATAGAACCTTTACAATAAATGATTTCCTATTCCATATCCATACAAGACCAATTGCAGCCAGTATATTTATCGGAATAATAAAAAAAGATAAAAACTTCTGATCAAATCCCCGATGATGATACCCTGCTGCAAAGATGACAAAAATAAAAATAAAAATAAAGGGGAGGAAGAGACGTTTTTCCTTCCTGATGGTGATATATCCTGCCCCTGCTACAAACGGCAATAGACTGAAATTTTCCCATAGGTATGTCCAAAGGGACCATGACGGTTGAGAAACTGAAGAAGAAACAGTCATGAAAATTTTGGCAAAACCGAATAATTCAATTATTTTTGGTATATAGGGAATCAATGAAAAAATAATAACGATACCAACGGTACAACAGAACACGATTGAAACTTTTATTTGTTTATAGATAACAAATAAAAGAATAAGAGATAAAGCGACAGCTCCACATATCACCACATTCCAGTAAAACATCCCGCCGGCAAAACACCCGATAATAATGGACACATACCATCGAATGTTTTTTGTTTGTCTGATGATGTTCCAAACAACTACGTAGAACAATAATCCAAGAGCGATAGCAAATGCCAAATGCCGTTGATTAATGTAATTATTAAGCGTCATAAAAATACTGATGGTTGAACCGTCAAACGGACCTGCAAACGGATACGTGGGAATCTGCCACAAACCATTTATTGTTCCGATGGATAGTCCCTTTTCCATAATATATTTCCAAAATGTTATGGTCGGATGCGTTATCGTAAGAAGTACCGCAATCCAACCGACAAGTTTCCCTTTTACCCCAACTATCTCAGGGAGAGAATACATAATAATAAGAAGCGCTGAAAAAGCCAGAATGCTTGGACCGTTCACTGCCCAGACAATGGGGATGCCAAAATATTCCCACAACGCACAGTAAAACGGAAAGAAAAAATGGTAAAACATGGGAAGTCCCGCGGAAAACGGCGAGCCAAACGGAATATTTGCGCCGTATGAGATCGATCGGATAAGTCCGAGTGATAACCCGAAATCAAAAACATTATTGCTTCCCACAAATAATTGTCCCGCTGCCCCATCGTGAAACGTTTTAAACATGAGCCATGAGCTGAACGAAAGGGAAAAAAATATGAACAATAATTCGTTCTTTGTTACTAGTTCTTTGTTCCTAGTTTCTTTTTTTTTGTTATTTTTTAATCCAAGAACCAACAACCAAGAACCAAGAACCACTATTGTCCCTATCGTTCCCCATAAAATCGGAAGACCAGTTGATACGAACAGGCAAGACAAGATGTAGGTAATTGGAACTGCAATAGCAGAACCGACACAAAACGCTCCAGCCCACAAAAAAAGCGTTGGAAATTTAGGAACAATCCGTTCCATGACAAGGTATCCTACGTACCATGAAAGAAGAACAAAAATAATTAGTATTAAGGCCATAGGATGAGAATAAAAACTACAACAAGTGCAACCGCACTGATAATTACACCGATATTTGCGTAATTCTGCTGCACAGAAACTATATCAGGAATTGTTATTTTCATTTCCTGAAATTGCGGATTTTCAAATACAGCAAGATTTTGAAATCGCTCATCCCGCAATAATCCTTTGTTCGATAGTTCTTCAATTATATTGTTCCTCATCACGGAATCATATTTATAATCATTTAAAAAAATACTTCTATTTACGTCGACAGGCACAATAATGTATTTTATGCTTGAATCAATCGATGCAGCAGCTGTTGAAGTCATTATTGGATGAACATCAGAATAATATGCAAAATTTTCTTTATTCGGTATCCAGAGTGTTCGGGAAGGTATGACATCAGTTACTAATTGATTTTTCAAAGAAACATATTCTTGCGGAAGTCGAAGAGGATAAAAATTCCCTTTCACCTCACCGGTAAAGACTGCCCGAAGCGTGAACAACCAAAAAACAACAAAAAGAGTATAAAGTATAAAGTATAAAGTATTACGTATTTTGTTTTTATACTTGATACTTGATACCTGATACTTAATACTCATGATATTAGCTATTTGTTCTATCGTAAACGGTACCAGTATCGAATATCCCAATGCGATGAATAAATAGAACTTTGTCGGGTCACGGAACATGATAAATCCGGGGATATTTTGGAAACACCAAAGGAATATTCCTCCAAACGGAGCCTGCGTTCCTTTCGCAAAAAAAGCGCCGATAAGAGCGAGAAGAGCAAAGAATAATATGGGTTCCTGGTTCTTGGTTCTTGGTTCGTGGTTCTTAGATAAAAATAGCAGTGACACAAAAGCGAGAATTGGTAATATAAGAAATTCAGACTGCAAAAAATAGACTTTTCCAAACAGATTCTCCGGCCAATTCGGATGCAGAAGTGATAATGCATGAGAAAAATCCGCGACGCTTAAAAATTTCAGCATACCGGGGTTGGTAAAATCTTCCCCCATAACAGATGGCCCAGTTCTTGTAAGAACTGTCGGCAGAATCCAAAATGAATGAATAAGAACTGCAACAAGTAATGAAATACCAATTTTCAAAAAATGAAATGTTTTTGTAAATATCCGGTACAGAATAATCACTCCAAGCAATAGACATGCTAGGCGAAGATCAAAAGCAATAAGAAGGGCTAGATATAAACCGTTGGTTATTGGTTCCTGGTTCCTGGTTGTTAGTTCTTGGTTGCTGGTTCGTGGTTGCTGGTTGTTTTTCTGAATAAACTTCAACAAAACAAACGGGGCGAATGCGTACGCGAGGGCAACACCAATTTGCCCTCCAGCAAACAATAAAAGGCTGTACGTATTGATCATATAGACAAGAGAAGTGAATGCTGCCGGGAGTTTCTTTTCGAAGATATATTTCCCTAACGTATAGGAAGAGTATGTTCCAAGCACAAGGACAACTAACCACAACACCTTATCAATAATAAACCAAGAAAAGCCGAATGAAGATAAAAGTTTTAGAAACAACTGATACGGATAATCAAACCACATGCGGACAAGTGTCGATACACCAAATCCAAATTCAGAATGCCACGAAACCGGCAGCCATGACAACCTCTGTAGTTGTTCAGCAAAATAAAATCCAGCATCTCCGCCTGCAAAATACCACATAGTATTTATGAATAACTCAATTTTTCATTTCTGATGACAAAAAGCAACCCATCTATATTTCCTTTAAAATATTGAATCACTAAATGTATTCTTTTTGCCGGTGAAAAACTTCCGGCTCCTGAATAAGCAAGTATTTTATACGAATAATACAAAGCAAAAATCCATATCCAAACTAAAAGTATCGATACCAATTGCAGTTTACTTGAATACAGTGAATGAAAAATTATTCTGTTTCTGGCAAATACATAGAGTCGCCATTCATCGTTCATAAAATGAGGCATATAATCTTTCACATCATGATATATTTTTGCGTCTCTCACCACTTGTATGGTATATCCTGCTTTTCGTATTCTATACGCAAGATCGCTTTCCTCATACATAATGCCAAAAAAATTACAGAATGATATCTTATGTTGTTTTATGACATCCGCCCGTACCATAAATGCGTTGGGCACATCCACGGTATCCCAGACTTCTTGATTGGAAAATTCCTCCAGGCTATCCGGTAAATACGTTTTACTGGTCAGCATGTTTCGCTTTGTGAATAACCACAAAATTTTTTTCCTATCGATAAAACTGTAATTTACCAAACCTAATTCGCCGATTTTTTCATTTGCCTCAAATGCGTTAACTAACCTGGATATTGCGTTTTTTTCCAGAACATTATCGTCATCAATATAGAATATATACTTCCCTTTCGATTTTTTTGTTCCTACATTCCGTGAACCCGCTGCAAAAAGATTTATTTTGTTCCGTTCAACACAAATTGCATTATTGTGGAAAAACGCTTTTTTAATCGCGACAGCTGTACCGTCAACAGATGCATCATCAACAACAATTACTTCGATACTTTTATAGGTACTAGCAATAATACTTTGCAAAAGCCGGATCACCATATCTCTGCGGTTATGCGTGGGGATTATGATGGAAACCAACGGATACGACATAGTTATTGCTTTCTTAATTCCGCAACTGAAATGATACCACCAATGCAAATATAAAAGAAAATTAATGTGGCGGCTCTGTCTGCGGCCAATATATTACCAAATGCTATCATGCAAGGAATCTGGACTAACCATATGAGTGCAACCAAATATATCCGGGACGCGGCTATGCGGGTAAATATAGCAATACCGTACATCAACATTGCCAGAACAAGTATGGTATTTGAATACATGGATAATGGAATGTATGTATATATGAGTAATGAATACATCGCCAATATCTTTCCATGTCGTGGCAACAGATAGACGCAAGCGGGAACCAAAAACATACTCACATACAGGATCATATATGGATCAGACATGATACTTTTTATTTTTTCCGAAAAGAACGATGATATGTTTTCCAAACGGGAAAAAATCTTTACCTTTTGAAATACATACTGCGTCGCAATATCGTGATACCCCTCCGCTATACCAATTGCATTGTCAGGTATCCCATCCGGGGATGTCACGGTAAACTCATATATTTTATCCTTTGAATGAGTGACAACCGGAAACCCGAACGGGTACAATAATCCATCCGTGAATCTGTCAGTAGTATATGCATTGGTCGCAAGCGGAGTAGGATTTCCTTTCTCGCGGATTTCAAACGTAATATGCGTTGTATTGATTCGATTAAACGTCTGAATACGTAGTTTTACCATCCCGAGATTGTCGTATACCGCCCGAAACTCTCCGCGGATTGTTTGATTGAAAATTAATGGTCCGGGTGTATAGTTTTTATATACACCACCGTCATGATACGCCAAAAACGACGTCATATTTGTCTCATCTAAACACATAAATGACAATAATAAACCTCCGATAATCAGGATAGAAAAAACACTCAACTTTACCAACAGGTTGTTTTTCATATTCTTTTTTTTACCAGCATGACTATACAATACAATCCTGCTAGCACTCCTACTACAGCGCTCACTATCACAGAGAGTTTAATAAGTTTGTTAGGCCAAAATTCCACACGAACGTGTACTGTCGGAGATCCTAACTTTGCAGAATCCAAAAGCCAGTCATTCCCATACCCATAAGCAAGACTGCTTACTCCTTGTATCGCCCTCTGTTTATAATCATCAAGACGCTCAAGTGTCCATAAGCGACTGTATGGTTCCATAAAAATCAGATGCGTCTGTTGAGAAACAGTAAAGGGGCCGATATCATATGTACCATCCGAATTCTTGTAGAACGGAATCTGCGCATCAGACAAAAATACGGTAGGTGAAAAAAATTCGCGGTTAATTGCATACAGACTATACCGGTTCCCGAAATCCCTGATTTTTACACCGAGGATCGTATTTAGGTATTGAATATTCTGGTATTTGACGAAATCAAATTGTTCCAGTACAAACGGCACGTTCTGTGGCATTTCTTCATGGTTAACTATGACATATCCTACGTTTAAGCGTTTTAATACATTTCCGACTTCCGTATAGTTTCTCTGTTGTAATAAAGTCAGTACATTCCAGTTGAGCTGAGGATCACCGGGTGTCTGTAAACCATAGAATCCCGCCAGATCACTTGAGCGGGAAAATATCTGCAGAGGGGAAATGCCGACATAATAATGATTGGGATTGTTACTGTCACTAATATAAACATAATCTCCAAATGTCATGGGATACCAGACGAACCGTGATGACGTATTGAGATTTTGTATATATCGGGTAAGATCCATATAGTCCTTATTTAAACCGCTGATATGTGTCAACTCACCTGTTTCTTTAAAATTCGGATACATATAGGGAACAGAACGTATGAGGGTTACAAACAACACAACTATCGTAACAACGTAAATGTATATTCGTTTTATCTTTGCTTCGCCAAGAACTACAAAGGAGATCCACAATGAGAAAGCAAAGTAAAACGCCATTGAAAGCGCAAACTTGTCATACATGTTCCGGAAAATCACGAAAAACGGAATATGAGTGTTTAAAAACTGAAATAACTGCAGGTTCCAAAAACCAAAATTCGGTGTAATAAATAGCATTGCCAAAAGGAGTCCGCAGGTGATGGTAAGATACAGAATTCTAATCTCTTTCCTGATTTTCCGTAGAACCAAACCTGCAGTAAGGATGACGAAAAGATACACGGCTCCCAATGTCTGTCCGACAGTTACCCCCTGTCTGTCCTGCCAGGAAGTCCGCAGATATTGAATCATTTGATGTACAGGACTATTAAGGTAGACGAGAGAACCAATGAGATCGTTATTTTGTTCTATAAACGAATTTGTTATAAGCGTTGCGGTAAAATTAGCCTCTCTGGTTTGGTATATGACAGGAATAATGTAATGGATAATCCAATAAATGTTGCACAGTAAAAAAACTCCAAGAAAAACAAATACCATCTTCCAAAAAAATTTCCCGTACCGCATAGCCAGGTATGTATACAGCGGAATAATAGTCAACATGGACGGCAAAAACCATGGAAAACTATATACGGTAGCACTGAAGACAGAATACAAAAGCGAAGAGGCAATCACCAATGACACTTTTTTCCGTTTAACTCCTGCAATAAAAAGCCATAAAAATCCCGGGAGTACCATCAAAATAAAAATGGAAATAAACTGGCTCTGAAAGTACGTTCGGGAAATATAGGGAGATAATATATAAGAAAGTGACACAACGATACTAATCCAGAAATCATAAGGCGTTTTTTTCGTAATCCATTCCTGCAAAAAATAATAAAAGAACAAGAACCCCAAAGAAAAAATTATCCCATATGAGAGTAATTGTGTATTAAGCAGAGGAATCAGGTTTTTAAGAATCACTAAAAATACGATGATCGGCGCAGAATAACTCACCGGCATATAGCCTAAATTTCCCCCGAGCGTGTTGCCGGATATGACATTAAAAGAAAAATTTTTAAGATATTCGAGCGGATACAGATAATACAACCGGGCATCATCTCCTCCCACTATATAAAGATTTCCCCAAAAAAGAATGGGGGTAAAAAATAAAACAACAGCAACACTATAAAGGATATACGCTTGCCAGTGAGCAATAACGTATTTTTTCATCCGCCAAATAATTGACATATTAATTTATCTCCCAAAAGCTATCATACGGAGTGATTTTCTTTGTAAACCTCCAACCATGATGGCTAAGGTATTGTATTATGGAGGGATTCACGCAATCTTCAATCATGAGACGAATTTTCTTTCCGGACTTTACGAGATTCTCAGCTCCTTCAAAAGTTTCCTGCTCGTGCCCTTCAATATCTATTTTGACAAATATTTCATCAAATTTTTCATAAAATGATTCAGGTAACATATCGTCCAGACAACGCAGTCGAAATGTTAAAATTTTGCTCGGAATAATACCGACAAGCGTAGGGAACCGAGGTACTCGAATAGTCTTATTCTTATTGCTTAGACCTATATTGTAGGCTTTGAACTTTGGGACGGCGTTTACACGTGCGTTAGTCAAAAGTAATTTGTAATAGTCATGATCCGGTTCAAATACGAGCGTCGTTATTGCATTACTTTTGACCAGTCGTGAGATTCCTATAGCATAATCTCCCACGAATCCCCCTATATCAAGAAACAAAATGGATTTTTTGCGACGCAACGTTTGTCTCATCATGCCCGTCAAAAATTCTTTATCAGGCCGTTCAAAAGCCGGAGATAGAATGCTGTATCCGTAATTATCGCCGATAAACTTAAATTTTCCGAAAATCGTTTCTATTTCGTAAATTTTGTCATATCCCGGCATTTCATAATAAGTGTGAAATATGGAATTCCAAATATGAATCAACTCCGATATATAGAGCCGTCCACAACCGGATTTACAATCAAGAAAAACCCGCAATTTATAGTAAAAAAATAAAAGATAGTATCGAACCTTAGAGTAAGATAAACACATATTATTTAATTGCACGTAACTCAAAAACATCTCCCACACCAATCGTATCTAATATCCACTCAAGAGGATAACATATCATCACCAACCATGAACGATTAACTAAATCAATATCTTTGGATAACACATCTTTGTAAACGTATTGGATACTTCCAACCAAACCAGCACCTGAACAGAATCTGATCTTGGGTGTTTGATACCCTTTATAGGAAGCTAAGGTTCCAAGTGTTTTTGGAGAAAATAACGATAAATGTCTGGGACAATCCAGATTATACCAATATTGCCTGAACGCCCTCGCAATAAAACTATTTACGTTCGGCGTACCGATAATGATTTCGCCTCCTTGTTTCAGTTTTTTATATGCCAGTGTAAGACAACTTCCGGGATCATCCAAATGTTCAATCACATGATATAAACGTATGACATCAAAATTATTATCAGGGTAATTTTTTAAATCTTTATAGCTACCCAATGAAACCTTATGTAGTCCCCGTTTATGTGCTTCCTTAATAGCTCCGTCATCTATATCCAACCCATACACATCCCATCCTATCAATTTAAGGAGCGAAAGTGTATCCCCTGATCCGCAACCAATATCAAGAATCTTTCCGTTTGCAGCAGACGGCATTGCGGGAACTCGTATAAATAGTTCAAGAATTCTTGATACTAAGGTTTTTTGGTTCAAATGAAGAATAAGATATTCCCTGAGACTAGTAAAAATACTTGGCTTTTTATTAACGGAATATGAATAATACCGGGCCGGAGGATAATATTTTTTTAATTCCGCCGGTGATAATTTTGGATGTAACCGTACGAAACCGCAACCCGCACATTTATATTCGATAAATTGTCCGGATATCCCGTACATCCTATCCCGGGCATCAAAAAAATATTTCCATGATTGTTTTCCGCATATGATACATTTCATAATTTTCTTCGTATGTATATTTCTCTACCGTACTGAATTAGCCCAAAAACAAAAAATAAATAAAACCATTCGCCGAATCGCTCGGTTGCACGCGATGCTGCAGCCGGAATATACGACAATCCCATATAGATTAGTAGCAACATGGCGATACTAAATGTAAACCTGCTTTGTGATCGTTGAATGAAAACAAAGATGACATAGACAGCAAATACAAAAAAGAATGGATTATCGGTGTAATTAAATATGCCTGCTAAATCCATACAGAGAATACCCGCAATCGCAGGGATAAGAAAAAGCGACGGAAATATTAATTTATTCCTGTTTTTCATATTTTTTCTTAACCACTTTCCAATATATATAACCAATAATCAACATGATTGTTACCACTGTCACTACACGGCCCATGAAAAAATAAGGATGGAGTCCTGAATCTACAATGCTTTGCAAATAGCTTGGTGATCCGGAAAATTCATATACAGAATAAAATCCCTTTTCATAAATTTTCTTCACGGGTAAGCTTGCAATGAGCTTATCATAAGCAGCTTGATTCATTATGATCGGCAACTGGTCTTTTGAAGAATATGTCATACCCGGAAACACATAGGGATATCCGGGAAAATCATCCATGATACGGGAATCAGAATTGCGAAATATATACTTTACTTCGAGATTGTTAAGAAGTGACAACAATGTCCCGATATCCTCCTGTTGGAGTGCATCAAATACAGGCTTCTCATACTGACCAAAAGACCAAAATCCGGAATAGTCTTCATGACCTGCCAAAGTCGAAACTATTGAGATTCCTCTATATGCACCACCGCTTTTCCCGTATGCAATCTGATAATACGGAAACGTCAACGGTACCGTCAACACTTTTCCGTCGTACGGCAGATTTTTTGTGAATTCTATGGCATTCATCAGATCAGGATCCAACATTAAGACAGGCGATACATTATTTGACTGATACAAAGGAGCGTACAGGGCTTGTCCCTGTAAAAACGGGAATATGCGGTACATTACAAAAAAACTAACGATGACAGATAATAGGATCGCCAATCCGACTTTCCATTGCTTTATCAATGAATAAAATGAAAATGCGAATAGGAGCGTATAAAAAAACGCGAAGACATAATACCATCTGTCATTAAAAGACCGGAACATCAAAAATCCGGGGATATAAAAAAGCGCGTGATAAAACCGTACCCCGATTTGCGTAATATTCGCGGTATCCAAAAATAGCGTTATCGCGAAAAATATTCCGGTCAGAAGAAGTAGTTTGGAACGTCTCAATAAAAATCCCCATATGGTAATAACCGGTACTATAAATAGTAGTATATTTTGACTACGCCAGCTGGATGGTTGAAACAGTTGCCAGCTGACTTTTCCCAAAGCAAGATGATTGACATCAAAATATTGTACGCCGGATGATTCTATTGACGTACTGTTAAAGATATATCCGTTAAGTGAAGTTTTATTTAATACCGCTGCAAAGAGCGGAAATATATGAAACGCATGTAAACCGATAAATAACAACGCTACATATAATAATTTTTTCATGGGGAATCTCACATGGAATATAAAACGGGAATACAAAAACAAAAAAATCAAGGCTAACGGAAAAAAAGACATGAGTTGCGGCATTGCGGAAAATCCAAAATTTTCAGAAAAGATCAAAGAAATACCCAAAATTGCCAACCCATATTTCATAGAGGAAGTTATACAAAACCGTAACAGCAAATAAAAAATAAGCGGATTTAGAAAAATTTGATTTTGTGTATAGAGAGCCTGCGACCATCCTGTGTTACTGATAAAACTTACATAGATTATCCCACCGGTCAATGCTGCGATATCTCTGTAACTTTTTAATCTTCCTTCAGTGACAAAAAGAAGTTTCCGTATAAGCAAATAGGAAAAAAGGAACGCAAGCGACAAAGTCAATCCGTTACTTACACAAATAAGATACGTTGGAGTTCTGACAATTAGCTTCAGAATATACAAAAAATATTGATACGGTACCAAAGAGAGTTGCCTCACTCCATTTAAATTTTCCTGTGCGATTAAACGTTGTGCAGAAAGCATTGGATCAATAAAATACAGTCTTCCCGCATCGCCTCCCAGATCAACAAATCCCGGTTTCAACCAAAAAAAGGGGATAATAAATAGGATAATCGAAATACCTATGGCTATACCAAAATATTTCTTCATTTATATGTATGCTTTTTTATTAAACTTTTACCAATTATATATTTAAAAGTAACGAATATATATAAAATCGGAACAGTAATACAAAAAATTGGATGTAAAAACCATGCAATATCAGGTTTTTTTATATACCCTCGTACGCTATCTATCAGTGGACGGATAACTGTCATCATCTGAATTAGTACAATAAAAAAAGTAACAGGTTTAATATCATAATCATATGTTCTATAAGATCTATATGTATAGAAAAGTTCCAGATTTCTATATAGTTTTTTATAGAATTGACCGATTGAATCAACATAATCATGCTCAACGCTTCGCTTTAGCATGGCGAACGTATTAAAGTTTTTGTCTACCAACTCCTTAGTTGCATCTAAATGAAAAAAATAAGGGTGCCAATGGGTATATTGTCTAATACTATTTGAACGACACAGATACCCCTGTGAACCTAAAGTCGGCAAATTATTTGAATGAAATTGTGTAAGATAATAAAGAGTAGTCTCCTTTATGAGGGTATCCGGATATATCCACCCATTATCAAGAAAACTTCGTATTCCTCTTTTCTTTAAATAATACGGAAGAGGGTCATTAATTCCAAATAATTCACAATATCTGTTGACTATGGAGTGCTTCTTATCATAGTGCCAATAAATACACTGGGCAGCAACTATCTGATTATTTGAATCAAGAAGATTGACCGCTGATGAAATAATATTTTTGTCAATCAATCGTATATCTGCGTCAATAAAAAATAAATATTTTCCTTTTGATTCCTGAATGCCCATACTCTTAGATCGTTCTATGTGTTTATGACCACTATGTACTATACGGGCGCTATACTTTTTTGCTATACGAATCGTCTCATCAGTTGACCCATCATCAATGATGATGATTTCAATGCTCTTTCTAGAAAAATCCTGTTGATAAATACTTTGTAAACAGGACGCTAAGTGTTTCTCTTCGTTGTATGTTGGAATAATGATGGAGACAACCGGTTTTTCCATCGTCCTACCTCAGAAGTTTTTCCGTAAACAAACCTTTTATAAAACCTATGCCGTATGCCATATGTGTCATTATGATGCCGAATGAAGCAATAATTGATCCCAAAGGATCACGCCTATTTAGTACTGACGAAATAGCTATTCCAAAAAACATACCGAAAGCAAGAAGAAACATTTCAAAAGCTATCGAATTAAATAAAGAAAAAACCAACAAAGTCCAAAAACCGACGGTTAAGGTTGTAGGAAGAAGGTATAATGCTTCCCTTGATGTTTCCGGATAATGGTTAAAAAAATATCCCCTGTGCACCCCGACATTGAATATCTGTTTCATGTGGGGTAAAAATAAGGGACGGCGGTGGTGATAGACTATAACGTTTGGATCGTAAATCATACGTCCGTAATGAAGCATCTTCAGACATATGAACGTATCCTCTCCACCATAAAATGTACTCCCCCAACCTCCAACTTTTTTCATTATGTCCGTACGGATAAACAAATTATATGCCGGCCAATCCTTAATTTCTCGGGTTCTCTCTCCTACAGGGGCAAACCGCATCCTCAACTGACCACTTGTGTATGCCGACGTATATACCATGCCTCCGAGTTGAGCCATCCGTCCGTCATCAGGAGGCGTTACTCCCGGTCCACCAACTGCAATAATGTTTTTATTACGAACAAAATGACGAACAGCGATCTTCATCCACTTTGAATCCGGATACGCATCATCATCAATAAAGGCACATATACTTCCTTTTGCAAATTTTAATCCAATATCCCTCTTTTCGGCAGGGCCTGTCTGTTTGAGCCCCGTGATAATTAACCTGATCTGTTTTATTTTAGGAAGTTTAATTTTTTTATCACAAATAACAAGGACTTCAAAATTTGAATATTCCATTTTCTCAAATTGCTTCAAATCCTGAAAAAATCTGTCACCGATTACGTATAAAGGGATAATGACACTTACCAACGGTTCGTTTATTTGATTCATATATGTTGATTACTATACCACTCAATTGTTTTTTGTAAGCCCTCTTTGAGTGATATTTTTGCACAAAATCCAACTTTTTCTTTTACTTTTGAATTATCGCTATTCCGTTTCGGACTTCCGTCCGGTTTGGTTGTATCAAATTGTATATCAGATTTTTTTCCACTGATTGTAATAATCATTTTTACCAGATCCCCAATGGATATTTCCTCATCAGTCCCAATATTAACTGGATCCGGCACCGGATACTGTTCAATCGATTGAATAAGTCCGTCCGCGAAATCCTCCACATATAAAAAAGCCCGTGTTTGTTTCCCGCTTCCCCATACAACAACAGGATTCTCGCCGCTGGCCACGCGCGCAATAAGAGCAGGTATGACATGAGATGATTCCGGAGAAAAATGATCCCGTGGTCCGTATGCATTATATGGCCTCACAATGCCAACTTTCATATTGTATTCTTCTGCATACAATTTACCTAAAAGCTCCGCGTATCGCTTTGCCCATCCGTATCCGCTATTTGTTGGTTCAGGTTCACCTCGTGTTCCTTCTGATTCAGGCGTCGGGACAATTGCATCATGCGGATACACACACGCTGATGAAACAACAAGAAATCGCTCAACATCTGCTTTTCTTGCAGCTTCAATCATGGACAATGCAATCTCACTATTATCATGAAGCATAGTAGCCTGATGCGTTCTATTGTATTCAATTCCTCCTACATGCGCCGCTAAATTCATAACAACGTCCATTGATGTACACGCTGTAAGAGCAGTGGCAGGATCTGCACACTCTCCACGGATTATTTCAATGTCCTTTTTTAAATATTCAATGTATTTCAATTTACCATCGGAAATTCTATCCAATATCCTCACATTCGCTCCCATCCCAATAAGCTTTTCCACTACATGACTACCGATAAACCCGGCGCCTCCAGTAACAAGTACTTTTTTATTTTTCCAAAAAGAATTCATATGTATAGTATATCGCATTTAATAACTTATCATTATCCTCCGCAATACATTCATGACCGCTACTCTAAATTTCCACGGAACGTTAACTATCGTATCAAAAATGAATTTTTGTAATTCGCTTTTCATATAATTTGTACCCGCGAATACCTCACGTTTTGATACATCAAGCGGTATACCCTGCTTTTTACAATATGAATATGCATCTTTAAAAAATTTTCCCTTCTCAACAACATTAATCGTAACAACCACAGGTTTCATAGCACAATAAAAACCTTCCATATATGAGGATCTATAAGAACCCATAATTTCAAAATTCCAAGGGCTCTCACCTGGTAGCAATAACTTCTTAAGTGCTTCTACTTCCCAAAATCCGAACGCAGTCACTCTGTATGGAGCTTTTTTCTCATACATTCCATATAAACCGTCAGTGATAACTTGATCAGGTTTTGGTTGGGGTATTACGTGAATATGTTTGGCCTTTTGCTTAATCATAAAATGTAACACATTTGAAAATCTAGCTATATTAATTGCGCTTATCGGAAAGAAATCATCTAACCATAAAAATATATAGGGTGTTTTTATCTGATCTAAAATTTTAAGAAGACTTGTAGACCAATCCTTATCCGGTCCTGAAAACAATGTTGTTACCCCTTTATTTTTATACGCAACAGTATTGCTTCCCAGATAAACAGGATATACATCCTGTTTAAAATATTTGTTTACGCAATAAAAAAGCGGTTTCCACAAGTCATGATACTTGTCACAGGAAAGAAAAAGGATTGATAACTCACTTGATTTTGCTAATTTATTCATACATTTCAATGTTTTGGTCTTATGAAAATATGGACAGGAGTGTTTTTAATTCTTTTTCAGTTAGTTCCGGATTATTCCCAAAGTATAAACCCTGATTATTGGCTATACCGGCATTAGTCAGGCTATCTTGATGAATTCCATTGAAATATTTTGAATAAAACGGCTGTTTGGTCATGTTTCCGCCTACAATCGGCCGGATTTCAACAACGCCGTCACATTTTTTTACAAGTTCGTCACGGATAGTCTGGCTACGACAGATAATTGGAACTGCAAAATTTGACAGGATATCAATATGGTCATAACGAATCGGATAATATCTGTCAACATTGGCGTAAATAGCCTTTGCCAACCGTTTAAAATTTTTTTGTCTTTTCTCAATAATTTCCGATAAGTAGGGTATCTGCGTATTTCCAATGAATCCCTGAATTTCCGTTGTCCGTAAATTATAACCTAAATCATAAAATGTATACCGGTTGTAAAATGTTTTATTCACATTATGCTTCATACGAATTTTGAGCTGTTTATCCTCTGTCAAATTTCTATCCCATCCATGAGCCCGGACCAACTGCAACATAGTTTCTAATCCTGTATCATCTGTGCATACAGCACCACCTTCGACTGTTGACATATGATGGCCGACATAAAATGAGAATGTACTCGCCAGTCCAAAATTACCTAATTTCTTCCCTTTATATACAGTACCTAAAGATTCACAATTATCCTCAATCAAAAGTATATTTCTTTCCTTACAAATTCGGACAATCTCGTCTATATCATCACAAAACCCAAGAAGATTTGTAAGAAATAACATTTTTATTGGTTTTTTATGTAATGCCGAAAGAAGTTTATGAGAGGAAACATTTAATGTATCCAACTCACAATCAATAGGAACCGGAATAAGGTCCAATTGGATAAGCGGCATAACGTTAGTTGACCAGGTAAGCGCTGAAAAACCGACTTCATCACCTTTTTTAATTTTTCCTACGTTAAGAAGAGCTTGAATAATAGCGAGGTTCGCGCTGCTACCGCTATTGACGAAGACACAATGTTTTCGCCCCTGATAGGCAGCGAAACTATGTTCAAATTTTCGACATTCCGAACCGAAACTGAGCATTTCCGCTTTTTTAATAAACGCACAAAGTTTATTTTTTGTTTCTTTCTCTTTATAAAATGTTGATTTGATGAGTTTAATCATGTTCATCATTAATCCCACAACCATTTCTCGCCACGAAGAATCTTCTCCAGATCTGACTCGTTCAGCGCGTGCGTGTTTAATGAAGAAAATTCGTTTTCTCCGAATACGGGATATTTCATGTATCTTGCATACGCACTTTGATCTCTCTGTTGAGGTAAAATCATGAAATATTCAGGAGAAATCACTCTCGTAAACGGTGCTTCATTTTTTGACACCAATACTTCATGACGTTTCTCCCCCGGACGTAAACCAATGGTAATAATTTTTGTTTTGTCGTTTCCAAAAAGCTTTATCATGGTTTTGGCAATGGTTGTCAATGTCGCTCCGTTCATCCGCATGACAAATAATTCTCCGCCAACAGAATTTTCAAAAGCAGTAAAAATAAGCCCTATCGCATCCCGTGTCGTCATCAGAAAGCGCGTCATATATCCATCCGTGACCGTAATTTCATTTTTCTGAAGGATTTGTTTTTTGAAAAGCGGAATGACACTTCCGTTTGTTCCGATGACATTTCCCCCGCGGATACAGATAAATTTTGTTTGACCGCCATAATACGCATTTGCATTGACCATTAATTTTTCACCACACGCTTTTGTCATTCCATACAGATTATATGGCTCAACTGCTTTGTCAGTAGATACATCTATTACCGTTTCAACGTTATTTTCGACAGCGGACTCAATGACATTTTGAGTTCCTATAATATTTGTGAGTACCGCTTCCCATGAATTATCTTCACAGACCGGCACATGTTTAAGTGCCGCCAAATGAAATACAACGTTTACGCCGCGGGTTGCGTATTTCACTATATCT
>Ga0208958_1001238_pt1 | contig 26531 bp, 33 predicted proteins | sample RifOxyB1_FD_184032 | JGI IMG/M metagenome (GOLD analysis project Ga0208958, IMG submission 184032) | Soil microbial communities from Rifle, Colorado - Rifle Oxygen_injection B1 (SPAdes) | ecosystem: Environmental > Terrestrial > Deep subsurface > Rock core/Sediment | place: Rifle, Colorado...
CAATGGGAGTTAATCCGACAGATGATCGCATCATGCTCATTCCCACAATTGTAGGAAGGGCAAGTCCTGCGATGGACTGTGCAAGACTTGGTATTGGTCATCCTGGTATATTTTGGGAAAGCATGCAAAGAAAAGTACATCAATTAACATTGTGCGGAGAATATTATATGCCAGAAGACGGAACAGGATGTGTGTATGGGGTACTTCAGGAAGCAGTTGGATATATTCCAAATGTTACAGTAATTAATCATGCGACATATAATCCCAGAAGCAATATACAACCAATAGCAAGATAGAATATATATTTATGTTACCAATGTTGGAACGACGAGCTCAGTTATATCTCCCACAATCAGAAGATGCTTCAATTAAAAAAGCGTGGGGAGGATATGACTCACTCTTTGTGCCAGATGCTTCACGATTTGAAGCGTGGTTACGCCCCAGCATGCTGTTTGTCGTTCATCCTGGGTGGCACCAGTATATGAATCCAGGAAGACCAGTAACAGATACATATGGTCGGTATACAGCACGTGTCCGAGAAGAAATACGGAAAGCAAAAATACAAGGATCACGTGTGTTGGTGTGGACACCTCTTGATCGAAGACGGGTAACGCTGGATACGATTGGAGTTAAGCCATATGATACAGACGTAGCACTCCTTCCAAATCTCGTTGAACATGATGTGGAGATAGCAGCATCATTTATTGGAACTCGTCACTGGCTAGATGTGTGGAGAAGTATTGTGAAAGTGGTTGCTTACGCTCAAGTATGTGGAGAATATTTGTGTCCGACAAAGTTATATTGGGGATGCGCGCGAGATGTTTATGAGTCAGCAAGCACACATATCACTGAGGTGTCACTTATTGATGATGCAATCTATGATCCCTATAGAGATGGAAATGAGAGCACTGCTATTCCACCCGACTTGTGGTAAACACGGTTTTCTTAGTTATGTAAACGCTTCAAATTGGACGGAACTCTCTCCTTGATGGAGGGTAAATTGATCTGGTGCGGTATTTGTTATTATTGTTGTGTTTAAACCGAATTCTTTCATCATATTGCACACTTTAGTATCAGCGGTAATTATCGGCCATACACCGTTTGCTGGACCATTCAATAGCAGATCACGAACATTGTGATTTATGAGTTGCTCTCGCGTGAGTCCGTTTATGAATAACACTGCTGGTTGAGACAGTTGTTTCAGGCCTTCTAGTAATCCAGAATCTCCCAGCGTTTCAGATGGTATAGGTATTTGGCAAACACCCGTTGAACCTGATATCTGTTCAAATAGTAAGCTGTCGTTTACAACATAGAATACGGCTTCTGTACCAACCTCTTCAGCTGCTTGGGCAATATGAGCTTTCAAAGAACGAGCAGAGTCATGCTCATCAGTGATAAGAAGTGCTCCTGGAGCTGGATCTTGAAGGTCTAATAGGACTGGTAATTCATCCATTGCTAGACCAATAAACAACGTATAGGCGAGGAGTTCAGGATGATATTCAGTGTGTTTGAGATGTTCTTTTACCGAAGGCATAGAAATTTCTTTTTTAGCAGGAGAAATTCATGTTTGGGCGATTATAACAAGCTATAATATGGTTGTCAAACAGAGGAAAAAGGTTCTTGACACAGGCGTTGTAATTTGGCACACTGATACTACGTTTTTTCTCAAGTAACGAACGTTCGCAACATCCTTGGAGACGTTCACCAAACGGAAAAACGACACTACTTGTATGAGTCCAGAAACACAATCAGGACGAGATGTTATTGCTATTGCAGGACCCAATTCTACGGGGAAAAGTGAGCTCGCCAGACAGCTGAGTTTGTATCTACGAGACCCTCAAGATGGAAAAAATATTGGCGTTGATACACGTGTTATCCATGTTGGGGATATATACAGGTTTTGTGCAGGTCTTCCTGGAGGATTTCCCTTGGACGATCCAGAGCAAATTCGCGCATCCGCACACGAAGCGTTAGCGCATGTGCACTGCGAGGTAGACAAAACAACTGGAGAAATTTTTCTTAAGCCAAATGGAATAGATCGGTTTTTGCAAAGTGCACAGAATGGGCAGGCTAGTTCAAAATTAGGGGGAAATCCGCATCTTGTTGAGTTTGTAACGGATTTTGTTCTTGATCTTTTGGATGCGCATCTTGAAGAACAAGGAATTGCCATTATTGACGGAAGAGAATCCTGGGGAGCGCAGGTTGTGGTTCGGACCAGCGCATCCATGCAAACGCGCGCCAATTTCTTTTATGAGGAGCGACTGGAAGCGAAGGATTGGGCAGTTGAGAGAGTAGAGCAAACAATTCGAGAACGGGACATATTTGATGAACCGATTTTGGCTCCTGTCATGGATAGGCAAGATCATGTCATTGGTGTTATGCGGACAGATCATACAATCGGAGCAACACGTCGTGTTGCTGAGCAAGTCGGGGGAATTATTTTTCAGTATAAAGAAGGACATGCTGTTGGGTTTGAATCGAGGCCTATGATGATTACCGATAACCGTTGATGAGGTGACTAGATCAATATATTTTGACTTTTTAAGAAAGGTATTTATAATAGGACTATTCAATTTCTATCAAAGCGTGTGCGCTTATCTATAGAAACTGAATATTGCTCATTACCATAGTGGATAGATGAAATCCTTTTTTTCCCGATGGTAGACAACGATGTGGTACCCGCGGGGTATCGCTGTTTGTCTATCATTATTCGGAGGAAAAAATCATGGCACTAGATCCAGTTGTGAAAGTTCGAGAGCTTCTCGATTTGCTCAACGGAAGTAACGATGGAGCATATCTCTCGATCTTGAAGAGGTTGTTCAAGGTACTTGATGAACAACATCCCTCTTTACCTGAAGGATTGCGCCGCAGGGTTGTTTATAGCCTGCAGGTTGTGATTATCCAGTGCAAAGAAGGATATGCCTCATCGACTCAAGCTGTTTTGTGCTTGGGCACCTTGCCTCTTTGGTCAGAGCCAGTGCGAGCGTGGCTCAGAGACAGGTATTCATACGAGAATACCGCATCGCGAGAGAAAGTCGCAGAGGCAATTGCTCGAGTTCTCAAGGCAAACGCCATTTTATAATCTATCCCTATCGTGCACCCTTTCAGTGATTTGCGAATCATATCGCAAGCAAGATCATTGAGAGGGTGCACAAAGGAGTTTTTAAACATTTCCTATGAAATCTTCAAGAATACGCTCTTGATTGATTATGTAGGATAATTCGCACATTAACAGTCTACGTACATATGCTCTTTCCCTGTTTCTGAAAATGTTTATCGTTTTTGGAAAGAGGGGAAGAGTACTTATTATTCGAATCTATACACATGGAGGTGATACAAGAAAGTTAATTGAGAGGTCGTCAAAACCATATCCGGTTCATTGTTCAGTAACAGGAGAAATCAGTAATGAATAAGCGATCGATCGGGCTTCTCGCCGCAGAGCGGCTTCCCAGAGTGCAGTTGGTAAAACAGACTGCTGTACTGGAGAATGTAACCTCAGATCATTTGCACCTGCCGAAAAACGCGGAGGTTGTCGTCACAGATCAGGACGGCGAAAGGACGCTTGTGTCATGGAAAGACAACCTGTTTTGGATTTCAAGCGAGACCCAGTACTGGGTCGTTGACGAGATATGTCAAGGGCTCGTTCGCGGCCGGTATACCATCATGGACACGAAGGCCACTCTCCTTGCTGAAGGCTCTCCGATCCACCTGGAGGACGATACCTTGGTCGAGATTGTTGATCGGGGTCACCTGCCAGTGTTCATAACCTGCCATGTGTTGGATGGCGAACTGGATGAATGGGAAGTAGGAATTCCCTGCCAGACACTGGCATTCCTGTACGAATAAGTACGTAGACTGAGTTTTTCCGGGTGCAGGTTTGCACATGCATAACGCAAACTTGCACCCGGATCAGTTTTACCCTGAGTATAATCGAAGGGCTTTTTGACAATTTTTCTCCGTATCTTATACTGTCTTCATATGGCAAAAAGAAAGGCCAGTATTTTTCTTCCAATTATCTTCATCATTCTATCTCTTTCTATATCTTTCAATATCATTTTTGGCATTCGTGAGTGGAGACGGGATGTCGTAGTTCGTGTTTCCGACGGTGATACATTTACGCTTGCTGATGGCAGGCGCGTGCGGTTGTTGGGAGTTGATGCGCCGGAAATGGGCAGATGTATGAGTGAGGAAGCGAAAGCGAGGTTATCAGAACTGGTATTAGGGAAATACGTTCGACTGAAAGATATAGGGCATCACGATGACTATGGTCGGATACTTGCAAGTGTGCTTGTGGATGCTCCATTTGATAAATGGATGGAGTATTTATATTTTCGGTTTGTGAGGAAAGCGCCGTACAAAAACCTGGTGATGATCAATCGCGTGATGGTAGAAGAAGGACTTGGACTATATCATAATTCTGGCGGTCAATACACAGAAGTGCTAAGTGGTGCCAGTCAGCTTGCTCGGACGGGGAAATTAGGAATCTATTCGGAAACATGCACGCAGATTTCTCCGAAAAACCCAACGTGTCTGATAAAAGCAAACATACGAAATAATAAAAAGACGTATTTTTTACCATCATGCTTCAATTATGCTGATGTGACGATCTCAACGAGTTTTGGCGATGCGTGGTTCTGCAGTGAGAAAGAGGCATTGAGTGCAGGATTTACCAAAAGTGTAACGTGTAGGTAATTATGAAAAGGATGATATAATGAGTATATGACACTTCTTTGGGACTATCCGAGGAAAAAGCTTTCAAAAACTGCTCGAGGCAGGCAGACAATACTTGAGCGGATGATTAATTATGGGCCTGGTAAAAAGAAAAAGATTCCACTGGCAGAAGTAAAGAAACAGTGGACTGTTTTACATCTAAATACTGGAGCAAGACGGCTCATGGAGTTACTTATATGGGGAAAATACAGATCCTCACCAAAGACCAACAAGCGTTTCTATATCTCGTAAGTCAAAACGAGTATATGGTGAAACGGTTTTATTTTACCGGTGGCACAGCATTATCCGAGTACTATCTTCACCATCGTTATTCTGATGATCTTGATTTTTTTTCAGAAGAGGAAGTTGAAACAGATGTACTCTTTCCACTTCTCACTGATTGGTCAAAAGCATTAGGTTGTACGATAACAACTCGATTTATTGAAGTGGTATATCGGTGTGTCCTTATGTTCCCTTCTGGAATTCCTCTGAAGGTAGATTTTTCGTACTATCCATATAAACGAATCGCTCCGATAAAAAATGATACAGGAATATCTATTGATAGCCAGTTTGATATAGCTGTAAATAAACTTATTACTCTGACACAGCGTCAGGATATAAAAGATTTTGTCGATTGTTATTTTTTATGGAAAAAGGAATCATTTTATGATTTGGTAGCTGGTATGGAAAAGAAATTCCACCAGTCCTATGATCCTATTACGTTTGCATCAGACTTACTCATGGTTGAAGATTTTACCAATTTGCCACGCATGATTCTTCCATTGAAACTTGATGATCTGAAACAATTTTTTCGAACAAAAGCAAAAGATTTATCACGAGCTCATGTTAGTCAATAAGGTAATGATACCCCGAACGATATTTATTTTGGTAGGTATTATCAGCATTTTGTATCTTCCATTCTTAGGCAATGCATTTGTGTCTGATGACATTGGCGGCATTGTCAATGGAGTATCTCATTGGACGTGGCTTGAGGCTATTGGGTGGCCTCGAGTGATTCATCTCGGAGTTCTTTTGCAATATTGGACATATCACTTGTTTGGGCTTGTGCCCTGGCCATACAGGTTGACCAATATTTTGTTTCACATGGGAAATGTGGTGTTGGTATGGCTGATAGTGAAAAAACTGTCAAAACCGACTATTGCGCTTGCTGCAAGTCTTTTTTTTGCCATTCATCCTTTAGTTATCGAGTCCATCATCTGGATTTCAGGCGGCGTGTACAGCCACTACACGTTTTTCTTTTTGCTTTCATTTTGGTTATATATCAATTCGTCTCGTATGCTCGTTTCTCTTTGTTCGATACTCGTATTTCTTCTTTCCGTTTTAATTTCCGAAAAAGCAGTTCCTTTATTTATTATTTTTATCCTGTATGAATGGGTCTATGGGAATATTAAAAAGAATTGGTCGCGTTTGATACCTTACTGTATAGTAAGTATTGGTTTTATCTTGTTTTATGTTTCCCGTTTGGGCATCCGCGTGACAGGTTTGGAGCAGGCGAATTATCAAACAATCACCGGTCTATATAATCCGCTGTATCAGATCTCTATTGCAATAAGTTCGTATATTGAACTTTTTATCTGGCCCATGAAGTTGACGCTCTATCATTCGGTTTTCCGCTATACATGGTGGGAAATGGGGATTCGTATTGGTGTGACCGTTTTGTATATGGTGTTTGCCGTTTATGGCATTGTGAAGAAAAAAAACCTCGGCTTTTGGCTGTCATGGGTTGTAGTTAGCCTTGGCGTTACGCTTCTTCCGGTCAAAATTGCGTGGATTGTCGCGGAGCGCTACGTGTACCTTGCGCTAATTGGGTTATGTGTGATTATCGGAATGTTCTTTGATACATTGGTATCTCAAAAGAAATGGAAGATCCTTGTGATCTGTTTAGGAGTGGTTATTGTGTGTGCACTATCAGCACGAACAATTATTCGAAACAGTGATTGGCGGACAGAAGATAGTTTGTGGGTGGCTACCGCTCGTATTTCTCCCAACGATCCGCACAGCTGGAACAACATGGGAGATGTGTATAGTAGGCATGGTCAGTATGAAAAAAGTATAGAGGCTTTTACAAGAGCTACTAAGATCAATCCCAACTATGCGGATGCGTACCACAACATTGGCAACACCTATCTCTCCATGAAAAAATACGAAGAGGCAATTCCGTTTTTTGAAAAAGCTGTCTCGATTAATCCAAACCTGTGGCAGTCATACCAAAATCTGGCATTTATTGCGGTTGCAAAAAAGGATAATCAAAAGGCGATAGAGTATTTGGATAAGGCAATACTGATTAATCCTACAAATTTAGATTTGAAAAAGATGCTTCAGAAGCTCCAAAGAGACGATCTATAAGTGTTTTATTATATCAAAGAATATGATACTATATCAAAATATCTATGAGAGATGTTGCTGTTGCTGTTATTCATAATACTGGACTTGGAACCGTAATGATTCCACAGCTTTTTGAGCTTGGTTTTGGTATGGATGAAGTCGGATTTGCTTCATCGCTCGGGAGGGCGCGTGAATTGTTTACAAAGGTTTCTCCAAAAGTAGTCATTGCGCATAAGGATCTTCCACCAGAAGGGCAAGGTATTGACGAATTAATGCAATTGGTTCGTAGTTTGCCAGATGGAGAGTTTATTCGGGTCGGATTTGCAAGCGGTGAGTTTTTTCAGGACAAGGTTTCAAGAACTGCATTGGAGTTAGGAGCAGATTTTGGATGGGATCCAACCGCACGAGGAATAACTGCTGGCGCATTCCCAAATTGGGTTATTGATACGATTCAGTTGGGGTATATGTATCCACAAGAATTACCGTTACGTCATCAAGAACTTGTGTTGGATGAGCGGACATCTGCTGCGCGGATAAGATTACTTGAATCTCGTCCAGTAGATAAAGAACGAGGATAGTAAAATTTATTATTTTATGATCCACGAATGAGTTCATTTGATTGGTATAATATTTTTATGGCTGAAGCATTAGGACCAAGATTTCGCGGATGGTTGCCACTCGAAGCAAAGAACGCCTCACGGTTATGGATTCCAGATGAAACAGAGTTGATTCATATCACAACTGGTGCTGATACCGATGTGTACACAACTCCTGAATGGAAATATGTGTGGAAGGTGTTTAAAAAACGATCAGTCTCTTTTGGAATGGTACAAACATATCGAAATTTAACTGATACAGTGCGGACGCATGTTCATGAAGTGCCAGGGGCTATAAGTAGCGGATATACTGTTTATGTTGCTGATGTAACACCAATTTTACAAGTTGGATTTGATGAACGAATAAATAGGCTTGTTTCGTTGTCGCCGTTTGTTCCAGGAGTTACTGCAACACAACTGCAATATTTAGCAGAAGATCTACATGTTCCAGTTGTATTTCCTGGAATTGATGAAGAAGAAATGGATCGTTTTCGACGTATTGCAGAGTCTGATATTCGATATCCACTTGGTGAATATGTTGATGGTATACAAGGCGCATTTGAAGTTATGGGATTACCGGTTAAAATTGGAGCAGTAAATCAGAAACTGCGGGTGTCTGAAGAGCATATGATAACAGTAGAAATAACAGACGTGCTTGCAAGCATAGCTACTTCGCTTCGATAAAACGAGTTTTAGTTATGTGTTTCGTAACACATACCCCTGTTTTCTATATGTTTGAATGTAGCTTCCGGATATGCCATTGTCTTCGAGCTTTTTGCGCAGTCGTTCAATCATTTTTGCTATTGCATACAGACTGAAATCATCCTCAGATGGGGCAAGGAGTGTACTTATTTCATCAAACGTGACAATAGTATTTGCTTTTTGAATAAAAAGGTTGAGGATTCTCGTTTCTGTATCAGTGAGGTTTTGAATGGGATGAGCGTATAAGGTTGGCGTATCGGACGTAAGTGAAAATGGAGGAGTGCCGGTGGGAATTCCCAGTTTTTTATAAAACTGTTCTGAATCAAGTGTGAGTTGTGGTTGTTCTTTATTTCGTATGCCTTTTATGGTGGGAGAGAAGGTATTGGTGTTGTCATAGTGTTTGACGATTTGGGCAAGAGAGGATTGTGTGACGAGCCAATCAGCAAGAAGCTCTGATTCCTGCCATAGTCCGCCTAATTTTTCAAATACGTCTTCTCTAGTTAAGGAAGAAATAAGTGCTTCCGTAATAGTAGCAACTCCAAGGCCTTCTTGAAGATAGAGTTCAATATAGTTTATATTGTGTGTGATTATGTTAAAACTACACGTGCTGCCAAAACTGGTTGGATGAATGATTATTTTTTGTATCGTACCCTTTTTGTTCGGTACAAGCGAATAGATTCCATCAAGAATTGCAGGTTCTGCTCGTTGCCATATTTTTTGTATAGTATCACTCTGTGGTTTTTGGATGTGAGCGTTTTCTACGAGTGTTTTTGTTGACTGAAGAAGTGATTCTTTGATGTGAAGGGGAAATTGGCCAACAGTGATGTGTTGTACTTCTTTCCAGAAATTGTGAATCGTGAGATATGGAAGGTCTGGAAATGTGACGATAGACGCATCGTGTGCTTTGTAGCTGTAGGGAAGAACGAGAAATTGGTTGACACGGTAAAAACCAATGGCAATAAGATGAGCAGTATGAAGAAGCCGTCTCGTTTCTGAATCCAGTGAATAGTCCCACGTTGTTATTGATTTCATCAGGCTATTATACACCAAAAACCGTCTATTTCCGTCAAGTTGTGTCAAGATAATGCGGACGAAGTGCATATACTACGGGACTAGTACGTAAAAAGGAGGATCTATGCGTGCACAACAAGAGGATGAACGATTACTCGGAAAAATATTTTCAGCTCGTAGAGTAACTGCGGGAACAGCGTTTGATGGTAATTGTTCTTTACCTGGATATGATCAATGGAGTTCGCCACATACATTACCTGGAGCATATTGTCAGTTCTATCATCAAGGAAATCGGCAAGGAGACGGTGCATGCGGAGTTCGGATAGCGGAACGGCTCCTTTCACAAATTCAAACAGGTGAATTTACTGTTGAAGAACTACATACCCAAGTTCCAGATCCCAACGAATATTATCCAGTTGAAACTGAATTGAAAGATGTCATACTTGCTGAATTTCATCCTCGTAATGGTGGACTTTCTCCCAGTGGATGTTTGCATTGTCAACAGGGATTGACTGATGCTCAGGCTGAAAAGATAGTAAGTCATGCAATGGATGAGATAGCAAACAGATAACCAGAACAAAAGTTATTTATAAATAATAATTCAGTAAATATGGTATCTGCTATAATCCTCTCATGGATTCCCTCGATAGAAATCAGGATAAACAGTCTCATATTCGAAACTTCGCAATAATCGCCCACATTGATCATGGGAAGTCGACACTAGCCGATAGGCTACTTGAAATGACCCATACGATTGCCATGCGGGATATGCAAGCGCAGTATCTCGATAGTAATCCCATTGAACGGGAACGGGGAATAACGATTAAATTAGCACCAGTGCGGATGCTGTATAAAGACTATGTTTTGAATTTAATCGATACTCCCGGGCATGTGGACTTCGGCTATGAGGTTTCTCGGTCACTGGCCGCCTGTGAAGGGGCAATCTTGGTTGTTGATGCGACGCAAGGGGTACAAGCACAAACACTTGCGAATTTACATCAAGCGCGGCAACATAAACTCGTGGTTATTCCGGTGATTAACAAAATTGATATGCCGATGGCGAGGATTGAGGAAACAAGACGGGAACTTGTGGATTTAGGATTTTTGAAAGAGGAAATACTCGAAATTTCTGCCAAAACCGGAAAACATGTCGATCAAGTACTGGAAGCTGTTGTTGATCGCATCCCTGCTCCAGTTGGCAACCCCGCGGGTCCTGTACGCGGACTCGTGTTTTCTTCTCAGTATGATGCACATAAAGGAGTAGTTGTATTTGTTCGATTAATAGATGGTTCTATACAGTACGAATCAGATATACATATTCATTTTCTTAACTCCAAAGCAAGTGTTGACCCAATAGAAATTGGGGTATTTCATCCGAAAATGTTTGCAACCCGCGGGCTTGCCTGTGGAGAGGTTGGCTATATTGCAACAGGACTCAAAGATGTTCGTATGGCAAAGGTGGGAGACACGATTACTATTTCAAAAAAAGATGAAGATGTGCCAGAAGTTGTTTCTCTTCCTGGATATAAAGAGCCAAAGTCTATGGTATTTGTGGGATTGTTTCCCATCGTGAGCAATGAGTTTCAACAAGCGCGGATTGCCATGGAAAAGTTGCAGTTATCTGATAGTGCGTTTACGTTTCGTCCCATTTCCTCTATGGCCCTTGGGAATGGTTTTCACTGCGGATTTTTAGGACTACTTCACGCTGAAATTGTGCAGGAACGGATTCAACGGGAATTTGGGTTGTCGCTTCTAGCTACTAGTCCATCGGTTGAATATTTGTTAGCACTTAAATCCGGTACATCGCTTTCAAAATTAGGTTTTACTGCCTCATCAGTCGTTGTTGATGAGTCAAAAGCGTTAGGAACAACAGTGGTATCGATTCAATCCGCAACAGAATATCCGGATCCTACGGTGATTGATTCAGTCAAAGAGCCCATTATGCAGGTAGCTGTGTATTGCCCAAAGCGGTTTGTGGGTGCGGTCATGCAACTATCCCAAGAAAAACGGGGAGAATATGTGGATTTGGTCTATCACGGTGAACAGGCAGAGTTTACGTATCTTATTCCGCTTTCAGAGATGATTGTGGATTTTTTTGACAGATTGAAAAGCGTGACCGAAGGATATGCATCGCTTGATTACGAGTTTTATGAATACCGGATAGTTGAGGTTTCAAAGGTAGATATTCTCGTGAACCGGGAGCGGGTGGACGCGCTTGCGTTTCTTATTGTAAAAGATCAGGCACGGAAGCGGGGGAAAGAGATTGTCGAACGGCTAGTGGAAGTGTTGCCACGGCAACAATTTACTATTCCCGTACAGGCAGCTATTGGCGGGGAAGTGGTTGCACGGGAGGATATTAAGTCTTTCCGGAAAGATGTTATCCAAAAGCTGTATGGAGGAGATAGGACGAGGAAAGATAAACTCTTAGACAAACAAAAGAAGGGGAAAGAACGGATGAAACTCATCGGCCGCGTGGAAATTCCTCAAACTGCATTCTTTGATGTCCTGCGAAAACGGTAGCATTCTTCTTGACAAACAATTTGTTGTTTTGTACACTGGAGGTAATGAAAAATCTTACCTACAGTCTTAATAAGCTTCCTCAAACCGTATTTACCACGCGGGAGATAGCTCTTATTTTGGGAGAAACAAATTCAGATATTGTCAAGTCAAAAATAAATTATTACGTAAAAAGGGGTGAAATTTTTGCTTTACGGCGGGGGATGTATGCAAAGGATAGTACATTTAGTGAATGTGAAATGATTACAAAACTCTATACTCCATCGTATATCAGTTTTGAGACCATACTATCCAAAAACGGAGTAGTTTTTCAATATGATAGCCGGATTCATGCAGCAAGTTATCTCACGAGGGAGATTACCGTTGGAACAATTAAAATCTATTACAAAAAAATCAAGGCTGAAATTTTGACAAATCCAATGGGAATCGGGTACGAAAACTATTTCCCTGAGGCTACGGTCGAACGGGCTTTTTTGGATACGATCTATTGTTATGGTAAAAGACAATTTGATAACGTAGAACCAATCGATTTTGAAAAATGTGAAGATATGTTGTCAATATACGAAGAAAAAATAACAAAGGAGGATATACAATCATATGCTCACAATAAATAAACACCGGTCTATTATGTTAGAGGTAGTAAAAACTCTCTATGAAGATACGTTTTTGGGGCCTGTATTGGGGTTTAAAGGGGGAACACTTCTGTATATGCTCTACAATCTCCCTCGTTTTAGTGTTGATCTTGATTTTGATCTCCTTGATGCAACAAAAGAAAGCCAAGTGTTGTCAAAACTTGAAAACATTCTTAAACATATCGGTGTTATACAGGAGTTAACGAACAAAAGATACACGTTGTTTTCACTCCTTAATTACGAAAAGGGTCAACAAAATCTTAAAATCGAAATCAGCAAACGAAATCTCGGCAGTAGGTATGAAGTTACAAATTATTTGGGTGTTTCTTTGCAAACAATGGTCAAGGAGGATATTTTTGCAAATAAACTGATGGCGCTCACAACAAGGAAGAAACCAGCAAATAGAGATGTGTTTGATACATGGTTTTTACTAAAAGAACATTGGGATGTCAATTGGGAGTTGGTTGAAAAAAAGAGTTTGATGAAAAAAGAAAAATTTATTAAAACGTGTGTTACGTATCTAGAACATTGGCCCCAAGAGCATATATTGAGTGGTATGGGGGAGCTGTTGGATAATAAAACAAAAGAGTGGGCGAAAAAGAACTTAATTAAGGACACGATATTTCTTCTGCGGGCAGGATACGGAGTTTAGAAAATGTACAGCGGGAAAGATAGTGAACCGCGTCCAAATCCACCAGATAGCCTTTTTTCGACGTCCTCCGGAAATGGTAATACTTCATCGATATTTACCCTATAGTATGCTATACTATACAGCTAAACCTGCCTCGTTCCTATGGGAAAAGAACAACCCTTTATTCCTGTTGATGTCCGTACCGCGTTGACTTCAGGTGGGGTGTCAACCGTGGATGAGTTTGTGCATCAAGCACAACTATTGGGACTTGGTGCATTAGGAGTTGCTGATAGAACTCCCACGGCATGGGCTCAGTTGGATGCAGCGTGTCGAGATGCTGATATCCAACCAATACTCGGAATGGAAGTTGATGTGACACATCCGCTGGATCAACGCCCTCATCGAAGTACTCTTGTTGCTGCAACTCCGGCTGGGATTGGATCATTGTGGCGGCTTTCAGAAATGCCGTATATAGATGTTTCTCAGGTAGCAGCAAATACCGCCGGAGTGATTGCGATTGTTCCACCAGAATCTGCAGAATTCCTTGTTGATGTATTTGACAATCGACGATTATTTGTAGAAGTTCGGACTGATGGAGGAGACCAGATGCATCAAGAAATAGCTATTGCGATGGAAGAAGCGGTCAGGTTAGGAAGAGCGCCAATTGCAAGTAATCGGGTATGGATGGCAGAGGATCGACCGGGCAGTCAAATGCTCTCACTCCTTCTGTATGCGCGTGCCAATCACATCACTCTTCCTCGATCCTTAGTGGATCATGGAAGAGCACTATCTGAACTTTCTGATAACACTCTTGCACACCAGCGGATGAGAGATCTTTTGCACAGTGGTCAATTTGATTCGTATTTGGATCAATTTCGACCTCGTGGATACATGACGAGTTCTGCTCAGATTCAAAAACGCTTTGGAGATCAACTTGCACCAGCACTGCGTCAAACAAGAGAAATCGCCCGTATGGTTGAAACAGGAAGACTATCTGAGCCCATGCTTCCGGCATATCCCGTTCCAGAGGGCTCTTCCGCGTATCTGGTTTTGCGCGAGCGATGTATGGAACATCTTGTGAAACGATTTAAAATCAGTAAACCAGAACAGTTTCAACGATTAGAACATGAACTTGATGTTATTGGCACGCTCGGGCTTGCAGATCACTTCCTAATTGCATCAGATATCGTTGGGATGATGCAGGAATCAGAGGTTGCATTTGTTGGCGTTGGATCTGCAACCGGATCGTTTGTGTGCTATCTTCTTGGGATTACCCAAATTGATCCACTTGCTCATGGACTTTCATTTGAACGGTTTTTAACTCAAGCGACACAAAAAATTCCAGATATCGATTGGCAGGTGGATGGGGTGCAAAGAGACGGTGTTGTACAAAGAATATTGCAAGAATTTCCGCAAGCCAACATATATCCGTATTGCATTGCGACCTATCCAACATACCGGGTTGGGGAAGCAGTACACACCGTTCTTCGGATGTTTGGATTTTCGCAAAAAGAAATACGTGCAGTGCAACAACAATTGAAAAAAGATCCAAAGGAATTATTACAAGAACATCAACCATATGTAGCAATTGCAGCAGAGCTTGCTTCTCGAGCAATTCCTACAGGAAGTCAAGTTTTTCATCCGTCGAAAGTGATATTTGCGGGAGAGATGTTAGATGCGCGTGTTACAGATGCCCAGGGAGTTCCGATTGTGGATATGGATAAAGATATGGCTGCCTATTGGTCGAATCTGGATTTTTTACGAAATTATGGATTAACAGTCATTGCTTCTGTGTATCGTGAACTGGGAGAGAAAATTTCCATTCCTCTCGATGATCCACAAACGCTTGCAATGATTTTTCGTGGAGATACCGATGGTGTGCCATTTCTTTCAACGAGCTGGTTAAAAGAAGTATTGCAGCAATTTGGGAATCTAGAAGAACAAGGAGCACAATTAACAATGGAGGATATTGTTATTGCATTTGCACTGTCTCGTCCTGCTGCTGGGAGAAAGTCGTTAGAGCTGTATTTGAAGCGTAAAAGCGGGAGAGAATCTGTGCCATCCTATCATCCGATTCTTGATGAGATTTTAGGAGAAACCATGGGCGTGCTTTTGTATCAGGAACAAGTATTAGCCGTTGCAGAGCGTCTTGCTGGATTTTCTCCAACTGATGCTGAGGCGCTTCGACGGGCAATAAGTAAACAGAGAGAGCCAGGGCAAATTGAGGCATGGCGACAACAATTTGTTGAAGGAGCCATACAATCAGGGCTTAATGAGGCAATTGCGCAGAAGTTATTTACTCGGATGACACAGTTTGTCGAGTATGGCTTTATCAAAGGGCATGCTATGGCACTCATGTATGAGATTTCCTATGTATGTGCGTATCTTAAATGCCATTATCCAAAGGTGTATCGAGAATGCCTTCGAGAAATCCCGCAGCTAGAAGAAAAAATGCCGAGTGAGGGATAAGATTCTATGAAAGAATATGATGTTCCAGGGAGATATCAGCCTGTTGGCGAATTCATATTGCCTACTGATGTTGCTATTGAATTTGAACCAGTGTTTGAAAAATGGGGTGGTGTGTTGAGACAAGTTCAAATGCAACTACCAGATTTTACTGCCGCAAATTGGGCAACGCAATATTATCCAGGAGAAGGAAATTTTGGCATATATGATGTTAACCGCGTTGGTGGGACTCATGTGCATGTCCCTTACATGGCTGTTGATCGGGAGATTACTCAAGAAGGATTAGATGGGTTTCTTGATGATCTTATACAATATGGTGTTGCTGGTGGGTACACCTTTATTCTTGATGTTGGAGATGGATCTTCTTTATCCCCACTGACACTAGCTGGATTAAACAGACGAACAATTGTTTTTGGTGTTGATGGAGGGGTAGGACCAGCCTCATCATATCCTTTTATTCCCGGACCGCATGTATATCCAGATCATGAATATCCGTATGTAGCGCGATTACTTACTCAGGTATGTCAATTTCACGATTCCATGGCATTTCATATTCCCAGATACACAGATGACAATATTGTTCAACAAAGAATGCAGGAACTAGCGTATCGAGTACATATTACTGCTCCAGATCCCGATGAAGGACTTGATCCAATTATTCAGATGATGGATGATGTCTCTCCATGTATTGTTCCAGGAGGGAATCTTGTACTTCTTGGTGGAGAAGATTCTCTTCGCCTTTATCAAATGGAATTCTTAGCAACACAGGCAAAAGCATTATTTCAATCAAACCAAGTGCTTGCACTTCGTGGAAGAGACATTGTGAATGTTTTTGGAGTAGGTCATAGTGGATGGTTTAGTTCGGCAGAAGATTATTTTGATAACCCAAAACATCCTGATCGTCTTATTCCCGTTGGTATGTTACGCGGGAAGCGATAAACGGAGTAATAATATAATCAATTATATCAATATAGACAAGATATATTCCTGAAACGCGTAAAATCCAAGTATACCTATGGTATATGGGGTTATGAATAAAAATGGCGTCATGTTGTTTTGTTGAGAGAATATGTTTTTTCAACATGACGCCCCTTGGACCCACTTGTCATTCTTCTCCGATCCAGAGATGATCGGGGATGATTCCCTCATGGGTCCGTAACGTTACTTTTCCGAGCGTTGTCTGAACAACGTCCGGAACATCTTTAGGAAGAAGAGCCTGACGCACCAAGCATAAATTTGGCGCGTGTCCCTTTTCCGAATGGTACCGCTGAGCGGCTTTTTCAATTTCGCTCAAAAGCGTTGCTGGCGATACCGGATAGTGAAGCGTTCCTACGTTCATTGTTAAATCTCCTTTCCTAAGATGGGAAAATGGTAGAAAAAAGAACATGCGATAGTTGATGTACTTTTTCCTACCATTTTTCTTGATTAGCAGGAGATGAACGGAGATATGTTTATATTTTTGTAAAGAACATAGTGGTCATGTGTCTAAAAAAACCTGCATTGAAATGCAGGAGACCAATAATGTATTATAGGTTGTTGTATAGAAATAGTCAAGGAGTTGACAATTACTATAAGATATGTTAGAATAACACATCCATGAGTCAAGAAAGACAAAAGGGTATACCAAAGGGCCGAAGAGGTCCTTTTTTTATGGGACAAATACCAGCTGAGGACCTGATGATTCCAGATGAGTGGGACAGAAAGCGGTTCAGTAGGCTAGGAATCTGGATGCTTCATTGGAATACGCGTCCGCTTGTTGAAAACGACATCACTGTGTTAGATGTTGCAAGCGGCATGGGAGAGCCAGGACCGGGGATAATAGAAGCGATTGTAGAGGAGGGTAAGACGGGACGATATATTGGAATTGATCTTGGTGGTACTTAATATGCAGATATCAAGAATTTTAAACGGTTTGATATAAGATACGATGCAACAGCACCAGAGACATGGAATTGGATAGAAGAGGAAGTAAATCCAGATGTGGTGTTGCTTCGGCAACCTGATGTGCGTGGAGCATCAGAGGTTTTTTTACAGATTATCGATCGTATGGTTTTGTATGGAATTGCGCATGCAACGCCCGTATGGATAACAACGTCGAATCTTGATTCACAAGAGTATATTTATGAGATGCTAGAAAGTGCAATGAGACATGCAGGATGTCAAGTTGTTCAAATAGAGGAACTTCATGATTATAAAGGATATTATGGTAAGAGAATAACCTATCAATTTTCTGATGGAAAGGTTTGGCAAATTGATACAATCGATAGTCAAGAACTTGATACAAAAATTAGTCGACGGATTACTCCTGAGTATGTGGAAGATCATTATACGATGCTGCTTCAGCAAATCATTAATTGATTATGAACTCATATCGTCTAACAGCCAGTGGATAAGGATGGATGGGGAAAATCGTGATGCGCCGATGTCCCAGTGAATACAGTATGTTTCTTTTTTGTCAAGAATATCGTAGGTGAAATGGATATGACCGATCCGCAAGTTCTTTTTGTGGTTTCCATGTACCATAAACAGTGATCTTTTTTTTCTTCCTTCTATATAAAGATTCGCAAAGTACGGAACGGTAAGCCAATTCATGATTTCTACATTGGCGACTTTTGGATGAGTTGTGTGATACAAAAAAGAAAAAAGAAGGGCGTTTTGGATTGATTTTGGTGCATTGTTCCATATGTCTCGTTCAAACGGTAATGTCATGGATGCAAGTAGTTTTTGAACAATTTTGTTGTTCGTTCGTAGAGATGTCATTTCTTTCGTGAATTTTCCGAAATATGAATTTCCGTGTTCTGTATATCGGTATTCCTGATATGAATTTCCTTTTTTTAAAAAATACACACGATCGCGGATGGGAAAGATGGAATTAATCATGATTGGCGTTTTTGAAGCAAAAGCAGAAATAACGTACTTACGAGTATTCCGATGAGATTAACAGCAACTGCGATAGCGAGGTAATGCGCGAGTGATTGTATGATCACGGAGATTGTTTCTGCGATATGCGTAGGAAACATGATTCTGATACCGGAAACATAAAATGTGATGGTAAAAATTGCAATCGTGAGAGCGACAGGAAGAACTCCTTTCAAATCCTCTTTTGATGTAAACATGGTATTTGAAATGGTGAGGATAAGGTACAGAAGCGCAATCCAGATGATGAGCATTTGCGTTTGAGATAAATACCAGGAAAGAATAGAAAGAGAAATGACACCAGTTATTGTTGGTGCAATGCCAATGAGCGTTCTTCGAAATGGATCAGAAACAGCTATTTGCACAGATCCGCTTTGGACGTCTTCTCCTTCAATTGATTCTGGTGCTAATGTTAATTTTCCTGTTTGGACGCCGAGAATTTCAGCAGTAAAAAGATGGGATAGTTCATGGATGACCGTGCCGGGAAACAAAATGATGGTGAGAATAGTTATAGCAATACTTCGTGATCGAGTTAATCGCATGAGCATGGTAAACGATAGTTGCGTGAGACGCGATGAAAGGATACCAAGAATTGCAAGTTCAACGATGATGCCAACGAGATATATCCACATGAGGCTAGTATACCACGCTAATCAGCAAGGGGGACGAGGTTTGTGTGTTTTTCAAGACGGTCAATGCGCAGGTCAATACGATCGTGTACGTTTGCATGCAGTGTTTGTTCTTCGCGGTATGCAGACATATCACCTGCGATTTTATCGACAGTCACCATGATTTTATCAAGAGTTTCTAAACGGTTTTTCAGTCCCCCGAGGTCTTTCAGATTCTGTTCGTTATCACGGATGATTTTTGCCGCATCCGTCATCTCATCCATTCTATTTGAGAGGCCATCAACTTTTGTTGAGAGGCCATCAAATTTATTTGAGAGTCCAATCACTTTTGTTGAGAGATTATCGACTTTACCTGGTAAGCTGGTGAGTTTGGCTTTTTTCAGTTCTTTTTGAAAAAGTCGGGGGAAACTTTCCTCAGTGACAACTCTCGCAATCTTTTTTTGCATACCCTCACTTTACTCCGTGAAAAATTGCCTGTCAACAAGAATAAAAGTACTATATTTTCGGTGCACGTGCATGTCAAATTAAGTAGATTTTCGTGCAACTTTCAGAGCAACAAGAAGCATCCAGAGAAGGGTCCAGAGCGCAATGCCTTTTTGAAATATCCCTCGGTAAGTAAAATAAAGTCGATAGAAATAAAATACGATCCAAATACCAGTGAGGATCATTGATCCTAAACCCATTGCGACGGTCCACCGGGCCACATCTTTCCACGAAGGGTCAGCGATCATTGCTTTTACCATAAGAAAAATAGTAAATGGGCACAGCGCGATAAACGATACGACGCTGAGCGTATGCATCAGACCATTCGTTGACAGGTTGGTGAGTGCGACCGGTACATCTCCCATCCGAATATCAGTTGGGAAATATGCCGCACCGATGAGACTCGCGCTTGCCAGAAGAAAAAAGGGAAGTACGGTAAAACGCACATGGGGAACACGGAGGGAAAATGCCAGTTCTATGCCTAAAATAAGTCCTGCAATAGCAAGTTGGATGAGATTTGCATTTGCTAAGTTTCCATATTTTCCTACAGAAAGGCGGCTGATGGTGTGAGCGAAATGATCATATCCTGGGGTCATAAATCCGAGAATCATAACAGTTGCAACAAACAGAAGAATGCTGATAATAGGAATCCATCTGATGACACGCAATAATTTCATATAGTTATGGTATCATAAATGTATTCTATGTTTGGTAAGAAAAAAATCACTGTATGTGAGATAACTAAAGCTGGTATTACTGCAACGATATGTTCAAAAACTGGAAAAGGAATCGTTGTTGAAAACAAGATCGAAAACACCTCATTTCAAACCTTGAAAACAGAATTTGGAACTAAGAGCGTGCGGATACTTATTCCAGAACAAGATGCTGTTGATCCAATACTGAAATTAGCAAGTGATGTAGGGATTACTGTTGAAGTGTATGAATCACCGTCTGCTTCCATGGCGCGGATGGCTTCTCATGTTCATGAACCATTCCTTCTTATTTATCCGCAGGTTACCCCTGAGTATATTTGTGCAATTGCAGACGGCAAAGTGCTCGAAATTCGTCGGGTAGATTCACTTGGGTCATTGGAAGATACCAAGAACGCGTTTATTAAACAGGTATTTGATACGCAGGGTGTAACAATTAAAGCCATTGCGACGAGTATTCCTGATCCCGTGATGGGTCTTGCGATGAAAAAAGATGCTGAAAAATCAAAAAAGATGCCCATCCCATTGCCTTTGATTATCGGTAGCATTATGCTTCTTGTTGTTGCAATTGGATTTTTTAGTGTTCGGTTATTGAGAAGTTCTCAAAAAGTTACTCCTCAATTGATTCTTACTCCAACACCAACACCAACGCCTGCGCCTATTGTCCGGAGCGAATTAAAAATTGAAGTACAAAATGGGAGTGGTGTGGTTGGCCTTGCAGGAAAAGGCAAGAAAACATTGGAAGATCTTGGGTATATAGCAGTAACAACTGCAAATGCAGACAATTATGAGTATACAGGTGTGACCGTAAAAGGGAAAACTACTGCAATTGCAACATTTGTGGTTGCTGATATAAAAAATACGTATAAGACTACTACGTTTTCTTCAACTTTTGTTGACAAAGAGGCCACGCCGGATGCAATTGTGATACTGGGAAAGGAGTGAGGTTATTCCGCTTCTTTTCTCACTGGATTTTTTCTATAGACGATGGTGCTATTTCGCCGATGACTTCATCTCCCATGATTTCATGAAAATATCCAGGTCGTTCCATAAGCGTTCGAAAAGACGGTGTATGTGCGTCACAGACATCCATTAAAGTAGACGTGTCAAACATGGGGGGTTCACGGTGAATTCGTCGTCGGATGGTAAATCTATGAACATCGCCGCTACAGGGTATCGTATCTTTTGCTGCGTAGGGATAAAATTGAGAACAATGAGTTATTGGCATTGCGATAGAATGGGTTATAACGTAGGGGAAATCAATGAGTGATATTGTTTTACCGCTTCACAACAAATGAGCGCTTGATTCGTTATTGGTGTGTTTCTGTTTGAAGAACCATGAGAAGTTTTTGTTTGAGATCTGGCAATTCATGTATGACAACATCCCAAACGATAGCATAGTCAACGCCGAAATAATGGTGAATGAGTTTATCCCGCAGTCCTGCATAGGATTTCCAGTCTATATCCGTATGTTTTTGTTTTATCATATCTGGAACCTGTTTGATCGCTTCCCCGATTATTTCCACACTTCTTGCAAATGCACGTTGAAGAAGTTCATCGTACATAAATTTTTCCTCGGTAGTATGCTCTCGTTCCTTTTCAAGAAATTCAATTTCATCAATTGCGTGGCGGAGAAATTCGATGTTAGATTTGGACATAGCGGATATCTTTTTCTATGTAAGGTTTAATATATGGACTGATAGATCCGGCTGTTACCGCATCAACTGGTAATTGAAGAGCTTGTTCGAGGGTATGTGTTGAACTAATGAAGTTTTTGTATGTTTTTTTTCCTTCTTGAAAATCAATAAGGACATCCACATCACTTGTAGGCGACATGTCTCCTCTAGAAGCAGATCCAAATACTCCAATACGCGATACACCACATGCTTGAAGTTGAGAACTATGAGCGCGTATTGTTGATAGGATAGCATCTGTTGTCTGCATGGTTTTAGTATAGCATATTTTTACCGCTTCACGATGAATGTGCGTTTGACTTCAGAGGAAACATTGCCAGCTAAATCTTTTATTTGGATGGCTACGGTGTGACCGCCATTGCCGAGGTTATCAAAGCAGTAGGAAAACTGGTTCATCCAATTACTCCATTGACCGCTATCCAGTTTACTCCGAGAAACGAGTTGTTGCCACGGCGTCATATTGTCGTTTACCCAGAGTGGGAAACAGGGGTTCGTATAGCTGATTGTAGAGCCCTCAGATGGCCCGCTGTTTAGGGTTACGGTTGGAGCCAAGATGTCTCCAGCCATGCTTGATGGGACATCGAGGGACCATATGGGCGATATTGGTTTTTCTGGTTTTCTTTCCTCTGCAAGCGCTTGTTGGAATTCCTGAGTAAAATCGCCGGACATGGTTGCTTGTTCAATATCTGTAAGCGGTAATATCTGTTCCTGCCAGGTTGGAGTTGGTGTAGGGCGAGAAAATAGTGGTATGTTTTTTGGCGGATTGGTTCTTATCTGATAGGCGATAATCCCTGCTCCAATGCCTAAAATAACGATTGCGATTGTTTTATTAAAATTGAATGTCATGTGTGGGACATAGTCTATCACGAAGCCCTGTATTTGCAATAGAAGCATTATTGGTGCTCTTGTTGTGTTTCTTGTTGGAAAGAACGCATCATCATTTCAAAGATCATAAATCCTGCGTGAATGTATACTTCTCCTGAAGGCGCATGGTGTTTGAGTTGTTCTTTGAGGGAATCAAGACGTGTTTTCATATCCTCTTTTCGTACCATGGACGCGATGGTTGCTGCGCGTGTATGGTCAGGATTGTCTCCTAATGTTTTTGCCAGTGCGTCAGGAGTTGTTGGTATGGGGTGAGACGTATCCCATAGAATCTCTCTCATATCGGTCGTCATTGTATCGAGCTTATCTTTTTGTCGGAGGTTTGTGATGACATCTACTGCATGCGGCATATCCATGCTGTTTACCATTGTTGTTGGATATCCATGGTCAAGAAAGAATTGTTTCAGTGGACTTTCTGATTGTTTTGGAAATGATTGCAACTGGACGCTCATTTCTTTTTGTCTTTCCGGTGGAAGATTTTTCATAGATGTTTCAGTTATGAGAGACCTAAGAAGGTGTTCTCGGAATTCTTGGGCCATGGGAGAGTCGTTGGTGGATAACGAAGTGGCTACAAGAATACTACGAATGTCTTTTGCATCAATAAGGAGTGCTCCAACTTCTTTAAGCATGAGTTTTACTTGTTCAAGGTGTTTTGTTTCGACTTCAGGAGTTGCTGGAGCTGTGGCTGCAACCTCTGCCAATGTTTCTCGTGCTTTGTCTTTGGGAATTGGTTGTGATGGAAGTACATCAGCAGGTCTATCTGGTGGTATTGGCATACCATGGAGCGTTTCCATTGGTTTTGGAGCGTCAGGTTTCGGAAGATGAGCTGCTGCAACAGCAATAGGTATTCCTCCCGTTTCTAGTCCTCCAGCTACTGTGATTGCTCCGGTTCTTGCCATTACGTGTAGTATGGTAGGAAATAGAGGAAGTTGTCAATGAAAGGTAAAACGAAGAGTTTTACTAGTGGCGTGATGTGGAATAAGAATACAAAATTCTTTTACAACGTCATAAAACGAAGCACTGATTGTATTCCAATCAAACCGTTTTTTCATGTCTAGTCGTCCCTGTTGAGCACATAGTATCCGCTCTTTTTTATGATAGAGAGCGTAAAGAAGCGATTCTTTGATTGCATGAACACTTTTTTGTTTAATGAGATATCCAGTCAGCCCATGAGTAATCATTTCCTTTGTCCCTGCATTATCTGTCGCTATGACAAAACACTTTGAAGAAAGCGCTTCGAGGAGAACATTAGGAAATCCTTCATTGTGATGAGATGGATGGATGAATATTGTTGTTGCCCGAAGCAGTTGTTTCATTTCATGATAGTTTAATGGTCCAAGGAAATGAATTCGCTTATTCCAATGAATAGTCTTCATTTGTTGTTGAACCCAAGAGGCAAGCGGCCCTTCTCCAGCAATAAGAATGTGAACATTGGGAGGTAATTTCTGCAATTGTTGGAGTGCCTTCATAAAATAGGTTATCCCTTTTGACCAGATAAGTCTGCTTGCAAATGTAATGGTAATTGCATGTTTTGGTAATTTCTTACGAAGATGTGGAATGTCATGTGACGTATTTGGTGAAAAGAAACGTGTATCAACACCCCCGTAGGAAACAGTCATTGGTTTCGTTATATGGAGTGTGTGTGTTAAAAACTTTTTTGCTGCTGAATTTGTTGTGGTAATGAGATTGTATTGTTGGATAGAAAAGCGGGCAATCGTTGTGTCAACAAGTTTTGCTATCCATTGAACAAATGGATTTGGGTGTACTGGATGAGCTGCCACTTGTTCGGTAAATATGCTTTTTGCTCCAATGAGTTTTGCATACATCCATACCCACCAGGTAGCGTCAAAAAAGCGGATATGTGTATGAACAAACGCAATGTTTTTTTGAGAGAGTTTGAACAATATTCCCCAGAGCGCGACTATGTTAGGGAGTGCAAATTGTCCTTTGATAAGTTCAATACAAGGAATGCGATGGATTGTGAGTCTTCGATGCGATTCCTTTGGGGCTACCTGTTCTGTGTTGTAACAGATAACATCCACATGAATATGTGGATTCTGTTTTACCATATGTGCATACAGTTCTTCAATATATCGTTGCGACCCTCCGATGGTCGGAAGAAAATATGGCGACACAACGATGATATGTATTGGGCTGTGAATACGTTTATTTTGCATATATCTCCTTTATCGATGGATAAGCACGTAGACCAATTGATTGCATCTTTTGAACAATATTTATAAGACGTTTATAGACAATAAACAGCAAATGGTTGATGCCAGTTTTCCAGATTTGCTGTTTGCTCGGTTCTTTTGCACGAACGAAATGATCAATATGATATTCACTAAATACGACTCGTGGATGCATTATTGCGTTGAGCTTGATTTCTGGAGAGAAGTTCCAATCGCCGCTGGTTGTGTGTAAAGAGAGAAGAGTAGTACGTTTGGCAACCCACATACCGGATAAAATATCTTGTATTGGATATCCATATAAAAGCCATACAAGTATATTCAAAATCCGTATTCCAAGTTGACGTGTTTTTGATATAGCGTGCGTGTTTCGAAGTGGTAATCGGTTGCATGACAGTACATCAATATGTTCTCGTTCCATGCGTTTAATTATGGCAGCAATGCGCTTGACTGGATATGTATCATCTCCATCCATGGCAACGATCCAGTCACCGGTTGCTTTTTCAATACCCGTTTGATGAGCAAATCCATACCCAATACCAGCAATTGCCCGTTTTTCTGTGATAACTTTCGCTCCAGCTTGTTTGGCAATGAGTGCAGTGTTGTCCGTTGAGTTGTTATCAACAATGAGTATTTCATCCACATAAGAGGGAACACGTTTAATAAACCCTGCAATGATTGCGGATTCATTTTTGCATGGCACAACGATCGTTATTGTTTTTCCATTTATCATAGGCTTTCCTTTGGTATGACAAAAACAATGGCACTATCATTTGTAAATACTGGTTGAATATGGAGATTTTTTTTGATATTCATAATGGTAATTGCATCAGTTAATGTCAGTGCTTGTGGTCGCCAGATGTTAAATGCGAGGGAAAACCGTTTTGTTTCAGGGAGGTCTAGCCATTGAAAATATCTTGCACTGATAACCCAAACATATGTATCAACAGGAGTTTTTTCAACAGGATCAGTGAGTGCTGATAAGAGTGTTTGTGCTGTTTTAATATTCGGTGCATCAACAAGACTGGAAATAAGCAGTCTATTGTCTGGTTTCATATATGCACCACCTGGTGTATTGATTCCAGTGATTGCTTCGAGAATATATGATGTTGCTGGATCAGAAACGAGAAGCATGGTGCTTTTACCAGCTTTCAAATGAGTTAAAAATGATGCAAGTTCTCCTTCACCTTGAGAGATGTGTGAGACAACTCCACGAAATTGTAGAGATTCTTGCCAATTGGTCACATTAATGGAAAAGATTACAAGTTGAGAGATGGTAAGTGCAATGAGAATGATACGTTTGTTCCATGCTCCGACAGAACTTATAAAATACATAATGCCGTGCGCTATATAAAGGATGATGAAATAGCGGGCAAATACAAAGAATTTCATACTATACACGAGTGGTGAGGCAACA
>Ga0208958_1001244_pt1 | contig 26446 bp, 23 predicted proteins | sample RifOxyB1_FD_184032 | JGI IMG/M metagenome (GOLD analysis project Ga0208958, IMG submission 184032) | Soil microbial communities from Rifle, Colorado - Rifle Oxygen_injection B1 (SPAdes) | ecosystem: Environmental > Terrestrial > Deep subsurface > Rock core/Sediment | place: Rifle, Colorado...
ATCCTATATTCCAAATAATCTTCCTCAACAACTTCACGTAATCCTTGGGCGAGTGCTGCCAAATCTCTTCCTGAAAGTCCACCATATGTTGGAAATCCTTCCGTTAAAATTTCAATATTTTGAACTTCAGTGAAAAGCTTGTCATCATTAAAAGCTAGAAATCCTCCCATATTAACAAGCGCATCTTTTTTAGAACTCATAGTTGCACCATCACAATACGAAAACATTTCTTTAACAATGTCCTTGATTATCATGTTTTCATAACCAGGTTCTCGAAGCTTTATAAAATATGCATTTTCCGCAAATCTGCAAGCATCTAAAAAAAGAGGAATATTGTATTTATCACACAATTTTTTAGTTGCTCTTATGTTTGCCATCGAAACAGGCTGCCCCCCACCTGAATTGTTAGTAATAGTCAACATGCAAACAGGAATTCGTTTTGTACCCTTGTATTTTTCAAAAAGTTCTTCCAATTTTTTTAAATCCATATTTCCTTTAAAGGGATAATCCAAGGAAGGATCTTTTCCTTCAGCAATTACATAATCGACTGCCTCTGTTTTATTATATTCAATGTTCGCTCTAGTGGTATCAAAGTGTGTATTATTAGGAATAACTTTTCCTTCTCCTCCAATAATACTAAAGAGAATTCTTTCTGCCGCTCTTCCTTGATGTGTAGGAAAAATATGTTTTAATCCTGTTAAATCTCTGACGGCATCTGCCATTTTAAAAAAGGAACGGCATCCTGCATAGGATTCATCACCTTCCATCATAGCAGCCCATTGCGCCGCACTCATAGCACCAGTACCACTATCAGTTAATAAATCAATTAAAATATCTTCAGCTTTAATAGAAAAAATATTATGATGAGCAGTATCTAAAAATTTTTTCCTATCAGCATAGGTGGTCATTTTTATTGGCTCAACCATTTTGATTTTAAAGGGCTCAATTACAGTCTTAAATTTCGTCATAAAAAAACTCCAGCTTAAAACGACTTTATCCACACAAACACTTTATTTTTTCCCGGTGGATTTTTTACTCTTGCATTACTCTCATATATAACAACATCACCTACTTCATCAACTTTCATCAGAAACTCTTTTAATAGTTCAGTAGGAACAAATAAATTATAATATACTCCACCAGGCACAAACGTACCTGGTTTAACGTTGTCCGCCTGGGTAACTTTATACTTATCTAGTAATATGTTTATTGCGGACCTCGTTTTTTGGGATTCAACCGAATTCACAATAACCCGGTAAACTGTCTTATTACCAAATTGACTATCACGAAACCCGCCCTTAGACTCTTCCTCATAGTTAGACATCTCCAGTTCAGCCAGCCCAAAATTTTTAGGAAGCGTATCCCATGAAGTTAGTAAAACATCAGATTCTGTTATAAATTGAGATGATCCTTTTATTTCCCTTTCGACCTCTGGCCGTTGGTCGATTAATTGAACATTTTTAAGATTCTTTACTGCCGGATTTAATTCTTGCTTTGCCAAGGACACATCTTCCGGGGGCTTATATGTTTCACTTATCCACGGAATCTGTAACTTATATATACTAATTTTTTTCCCAATATTATCTTGCTGCCATTGGTTAAGTTTTAGAATAAATCCAATAATAGCTAAACCCACAATTACTAGTGCCCCAGCTTCTAGCAGAAACAATCCATATTTTTTCCAGGAAGTGTTAGCTTCCAATTTTTTTAAATCAATCTCATAGTGGTAGAGATCTTTTTTCATTTTAATTAAAAATTCCTTAAACTCATCATACAAGGTAATTTCCATGGATGGCATAATTTCGAACTCGAGGCTGCCATGATTAAAGTTCTCTATCTGCCGAAGCTTAGATAACTCTACAAAAGTTAATTTCAACCCTGGATTAGTTACGCAAGTAATATGAAAAATATTATTAAAAAAATCGTCAATATGAGGATTAGTTTCTACAAAAAAATCACGCAAAATCAGGGCAACCCTGGTTATGTGGATATCCATGCCACACGAAATCTGCCATACACTCGCATCCTTAAAGATGAAGGTGTAGATTATAAATTTTTCGTTCAACCACTTAAACCAGTTCACTAAAGGTGCTAAATGAATTTCATGAAAAACATATAAAAATCTTTGATTAACTTGTACTATAGAAAGTCCATCAATAAAAAATAAATTCCAAAATTCTTCAAAAACACTGAAAAATCGGTTTTGCCAAGTAATACTTTCCATATTTAAATTCAGCCATTTTCTAAAATCTTGAAAATCATCTGCTGAAAATACTATTTGAGAATCTTTCATAATCTTAAATTTTATTCCAATTATTTTTGTATCCTATTTGCAATACAAAAATATCCCTTTGATTTCACATAAGCTTAAACTGAATTCTAGCGTGCTAACAAGAATTTGCCTACCCTTTATCTAAGAAAACCCCTACTCACATAGGATTTATTTTCCATCTTGTTGTGACCCTAAGCGGTTTAGTATACTAATTCCATAGTGCCTATATGGCAATTACCCATTGATCAAGATATGAGGATAATCGATGGAGACTCAAAATATTTCATCTACACGCCTACAGAGGCATCAAGACCAAGAGTTTACTAGGCAACAGCTGGAACTACGCAATCTTCGATCTGATTTTGAGAAAAAGATAAAACATGTTGTTGAAGAAAATGAAAAAAAACTTAGTGATATCAAACAAGCATATCGAATTAAGGGTGAGCTCTTAGATAATGACCTGAATAAAAAACTGATAGCGCTTCGTTCACACCAAACTTATATTATAAAAGATGAGCAGGAACGTCTGGAAAAAGAGCTCGATAATATTAAAAAAAGACACGAAAACCAAGTATCAGAATTAAGTGAAACCAATTCTAGTCAAATTGACAAAATGAAGGAAAATCACACTGAAGTTTTAGAAAATGCTAAGAGAAAATTTTTAAAGACCAAAGCTAAGTGGGATGTTTAGTTTTAAGGGGATAATTAATGAATTCAGAACAAGCAGTTTTTATCAATGGTAGAGCACAAGTTATTGAAATGTTGCAATATATGGAAGATGAAGATAGAAACACTCTTCTAAAAAATATTCGCATCCGAAATCCAATTTTGGCCAATGAACTGTTGGAGAAAAGTTTAGTCTTTGAAAACATCGGCAAACTATCCGACCACGAAATACGGTTGGTAATTAATTATGTGCAACCAACAATAATGGGTGTAGCTCTTAAAAACGTGAATCAGGATCTGCAAAGAAGAGTGCTTGGACTCGCCCAAAGAGCTTTTGCTGAAAAAGCATATGAAATAATGATCAAATCCATTGGCAACGAAATGACCCACATTAGGAAAGCGCAAAACAAGATTTTGGAAACAATGGTAGCTCTTAACAAAAAAAAGCAAATAAATTTAAAATAAATTATTTTTTCAAAATATTCTTTCTAATTTTTTCTTCTTGTTCTTTGCCCAGTGGTATTTTTTTGCGCAACCGCTCATCAGTTATTTGGTGTTTTTCTAAAATTTCCAAGGACGATATCAGCCGTTTATTAATTGTATTAAACAAATCTCTGACCCAGTCGGGGCAATCTTTTAAAACTTGTTTCATTTGATTTATATCTACTTTCAACACTTCTGATTTTCCGAGAGATACCGCATACCGTTCTAATAATAATTCCTCAAAAAGGTGCTTTTCACAAAGAAACTCCCCCTGCTCCATTACTTCTTCAAGAAAAAAACGGTCTTTTGATTTATTAAATAAACCAATTTTACCTTTGTGAATGATATAAAAAAACTTTGCCGGTCCACCTTGACGAAATAAAACTTCACCATCATCTAATATGATAGCATCCTTATCACCGCCTATAGATTGTTGCGTTGTTAGTTCAATTCCTAATTCAGACTTAAAATCCATATATTCACCTACTTAATTACCAAAAAGGCCCTTGAGAGGGTTTTTCTTCCCCTTTAGTAATCCATCCAGCAACTTATCACCCTGTTCTTCAATTAGTTTTTTCGCTGCTTTCTTGCCTTGTTGTTTTGCAGCTCCTCCCGCTAATTTCTTTAAGGTATAACCGGCATCAGGTTTAAGACTAAAACCAACACCTTTCAGGCGTACTGGGAGAATTCTGGTTCCGGTTTCTTTTTCCAAAAATTTAGATATTCCTAATTCATCTTCACTTACTAATTCAATTGCACCCTCTTGCTTGAGTGGAGGTGGGTAAATATCTCCACTTCCAGAAATTTTAATCTTTTGTTTAGCACCATCAAAAATAAATTTTTCAATCTGATATTTGGTATTTGAGAACATACCCTTTATTTGGAATAAATCGAATGAATCGTCTAAATCAAAAGACCTGTCTGTATAATTTTTCAAAACAGCTATACTGCTAACAATATCTTCAATATAATTTTTTAAATTCAAACCTTTTACTTCCCCTTTTTGAGCGCTCATATCCAATTTTACGTTATACTGAGGCTCTTTTCCCTGCGCAATAGTTACATTCCCTGATGATGTTAGATTTACAATACCCTTAATTTTGTCAATTGAGGGTGGCAAGAAAACTGTAAAACTTGAAAAATTAATATTTTTTGTAGATAGATTGAACCTGTTGTCCGACAAATTATTTTTACCAATAACGGTAGTATGAGTTAAAGCAATACTGCCGTCACCAAGCTTCAAATTCATGTCTTTTGTTTCTATCTTCCCATCCCTAACCCTGATGTACCCCTTGCCTAAAAATTGATCATCGCCAATATTAACTTGATTTATACTTAAGTGGATATCACACGGTGGTAAAACGAGATCAGCTGCTTTTTCTTGGGAAACCTTAGCCGTTGTCTTACTAGTATTATCTTCTGGAGCAGAGGGAGACACAGAGCTATTACCACGGTCCTTTTTATATAAAATATTCGCAATTACATCACGCATAATTTTCATATTATTTAAATCAATTTTGATGTTAAGCGGATTCATTGTAGCTAAATCAAATTTTTTAGCATTAGGATCAAATTTTGTACTGAGAGAAAAATTAGAAGTACCATCTAAAACCTTGGTGGTTGCGCTTACATTAAGATCACTCTTTTTAAAGCTGCCATTAACAGTTGTGAGCCCCTCTATGCCCTCGTATTTAAAATTGATTCCAGGATTCATCTCAAATTTTAAATTTATATCAGCTTTTTTATCATCACCAGATAGCTTGGTATTTCCAGAAAGCGAAAAAACTGCTTGATTCATATCCAGCATTTTATTATCAAAGCCTATAATCTTTGAAATCTCGCTGAGTTTTACCTTAACTAAAATTTCATCAATACTAATTTCTTTTTTATTTAAAGAATATTTTGCATCCAACAGATCAACTTCACCCAATTTAGTTTTGATTACACCACTCACCTCCCCACCTTTGGTAACTTCTAAATTAATATTAGTTTTAACCTCAGGAAGTTGATTTTTAAACTGGGTCATCCTAATATTATTTAAAATAATCTCGGTTTTCACAGGAAGTTTTGATTCCTGAACTAATTTATTTAAATACAATTCTGCTATTACTGATACATCGAGCGAACCAACGTCTTTGATATCGATATTTGAAGCTAGTTGAATAACTGTTTCTTTTTCAAAATTCAAATCCTTAATTCTAAAAATTGAAACTACCACCTGCCCAGTACTTCTTTTTTGTAAATCAAACAAGGAGTAGTGCAGTTCTAAATTTTTTAAGTCAAAATTAAGTTTCAATACACTCAAAAAACCAGGTAAAGATATTTCTCCAGCTTTATTTTCTTCAGAGGAACTAGCTTCAGGCGCTTGTGAGGATGTAGCAACTTCCGCTGCATTTTTGGTTTTTTTATCTCCCAAGGCGTAGCTCCAGTTGTGTTCATCTTTTGAGTACTGGTAATAATAAATTTGAGGGGAGTCAAGTATAACTTCGACTTTCCCTGAACCAAGAATTATTGCCCATAACGGAACTTTAGCAAACATGCTTTTTACTTTAAATAAGTTGGATGCTTTTTCCTTTTTATCAACTTTAAGTTCTAAATCGGATACCTGTATTTTTGCGTTAAGCCCAAAACTAATATCGAGCTTTCCTAACTCTACTTTTGCATTTGGAAAAATTTGCTGTAACTGCTTGACAGTAAAATTTCTAACTTCCTCAGGTGTTATTATCGTAGAAGCATAAAAAATTGCTCCTGCAAGTAGAGAAATGCATACAACTAGACTTACACCAATAATAACTAACAATTTCTTTTTCATTAGAAGAAAACCCCCATGGATATTACAACAACTCACCAATTCTATACGGCATGTTACCAAGATCAAACTTGTTTATAAATATAAAAATTATACTCAGAGCGTCATAAGAGGGGCTACGGTAGCCATAAACTTCCTTTTAGAGCCATCCTTAAATTTAACAAGTACTTTTTCGTCTTTACCAACACCAGAGGTTTCCAAAACTAACCCTTCCCCATAAAGTGTATGAATTACCGTTACACCAGGATTGAATTTTGATTTTGGCCTCGCTACATGAATAACCGCTTCATCATCTAGTCTTGATCTTCTTAATTCATCATCATCATCATCATCATCGAAATCATAAGCGTCTTCTGAATTTTTAATTATTCCCCATCTTTTCCAATTTACCAAATGTTCCGGAATTTCTGAGAGAAATCTACTAGGCCCATTAAATTTATATTGCCCGAAAAGCATTCTTGCTTGAGCAAAAAGTATATACAGTTTTTTCATGGCCCTGGTCATCGCAACATAAAATAATCTTCGTTCTTCTTCTAAGCCATTTTCTGCTTCTTCCACGGATCGATATGATGGAAAAAGGTTTTCTTCGGCTCCCATGACAAATACATAATTAAATTCAAGTCCCTTGGCACCATGAACCGTCATCAAGGAAACTTCACCACTTAACAGATTTTCGTTAATCAAAGAATTTTCTTCGTGATTGGAGTCCAAGTTGATAGTTTCTAAAAAGGAAACAATATTAGGATTTAAGGAAGTTTCCTCATAATCACTTATTGCATTTAATAATTCATCTAGGTTTTCTATTCTGTTTAGGCTTTCATAATCTTTTTGGGTTTTTAGATGCTCTATATATCCAGAACTATGCAATACTTTTTCATAAACTTTACTAGGTGCTACACCACTTTTATCCCAATACTTCGCCTCCTCGATTAAATGAACAAATTCATCGAGCGCTGATTTGATTCGAGCTGACAATTTAAGCTCAAAATATTTTTCCGAGTTATTCACCAATTCAACGACGGTTTCCCACAAAGAATTTTGATTTTTTACAGAAATATCTTCTAACTTTCTAAGGGTAGTAGCCCCTATTCCTCTAGTGGGTATATTAATTATTCTTGAAAATGCCAACGAATCTTTTTCGTTAACAATCAATCTTAAATAAGCGATTAGGTCTTTAATTTCCTTTCTTTCATAAAATTTAATACCACCTACAATCCGATAAGGTATTCCTTGTCTTCTCAAATGGTCTTCAATAACCCTAGATTGAGAGTTGGTTCTATAAAAAATAGCAGTATCCTTCAACAACACGTCTTTATCTTTTAATTCACATAACTCTTTCACCACAAAATCTGCTTCATTTTTTTCATCAGCACATTCAATAATATCAACTGCATCACCTTTTGAGTTTGCCGTCCACATGGTCTTACCTTTACGCATCCGGTTTCTAGAAATTACTGCAGCAGCTGCCTCTATTATTATTCCGCTTGAACGATAGTTTTGTTCTAATTTGAAAATTTTTACATCCTTAAAAACTTTTTCAAAATCCATGATATTTCTGATATCAGCACCTCTCCAAGAGTAGATGGACTGATCTTCATCCCCTACCACACAAATATTTCTATGCTGTTCACTTAACTTTCTTACAATTTCAAACTGGACTCTATTAGTGTCTTGGTATTCATCGACCAACACATAAGAGTATTTATTACGATAGTGTTCCAAAACTTTTGGATGTTTTTCAAATAATTCTAAAACACCAGTTAGTAACCCGCCAAAGTCTATCGCATTAGCTTTATGTAATTCTGTCTCATACTCCTTAAAAATGCTAAAAAAATCATCTTCCGGATTAACATTTTCAGCATGGTGACTACCTCCCAAGTAGTAACCATTATTTTTAAGATCATCAATGTAATACATAACTTCAAATGGGGAAACATCCTTAGGATTAACTCCTCTTCTCTTAAGAATACTCTTTACGACTGTCTTAGATTCAGAGTCATCATAGATCGTAAAGTTTTTACTAAGGCCTATATATTCTGATTCATTTCTAAGTAATCTTGCACAAAAAGAATGAAAAGTGGTTATTTGCAAGGTACCAATATCAAAATCCACTTCCGTTGCAATCCGCTCTTTCATTTCTCTGGCTGCTTTATTGGAAAAAGTCATAGCCAAAACTTTATAAGGGCTAATTTTCTTTTCTTCTAAAAGATAGATAACTCTTGAAACTAGGGTTCTAGTTTTACCGCTACCAGCTCCTGCTAAAACCATAACTGGTCCATCTACATGTGTTATAACTTGTTTTTGAGTTTCATTTAAAATCATCTCTACTCTACTGTGACAGATTTTGCTAAATTTCTGGGCTTATCAATATCAGTCCCCCTAAATTTTGCCATATAATAGGCCAGCAACTGAGTTATCACATTAACATAAACAGGAGATAATTCCCCCAAGCCACTAAAATCCAGCGGAATAAAATAATCACCTACAGCTTCTAATACAGGATGGTTTTGAGGACCGATGATTACAATAATACCTCTTCTTGCCTTAACCTCTTGAATGTTTGATACTGTTTTATCGTATAATTCAGGGCCGACAATTGCGATATTAACCATGTTTTCATCAATAAGCGCAATCGGTCCGTGTTTGAGTTCTCCAGCTGCATATCCTTCTGCATGCACGTAAGCTATTTCTTTTAGTTTTAATGCCCCTTCCAAAGCAACTGGAAAATAAATACCTCTTCCAGTAAAAATAAATCCTTTTTTGGTATAAATTTTGTGGGCAATTTTTTCAATTTGCTCAGTAGAGTTTAATATCGACTCAATCCTATTAGCTAGAAGACTAAATTTATCTCTAATGGTATTTTTGCACACATCTTTACCAAGTAAGTACTGGGTAGTAAGATAACCTGTTAAAACTTGTTGAGTAAAAGCCTTGGTACTAGCAACGCAAATTTCAACACCTGCTTGAATCAATAAATTTTCATAGCAATCCCTATATAGTGTAGATCCTTCAACGTTTACAATTGAGAAAGTCTTAATACCTTTTTCCTTACATAATTTTTGAGCAGCTAGAGTGTCTGCAGTCTCGCCTGATTGACTAATAAATAAAGCCATATCATTGGACTTGATAAGTGGATTTCTATATCTAAATTCACTGGCCCAATCAATATGACAATGGATTTGGTTATAACTTTCTAGAAAATTTTTAATAATCAACCCAGCATGCCAGGCGGTACCGCAAGCAACAATATGTATTCTCTCAGGTTGTTTTTCTAGTTTTATATTTTCTAATCGAGGAAGACCTTCTCCTTCAAAATAATACTGAGTCAGTGCCCGAATTAATCCAGGTTGTTCGTTAATTTCTTTTAACATAAAATGATCATAAGTCCCTTTATCAATTGCCTTATAATCTGTGTTTAATTTTTTATGAACTATTCTATTTGACTTTTGTAAATTTAGTTCCAAAAAAGTAAGTGCTCCATTCATACCTGCTTTAATAATCACTTCGTCTTCCGGGAAATAAATATCTTTTACTCGACCAGCCAGAGCATATGGGTCAGAAGAAATAATCACCTCACCATTTTCCTTATTTAGGCCACACACTAATGGTGCAGACCTTTTTAGGGCATAAATTTCATTTGAATCCTTGAATTGAATTACAAAAGCAGAATTGCCTTCAATTTTTTTAAATGAATTTACGATTGCCTCTAAGAAAGGTCTATTTAAGCTGAGCTCTCTGAGCAATAACCCTAAATAAACTTCGGAATCCGTATCCGTTTTAAAATGTATACCAGCTTTTTTTAGTTCAGTTTTTAAAACATCAGCATTTTCAATGATTCCGTTGTGGACAATTGCTATGCACCTATCCACGTCAACAATCATAGAATCCGTAGCATGTGGATGTGCATTGACATCGTTAACCTCTCCATGAGTGGCCCATCTTGTGTGACCTATGCAAATATTTGATTGATGTTTTTCACCTTCAAGCAGTTTTTCAAGATTTTGAATTTTACCAGATTTTTTAAAAAGAGAGATATGTCCATTATCATTCTTGAAAGAAATCCCCGCAGAATCATATCCTCGATATTCAAGTCTTTTTAACCCTTCAATTACAATATCAACTGCATTTTCTTTTCCAATATATCCAACTATCCCACACATTTATTTATCCTTTTTTTTAATAAATTTCTTAGCAAGTCCTGGTTTTATTTCTTGCTTAGACCTTGCAATGGCAAAATCTCCATCATCCATATTTTTATTAATCGTTGAACCGCTAGCAACATAACAATCATTGCCAATTTTAACAGGAGCAATCATTTGTGAATCTGATCCAATAAAGCATCCTTTACCAATCTCCGTCAAATGTTTATTGGCTCCATCATAGTTACATGTAATAAAGCCGCACCCAATATTGGTTTCCTCTCCAATGATGGCATCTCCTACATAACTCAAGTGACTAACCTTTACACCCTTTTTTAATTTAGCTTTTTTTGTTTCCACAAAATTCCCAATTTTACTATTGTCTCCAACTTCTGTATCTGGACGAATTCTTGCGAAAGGGCCAATGGATACTTTTTCACCTATATGTGATTTTTCAATAATGGAATATGGATTAATAGTTGTTTGGTTTCCAATAATTGAATCCTTAATAATTGAGCCAGAGTCGATAACCACATTTTTCCCAATCACACTATTACCCCTTAGTGATACGTTGGGATAAACTATCGAACCTGCCCCCACTTTCACATCCCAGTCAACGTAGGTACAAGAGGAATCATAAAAACTCACGCCATTTTTTTTCAAGTCATATATTTTTTCATAATTGAGTTCTAGAAAAACTTCCTCCAGCTGGTCAGGGTTATTCACGCCTACAAAACTCTTATAATCATCAAATAAAATAGGTGCCACATTTGCTTCTTCTTTAAAAACATCTGTTAAATAAAACTCCTGGGACTTATTATTAGCATCTATTTCAGCCAAATGACTTAAAAGATAATCAGTTTTCATAATATATAAACCTGAATTGACCTCATCGATGATTTTTTGTTCTTCACTGGCATCTTTATGTTCGACAATCCTAAATCCTTTTTCTCCTCGTAAAATTCTGCCGTAGCCAGCAGGATCATCTGCTATAAATGTAGCAGCTACTGCATCGAGATTTTGGCTTAATAAATTTTTCCATAAAAAACTTAAATGAATACTTCTGATAAGCGGAGTATCTGCACAAAGTATGAGGGTATAATCGTAATCCTTGCCAGCTTTTTGCTGAGCAAAGTAGCTCCTGATAGCGTCAGCGGTACCAAGTTGCTCTTTTTGGAAAACTGTAGCTACATCCTTGTAATGTTGCCCAAGATATTCGTTCACAAGTTCTCTTTTGTGACCAGTAACGGCAGTAATCAGAAAAGAAAGATTACTTTTCTCACAAAACATTTTAGCTTCGTGAATTGGAAAATCTATTAAACGCTTCCCGGATGCGATTAATAAAGGCTTAGGAGTATCTGTGCCCATTCTTTTTCCTTGCCCAGCTGCCAAAATAACTATTCCAATTGTTTTTTTCATAATATCAGACCTTTTTTGGTGGGTATTCTACCTTATATTTTTAAATAATCACTGGCACAATGCATTTATTTTGTAACGTGCTATAATTCCGTTTTACTCCGACTACTTTAGTTGATTAACCAAGAAAAAAAAAGACAAAAACATTAAAAAGTTTAAAGACTTATCACATGTCAACCGAACAAAATTCGACAGCATTTTGTGCTCACGTTAGACACTTTTCGTGGAGGAAGTGGATGGTTACTAATTATAATGGTGAAAATATTGAGTTTAAAGAAGTTCTCCCTCTGTTGCCAATTCGAGACATCGTTGTTTATCCGTTTATGATTCTACCTTTATTTGTTGGAAGAGAATCCTCAATTGAAGCTGTTGATCATGCTCTCAACAAAACCAATCAGCTTATTTTACTCGCCAGCCAAAAGGATATTACAGCGGAATGTCCAGAACCTAGTGAAATATATGAGATGGGCACAGTGGCAATGATTATGAGAATGAGAAAGCTTCCTGATGGACGAGTCAAAATTCTAGTCCAAGGTTTGTCCAAAGCTAGAATTACAGAATTTGTCAAAAAGGAACCATACTTTATAACTAAAATAGAAAAAGTAGATGACTTAGATGCTAGCGGACGTGATCCTCTCCCCGTCAACGCCCTGATGAGAACTATTCGTGAACAACTAGAAAAAATCATTACCCACGGAAAAGTTTTGTCCTCAGACATATTAATGGTACTTGATGATATTCAAGATCCTGGAAGATTAGCTGACCTAGTCGCCAGTAATTTAAATCTACATGTAGTGGAAGCCCAAATTATTTTGGAAATCCTCGACCCAATTGAGAGGCTAAACAAAATAAATGAAATTTTATCTCGAGAACTAGAAATAATGGCCATGCAAGCAAAAATTAGAAATGTGGCCCAAGATGAAATTACAAAATCACAAAAAGAATATTTTCTTAAGGAACAAATCAAGGCTATCAAAAATGAATTAGGGGAAGATCCCACAGAAGAAGAGGGCAACGAATTTGCTGAAATTAAAGAAAAAATAATCAAAGCTAAAATGCCACTTGAAACTGAGAAAGAATCACTAAAACAACTTAATCGTTTAGAAAAAATGCATCCAGATTCCTCTGAGTCATCAATCATCAGAAATTATCTTGATTGGTTGACTGATCTGCCTTGGTCAGTATCCACAGAAGAGCAAATTAACCTTGATGAGGCACAAAGAATTCTTGATGAGGATCACTTTGATTTACATAAAGTTAAAGAGCGCATTCTTGAATATCTTGCAGTTAAACGCTTAAAAGGCAGTGATATGAAAGGCCCAATTCTTTGTCTGGCAGGCCCTCCCGGTGTGGGAAAAACCAGTCTAGGCAAATCTATTGCCCGAGCTGCTGGAAGAAAATTTGCTCGCATTTCTTTGGGTGGTGTAAAAGATGAAGCAGAAATAAGAGGGCACCGAAGAACTTATGTTGGCTCAATGCCAGGAAGAATTATTCAGGCTATCAAGCAAGCGGGTTCCAATAATCCAGTCATGCTTCTTGATGAAGTTGATAAAATGGCAAATGACATAAAAGGTGATCCAGCCAGTGCACTCCTTGAGGTACTTGACCCTGAACAAAACAATTCATTCAGAGACCATTATTTAAATGTACCTTTTGATTTATCAAATACAATTTTTATTGCAACTGTTAATATGCTCGAACATATTCCACCAGCCTTAAAAGACAGAATGGAAGTCATCAGTCTGTCCGGATATTCACAAGAAGAAAAGCTTACGATTAGTCGCAAATTCCTTATTCCAAAGCAAATGCATGAAAATGGAATTTGTGAGGAACACATCGAGTTTTCAGATGAAAGTGTTAAAACAGTAATTCGCAATTTTACTTGTGAAGCCGGCCTTCGGAACCTTGAGAGACAAATAGGTGCTCTTTGTAGAAAAGTGGCCATGAAAATTGCTAAAGGTGATATTGCTAAAACTCACTTACTAGCAGAAACGGTCGAAAAATATTTAGGACCACCAATGTTCACGAAAGATGATGAACTAACAGAAGATGAAGTTGGTATTGCAACGGGTCTGGCATGGACTTCAGTCGGTGGCGAAATTTTAAGAATTGAAACCACTCGCATGAAAGGTAAAGGCGTTACCTTAACCGGTAGGCTAGGTGAAGTCATGAAAGAGTCTGCGCAAACCGCTATTGGCTTTATTAGAAGTAAAGCTTATGAACTTGGGGTTGACGAACAAATTTTTGATGATAATGAAATTCATTTGCATATTCCGGCAGGTGCAATTCCCAAAGATGGCCCAAGTGCAGGGATCACTCTAGCTACCGCTTTAGTTTCCTTGCTAACCAATACGCCGGTTAAAAGCAACGTTGCCATGACCGGTGAGATAACTTTAACCGGCAAAGTTCTTCCCATCGGTGGATTGAAAGAAAAAGCACTAGCTGCCATGAGAATGAACATAAAAACTATTATTATCCCTTGGAAAAACAAAAAAGATCTAATTGAAATTCCAGAGGAATATCGGTTAAAAATTAAATTTATCCCAGTAAAAACCTTTGATGAAGTTTTAAACATTGCCTTGGTCGATTGGAAAGAAAGACAAAAAATACTGCATCAAGAATTATCAATCAGGGGAAAAATTAAATTGCCAGTAGCCGCATAAACTAATAACCAACTAAAAACCTATAATAAAAAGCAGCTCTAAACGAGCTGCTTTTTTAGTTTCGCCTTTATTATATTAGTTTATAGTTTTATATTTTTTGGTAGAATGAAACTACATATATCAAATATAAGCTTAGCTAATCTTAGATGAGGAAAAATGAATGACCCCCAATAATGCCAGTAATGAACTTAACCAAACCTCTCCCTTAAAATTAAAGATTGCAGTAGTTGACGATTCATCGTTTTCCCGAAAAACCATGATTGAAATTTTGGAGGAGGATGGACATATTGTGGTAGGAGAAGCCAGTAATGCAGAAATGGCTATCCAAATCGCACACACCACCAACGTCGATTTATTCATTATTGATGTTGTTATGCCAGAGGTAAGTGGGATCGAATTAATGAATGCCTTAAAAGAATACAAGAAAAAAAGTTTTGCTTATATTTTAATATCCTCTTTAAACGTTGAAAGTGTTATTATCGATGCCATATCCGGAGGAGCCCAGGATTTTATTAGCAAGCCCTTTGATAAAAATGATTTGCTTAGTTCGGTAAACAAAATTGCGCAAAATATTGAAAGTGATAAATAGGAGAAAAAATGTTTATATTCAAATTTGTTTTATATTTTTTTATTTCGTTTATAATCCTGAGTATACCATTTTATAATAGACCACTCTTTGATCATGCCTACAAATATATGCAACCGACCACCAACAAAATAATTAATTATCTCCATAAAAATATTGAAATTGGCTTAGGGCAAGGTGAGAAAACCATTAAAAAAATCTTTTCCATAGAAGAAGACGAGGTAAAATCGAACTTATCAGCTTTACAAAAAAACAAGTTTCGTAAATCTTTTAACCAACGATCCATGGAGGAAGAATCCCCCATGGGTAGTTATACGCAGGAAGAAAAACGATTACTTGAAGAAATCATTAACTCTTCAAAAGATAAATAGTCAGCATATATTTAGTTAAAAATAAAAAAGGGATACCCATAATTGGGGTATCCCTTTTTTTGGGGGGGGGAAGAATATTTAAATTTATATACCTTTTACTGAACTAGCTTTGTCATTTTGAGTTTTCACAACTGGTGGTTCATTAAGTTCTTTTACTTTAGGTTCTCCTGCCATTCTAGAGCCGTCTTTTGTTGCCTGACATTTTACAAGTTTTGTATTTTCAGAATCAGCTACTCCTGCATTTAAATTAAAACTAAAAAAACTTAAAACCAAAAACGCTAAAATTAATCTTTTCATATTTCTCTCCTTGCTCTTTTCTTAAAAACACTTGTTACCAATACAGTTGCATGTGTCGTGCCAAAGGAGCATGTAGGATTTTAACTATTTATAAAGTATTAATAAGTACTCAATCGTATAATCTTTTATATCTGTATAGATTCTAGACAGGTACTCCTTGAAAGAGCCTGTTAGTGCCAAAAAAAGCCCCCTGATTTAGGGGGCTTAATTACAATACTTAAATATTATTTTAAATTATAACCAGGTAACCGAAACAAAATTTATTACTTTGGTTTTACCTCTGTACCCATGCCTTCATTTTCATATTTTCCAAGATCAGCTCCGGAAAACTCACCAATCCTTTTAGTTTCATCAACCTCTGTCGGATTACAATTTTTAGCATTTAAATCTTCTGAAGCTGCTACCTTATCGCTACCACTTTCTTCTCTTTCTTCACCTTGTACAACTATACCCGTCAACGCCATAAATCCAATTACAATTATCAAAAAGAGTTTTTTCATATATTTTCTCCGGTATGAATCCATTATATTCTAACTATCAATCTTCTCCAAACAATTGCCAAACATATTGATCTCTTATAAAAAAAGTGCCTCATAAAGTTGGCATTACATATTTAAATTAACCCCTGCTGGTTTAACTATTGAAAGAAGCGATTGAAAAGCCTGGGTTACCTCTAAGGCCATCTTATGACCTTTTGGTGAATCAACCTTCTTAATGGCGCCATAATTATCATAAGAAACGCTTATTTCGCCTTTTCCAACCATCTGAATATTAACTGGTTTGCCCAAGGATCCGTAAGAGAAAACTAAAGTTCTTTTTTCATTACTGTCACCTCGGTCAACCATCTGAGTAATCCTTCCACTTATATCGTAGGACAGAAATACCGATTTACCTTCGCTACTTTCAGCTTTAGCGAGATTTCCCTTATTATCGTAAATAAAATTTGTCCAACTATAAACTTTGCCTTCCTTACTATTTTCGACCCTATTAATTTTGTTGTGTTTCTCGTCATAACTAATCTTGATAAGTTCTCCTCTGCTAATCTTTTCTGTCAACAGTCCGTTTTCATTATACTTAAATGAAGTAGCAAAATTCCCCCGAGTAATTTTAATTGGAAGTTTAAACTCATTATAGACGGTATCAGTTTTAATACCTTCCACTTCCGTAATTATCCTCTCAGTATAAAGGGCCCCATCGGGCATAGCTTTGATATAATACTCATATTTATTTTGCATCTGTCTAGCATTCAAACCTTCTTTGGTCACCGTCGTCCAATAGTGAAAATCAGGATTGGCTTTATCAGCACCATAAACATAACTGACTTTGGATGAATATCTATCAGTTATCGTCGAGACAAATTGAGTCTTAGGTTCGTAAGTGATATCCATCTTTGAATTATCTGAATACTTCACCTGAACCATATTGTGGTTGCCATCATAAACATAAACAAATTTATGATCGCTAGCTGCTTGGGCGAATACTAAATCATGACCTTCATATTTATAGGTAGCTGCTTTGTCCTTAGCCGTCGTGGTGATTTTTGCAACCTTGCCACTATCATACCAGTCAAAAAATAATTGTTTACCATCAGAATCTTTAATTGAAGTAAGTGCTTTCCCCTTATAACTAAAATCAACAATGTAGCTATTTTTGTCAACGATCTTAGAAATTCTTCCTTCATTATCAAAGTACTCCTTTTTACCTGAATTAAAATAACGAACATAACCATCTTTTATCTTCTCAACTTTTTGTGGGCCAAAATCGCTGGAGTAAAGCATCGTCCCTATTGCCAACTCTCCCTTGACATCAAATTTTTTAGCATAAGCATGCCTCAATTCAGCGTCCCCTTTTAGCTTGCTAATAAGATTAGCAGCATCTTTCTCACTAAGGGTGGTATTTTTTCTTATTTCGGCTACAATATTATTTGCAGCTTGGTCAACATCAAGTGCAGTTTTAGGAACAAATCTAGTCATTGCCCCAGAACCGTTTTCATGAATAATAATAGAGCTATCTGCTGAAACACTCAAAAAAGTCTCAAATTCACTGCCCCAACCAAAGCCAAACCATCCAATCCTAGTCGCCTTTGAATTGTAGGTTCTAACAATCTTTAAATCCTCTCCTTTTCCCGGAGCTCCTATGTCAGTATACGAAATATAAAAATTACCATTTTTTAAATTCACTCCGGCATACCCGATTAGTGGGAGTAAAAAAAGAAACAATTTAAGCAATTTCATAATACCAATCCTTTTTTATTTATTTTCACTCTTTAAATATCTTAATCATTTTCACCTAAATCTCTAAAGTTACTATCGGTTAGATTACCGGTAGCACTTAATATTATTTTATACTTTTATGTTAACAATTTTAAGAATAAAATACCCCCCTATACAATCCAACACAAAGGCAAAAATTAGTGCAATAATTCCAAGCGGTTCTGTAAAAATCTGAATAACTGTATTGGGATCTGAAACAAAATATAGGGACAAAACTACCCAGGGCATGCAAAAAATGGTTAATCCTTGAAACTTCCCTTGAGCTGTAGCAGAATCAATTTTCTGTTTCAGCCTTATTCTTTCTCTGATTACTGACACTATCGTGTCAAAAACCTCGGATAAATTACCCCCAGTTTCTCTTAAAATATTTACACTGGATACAAACATATCGTTGTCTTCCGTAGGTACTCTTTTAGCTAAATTCTCAAAACATTCTTCCAAAGGAACACCAATTTTATTTTGCTGCAAAATTAAATTAAATTCTTGCGAAATGGGTATAGGAAGCTCGTCTACCACCATACCAATAGATTGTGGTACTGATAAGCCTGCGCGTATTCCGTTAGCCAGTAAGGTTAATCCATCCACCATTTGACTAGAATAAGCATCAATTCTTATTTTCACCAAATAATTCATAAATGGTTTAGGAATTTTCCAACCAATAAATGAAACGACTAATGCTAAAATACATCCCCACATCCACCACGAAAAAATTCCACATATAATTAAAACCAACATACCATTGCCAAAGCTTAAAAACAGTAGAACATAAGTGACATATGTTGGATTCACTTTTAAAAATAAGTAATCAAATTTTTCGACAACATAATTTCTAGTACCGTAGGTATTATTTTCAATCCAGGCAAAGATTTTAATACTATGTTTGTAAACCATCAAAAAAGTCATCAAACCAATGACTCCGATTACACCTTTCAAACCCAGCAATTGCAAGAAGGGATGTAGAACCTGTGTCACTTTTTACCTCTTTGTGTTTCTGGAGATGAAGATGAGGTCGGTTTAGTTTGCATTTTATTAGAAAACAGATCTCGTGGAATGTTATATCCCTTCCGCTCCAACACTTCGATAAACTTAGGAATAAATCCAGTCGCCTGAAATTTTCCAGTAATTTTACCGGACTTATCCATCCCCTCCTGATAGAAGAGAAAAATATCTTGCAAGATAACTACATCTCCTTGTAATCCACCCAGCTCAGTTATATGGGTCATTTTTCTGGAACCATCCTCCATTCTCGACTGCTGAACAATCATATGTAAGGCTGAAGCAATCATTTCTCTTATTACCTTTGGGGCCAACCCTGTCCCCGCATATTGAACCAGGGTTTCCAATCGTCCAATGGCCTCTCTTGGATTGTTGGCATGAACAGTTGTCATTGAACCATCATGTCCAGTACCCATAGCCTGTAACATATCAAGAGCCTCTCCACCGCGACACTCACCAACAATAATCCGGTCAGGTCGCATCCGCAGTGTCTGTTTTACTAAAAGTCTGATATCAATCTCACCCTCACCTTCCAGCGATGGTGGTTTAGTTTCTAGCCTAACCACATGTTCTTGCGGCAGATCTAATTCTGCTGAATCTTCACAAGTGATAATTCTCTCATTAGCAGGAATAAAACCGCCTAATATATTAATAAGCGTTGTCTTACCAGAACCAGTACCACCACTAATAATTATGTTTCTATGACCTTCCACTGCAATCCTTAGAAAGTCTGCCATCTCTTGAGTGGCTGATCCATAGATAACTAAATCCTTCCAAGTTAGTCGGTTCTCAGGAAATTTTCTAATGGTAATGCAACAACCATCAATCGCCGATGGGGGAATGATGGCATGAACCCGCGAGCCATCACGAAGCCTAGCGTCCACGTAAGGAGTTTTTTCATCGATTCTTCTTCCAATAGGAGAAACGATCCTCTCAATAACGTTTAGCACTTGCCGATCATTGGAAAATGTTACCTTCGATAATTTTATTTTCCCAGACTGTTCGTAATAAACTTTATAGGGGCCTACCACCATTATTTCCGAAATGGTTTTATCTGCAAGTAAATCTTCCAGCGGTCCAAGACCTAGAGCTTCATCTAAAATTTCTTTAACAATTTGATTCATATCTTCACGTGAATCAATTACACTTTTGGTTTCCTCTTTTCCAAGTAACTCAACCACTTTTTTCTTCGCCCTTTCTCGCATTATAATTGCTGCGTTGGGATCATTTTTATCCTTATCTCTTTCTTTCATATCCAATTCATCAACTAGTGATGTGTGAACTCGCATCTTTAAATCTATCCAAGGGCGGTTAACAATGTTTCCACCTTCTTTCATTCCCCCCGGCAAAAGTTTTTTCTTTTCTGGCGCTTTTCTTTGTAGTTTTGATAGAGCTTGCAAAACATTTTTTTGAATTATTTTTCTAACAGTCTCTTGAATACCTCTTGTAAAGGCACTATTTTGAAATACTGTCACTGCAGGTTTCCTCATATTTAAAGAAGCAATACAAGTCTCATCATCTTTTGGAATCAATGAGAAAATTGGTTTACCAATTTGTTTAGATATAACATCTGGAGTAACCGGATGACCTTGTTGAAATTGATTGACTAGAATCTGAATTACATCCTTAGGAAAAAGCTGAGTTAATAAATCGGAATACATTCTTTTGGTCTGATTAGCTGCTAAAATGTCCGGAGTAACCACCAGAAATATGACCGTAGAAAACTCCATTGCCTTAAGCGCTAAATCATTTAGTTCACTTCCACAATCAATTATAGTAATTGGGAAAATATTAGGTAGGGCTTTCAGGGTCTTTGTTAATCCATCGACATTAATATTCAAAGATGTGGTAGCATCGGTGGACATTGCCAAATATGAAACCCCCACCGGGTGCCGGCCTAAAAACGGTTCTATACTTCTTGGATCAATAGCTCCTTTAAATTCAGAAAGTTCTTTTACTGTTTTATTTGATTTGATACCCGTAATGAAATCTTGATCACCACTTGCTTTTTGATCAAAATCCAATAACAGTACTTTATTTTTTGATTCTTGGGCAAATGAGAACGCTATATTGGCTGCTACTTGAGATTTACCAACCCCGCCCTTACCTCCGGCAATTGCTATTACGTAACCTGCCAACTATTTTCTCCTTCTAAATTTTTTCTTTATATCTTCCGCACCAGTTGATGCTGAGGGAATAATTTCCGGTGTAATGAACATCACAAACTGTGCCTTACTTACAACATTTTGCTTACCTCTGATAAATGAAAAAAGCTTTTGCCCCTCTCCCTCTCTAACTTTTTGTGGAGAGGGTGTATTAAATTGAGTTTCATCTTTCTTATCAAACACTCCTCCAATAACAGCGGACTCTTTACTTTTAACAATTAGCGTAGTTTTAATATTATTTTTAAGTGTTTCAATTTCTTCTTGACTACGTCCAGAAATCGTATCCGAATCCATAACAATCTCAAGATCAATATTTTCATCTTTTAAAATTTTAGGTTTAACTTCAAGTTGGTATCCGCCCTTACTGGTTTGGCTTTTCTGGAATTCACCACTTCCGATTGGGTTAACTGATTCAACAATTTTTTTGATCGTACCCACTACATCTTCTTTGACAATTAAAACACTCGATTGAATGACCCTTGCATGTCCAGCGTTTTGAGCTGATAGAAGTTTTGGAAAAAGATCAGAAATAATTGCAGATAAAGTGCTCTTGGAATTAGTCGTGAGTCCTCCGCTGGTTCTTCCAAGTTGTATTTCACCACCACTTCCGCCTAGCCACGGTGACCATTCAAAACCAAAAACATCTGAAAAAGATTTGGTCAGCTCGACAAATTGAGCTGTAATCTTTACAAGTTTAGGCAAAGGTGGTTGATCTTTTTTTTCATTAACACTTATAAAATCCTGAATAATTGACCTGGGTACCGTTTCAATTCCACCTTTTCTTTTTGCCAAAGACTGGATTCGATCTGGTAAAAAGAGGGTAGCAATTCGAGATGCTTTTGACTTTTCTTCATTGGAGGATACAACTCCTTCCAGCACAAAAGTCTTATGTATTATTCGCACGTTAACTTGTCTCATGCCTGCAGCGTGAATTTCTTCTTGCATTTTTTTAGCAACTTCTCTTTGGGTTTGAGGGGACAATTCGACCAAATTAACAATGTCGGGGTATTTCTCTAATATATAAAGAATTCTTCCAATATCATCGGGAATAACTAAAAAGCCGTCCAGGGTAATAGTATCCCCCACCACTTTTATTTCAATACCTTCAATATCTTTTAAAAAGGATTGAAGATCTTGCAAAACTTTAGATTGCGCGTTGGTAGTAACTTTAATATTAAGAGTAAGCTTTTTATCTGGATCAGTGTTGTCTCTCAAAGTAACGTTCGTGGTTCCAGGTTTTAAACCTTTTAATGTTATTTCTTTTCGTCCCACCAGAAATTCATAATCCAAGACAGATCTGTTCCCCACCTGAACTTGTCTGTTTGGAATAAAATCCAATTCAAGATGTTTATCAACACCTAAAACGACTTCAACTTCCATCTGTTCTGGTTTAATATCTTCTGATTTATTATCAGTATTATTGTTTTCTGTTTGTAATTCATCGGGCTTAACTACTAAGGTCTCCAATGAATCTGATTGGTCCTGATCTGACGCTGTTGTCGATTGTACTGTCTCTTTTACTTCTGGTACCTCTTCCTTGACTTGTTCCGATTCTAGATTGGAAGATGGTGCCTCGCTGACTGATGAAGTATCTTCTACTTTAACAGCTTCTTTAACTTCTTCTGTGACTTCTTCCTTAGCTTCTAGGTCTTTAGTCTCAGCAACAGATTCTTCTATCTCAATTTTTTGAGCTTCAGTAGCAGTAGTATCTATGCTAGTCTCTGTTTCAGTATCCGTCTCAGCGTCCTGACAAAAAGCCAAATTCATAAAACAAATTGTAAAAATTAAAATTATAATTTTTCCCATATTTATTTTTTCTCACTATATTTCTGTTGAAAAAATAATTTTGCCTCTTGGGCATCGTCACCAAGAACATCAAAGACTTTAGTCGGTTTGATTTTTACCCGATCCCTATCATTATTATTTCGTAACACTAAGTAGGGATCTGTGTTGAAGTTAAGTAAAAAAACCAACTGTTGCGCTTCAAAAGATGTCACTTCTAACGTAACTGTCGTATAGTTGCTATAGGTGTTTAATTTCATAGCTTCAATAACTTTGTCAGTTTTTCTTCCATACATAGGAAGTGAATTGGTCATATCAAACCCGGTAGAGAGAACCATCACATCTTGCAAAACCGTGGATACTTTTTGAATATCTTTTCTACCTGATCCATAGTCGATCCAAGCTAAAACATCTACGCGATCTCCAGGCTTGACTAATTTACTTACCGCCGTTCTATCACTAACTAATATTGCGATGGCTCTTTTATCAGGACTAACCTGTCTGGACAATCCTGTTTTTACTCCTGGATAATCTACTCTAGGTTTGGTAATTTGCTCGCCTTTTTTTATAGCAACCATGGCAACAGTGTTCATCAACTCTTTTTTACTTTTAAAATTACCGGGCTGTGCGAACTTCATCGGCACAGCTATAGAATCAATCATGGAATCATCAATTAACTCCAATTCATTAATATCTCGTGAAGCAACAATAACTGTTTGAGCTTGTCCATATTCTTTTTTCACTTCGCTTATCTCGCTGTCTACATACGTCCATACGATTACCATGGCCAAAAGCGCCAAAATCAGTGCCAATGAAAATGAACGTGTATTCATAATATAACCTCACCCAATTATTTGATTTTATTTTATCAGACTTAATGACAACTTTCGGATATGAGGAAGTTTTGTCCTAAACAAGAAAATATCTGACCGAAACAGTTTATTTTCTTCGAGCACAATATCCAGAAGACCAAGCCACCCCGCTCATATCCGTATAATCTGCTTGATTATTTATTTTATAAACATAAGCACTACAGACACCATATACTGTAAACGGTCGAATAAACTTCGATTTGGCATTTTTTCCACTAATGCTACTGGTATTTTCACAAACATCACTTGCCTGGCTAGTAATCAATGACTGCAATGAATAACAAGGTGCTACCGCTTCGACTCCGACAGCGTAATTATACCAACCCAGTACATGTACTCCCACCATGTCAACCTTTCCGATCATGGTTGCCAAATCCTGCACAAATGGCCCTCTTGAGTTTCCCTTAGTTAAAAAGTAAAAATATCCCCGGGTTGCCTTAAGTTGATTAATTGATCCATTGATTGATGCGGATATAGTAATCGTCATCAAGAAAATTATCATGATCAGTGGCAAAAATATCATAAATTCCACAATTGATTGTCCGCTTTTAAAGTCATCCTTTTTATTTTTTAACTGTTTCATAATTTAGCAACCATTGTCATATAGGGTAAAGTGCACCAGTGATTCACAACCTCCACCTGCACCATGAAAAGCATAACAAATCCTTTCAGCGCATTCCGCTCTAGTTGGTTCACGACCCAAAAAAGATTCTGAATTTAAATTCATATCATCTTTAACACCTATCATTCCAAAGCTGAATTTTTGTTTGAACTCAAACCCTGCACCAACATATGGGAGACCATCAATTGCATCAGGATTATTTATATAAAACTTTCCCTTAGAGGGGTTAAGGTATTTAGTAAACACTCGCTGAGCCTCGCTTTGAGCAATTGCATCTGAACCGTTAGGTCGATTAGCATTTACATCCACTACCAAATATGTCCGACTGGCCATAAAAGTTGCATAATGTGCGATATATCCGTCTGTTGCATTAAAAGCAATACTAAAAAAAAGAAACACTATTCCAAGGCTAAATGAAAGAGTCATGATAAATTCGATTAATGACTGTCCTTGATTAGTTTTTTGGGTATTCATCCAAGGGAATAAAAAAATGTGTAACCCCTTTACTAATATTATAATAGAGTTCATGCACTCCTCCAGATCTAGTTGTTGAAACATCCCGACTACCAGGTGATCCATGCCGATAGGAATATTCCATATAATTTTTTAAGGCCACAAAGAATTCCGAATCCTGCCCTATTATTTGCTTAAATTTATCACTCCCCAAAATAGATATAGTTATCGCCGACATAACTGCAAATAAAAGCAGATACTCCACGGTGCTTTGACCTTTAGATAAAAAACTAGTTCTAGTAAACATCATATATATAGTCCAAGATAAATGCGACCCACGCAATCATTATCACTGGGGCATAGGGCATCTTTTTTCCAAACATTGTACGCATCACATCCTTATAATTTCTTGTTACATATGCAGAGTAAATACTTACACGACTATTATAAGCCCGATACAACAAGTTTAAAATTGAAATAAAAATTGTAGAAACTAGCAAATTAGTAAAGTATTCATCATGAATTTCCAAAGGTAACATCAGATAAAAACTAAATAAAAATTTGGTGTCCCCGGCTCCCATCAAATTAATGGCAAAAAGTACGTATCCAATAACTAAAAATGAAAAAGGATAAATAAAAATTTTCCAATCAAAAACATATGTATCTCTTAAAAATAAATAAAGTAAAATTACTAGTATAAGATTTAATAAAATCCAATAATTTGAAATTTTTTTATACTTGATATCAAGATACGAAACTACTAGAAGTTCAATTAAGAAGAAAATAACAATTGTAAGTTTCATTCTTCGTCTGGAATTGAATTTTTATAAAGATCAAAGAAACAATTATTCTTACATACCCCAGTTTTTAATTGTCTGGATAACACCACGGCAAGGCCACTAATATTAGAAGCCAAAAAGCCATGAATGGCCCTGACTAAATTAAAGGAAATTATAGACATCATTGTAAAAAAAATAAGATATTCAACCACGGCCTGTCCTGAAGATTTTTTTTTCATACATAAATTATAAGGGAAAAGCCAAAAAAAAGGTAGGAACAATTCCTACCTTTACATATCACCACCCAAAACAACCTATGCTTTATTGATTAAATCGACAGTTTTCCTTCTCGAATACATTCCGTTTAAACCCTACTGAAGTTCGTTCATTTCTTGCACTAAACCTTCCGCATTGTTAAACACACCATCTATAAGCTTGCCAAGTCTATCTAAGGCAGCTCCCTTGAAGCGAAAAACGATAAGGGCCACCACCGCAAGTAGTAAAATGTACTCTGTGGAGGTCTGTCCATCCTCATTTTTTATAAATCTCAAAAAAAGACTCATCCACTTTCTCCTTAAAACTTTTTCTTCAATACATTCCTATGAAAAACATATCGGTACAATATAAAAACTCTTAAGCTAAGTTCTAAATATATTAAATTAAGAACATTTACATCGTACTTCTCAATTATAACTCTAAGCGCAACTAAATTCAATTGTCTCAATACATTTTGTTTTTAAAATATCACAAAAAAAATAAAAAAATTGTGTAACTGTTTGATTTTATATATATAAATAAAACT
>Ga0208958_1001245_pt1 | contig 26436 bp, 33 predicted proteins | sample RifOxyB1_FD_184032 | JGI IMG/M metagenome (GOLD analysis project Ga0208958, IMG submission 184032) | Soil microbial communities from Rifle, Colorado - Rifle Oxygen_injection B1 (SPAdes) | ecosystem: Environmental > Terrestrial > Deep subsurface > Rock core/Sediment | place: Rifle, Colorado...
CTATAAAGTCCAGTACTCCCTTCTCCCGCTCAAACCGGCCGGTAAATAAAATAGTTATTTTTTTATCCGCGTGGCGTTTGGCCGGGAAAAACCGCTTCGTATCGATAAAATGACTGATGACGGTAATCTTCTTCGGATCCGTTCCTTCCAGGATAAGAGCATCTTTTGTTTTGTGTGTGAGGGCAATAATATGATCAAGCTCTGCCCTTGATCGGGCTTTGAATGCGCGCCTGCCGCGGATCCCCTCGTTATTGAAGGGGATATTTTCAAGAACCGTGGCAATCACCTTTTTCACATACCCCTTTTTCTTTGCATTCAGACACTGCTGTGTGTAATGGAAATATGTTTCTGCCGTATGGATAAGATCAAAACCACGCAGGCGTTCTTCAAGTCCCGCAAGATAATGCGCGTCAACAAATAAACGGTTGAGTATCGGCATCTTATACGGGAAATCCGGCAAATCCATCGGGGAGGGGAGTTTGACCACCGGAAAAGCAAACCGGTCATGGTAGGGCGTAAGGGAGCCAAATGCAGTCATATCAAACCGCTTAACCAGAGGCTCAAAAAACTGCATTTCGTACTTGTTCAAAAATTTTCCGCGGACAATGGCGACTTTCATAAGAGTTGATGCACCTGTTGGGCGAATTTCTTCCAGGAATACGCTACTTTTGTATGCATACGCTTCGGATGCATGAGTCCGCCCACCGCCTGCAGTTCAGTTTCAAATGCAGTGCCGGCCATCCCTACAATTTCCGGCAAAGATCCTGTGTTGTGATACACAACCGGGCAACCGCACGCCATAGCCTCGGCGGCCGGCAAACAAAACCCTTCCCACAAAGACGTAACCAGGAGAGCTTCTGCGCCGCGATAATAGCTTGGTAACTCCCTATCCGACACATATCCGGTTGCCTTTACATGCTTGTCGAGTTTTAATGCCCGGATTGTCTTTTTTATTTCCGGGTCCTCCCAGTAATTTCCGCCGACAAGCAGCAGTTTGTATTTCTTTTTTGTCGTATCAAGAAACATCCGGAAAATTTTGAGTGCAAGCGGCACATTCTTGCCCCGCTTCAGCGCCCCGACAAAAAGGATATACGGGTCTGTCTCGCGATGTATTGCTCCGCGCGCCTTGAATCTCTCATCTACTCCGGGATACGCGACAGTTATATCGCCTGATGCTGCTTTATACTGCTTCATCACATCTTTTTTGGTTACCTTGGAAATTACCACAATATGATTGGACCGTTGAACGAGCTGTCTGGTTTGATATTCAAGCCTCCGGAGTGATCCGGGATACGCATCGGGAAAGCGCAGAAATCCAACATCATAAATAAATCCAATATTGCGCGACGTCGAGAAGGGGACCATTTGTGAAAGCCCAATGAATACGTCAACCGGATGCCTGCGAAGTTCAATCGGAAGTTGAATCATGGACCAGCCAAACATGGGCCGCACGACAATGTTTTGCATGCGCGGCCCGAAATCCTTCATCACTCCCCTCTCGATAGGTAAAAACGTGTATAACCGATATTCATTTGTTTTATCAATTCGCCCGAGTTCTTTCAGCAGGTTATACGTCACACGCCAAACCCCTACTTTCAGCCGCGCATCCGTGATCGATAGTGCCCCCGCATCAACGCCGATAATCATAATATTTCTTACATCCATCCTTGATTCCATCAAATGGAGTTATCATAGATTTCCAACTAACTTCTCTACCAAATCCGAACATACATCGAAGTGCCCACATAAATTTTGCGCAAAGCATTAATGGTAATAATATCGGCGATCTGTGTTTTAAAAAGAAATATGTTTCATTACTAAAAAAATCGAAGTACCATTTTAATCGACCTTCACTTTTTCTCGCACCACCCTTCTGGGCTCTGTGATGATCTACAACCGCTTTTGGTTCAAATATAATTTTATATCCTGCAGCCCTAGCACGAAGTGATAAGTCCGACTCAAGACGTAGGGCGTTACCTGTAAACCGTTCGTCCATTCCGCCAATCTCTTCATACACCGATTTGCGCCAACAGGTATTTGCGCCAATGACCGTATCTACTTCTTGTTTAATTGAGGACGAATATCCATTAGAGAATAACCCTAACTTATTAATACGTCCCGTATCTTGGCGATACCTCTCTATAGGTTGTCCGTCTGTTAACACCCTTCCAACTGTCGCTGCAACTCGCGGATCAGAAAAGTTTATTTGGTGATATTTTATTAAGTGTTTATGAGCTGTTGTGTCATCATCCAAAAATAAAACTAATGCGTTTTTTGCGTGCCTGACTCCTATATTCATTGCTCTAGGTGTACTAATCTTAGATAAATAAATATATTTATTAATATATTTATTAAAAGTGCGTTCGTTATTATCTCCTTGTTCAACTACGATAATCTCTGATGTTTTATCTAAGCTTTTTAACAATCGCAAAAGGTTTTCTTTTCTATGAAATGTAGGGATGACAATTGAGATCATAAATGCTTGAAAAATGATACAAATTTCTTAGCTTGAATATTTATAGAAAACTTCTCTTCTATCGTTTTGCGTGCACGTTTACCAAATAATTTAAGTTTGGATCTATTATGACTTAAAACCCGGATGTCATGCGCCATGTTTTCTGTATCACCTTGCTTATACAAATAACCATTGTGCCCATTTGATATTATTTCTCTATTTCCCCCAATATCTGTCGCGAAAACTGGTATTCCCATTGACATTCCTTCAAGAATTGCCATTGAGATTCCCTCGTGATGATGTGAGGGAATAAGAAGAACATCAATTCTCGACAAATATTTTTTCACATTTTTTACAAATCCAGTAATTTCCCCTTGTATAAGATTTCTATCCGGTCCGTCACCAATAACAAGTGTATAGAAATTTTTTGTGGCACGTATAAAATCTTCAATTCCTTTCTCTTTTGTAACCGTCCCTAAAAAGCCAACTGTAAATCTCTTGTGAGGTGTTTTTAACATTTTTGGGAGTGAAATACCAATGTAAATAACTACAACTTTATCTTTTTGAAGAAAACCATGAATTAAGTCCTTCTTTGTGTCTTCCGAAACAGCAACGATCTTCGTGGCAAATCTACTAGCAACGATATACATCACTTTTATTATTCGAGACGCTTCTGAAACAAAAAATGGACCATGTTGAATCCAAACAATTCTCCATCCCAAAATTCTTAATATGGGAGTCAAAAAAATCATTTCCGTACGAGATTGAAAACATGCGGCGTCATAATTTTGAAGCGAAACTATATATTTATATACAAATATTGGTATATAGAGAATGGTTTTCACCAGTTGTCTTTTTGTTCCCACTTCCTCTGGTAACCACGGGGTCACGGGAATTTTTAACATTTCAGCAAACGTCTTCTGATTCGTAAGAAAACCTGTCTTAATAGATGAGTCCATCCGTAACTTTCTAATAAGCTCAATGTTATACCTTTCAGCTCCTGAAAATCTTTCTGATGATCTTATAAATAAAACCCTCATTGTTTTTGCAGTATAACAGCGAACGCTTGAGGCTTAAAGAGATTTCCATAGTGAGAAAATTTTGCTAACAATGAATCAAAATAAACCACCGGATACCATAAGACACGCGCTTGTTGCCAGGATTTTAAACCGATTTTAATCATTATTCTATTAAACAAATGAAATGCATTTGTGCTAAAAAACGTAAATCGAATTATGTTTAACTTATTTCTCTTTACAAACATCATAAACTCCTCAATCTTAATCCCCTCTTCAATAGGGCTTTCTCCCGTACCTCGTTTTAAAAACTCATACAAAGGTTCTCGAAAAATTAGATATCCTCCAGGTTTTACAAAGGTAAACCATCGTGCTAATGTTCGCATTTTATTCTCACAATGATGCAAAGCTCCTAGTGATAACAATACGTCGAAGGTATTTTTTGGAAATTTAACTGTAGAGATATCACTATATATATATTTACCACGTCGTACATTTTTTCTAGCAAAAGACAAAAGTTTTTTAGATATATCGACTCCCGTATAATCGATAAATTTAAGACTTGACCGTAATATTCGACTTACTGTAACCGCCGGCCCACATCCCATATCAACAACTTTTACTCGGGAAGAAAATAATTCTTTACGTAATAAAAATATCTCTTCTGGCACTTCCCAAATATAGTCATATATTCTTCTATGGGTATACTTCGTTGCCACAGAATCATGGTATTTTTCTTCAAGTTCTGAGCTTGTATAAGCCATATAGTGTTTTCTATTAAATGAATTTTAATGCGATTAATCTTAGTTACGCGAATAACTCATGTTAATAATTTTATTCAAATTGTAATCTATCTTACAGATATTTCAAAATAATTGTGCCATAGTGAATCTTGTTAAACATATATTATGATTTCTAGAAAAGACTTATTATTTTATTTTATAATTGTTTTTTTCGTATTATATTTTGTTCTTCTAATTCCTACATCTGCTGCTGATTGGTCTAAATATCCTTATAACCCAATAATTAACTATGGGTTGGGTAATTGGGATGGTTCACAAGTGGCAAATCCAGCAATTTTGCACATCGGTAGTCTCTATTTCAATTGGTATCAAGGTAGTCAAACACGTTGGAACATCGGGCTTACTACTTCATCAGATGGAATTACTAATTGGAGCGTTAGCCAAAAAATTTTGTCCCCAGGTACGTCCGATAATTGGGAGGTAGATATCGGAGACCCCGTAGTAATTCAAAATGGCGATTTATATAAAATGTGGTTTACTTCTTCAACTATTTATTGGATCTCTGGATTAGATAGATTTCGATTAAGTTATGCCGAATCGACCGATCTTGCCACTTGGACAAAAACCGACTGGGTACTCAAAGGAACCCCCGGAGCTTGGGATGAGGGTGGTATTGCACGAGGGCTATCTATTTTATATATAAATGGTACGTACCACATGTGGTATGGGGGGACAAATATTAATGATCTTACAATTAATCCCTATTGGCGTATTGGCTACGCTAAATCCAACGACGGAATTCATTGGAATAAGGAAAACTTGTCTAATCCGGTTATCGAGCCGACAATGCCTTGGGAGCTTAATAATGTTAGCTATCCGACTGTTTTATATTACGGCGGAATCTACCACATGTGGTATGGAGCTGGATTAGGGGACATGCCCACGCAAATTGCATATGCATATTCTAAGGATGGTATAGCTTGGTCTAAACCGAATATTAATAATCCAGTTCTTACTCTCGGTCCAAATGGTTTTGATACGAAACATATTATTCCTCACACCGTTATGTACGAAAATGACTTATTGAAAATGTGGTATTCTGGCTTCAGCACCGATGGTCATTGGAGTATCGGATATGCAACAGCATCGGGATCTACCCTCCCCACTCCGGACCCAAATACAATCCCTACCTCTACCCTTACCCCGACTCCCGTACCCACGGCGACCCCCACGCCGACACCGACTCCACCGGTACCGCCGACAAAAAGGGTAGTCGTTATACCGGGAGTCACCGCAAGCTGGAATCCTGACGCGCTTCTTAATTGTAAAATGGAAAACTATACTGGGAACTGGACGCTTTTTCACCTGGCCCGTTCCGTATACAACCCGATTATCGACGCTTTATCTCAGGCGGGGTGGACTGCAACAATCTATCCCTACGATTGGCGCAAGCCCATTATAGAAAATGAGCCTATGTTGGCTTCATACATAAACGGGCAAACAACAGGCTGGCAGGAAAAAGTAAACATTATCGGTCACAGCATGGGCGGTCTCTTGGGCCGGGCATATATCACCCGGGAACAAGATGCCAATAAAGCAGAAAAGTTCATATCCGTCGGCTCGCCGCATCTTGGGGCTGTTGCAGCATACCCCACATGGGAGGCTGGAGAAATCTGGGAAGGCGACCTCGGGTGGAAATTTCTGCTGACGACCCTTGCTAAAAGCTGTTCACTGAAAACAAAATTGGACGATCGCATAGCTGTTCAGACGTATTTTAGATCCGTCAACAACTTACTTCCCGTATTTAACTATTTAACAAATAAGTCCTCAAGTCAAAGTACTCCATATAACACAATGCAGGAGAAAAATGACTGGCTTACTAACCCGATATCATTTCCGTTTTATCATACAGTTGTCGCGACCCTTCGGGGAACGGGACAGAAAACGACCCTTGGCTACCAGGTCGGACCTGCTGGCAAACACGAAGCGCCGGGAAACTGGATAGACGGCAAACCGGTAGCAAAAACCATCTCAACAGAAGGTGACGGAACGGTTCTCATGGCAAGCAGCGAAATCCCCGCTGCTGATAACACGCGTGTTATCACAACGGACCACACGGGATTAATTTCATCTTCCGACGGTATAACGCAAATACTGGAATTTTTGGGAATTGCACCGCAGACAATCCAATCCATCGTTTCCAACATACAGCCTACGGAAACGCCACCCACTTCAGGACTCTTTATCATCGGATATCCTGCTGATTTTTGGATAATGGATCCCGAGGGTACGATCGTGAAAGACACGGAAAGTTTAAGCGTTTTTACCAACCCGAAGTCAGGCAAGTATAAATTTATGCTGATTCCGAAAAGTGAGCACACGCGCGTTGTCGTTGCACAGTTTCTCCCGATCGGAAAAATTCTGTGGAAGGAATACAACTTGACGAACCGACTACCCAAAATGAAGACGATTAAATTTGATACGGAACATCCTATCGAGGATGCGCTGATGTAGCTTACTCTATCACTTCAAGTGCTTTTTTACTGAGGGTAATCATCGCCATTGCGTCTTGAACAATCAGGTCTCGAGGTCTATATAACATGTAGTGAAACAATCCAGTATTGCCATCGACTGACCCTAGGTCTCCAAGCATCTTGAATGACGGAGTAACATTGATATCGGTAATTACACCCTCTTTGGTATACTTAAGAACTAACTGTCCACCCGTTCGTTCACCCATTGTTGGTTGACCGGAGAGCTCCAGCCAAAATCGACCCGGATTATTATCTACTGGCTCAGTATGCATCAAGTCGACTGTCATATGGTTTTGGGATAAATCAAAACCCTCCATAAGTAGATCAATTAACATGGAACTAGCTTGCGATGAGGAGATATCTTCAAGAGTTAATCCGCGGGCGGAATCCGTACGAAATTCAGGAACATCAGTTCGTTTTTGATTTGAAGGTATACTTTCGTACCACTTTTTAAGGTCCTCGACTAATTTTTCGCTCATGCGAAGGATTATACTAAAGCACTCAATGGATTGCAATAACAATCCAAATGCCAACTATGAACATGTAATTTCAGGAAAAGCCGCATTCTTGTATATTTTGGTGCGCGCATCAGGACTTGAACCTGAGACCTTTTCAATGTCAATGAAACGCTCTACCAGCTGAGCTATGCGCGCGAATCATCTCTTCCTTGACGGTCTTTATTATATCACGTAGACTTGATCTATGGATCGGATTAAACGGGCTGTAGCGGCCATTTTTGATTTTTTGCAGGGCATTGTGGTTATCATGGCAATTCTGGTCATGATCTACCTCTATATCATGTCCCCGCAGGAAATTAACGGCGCTTCCATGGAACCGAACTTCCATAACGGCGAGTTTATCCTGACCAATAAAGTGCTCTATAAATTCCGTACCCCCACCCGGGGCGATGTTGTTATCTTCAAATCCCCAGCTAACAAAGAAATCGATTACATCAAACGGATTATCGGACTCCCCGATGAAACAGTATGCCTGAGGGACAACACGCTGTATGTGAATGATCAAAAAGTCGATGAGCCATACCTTGCGCCGGATACACCCATCTATGGCGGATCGTATCTTGCGGAAAACAATTGTATTACTGTATCAGAAGGAACGTATTTTATGGTCGGAGACAACCGGCCGCATAGCTCTGATTCGAGAGAATTCGGGCCGGTTGATGAAATAGATTTCATCGGCGTGGCAATAGCACGCTACTGGCCGTTTTCACAAATGGGAGTATTCCAGCGTCCAACCTACAACATTAATTAAGAAGACTTTTTATCCCCGATGCGTTCGTGAATTGTTTTGAGAATTTTGCTGGTCGTTTCCAGATTTCCGCGGATAACAAAAACGAGCCGCGCTTCTACTTTGGACTGCGTAATTTTTACCAATCCGTTGACTGCCGTTGCCAGATCTTTGGCCATGGCATCCAGCTCATCACTATGAATGCGCTCCACGCGGTGCAGCGGTTTAATATTGGACCTGGCTTTCAGCCGGCGGGCCAAATCTTCAGCCCGGCGCACGGATGCGCTCTCCGTCAGGATTGTCTTGTAGGCCTCCACCATGAGTTTGACTTCACCAAGGCCTGCAATGGCACGTGCATGGCCTTCTGTGATGGCGCCGGAAATGATGCCGTCTTTTATTGCATCAGGGAGCGCCATCAGGCGCATGGTATTGGATACATAGGATTCGCTTTTGCCCACCCGTTTGGCAATTTCCGTCACCGGAAGTCCGAACTCTTCGATGAGGCGTTGGAATGCCTGCGCACGCTCTATCGGATTCAAGTCTTCGCGCTGTACGTTTTCGACAATTGCCATTTCAAGCATTCCCTTGGCCGTCGTCTCCCGTACGATAACCGGTACGGTCGAGAGTCCTGCAAGCTTCGATGCACGCCACCTTCGCTCCCCGGCAATCAGCTGATATCCCGCCGGAGTCTTGGCTACAACCAGGGGTTCTATAATCCCGTGTTCTTTGATGGAATTGACCAGATCATTCAGTGAATCGGGGGCGATCAAGCCGCGTGGTTGGAGTGGGTTAGACTCGATGATATTGACATCCAAATGCAAAACCTGTTGTGTGTCCGCCATGTCTTAATGAGTTGGGGCAGTCGTTTGCTTTGCCGGTACTACCGACACTACTTTTTTCCCTAATTTTTGAGTGAAATTTACCAGTCCCTTTACCACGGAATAAATCGTATAATCGCGGCCCATCCGTACTCCCGTACCGGGATGCACTTTTGTTCCTTTTTGCCGGATGATAATACTGCCCGGCTTTGCCATTTGTCCGCCGTAAATCTTTACGCCTAACCGCTTGGATACTGAATCTTTATTTCCTGCGGCTGTGCCGCCTGCTTTTACGTGTGCCATACAAAAAAATTCCTTTTCACGACCGCTTGCGGCCGGCTGTATTCTATGGGTCCAGCCAAGGTAGTATACCCAAGCATTTCACACATGTCAATAACTTTTTTCACGAAATACGTTTTCCCGTTTATATTGTAAATAGGCAGCGCCATGACGACCACGCCGCCTTTTTTCAAAACCTTATGCCAGTCCCGTAAACATCCGATATACAACTTCTCCAGGCCTTTGATGATATTTTTCACATACTGCACATCCGCTTTTTTTCCGGACTGTAGCTTCCGGGCATCACCCATATACGGCTCGGTGACGATCGCATCAACCGACTGCGGTGTGGCGATCGTTGACACGTGCACGGCATCGGCAACATCCAGACGGAATGTCACCCCCGGCACGGCCTCGGGTTTTTTGGTGAGCCAGTGCAGATTTCCGCGTGCTTTTTCCACGACCTCCGCAGATATGTCGCTCCCCATTGCATTCCAGCCCATCATGAGTGCTTCCCCGAGAATCGTCCCCATCCCGCAAAACGGATCAAGAAGCGTTTTTTGCGCAAGCGGCCGGGATATATCCCGCGACCCGTCTGCGATATTGACGACCATCCGGGCTACCTTCGGCGGAAGCATGCCTGCCACCGGGTCTGCGTACGGCCGACCGAAATCCCGCTCTCCCCAATCTTCAAACGGTTGGACGGCGATTGTTTTGCCGACGATGTAGCCGTCGTCTTGTTTCACCAGAATAAGTTCTACCAGTTTATCTTTGGCAACCACAACGCTTGAAAGCGTCGTTCCTTTACGCGCCTCCACAAACCGTGCGGAGATGCCCAGAGCACCGATACGTTCTTTTATGTCCTCAAGGAGCTGCCGGGAAGCCTTCAGCTCCTGACCGTACACGCTTACTCCAAACACCACCCGCCCGCTGGCATGCGTGATAAACGGCGCCAGAGACTCTGCGGATATAGCATTCACGCGGCCTAATGCTTCGGCTATTTTCACCGTACCGCCGAGCTTCGTGATAAACAGATCAGCGGGAAGTGCCAATGGGTGATCGCTTGCGGCAACAGACTGGCTAACGAGGCGGATATCAGGAAAAAACGTCTTAAGCTCCGCAAATGCCAGAGCCGGCACGCGCCCAAGAATAAAAATATGAGAGGTCATGGTTATACGGATACAATCTGTATTTTGGTGTACTTCGGGCGGAATCCTGTGGACTTGCGGTAGCGTACTTTAGATTTATACCGGCGGACGTTCAGCTTTTCCCCTTTTTCCTGTGCCAGAATCTTTGCACTCACTTTGGCGCCTTTGACCAGGGGGGTGCCGATTTCCGTCTTTTTGCCGCTGGCAGCAAGAAGGACGCGGTCAAACGTAACGGTGTCCCCTTCTTTTTCTTCTAAACGGTTTACCAGCAGAACGTCTCCGGATTTCACCCGGTATTGTTTCCCTGCAATTTCAACGACGACAAAAGACTCCATACAGAGGATTTTACCAAGATTTGGCGCGCTTTGCAATGAGCGTCAGCTTCGATTGCCCCGGGCGATAGCCCATAAGAGGCCAAATGAGACGGCGGTAGACAAGAGGGAGCTGCCTCCGTAGGAGACAAACGGGATGGTGATGCCGGTAACCGGAATAAGTCCCATATTCATCCCGATATTGATAAACACCTGCGACAAAAGCATCGCAAACAACCCGAAGGAAAAAATAAACAGCCGTATATTTTCGACAGCTCCGCGGATAAACGGCGCGATAATCCGGTACAAAAGAGTCCCGTAGCCCGAGAGAAGGAGTAGTCCGCCGATAAACCCGAGCTCTTCGATGATAGTGGCAAAAATAAAATCCGTATGAAACTCCGGCAGGAACCGCAAATGTGACTGGGTGCCACGTCCCAGTCCGCGGCCGAACAGTTGTCCGCTCCCTACGGCAATCATTGCCTGTATGGCATTGTACCCGGCGCCTTTTGGATCCAGACCGGGATTAAGAAACGTCTCGATCCGCGATTTCTGATATACGGCCAGATGCGACCATACAAACGGTAAACAAAGCACACCTAACGCGCCACCCGCAACTAAAATCCATACGGGCAGCCCTCCGGCAAGTAGCATGGCGGCCCAAAACGATGCATAGACGATGCTGCTCCCTAAATCCGGCTGGCGGAACACCAGGAGAAACGGCACGATAAACAAGCCAATAAGAATGGGTAGATTACTCAGTTTCCGGGGGGAGTATTTGGTCATGAAATACGCAAATGCCAGGATAAGAAACGGCTTGACCAGTTCCGAGGGCTGGAGCTGTACCCCGAATACCAATATCCACCGGGTCGCGCCGCGGATACTGGGCCCCAGATAGGACAGAAGAAGAAATATATTGGAGAGGACATACCCCACAGGCGCAAACCACCATAAGAGCTCCGCATCAATCCGCGATACGGCAAACAACAAGACGAATGCCACGACCAGATACATGAGCTGCTGCACGAAATATTTTTCGCTTATGCTCAGAAGAATAAATAAGCCGAAGCTCCCCAGACAAAGGAGTATGATTGCGGTTACCCAGTCGAAAGTGAAAGCGTGTCTCCCCATGAAATGCCCTCAGCAAGTGTTTCTTTTTGTATGTAGGCAACAAGCTCGCCGCTGAGCTTCTCCTTATATGATGACGGAAGCTGTACCTTGATGCGCGCATCTATTGTACACCCTTTGTCTTTCCGCAGCACCTGGATTTCACGGACCAGATCCCGCGCCGCGCCCTCGGCAACAAGCTCCGGCGTCATCGTAAAATCAAGCGTTACGTCCTCAAATTCTTTTTGTCCTTTGGGCTGTTCAAATACGACCTTCTTCACATTAGTCTCCGCCATAATAACTGCCTCTATCTCCGCCGGAAGCCGGGTGGCGCCACGGTATGTAAGAGCAGCCAACGGCACGCGGACCTTCACGCCCTGCGCCTTGCGTCTTGCATGGGCCTTTTCCACGAGATGCCGCGCCCATTCCATATCCTCTTCAAGCTTCGGGTCATTGGGAGCACTACCCGGCCAGGATTCCAAATGAACGGACGCGCATCCGGTCAGATTCCGGTACATTTCCTCCGTGATAAATGGTATAAGCGGTGCAAGAACTTTGGAATATTCCGTCAGTATGGTCCAGATGGTCATATATGCATCGTCTTTGGCCCTCCCTTTTGCCGCACTCGGTCCGACACGGTCCCGGATCCTGCGCACATACCACAGCGACACGTCGCGGATAAATTGACCGGCGCGGCTTACGATCTCAGGGGTATCATATGCTTCGTATCCTTTCTCCGTCATGGCCTGTATGCTTCCGTTCATTTTAGAGAGAATCCACCGGTCCATGACATTTGTTGATTTTTCCTTTGCACCCGGTTCCCAGCCGTCAATGACGGCATAGGTGACGAAAAAGTTATACACATTCCACCAGAGAAGCAAAATCCCGCGGATCTGATTGCGGTACTCAAGCTCCGATATGCGAATATCTTCCCCATGCATCACCGGCGCGCCCAACAAATACAACCGCAGGGCATCCCCGCCGTATTTCAGAATCATCTCTTTGGGGTCCGGATAGTTGCCGAAGTTTTTGCTCATCTTACGTCCGTCCGTCCCCAGGATAACCCCGGTCACCAGCACATTTTTAAATGCATGCGAGTCAAACAGCGCCGTTGCAATGACATGCAGTACATAAAACCACGCACGGATTTGCCCCGTATACTCGACGACAAAGTCCGGCGGAAAAAATGTTTTTAAATCTAAAGTTTTGTCAAACGGATAATGCCGTTCGGCAAAAGGCGCGCTCCCTGCCTCTATCCAGCTATCAAGTACTTCCGTCACGCGTTTAGCCTTCTCGCCGCATTCTTTGCAGGTAATGTGTACGTCGTCTATTTCCGGTTTATGAAGATCAGTAATTTTGGTGCCTGATGCCTCTTCCAGTTCCTTTATGGATCCGGGGACAAACCGGTGGCCTTTCGGGCACTCCCACACCGGTACCGGACTCCCCCAATAGCGGCTGCGGGATATACACCAATCCGGCGCGTTTTCCAGACTTTTGAGATATCTGCCGTATTTAAAGTGGTCGGGGAACCAGTTCACCTGTTCATTGGTTTTCTTCATCCGGTCTTTCAGTTTCGCAACATTCACATACCACGCATCCTGCGGGGCATAATACAGTCTCGTGTGGCAGCGCCAGCACGTCGGCACGGTGTGGGTATAGGAATCCACGCGGTACAGTAATCCGCGCTTCGTAAGGTCTTGGATAACCAAGGGGTCTACGTCCAGGTAATACTTCCCGGCCCAGTTGGGTACGTCGGGCTTCATAACCCCTTCTTCGTCAACATGCAGGACGATCTGGATCTGCTCCTTCTGCATCAGCGCTAGATCTTCTTCGCCGTATGCGGCAATGGTGACAATGCCGGTGCCCTCATCTGCCGTAACAAAATCTCCGGGGACGACGACAAATGCTTTTTTGCCTTCATCGATTTTATAGAATGTGTAATGCGGCACAAATTTTTTACCGACCAGCGTCTCCCCGGAAAACTCCGCAAGAACCGTATGCGGCTTATTTGTCAGCATCTTCAGCGTTGATTTGGCAAGAATATATTTTTCTTTACTCTGCTGCACTTTGACGTAGGTTAGTTTTGGATTGACTGCCAGGGCGGGGGTCGCGATCTTATTCCACGGCGTCGTGCTCCAGGCAAGGAAATACGTATCCTTGTCCTCCGCCGTCTGGTACATGAATACGGCCGCAGGCTCGGTAATCTCCTTGTAATTATCCGCATCCATCGCCACCTCAAAATTGGAAATGGGCGTGACATCATGCGGGCAATACAGAGAAACGCGCAGCCCCTTGTAAATCAGATCCTTGTCGTACATTCCTTTAAACACCCACATCACCGATTCCATATACGACAAATCCATCGTTTTGTAGGCATTGCGGAAATCTACCCAGCGGCCGATATGCTCCACATACCACTCCCACTCGCCGGAGACATCCTGCACATACGACTTACACTCATCGATAAACTTTTTTACGCCGATGAGGCCTTCTATATCCTTCTTCCTTTTAATTTTCAGCTTCATCTCGACCTTGTTTTCCGCGGGCAGTCCGTGGCAGTCCCATCCCCATACGCGCCGGACACGGTACCCTTTCATCGTCCAGTAGCGGGGAAACACATCCTTCGGGATACTGGAAAGGAGCGTCCCGTAGTGCGGCAGTCCGGTGATAAACGGAGGGCCGTCCAGGAATGTCCAGCTTTTGCCCTGCGCGCGGTTTTCGATTGACTTTTCGAAAATTTTATTTTCTTTCCAGTATGTGATCACCCGTTCTTCCAGTTCGGGGAAATTAATCTGCGCGGTAACAGGTTGAAATGGTACCTTTGCCATGGTGATTTTTCTATTATATCAGGATACGCGGAGAGTTTGTGCCAGCTCTGCATTCGTTAACGGCGTAATCTTTGTCCCGCCGGGCAGCACCAGCGTCAAACGGTCATATTCTACACGTTGCCAACTGGCTCCGAATGGTAAATGGTTTATATTAAACCCTAATTCAGTAGCTTCTAATAAAAGACCTGATAATGCGAGCCTGTCGATACGCGGTAACAGATCATACCCCTGTTCATCCTGAATGCGCTCGCCTTCCGGAACAAAAAACATTTTTTCGTTCGATTCCACTCGTGCAGGACACATGCCCACAGTATAGCATTTCGTGTCAAACGCGTACCTATTTGGCCTCGTGGGTAGCTGAGCAACCAAACAACCCACCGTTTCCGATGGGTTGCATTAGAAATGTAATCGTCTTACACCGCGTCTTTCACGGCATCTACCACGTCTGCTACTTTTTCCTTCCCCTCTTCAATTTTATCCGCAACGTTTTCTTTGATTTCACCCACTTTGTCTTTTGCGTCGTCGATCGCGTTTATCACTTTTTTGCGGCTGTCTTTGTTAGCCAGAGCCGCCATTCCTGCAATCCCTACAGCAGCAGCACCGACTGCGGCGCCGACTGCGGCAGCTGCTCCCGGACTCATTCCGCCCTGCTTTTTTTGATCATCTGTCATATCTTTTCACCTCATTTCTTATGTCCGCCTAAGCGGATAAATCTATATTCAGCGTAGCAAACCAACGGGTATATGGCAAGAGCCGGATATTACCCTGTGCTATGATACACACGTGGACCCAATACCTGTTCTCACAACAGTCTGCCCGTTTTGTTCGTCGCCTGTTGATAGTACGGTGTTTTTCTGCCCCACGTGCGGAAAAAATGTGAAAGAAAAGCCTCTGTCAACCGGCATCTGGACACAACTGGGCGTATATGCCATCAGCATCATTCTCCCGCCGCTGTTTATCGGCTGGACGATTAAGTACCTCAAATCCTCCGATCCGGCAGCCAAACGAATCGGGATTATTTCCCTGGTCCTAACCATTGTTGCCATAGGGGTCGCCATTTGGCTCTCTCTCGCTATATCGAAGTCTATAACCCAACAGGTGAATCAACAGCTCAATCAATACCAGAATCTCGGCCTCTGAAAACTTAGTTCTGGTATACTTACTTCCATGAAATCCCGCGTTGTTGTTGTAGGGCTTATTAATAAAAGAGATAAATATTTGCTGGGCAGGAAACCCAAAAATATCGGGCCATATCCTAACACCTGGAATATCCCGGGCGGCGGAGTTAATCTTGAAGAAGAAACAGTAGAAGAAGCCTTGCGAAGAGAAATAGCCGAAGAAACTGCCATTGAAATAGATGACATTCAACATATAGGTTTTGACGAAGATACGGAGCCGGACAAACATGGCGAGATGACACATTATCTGTTTCTTGCGTTTAAAGCAACGTACAAATCGGGAACAGTAAAGCCCGGTGACGATATAAGCAGCCTTTCATGGGTTGGAAAAGACAAAATAAAAAGCCTTACTCTTAACAAACCTTCTAAAAAACTCTTCAAAAACCTCAAGATTCTTTAAAATCTGCTTACTGATGGCAGCTTGGCTATTTACGTTTGGCCTGATATAATAGGCCAAAATATGAATATAGAACAAAGCCGCCTGTATAATGTCGCCGGTCTGGATGCAACGGGAAAATCTACGCTTGCTCAAGAACTACAAAAAACGTTCAACGGCGTTATGACCTATTGTCCACCGGACTGGATGAGACCATATCGGAGTTTTTTTAATAACTCCACCGTTGACCTACGGTTTTTATACTATGCACTCAGCAATGTTTGGGTAGACAAGGCTATCGTCCGACCGCTTTTGGAAAAAGGCGGACAATATGTGTTTCAGGATCGGACATGGTTAGACACGTTGTCAGCGCATGAAGATAAGGGGGCTTCTCCATTTTGGCTTCATTTAGGAACAAAAATCGCACGAAAGGCAAGCCGTCCGGATATTGCCTTTATTATCCGCGTCGATAACATGGTCAGGCGCCAAAGAATGATGGATCGGGGTGCTACAACTCCGGACGACTTAACAAGTCTTCAGAACCAACCGGCGATGGAACAAAATTATATCAGGTGGGCGGATCGACTCCAGTGGAATGCGGTTATCTTTGATAATACCCATTTTACTCCGGATCAGGCCCGTGATGCACTCGCCAAACAAATTAATGAGCGGCATCCTTAAAACGACCCGGGTAAAACTTTTCTTATTGTAATGCTTTGAGGTTTTCCTTTGGGAACTTGATACTCTACTTGATCACCGGATCGCTTCCCCAAAAGTGTCTGCCCCAACGGAGATTCATAAGATATCCACCCGAGTTTTTGAGTGGCATCATCCGGACCCAGAAGAATAAATGTTTCATCCTCAGTTTCCCCTGTGAATCTCACTATCACACCGTTCCCAATGGCTATCGTATCAACGTCTTGTCGCGGCTCAATAATTACCACATCGTTTAGCTTTTGTTTAACGTCCGAAAGCATTCGTGACGTCAGATCGACCTGCCTGGACGCCTCTTCATAAGCGAAGTTATCGTGATATTCGTCGCCTTTTTCTATAGCCGCTCCCATCTCCAACCGGCGACGCATGAGATCTTGCTGTAAACTCACCAACCGCCGCTCCATAACTTCTTTTGTGAAGCTCGTCATCATGTGTATTCCCTGACGTCTATCCTTTTCAAATTTATTATTCATAAACAGATTTCCTTTTAAGGTAACAAAGGTACGCGTTTATCGGATGCTATATGTTCCACGCCAAATTCGGTGACGGATAAAGATGCCGTTCTCACAGCCAACTCTAATGCAGTTTCCACTGAAAAACCCCTGGCGCGCTGAGCTAAAAATGCTCCCGCAAGCACATCTCCTGCTCCGGTTGTATCAACCGGAACAACCGCCGGAGCCGGTATAATAATTACCTCTTTGCCGTGTATGTAAGCAGCGCCGTCTTTGCCTTTTTTAAGTACAATAGGCGCATCAAATGCAATATCCCCCAGCTGACGGACAATTTCATATTCTACTTCATTTGCGAAAATTAAAGAAGCCCTGCGAAACATTTGCCTGGTCAATTCCGGGGATTGTATTACAAATTCCTCAAAACTATCGACAGAAACGTGCGGGTGACCGGCTAACACATCCAGCCATGTTAATGCATGATCAGGAAGTTGCGTCGGGAGGTGAATAAATTTTGCCGACATATATGTATCCGGCAATATTGTCGTCTCCAAAAAGCCGGCCACTCCCCGCTGAGCGGAAAATTCTCTTGTATTATCCTCGTGCTGTGTCAAAACAAATCTACATGTTGCCCCGCCATCTACTACCCTGACCCCTTCTATGTCAATTCCTTTTTGTGAAAGGAGTTCCATGTCAAAATCACGGCCAACCTTCGCCACGACGCCAACCTTCTGGCTAAACCGTGCCGCTCCGACCGCAGAATAATACGCGGCTCCGCCGGGCGACACTTTATTTCCCATCGGAGTAATATCCTGATTCCATGCTATGTCCCCAATGATTGCTACATCGAGCTCTTTCATAACGAAATAGGTTGATCGTCGTAACTTTTATCTCTATACACCGTAATATTTTTTAACCCTAATCGATGAGAAACAGTGAATACGTCCAACACATCCTGAACCGAAGCAGTCGCCGGTAAATTCACTGTCTTGGAAACCGCCTCGTCATACACCACGCTAATTGCCGCAACCATCAATAGTTGATCAATAAATGGAATTTCTTTAACTGTTTTAAGAACATCCTCATCCGGAAGCAATCCCTGTTGAAATGTCCCCTGTTTACGCGCCCGGTCCAATACATTTTCACTGACGTCGTCTATCCGTTGTTGCAAAAACGATGTAATAATCCTTTCCGTTCCTTCATTCAGATTATGCAATGAAAACAACGGCTCAATGCTCGACGTCGCGCCTAAAAGAATTGACGTCCGCCCCGTCGGGGGGAGTGCTGTGGTTAATATATTTCTCAAATATCCCGTTCTTTTTATATATGAAGCCAACGTTAGCCATGCCCGCCTCGACACGGAATAGGTCGGGTGCCTTGCGTATCGCGACTCAATAAATCCGTGATAATATTCATTGTTCACGTGATCAGCCATTGCGCCACAGGACCCGCGCTGTTGAGCCAATTGCACCGATGCTACTTTTGACGCAAAATTGATGCTTGCAAGCATATTTTGTGCTACCATTCTGCCCTCCGCGGATCCGTAGGGAATCCCCAGCTGAATCAGTGTATCGGCTAATCCGCATACCCCGATACCGATTTTCCGCTTCAGTGTGGCGAGCCGCTGACTCTCTTCATCGGGGAAACCTTTACGACTTATCTCGATTGCATTATCCAACGCTCTGCTCATCACCATCGTTGCTTCTGATAATCTCTTATAATCTATACCATCAGGTGTCACAAATTTGGAAAGATTTATGTAGCCAAATTGACACGTTTCTCCCGGGGCCAATCCCATTTCAGAACACGGCGGCGCTGATGTATATGAACTTATGTTTCGTATGGGATTATCGCGATTCATCCGCTCCAAAGAAATAAGCCCGGGGTCTCCGTTATGATGAGCGCATTCAGCCATTTCTTCTAATAATCCATGCGCATCCACACGTGTACCGTCGGCTAACCTATAAGATGTATGTTCTATTGCAGCCTGCATAAACTCTTCGCTTACATCAATAGAAATATTAAAGTGTTTCATCGAAGTGTCTCTTTTTGCCCGAATAAAATCCCGGATCTTTGGGTGGGAAACGTGCAAATTGCCCATATTGCCGATGTACCGATCATACTGTCCGGAAGCGGTTTCCTTGGCCGACAGATCGTTTAACCATGTGAGCAACCCCACGGGATCGTCATATGGGGTAAAATCGAATCCCGATCCCATATTTTGCCGGTAATAATTTCTAATTCTGGCTGCCGCTTCATCCGGCTTTCGTAAATCTACCGGAATAACCACACAGGAAGACAATGCGGCCTGTGTATATTCCGATCTCCCGGCGTTGGTAAGGGTCGGAGTACCCGGAGAAATAGCATGGTCGAGCATAAAATTAGTGAATACCTCCTTATTTGTCCGGGTTTCTCCGGGATCAGTATTCCACGTGGACTCAACAGCAAATAGAGTGTTCACGACACGCTCAAACATGTGCGCTGAAGTTTCTCCGGGTCCCAAAATTTTTCCCTTAGCCAACATGGTTGTCACTCTTGCTGAAGTTTCGAATTCTCTCATAATCTTTATTGTTCGCAATTACTATGCATCCAAAGACGGGAAAATACTATTTGGGTTGTATGGCTCAGATACCCGAAGAACCTCCGGGTACTAACTTCCGCTGTGCTGCACACGCAATAAATCTTCCAATGGGGTATGTACGCAACTCTCCCGACGTTACGATGTCATAAACAGTTAGCCCTGATTCCTGATCGTCCGCCTGCCGCCACAAAAGATGGGAAAGGGATTTTACCTCAGTCTCGTTAATTCGTAAGGCAATAATCAACATAGGCATAGTAGGTTTATTTGAGGCGTTTTGTAACCTCCCGACAGTTTCAGACAAATTATCGCAAATAATGATTGCACCGTCGTGTGTACCCGCTTTACTCTGATCTTCACTCCACGCTTCGTATGACATAACAGCTTTCTCCGTAATTTTAGCTTGAAGCAACTCTTCCACTCGGCTAAATGCAGATTTACGTGATGAAAGAATTAGTTGTGCCGGTGCAACAACTAAAATATCAATCCCTGTCGGGACGACTTCCTGTTTGCGGTCAACGGCTGGTGCTTCCGGACTCCTACGAATCATATGTATGGATTATATCCGTTTAAGGCTTCCTGTCAATCTTTCTGACGGCACCGAGAACCAACGGCAACGCGGACTACGCATTGCCTTCGTCGCCGCGCGCTAATACGAATTGGTCCGCCTGTTACACGGAAATTTCCCTGTATATCCTGCAACTGTTTGCACATTAAAACTTATAGTGATAGAATCCGGTTCTATGAATACAGAAACATTGACGCCCTTGCCTGAGATATATTTCAGGTCTCCACGAATACGCGTCAATCTCCCGTTTCCGTCATGGGTAGAAACAGATAATGTGGGCATTAACATTCCGCGGACGGAACGGTTGATGAACCTTGGAGGTATACGTCATATTCGGTTTGTAGGAGACGTAGACGGTGAACATACCACTGCCGTACCTGTAAGCGTAGGACTCAATACAGACGGATCGCAAATTGCAGGAATGGGCAGTCTACGGGAATCGGTAAAAATGCAAACACTGGAGCAGGATGGCGCCCCAAGTCATCGCTCAAGCTTTCGAAATTCAGAATGGACCTCTGCAACAATCCGGATCAATCTCAATGAAATTCAACGCCAAATTCATGATCAGAATAAAAACCTCCGGAATGCCGCGTCATGGACACCATACCTAGACAAATCACTTCGCTGGGGCATCCGGAAAGCGGGAAATGAACACTTATTGACGAATTTTACGGCTAGACAAAAAATTATGTTGTTCTTAATCAATATACATAATAACTTACTGTTTTCTTGTAATCTATCAATCCCCGACATCCTAGCCAGAGACGTTCCTACACTACCGAATCCCGGAATTATTTTGCTCTGTACGGGATTTAATTTATTTTTTTGGGCACTACCCGAAAGGATGCTTCGGGGAAAAGACGATGGTTCCGGTTCAGGCTATCGGTTCTCCTCGTTTCCCGGATATGAAATAGACCGCGCCGCAGTACTCCAAGTATTGTCCCGAACAAAACGTGTTGTGGCCCCCATTAGGTAAAACGGACACTGTCACACATTCACCGGGCAAGCGCCTGGTAGATAATAGCCAGATCCCATCCGATAATGAGGAGATTAATAATAAGCGTCGTTGTGGTCAAACGGTTATTCCGGTGCGCCATGTAGGTAACCCACGCAATCAGGATGATAGACACAATAATCCCGATGATTTTATACATGAGGGGCATGGGGACGAAGCTGATAAGGATCGCAATCACCCACACAGCAATCATCGCCTGATTCTCCATACCATCAGTGTACACCATGACCATGTGGCACACAAAGGCAACGGGGTATTGACAGAACTTTCCGGATATTGCATACTTTTCTTTGCCGTATGAAAAAGTATGACAGGATTGCCCGAGGCAAGGACCGGCTCACCATTTCGCTTCCGCTTGACCTCTTAACCAGTCTGGATAACGCAATCGACGGCAAGGAGATCCGCAACAGATCCCATGCCATTGAGCATTTTCTGCGCAAGTCCCTCAAACCATCCGTCACCAATGCCGTTATTCTTGCCGGGTCCCCGGTGCAAACAAAAACGCCTCCCTGCCTTACCACAATCGACGGACGGAACCTTTTGGATATTACCCTTGAACACATTGCCGCGGCCCGTTTCAGGAACGTATATATGCTGGCCGGATCCTCTACCGGTACACTGAAGGCGTCCGTGGGCCGGCACAGTCACGGGTTGACGGTCCATTGGATTCCCGAAACAGAACCCATGGGGACCGGCGGGGCGCTGAAACTACTTGAGGGCACAATTACCGAGCCGTTCCTCGTTCTTCACGGGGACATCCTCACCAATATCCCCATCCAGCCCTTCATTGATTTCCATATGTATGAACAGACCATGGTTACCATCGCCGTCAAACCGAGGCACAGCGAGCCCAAGTACGGGCAGGTAACCCTTCAGGGCAACAGAATTACTACATTTACACGGCACGACCGCGGGACCGGCATCAGTGTTATCAATACCGGCGTGTATATGGTCAACCCCGCACTATTTTCCTATCTCCCCAAGGGCAAACCGTCCACAGTCGAGGCAGATGTGTTCCCACGTCTTGCTGTTGAAAACCAGCTGTCTGCGTTTTTCTTCCAGGGCATGTGGTTTGATATCAACAGCCATACAAACATGCGCGACGTCGTGCGCAGATACCATTTGGAAAGGAGGTAAATATTATGACAAATTATGAAACGCTTGACCCAAAAGTGGCAGCAGCACTTAAAGCATATTACAGAGGAACCGGTGCAATTGTGCCCAGTGCACTGGAAGAGATAACGGAAGGTTCAGTCCAGCCGGTAACAGCCGGTGCACTTGAGCCGGGCGAGGAGGTAGTGTTGCCGCCTCCGGTGCAGACAGAAGGCTAAACGGGACGGAGGTCCGGTGCAGTATCAGCGCGCTTGGCAATTCGGCCAGATGCCGGTTGCGCTGATGGAATACACATAGGCCGCGGTTTCAACCGCCTGCTGGGCATTTCCCCTCAAGTCCGGGTTTGGGTCTTTCCCCATACGATTCCTGTACGTTTGCCATGTACGCGTATCAAACTGGAACAGGCCCATGTACGGCCCGTTTACTGACCCCGGGTTAAATCCGGACTCACAGAGAGCCGTATATCTCACTTTATTGGGATCCACGCCGTACTGGGAAGAAAATTTGTCGATAAATTCATTGATCTCTTGCGAACTCGAGCTCGGCGCGGGAGTCGGCGTCGGAGTTAATGTGGGTTTGGGTGTTGGCGTGGCGGTGGGTTTTGGGGTTGGTGTGGGCGTCGGAGTCGGGGTGAGAGTGGGGGTCGGAGTCGGTGTTGGGCTGGGTGTTGGCGTGGGAGTCGGTTTTATAATTTGCCATCCTAAAACTTCCCCATTTGTCTTAACATTGGATATTGCAAGCAGTGTCCCCGTCCCCATCGCCAAACCTATGACAAAAAACATTACAATTCTCACGGGAGTAGTGTAGCAGATCCAAGTAATTGACGGGCCGGTTTTCACGCAGTAGAGTAAGAAGTGATGAAAAAAGTATCCCGATCGCTTTCTGCGGATGACGTCCGAGATATTCTGGATGATAAACTTCGTGAAACAGGATTAGATCAAGTGCCGCAACGACTCAATTTACTTGATAAAATCCTCACATCCGTCGATAGTCTTGTCGGTGAAGTCAAAGGATATAGAGAGCAGCAGGAATTAAACTCAGGCAAGCTCGCCGGGCACGATGAGCGCATCGAAAAAGTAGAAAAACACCTGCACGTGCCTGCCGCCGCCTGATTCCGTTTATTTATGAAGTGATTTTTTCCCGGTGGTTTTTCGGCGGTGGGTAAAATCACGGGGCCGGAGCATCGCCTGAATAATTGCGTCGTGAAAAGCTTGGTCTCCGCCATCCTGCGGTAACAAAAATGTATCCGGCACCGGTCCATTGTATGTTTCTTCCTGACCTTGAATTCTCAAGGTATGCTTACCCAACAAGTCATACGTGAACGTAAAGGTAACACCGATATAAATCGGATCCGCCGGACTCTCTGGATTATCAAGATGGTTTACCAGCGCTAAAGGCGCCATTTGCACCATTCGATATGTCAATTTCTTACTATAAAAATCTTTCTCGGGAAGTTGTTGTAATTCTGATTCCCTCGCGTCCAATGGGCTGAATTCTTCTGCTATTGTATCTGCTGCATGAAAAATTCCGGTAATATAGGGCTCCCACCCTCTCTCTTCCAGTTCAAGTTTCAGTCGGCTCCACACCGGGATCCGGTATTCACCGGAAGGCCCGATCGACCCGTGTTCTTTTGGTTGAAAAAGCATAATGAGGAATTATACCGCCAATACAATCTACAATCAACTTCTCTTCATCAAAAATGCGGGGATTTATAAGAGCTGTCTGAAAATAAGGAAGAATTTAAGGAAAATTATTTTTTTATCGATTGCTGAATTGCTGTAGCCAACGAAAACATTTCGATTTGATCTATCTTCGGCACTCTTTGACCGGGAAGGGCTTTGTCGGGATTTTTGGCATAATAAAATGCTACGAGTTGCGCTCCGTACTCAGGCTCTCCTCCGCTTAGCACCATCAATGCGCTTTGTTTCCACCATGAATTACCTACTGTCCACTCCGCGTCTAAGTTTTTTTCTGTAAGCTCTTGATTTGTGGGGGGTGTAATGGGTATATCCTTAATATCCTCCTTTTTGATAACCAAAGGTTTATGATTCTTTGTTACAATCACCAATTGATCACAGAAGCCGCATGGTCCTGCTGTTTCCTTTATTTGTCCGCCACACGCCGGACAACAAACCATTTGGACTTTATATTCCGGGGGTTCTTCTCCTCTCATATGTCTATTATACCATTTTTCTCACCCTTGCCCAGCGTCTCATGCATGTCCTTATAAAATATGCAGTTGTCCCACTCAGGATTTAATGGGGGCTGCAGGACGCTGAAAAAGATATGTATCGAGATGGGATTCTTGTTCCACCGCACGGTCCCCGGTATGGATTCTGGTAAAGCCGCGGGTATTCTTCAGCGCAAGACTGCCGGCGCGTACAAATACGAGCGCGGTATCGGTTAAAAAATTGGGGAGCCTATTTCGAAATAAATGTAACAGTTGTTTCTCGCGCGGTGTCTGATTCCCTTCCGTTCCGAAAAAGTCGATTCCCTTCATAATAAATAGGCTTGCCTGCGGCGTATCCGCGTCCGCATCGCCGGACCGCGCAAGCGCTTTAAATATATCTATATGATGCGCTTCACCGATAGCATTAAAGAATTCCCACTCATTATCATCTATTGTTATGTCGTAAAAATGTAAATTATCATAATGTTTTACCTCTGTATAACTAACCACATCGCGGACTCTTCGCGTTCGGCTTTTCAAATATGCATCTGCGATCACCCGTTCGTCCCGTGCATCCGCACAGGCAAATGTGATAAGACCCTGACCCGGATCGAATGGTGTTCCTTTGTGCTCCATCAGACTCTGTACCTGCTCGATGGCAAATTCTACTGTGTCCAGTACATACGGATTTGGCCCCACATGCATATCAATTTCCATAGCATACCGGGAAGAAAGCTTCCCATGCGTTGGCGGAAGTACTATTGGTGCTGGTCCATGATCGGCTTTTAATTCACCCATACGATTAGTCTACACGAACGGGCTTTCCGTGCCAAATTACTGTACTATAACCCTATGAACGACTATATGCCGATATTGTTTGTCCTTGGCGCAGGACCGTTCCTCACGTGGTGGTTCCTTCAGGGGTTGCTTAATCCATTTATCGAAGCTGCAGCCGGAATTATTATCACCGGGCTCTATGTCGTTGTATCCTTTTTCCTTTCCCCGTTTATAGGGACCGCACGGGCAGTCCGCCGCTTCTTTCAGCGTCTTTTTGAACCTGTGTGGGTAAAAATAGCGGTCTATGCCTTCCTGGGCGCGGGGATATTCGTATTGGATCATTATTACAACACAAAAGTATTTGCGGAAGACCAGACTACATTCTACAGAATAGTCTTTGCCGGCCGCGTCTTCTGGATCACTGACTTCGCCGCCTGGACCGGCGGGTTTTTCCTGGGGTTGGCCGCGATCTATCTTAGCGGAGTACTTCTTCGGGCGTTAAATTGGCTCCTCGACCGCCCCATCCGCATTTCTATCATTGTGCAGAAGTAGCCTTATTCATAAAACCAATCCCAACCGGGATCGCTTACTTCCTTTATATTACTGCTCAGCATCTTGTACACTCCGTCTTCCTTCACTGTCTGCCAGGTGCCTTCGTAGTAGTGGAGGTCCACCTCCCCGTCCACCCAGTTTTTGGTACCGAATTTCACAAATACCGTATCTGCAGATTGTTGATACCGCTCGGATTTATATATATCGACATCCAGAATATCCGTAAATCTGCTGGTCCACTCCTTGAAATTTGTTTTTTTGAGATATTCCCGGCTCAGAAGATTAAATCCGTCCTGCATCCGGCGCGCTTTAAGATAGGTATAGAAAGCCTCTACCGCCGCCTCCGGTGATGCGGCGGGGTCAACCGTGATCTTTGCAATCCCGGCATCCGTAAAACCGGCTATCCGTGATTGTATCTCTCCTGCGGGGACAAACAGCGATAGTCCGGCAAGCCCCATGGTATTT
>Ga0208958_1001248_pt1 | contig 26360 bp, 21 predicted proteins | sample RifOxyB1_FD_184032 | JGI IMG/M metagenome (GOLD analysis project Ga0208958, IMG submission 184032) | Soil microbial communities from Rifle, Colorado - Rifle Oxygen_injection B1 (SPAdes) | ecosystem: Environmental > Terrestrial > Deep subsurface > Rock core/Sediment | place: Rifle, Colorado...
CGCCTTCGCCCCCGATCGGCCCGGCGCTGGGTCAGCGCGGCGTGAACATCATGGGCTTCTGCAAGGAGTTCAATGCGCGCACCGAGAAGGAAGCCAAGGGCACCCCGCTTCCGACCGTCATCACCGTCTATCAGGACAAGTCGTTCACCTTCGTCACCAAGACGCCGCCGGCGACCTGGTACCTGAAGCAGGCCACCGGCCTGAAGTCGGGCTCCAAGCTGGTCGGCCGTGAAGTGGCCGGCAAGATCACCGTGGCCCAGCTGCGCGAGATCGCCGAGAAGAAGATGAAGGATCTGAACGCCAACGACCTGGACGCGGCGACCAAGATCATCGAAGGCTCCGCCCGCGCGATGGGCCTCGAAGTGGTGGAGGGCTAAGCACATGGCCAAGCAAACCAAGGCCCAGAAGGCCCGCACCGGCGTCACCCAAGACCTGCTGCCTTTCTCCGACGCCATCAAGCTGGCCAAGGAAAACGCCAAGGCCAAGTTCGACGAGTCCCTGGAAATCGCCGTCAACCTGGGCGTCGATCCGCGTCACGCTGACCAACAGGTCCGCGGCGTTGTGAACCTGCCGTCCGGCACCGGCCGTGATGTTCGCGTCGCCGTCTTCGCCAAGGACGCCAAGGCCGCTGAAGCCGTCGCGGCCGGCGCCGAGCACGTCGGCGCCGAAGATCTGTACGAGAAGATCGCCGGCGGCTTCATGGAGTTCGACCGCGTGATCGCCTCGCCGGACATGATGGCCCTGGTCGGCCGTCTGGGTAAGGTTCTGGGCCCGCGCGGCCTGATGCCGAACCCGAAGGTCGGCACCGTGACCCCGAACGTGGCTCAGGCCGTCAAGGACGCCAAGGGCGGCGCTGTCGAGTTCCGCGTCGAGAAGGCGGGCATCGTCCACGCCGGCATCGGCAAGGTGTCCTTCACCCAGGACGCTCTGGAAGCCAACGTGAAGGCGATCGTGGACGCTCTGGTCCGCGCCAAGCCGTCCGGCGCCAAGGGCACCTATGTGAAGCGCATCAGCCTGTCCTCGACGATGGGCCCGGGCTTCAAGGTCGATCCGGCCTCGCTGGGCGCCTAAGTCGAGCGAAACAAAGAAGGGGCCCCGGAGAGCGATCTCCGGGGCCCTTTTGCTTGCCTGCTGGGTATTGGCGACGAGCTGTTTCAAAGCTTGGGCGGCGGGAGCGCGGCCGCCGCCCCTTCCGCTCAGTAGGCGACCGTAAAACGGGCGCGGCTATGCTTGGGTTGTTCCAGTTCGTCCACCATGGCGATGGCGTAGTCGGCGAAGCTGATCCGGCTCTCGCCTTTGTCGTCGACGACCAGTCGGTCCGCGCCGGTGCGGTACCGGCCCAGGCGCGGCGTCTCCTCGATAAAGGCCGGGGGAGACAGGAAGGTCCAGTCGATCTGGCTTTCGCCGCGAAGGGCGTCCAGGAAAACGATGCCACCCTGAGCGAAGACCTTCCATTCCTCAGGGAACTCGGGCGTGTCGATCAGACGAACGCCGGGGGCCACTTCGAGGCTGGCGGCGCCGCCCGTCACCAGCAGGCGCGGCACGCCGGCGGTCTTTAACGCGCCCAACAGGGTTTCCGCCGGAACGTCAAAATGGAGGGCGCTGATGACGGCGTCGGAGCCTTCTATCAGGCGCGCCAGCTTGACGTCGTCCGATGCGTCGCCCGCGACGGGGCTCACGCCCTCGACAGCCGGGATGGCTTCGGGCTTGCGCGCGATGGCCAGGACCTGATGGCCGCGTGCGGCCAGTTCCTTGGTGATTTCCGAACCGGCGCGGCCGCTTGCGCCGAGAACTGCGACCTTCATGATTACACTCCTATGGTATCCAATGGGTACCAAGTGCTATGAAGGGAGCCATGTCACAAGAAGGCACTCTGTCCTCAGTTGGTCACCCGGCGGAAACCCGTCCGCCGGATGTCTTTTCCGCAGCCTGTCCGACCCGCCAGCTGCTGGACCGGGTCGCCGACAAATGGACGACGCTGATCCTCGTTTTGCTGCGTGAAGAACCGATGCGGTTCAACGCCCTGCGGCGACGCATCGACGGCATATCCCAGAAGATGTTGAGCCAGAGCGTCCGACATCTGGAGCGGGACGGACTGGTCACGCGGACTGTGACCCCTACCGTGCCTGTGTCGGTCACCTATGCCCTGACGCCTCTCGGCGAGACCTTGGTTGATGCGGTTAAGGCGATGATCGAATGGGCGGAAGATAACATGGCTGAAGTCGCGAGGGCCCAGGCCGCCTATGACGCGCGACGACCGGACTGAACTTTCCGGGGACTGAGCGGTTGACGCGACGGGGGAAAGGGCGTTTTGAACCGCCGCCGACGGGGGGATGTCCATGGCCAAGACAGCAAAGCGCACCGGCCGTTCCGACACTCGCCAGGTGGCGGCTCTGCCGTGGCGGATGGGATCTGCAGGTCTCGAGATTCTGGTGATCACCTCGCGGGAGACCCGGCGCTGGGTCATCCCCAAGGGAGGGCGCATGGCGGGGAAGACGGACGCCCAGGCCGCCGCCCAGGAAGCGTTTGAGGAAGCGGGCGTACACGGCGCCGTCGGCGGCGCCTCGATCGGCCATTTCCGTTACTCGAAAATTGGGCGCAACGGCGATCTGCGGCGCTATGTGGTCGCTGTATATCCCCTGGAAGTCCTTGTGCAGTTGGGCGACTGGCCGGAGGCGCATCAGCGGGAAAGACGCTGGATGAGCAAGGCGGACGCCGAGGAGGCTGTAGGCGAGCTCGATCTGAAGGCGCTGATCCGCGGGTTCGAAGCCGCCGCGATTCTGGACTGAAGGCGAACCGCCGCAGCGATGCGCCAGCCACGGCTTGATTTCCATGAGGGCAGGCTGTAAGAGCGCCGCTTCCCGTTAAAGGTTCACGCCTTTGACGGTCCTGTCCGAGAACTTCGGGGCCTGGGGGTCGCCTAGGCCGTAACTGTCAGAGAGCCTTCTGACGCCGTGGGGAGATGGGGACGCAGACTGGCAAGCGTCGGCCCGCACTCCGGGACGGACGCTCTCAGCAGCTTCCTTCGGACAATACGACAGGCCTGAACGCTTCGCAGCGATGCGCGGCGCTTTGGCCAATCCGTCGTCGGGAATAAGCCCGGCGGCGAATGCCAAGACTGGAGACCGCAATGGACCGCGCACAAAAGGCCGAGTCGATCGAGACGCTCAAGGGCGTGTTCGCCGACGCCGGCTCCGTGGTCGTGACCCACAACCTGGGTCTGACCGTTGCGGAAATGGAAGATCTGCGCGGCCGTCTTCGTAAAGAAGGCGGCGCGTTCAAGGTGGTCAAGAACCGCCTGGCGCTGAAGGCGCTCGAAGCCGAAGACGGCAGCGGCTACCACGGCCTGTTCAAGGGCCCCGTGGGCATCGCCTATGCCGAGAACCCGGGCACGGCCGCCAAGGTCGTCACCGAGTTCGCCAAGACCAACGATCGGTTCCAGATCGTCGGCGGCTTCATGGGCCAAACTGTCGTCGACCAGAAGGGTGTCGAGGCTCTCTCGAAACTCCCGACGCTCGACGAAGTCCGCGCTCAGCTCATCGGCCTGCTCAATGCGCCCGCGACCAAGGTCGCCGGCGTGCTGCAAGCGCCCGCCGGTCAGCTGGCCCGCGTGTTCAACGCCTACGCCACCAAGGAAGCCGCGTAAGCGGCGGACCCTTTCATCTCTGCATCACTCTCTGAAACCAATCCTCCGAAGGAAAACTGACAATGGCCGACCTCGCCAAGATCGTCGAAGACCTGTCCGCGCTTACCGTTCTGGAAGCCGCTGAACTCTCCAAGCTGCTGGAAGAAAAGTGGGGCGTTTCCGCCGCTGCTCCGGTCGCCATGGCCATGCCGGCCGGCGGCGGCGCCGCTGCTCCGGCTGAAGCCGCTGAAGAGCAAACCGAGTTCACCGTCGTCCTGGTCGACGGCGGCGACAAGAAGATCAACGTCATCAAGGAAGTCCGCGGCGTCCGTTCGGACCTGGGTCTGAAGGAAGCCAAGGACCTGGTCGAAGGCGCTCCGCAGAACGTCGTCGAGAACGTCTCCAAGCAACAAGCCGACGAGATCGCCAAGAAGCTGACGGAAGCCGGCGCCAAGGTCCAGATCAAGTAATCTGGGTCTCAGCACCGCTGAAGATCGGGAAGGCCCGGCGGAAACCGCCGGGCCTTTTCTTTTTGGGCCTATCGCCCTTCGGGCGACTTGAGGCCCGTAAGCGGGCTACCCCCCTTCCGGCGAGTTGCGGCCTTTGGGCGGCGATAAGGCTGGGGCTTGGTCGGTGTCAGTCCTGCGGGCGTGTCCGCGCGGCGAAGAAGGCCCACATGGCGTCGTTGTCGGCGACCCAGCTGTGGCCGCCGCCAGCGGTGATGCGGCCTATGACCTCGGCGGCGTCGCGGCAGCCGGAATAGCCTTCTTCATAGACGCGCGGCGTGGTCCAGACCGTCGACCGAACCATGGTGCAGCCGTTCAGCTGGGCCCAGCGCTGCTCGGCGGCGTGCATGGTGTAGCTCCAGTACGGCGTGCCGCCGCCCTGGATCGGATTGGTCGCGTCCGCGTCGCCGGCGAAGGCCATGACCGGCATGGGGCGCGACGGCCGGCAGGTGGCGGGGTCCGGCCGTTCGGGCGAGGCTTTGCGGGGATTGCCGGCGCGCAGGCCGACCACCGGAGCGATGGCGGCGAAGCGGTCTGCGGCGACACAGCCCAGCCAGGACGTCATCCGCCCGCCGCCCGACAGGCCGGTGGCGTAGACCCGGCTGGAGTCGACGCAGCCCTGCGAGGACAGTTGGTCCACCGTCTCCAGCAGGAAGGCGACGTCGTCGGCGTCGTCCGGTCCCGGCACGTCTCCGGTGATGGTCGGCACGCCGGGCACGTTCCAGACGAAGCCCCGCTCGACCGGGATGCCCGCGTCGGGCGCGGCTACGATGAAGCCATGGCGGTCGGCGGTCTCGGTGAGTCCGGAGTCTCTCAGGATCGCCGCACCCGTTCCGCCGCTGCCGTGCAGCACGAAGACGAGAGGGGCGGGCCTGGCGGGGTCGAAGCCGAGAGGCACATGGATCTGGACCGTGCGCTTATTGGGTCCGAGCGCCATGCTGCGAGTGGCTCCTGGAGCCCCCAGTCCGCAGTCCGCGCTGGCGGTCGACGCCCATCCCAAAAGACCCAGTCCGAAGGCCAAGGCTCCCAGCCTGTATTTCATGCCGCCTGTTTCCTTTCAGTCCCGTCCAGACCACGCCTTGGCGGGATCGGTCTGGCGTCCCATCTGTTAGGCCAGAGAAGGAGATCCCCCAAATGAAGATTCTGACAGTGCTGACCTCGCACGACCAGCTCGGCGACACGGGCAAGAAGACCGGGTTCTGGCTGGAGGAACTGGCCGCTCCCTACTACGCGATGAAGGATGCGGGCGCCGAGATCGTGCTGGCGTCGCCGAAGGGCGGTCAGCCGCCGCTGGATCCCAAGAGCGACGACGCGGACGCTCAGACCGAGGACACGCGCCGCTTCAAGGCCGACGCCGAGGCTCAGGCGGCGCTGGCGGCGACCGTCCCGCTGTCGTCTGTAAAGGCCGAGGACTTCGATGCGATCTTCTATCCGGGCGGCCATGGCCCGTTGTGGGATCTGGCGAACGACGCGGACTCCATCGGCCTAATCGAGGCCTTCGCCAAGGCGGACAAGCCGACGGGCTTCGTGTGTCATGCGCCGGGGGTGCTGAAGTCGGTTCACGGACCCGACGGCAAGCCGCTGGTCGAGGGCCGCAAGGTGACGGGCTTCACAAACTCCGAAGAAGAGGCCGTGGGTCTGACCGAAGTGGTGCCCTTCCTGGTCGAGAACGTGCTGAGCGCCAACGGCGGCGACTATTCCCGCGGGCCCGACTGGGGCTCCTATGTGGTGGTCGACGGCAAGCTGGTCACAGGCCAGAACCCGGCCTCCTCGCGCGAGGCGGCCGAGGCCCTGTTGGGTCTTCTGAAGGCCTGACGTCAGCGACGGCGGGGCGCCAGGATCTCCGAGAGGCGGTCCGGCGTCCCCTCGACCCGTTCCAGGCGAGGGTAGCGCAGACCCTCGCGGTAGTCGAAGGCGACGGTGCGGAAGCGATCGCCGGACTTGATCAGCAGCTGCAGGGGGGCGTCGGTCCCCTTTGCGGAGGCCACCGCGTCGCGCAGCGCCTCGGCCGAGCCGGCCTTGCCGTTGACGGCCACCAGGCTCCAGCCCGCGCCTATTCCCTGCTCGAAGGCGGGGCCGCCCCAGCGGACATTGGCGATCTTGTCGCCGGCCAGGGTGAAGCCCAGCGAATACTGGAAGTCGTTGGCCCATCCGGTGTTGACGGCCTTTTCGTCGGGGCTGGGGGTGTCGGTATAGGTCAGACGCCAGCCGCCGCGTTCGATCCCGGCCAGGGGCGCGCGGGCGTCGGGGCCGACGGCGTCGAGCCGCTCACGCAGGAAGCCGGCCCAATCGTGCGGATGGACGGCGTTCAGGGCGGCGACCACTTGCTCGAACGTGTAGCCCTGGGGCGCCCAGGATCCGTCGCTGTGGCCGAAGAAGGTCTTGGCGAAGTCGTCGAGGGACTTGCGGCCATTGGTCTCGGCCCGGATCAGGGTGTCGGCGTCCAGCCAGACCAGCAGGCTTTCGCGGTAATAGTCGCCGGTGCCGCGCATCCAGGAAGGGAACTGACCCGGCACTCGGTAGCCGAGGAGGTTGTGGTTGTTCGTGTCCTGAAGCGCGCGCCACTGACGGCCGGGCTGATTGTCATAGAAGGCGGCGACGCTGGCCAGGGTGGCCAGAGCCACGCCCTTGGAGTGCAGGCCCGAGCGGGCGGCCAGGACGTCGCCCCAGTATTCCGTCTGGCCCTCATAGACCCATAGCAGGGTGTTCTGGGTCGGGACGTTGTGGTTGGCGGTCAGTTCGTCCGCCGGCCTCATGAACTTGCCGTTCCAGGAGTGGGTGTATTCGTGGGGCAGCAGGGCGCGGTCGCCGGCGCTCTTGGCCCAGTCGGTGAAGAAGCCGGGGGCGCCGGTGTTCTCGGACGAGCGGTGATGCTCCAGACCGATGCCGCCCATCTGGTCGGTCAGGGCGAACAGGAACTCGTATTTGTCGAAGTGGCGGGCGCCGAACAGGCGATCGGCCTGCTGGACCATGTTCTCGTAGAGCTTCAGCTGCTCTTCGGTGGCGGCGAGACCCTTCTCCTCGTCGGCGATGAGGTTCAGGTGAACCCTTGATTCAGACGGGGCGCCGTTCGGGTCGATGTCGACGCGGCGGTAGTGGGCGCCGGCGAACATCGGGCTGTCGATCAGGGTGTAGAGGTCGGTCGTCTCGAAGCTGGCGACGTCGCCGTCGCGGGACGCCGTGGTCAGGGCCGTGCCGTACTTCCAGCCGGCGGGCAGGACGACCGAGGCGGCGACGGGGATCTGGCGGCTGTAGTAGCCGGCCGGATAGAGGATGGCCTTCTCCCATTGCAGATTGACCATGGCCGGGGCCATCAGGACCCGCCAGTTGGAGCTGTCCGGCTGGGTCAGCTGCTGGAAGGCGACGTCGATGCTGGTCACGCCGGCCGGAATGTCGAGGTGGAAGGCGTAGGGTTCGAGGGTGTCGCGCAGCCACTCGATCCGCTGTCCGTTCGCCGTGACCGTCAGGCCGGCCAGGAGCTGGATCGGGCCGGTGTCGGCGTGGTTGCCTGGGAGATATTTCGGATAGAGCAGGGTCAGGGGGCCGGGACCGGCGACGGGGATGGTCTGGCTGACGCGGATGATGCGGCGGTCGAGGTCGGTGATGTCGGCCTGGTACTGGATGACGCCGGGATAGGGCTTGTCCGCTGGGGCGGGGATGGACGGCTGAGCCCGGGGCAGGGCCAGGGCGGCCTGGGTCGGATCGACGACGACCGGGGTGGACTGGAAGTCCTGGGCCAGGGCCGGGGCGGCGGCCATCAGGGCGGCGAGGCAGGCGGCGGCGAGCAAGCGGGTACGCGACATCAGGTCATCCGAACGGGAGGGCAGGCGCGCACCGTCGGGGAGCGGGGGAGAGGCGTCAAGGGACACAACGTCACCTCCCTGTGCGCGAAGGCGCGCGGGGAGGACAGGTCGCGCCAGCGACCAGTAGGGGGCGACTCCGACGGTGGGGATGACCACGCCAGCTTCTCACACCGAGTCGCCCCCTCCTGGCGCTCGCTGACGCTCCCGCCTGTCCTCCCCGTCGGCCTTCGCCGACGGGGAGGTGACTTCATTCAGCGCTTGCGGGGCGTCAGGATGTCGCTGAGGCGGTCGGGGGTTCCTTCGATCCGTTCCAGGCGCGGGTAGCGCAGACCGTCGTGGTAGGGGAGGGCGACGGTCTTGTACTGGTCGCCGTCCTTGATGATCAGGGTCACCGACACGGCCGGATCCTTGGCGGCGGTGACGGCGGCGGCGATGCGGTCGGGGTTGGAGGCCTGGCCGTTGACGGCGACGATCTGCATGCCCGGCGTCAGGCCCGCCTCGAAGGCGGGGCTGCCCCACTGGACGCTGCGGATGGCGTTGTTCTCGCCGGTCTGGAAGCCGAGGGAATAGGTGAAGTCGTTGCGCTTGAACTCGCCGTACAGGGTCTTCTGATAGGCGGTCGGGGTCTCGGCGTAGACCAGGCGCCAGCCGCCGCGCGTCAGGCCGTCCAGAGGCGCATGGGCGTCGGGGCCGGTCGCGTCCAGCCGGGTGCGCAGGAAGGTCGCCCAGTCGTTGGCGACGACGCCGTTCAGGGCCGCCACCACGTCCTCGAAGGTGTAGGGCGCCGGTTCGAAACTGCCGTCCTGCACGCCGTAGAAGGCCTTGGAGAAGTCGTCGAGCGACTTGCGGCCGCCGGTCATTTCCCGGATCGTCGTGTCGACGTCGAGCCAGATCAGCTGACCCTCCGAGTAATAGTCCTCGTCCCGTTGCCAAGCGAGCCAGCCCTTGGGCCGGCGCTGGCTGATGATCGGGTCGTTGGTCGTGTCCTGAAGCGCGCGCCACTGGCGGCCGACGCGGGCGTCATAGGTCGCGGCGGTCAGGGCCAGGGACTCCATGGCCTGCTCCTTGGTCAGCAGGCCGGCGCGGGCGGCGATAACCTGGCCGTAGTACTGGGTCTGGCCCTCATAGACCCACAGCAGGCTGTTCTGCAGCGGGCTGTTGAAGTTGGGGACGTACTGGTCGGCGGGGCGGCGCCATTTGCCGTCCCACGAGTGGTTCATCTCGTGGCTGAGCAGGTCGCGGTCGCCCAGGTGGGTGGCCCAGCCCGTGAAGAACTCAGGATCGACCGAGTTCTCGGAACTGCGGTGATGCTCCAGCCCGATACCGCCCAGCTTGTCGGTCATGGCGATCAGGAAGTCGTAGTGGTCGAAATGGCGAGCGCCGTAGAGGCGGTCCATCTGGGTCACGAGGTTGCGCAGGATCTGGACCTGCTCGTCGGTGGCTTCCAGGTTCTTGGCCTCGTCGGCGACGATGTTGGCGCGAACCGGAGAGCGACCGCCGGGATCGAGATCGATCTGGCGATAGTGGAGGCCGGCGAAGACGGGGCTGTCGACCAGGACTTCGAGATTGACCGGCTTGAAGGTCTGGAGGTCGCCGTCCTTGCTCTCAGGCTCCAGCGCCGTGCCGAACCGCCAGCCTGTCGGGAACCTGACCGTGGGCTGGACCATGATGTTCCGCGACCAGTGGCCGGCGGGATAGAGCAGCATCTTCTCCCACTGGATGTTCAGCATCTCGGGCGTCATCGTCACCCGGCCCTGATCGCCGTTGGTCGGCGAGAGGTGCTCCATGGTCACGGTCAGGCTGGTCGCGCCGGCCGGGACGGTCAGGTGATAGGCGAAGGGGGAGAGGGTGTCGCGCACCCATTCGACCCGCTGGCCGTTTGCGGTGATCTCGATGCCCGCCAGCTGGGTGATCGGACCGACGGGGCCGTGATTGCCGGGCAGCCATTCGGGGAAGAAGAGGGTCATGGGACCCGGCTGTGCGACGGGAATGGTCTCGGTGATCGAGAAGATGTGCTGGGCCAGGTTGGTGGCGTCGATATCGAGCGTGATGACGCCCGGATAGGCGACGTCGCGGGCGGCCGGGATGGCGGGCAGGGGCGCCGCCAGGGCAGGCGGCGCGACCGACGCCTGCTGGGCCAAGGCCGCCGGCGCGGCGGTGACGAGCAGCAGGGCGAGGCCGAGGGAGGGGGACCGCAGGCGGGAAGGGGACATCGACACGAACTCTCAAGCCACTGGGGAGGGCGCGACAGTCCGCCGCAGGGCGCGGGGCGTCAAGGCTTGAGGCGGGGCGAAATTGCACTCCCCGCCGAAGACGGTGCAATGTGCAAAAAGTGCAATTTCAGCCGGTCACTCTTCTTCCCTCGGTCTCAGCGGGGGGACTTCGGGCAAGAAGGGCGCAGTTTCCGGGTCGGTGGCCCATGCGTAACTGAGCACCGTCGCCTTGTCGTAGTTCGCCATCTGGAACAGATCCTGGTGCAGCTTTGTCCAGCCGCGCGCCTCGATCAGCCGGCCCTCGCGCACCGCGCGGGCGACGTTGGCCCAGGCCAGACGGGCTATGTCCGCCGAGCTGCAGGGCGCACCGGCGTCCAGCAAGGCGATGTCTTCGGGAGGCTGCTGAGCGAGGACGTCGCCTTCGGTCCTATCGCAAAGACGCCAGGCTTCCGTGCGGGCGCGCCATCTGAAGGTCGACAGGCTGAGGCCATAGCGCTCGCAGACCTCGGCGGCCGAGGCGCCGGCGAGATAGTCGGCGCGGGCGGCGGCCCAGACCTTGGGGGAGCGCCGAGTCCGGGGAGACGGCGGGGCGGAGACGGGGTGTGAAAGATCATCGGTCATGCCGATCATCTTGCTTGCGCCGCCAACCCAGGCGCGCTGGGAGACGAATTTAACTTTTAAGTCTCTGAACGGTCGAACAAAGAATTTCAAAATTAGGCAATCGGACGGGTCGTTGCGCGCCTAATTCGAGGCGGTCGTTCAGCCCGCAGGCTTGACCTCCAGCAGCTCGACCGAGAAGCGCAGGGTCGAATTGGGCGGCAGCTCGCCGCCGCCGACCCAGCGCGAGCCGTAGCCGAGCGAGGGGGGGATGACGAACTCATAGATCTCGCCGACACGCATCAGGGCCACGCCCTCGGTCCAGCCCTTGATGACGCGATTCAGCGGGAATTCGGCCGGTTCGTTGCGGGCGTAGGAGCTGTCGAACTCGCGCCCGTCGATGAAGGTGCCGCGATAGTGGACCTTGACCGTATCGGTCGCCGACGGCTGGGCGCCCTCGGGATGGGCCTTGCCCACGCGGCGATATTGCAGGCCGCTGGCGGTGGTGGTCCAGCCGCGGCGGGCGCCGTTCCAGTCCAGATAGGCGGCGTTGCCCGCATCCCAGGCCTGCTGTGGCGTCAGGGGCGTCTGGCCCTCGATCTGGGCGGCGGCGCGGGCTGCGGCAGAGGCGGTCTCGGCATAGGTGACGGGGTCGCCGCGCGAGGCGCAGGCGGCGAGCGACAGGACGGCCAAGGCGGCGAAGGCGATGCGAGTCATAAGGCGACGCTAGGACGGCCGACGCGCGGCGTCCAGTTCAGAGCCCGGCCAGCGCCGCAGAAACGCGCGGCTGGAAGTCGGGCTGGGCGCCGACGTCGTTGTGGTCGGCTTGCGGGAAGACGAGGCGTTCGACCTTGACGCCCTGAGCCTGAAGCTCGCGGGCAAGACGGCGGCTGAGGGCGGGGGGCAGGGTGTCGTCGCGGCCCGCCTCCAGCACCACTACCTTGCCGGGGTAAGCCTGAAGCGAGGCGGGAATGTCTATGCTGTCCAGATTGGGGGCGATGGTCACGCGGATGAGGGGCCGCGCCCAGCCGGCCATGGTGTCGACGGCGGCGCGGGTGCTGGGCGTGGTCGTCTCCAGCACCAGGGCGTCAGCCTCCATATAGGCGGCGGCCTGGGCGCAGACGGGGCCGCCCAGGGAATGGCCCCAGGCGATCAGCTTGCGGCCCTCGGCGTCGGCCTGGGCGCGCGCGGCGTCGGCGACGGCCGTGCCCGCAGCCATGAAGCTCGCATAGTCGGCCTGGCCCGCCGTGTCGCCATAGCCGGGATAGTCGAACATCAGGGCGTCGCCGAAGGGCGCCAGCTTGGCGGCGGTCTTGCCTGCGGCGGCGCTGCGCCGGAACAGATTGCCGCCGCAGAACAGAATCAGGGGCGCCTCGGCCCGGCCGGTGCGCACCCGGGTGACCCCGACGGCTCCGCCGGAGTAGGGGAGGCTGAGGGCCTGGGCGTCGAAGGCCATGGGGATGTCGGGCGGCAAGGTGATCTTCTCGGCGGCCACCCGCGCGTCCGGATAGAAGAAGGCGTCTTCCGGCACATCCATCGACAGACAGCCGGACAGGCAGGCGGCCACGCCGGCGGACAGAAGGAGCGCAGCGGCTGCGAGTCTCAAACGTCGGTTCATTTTAGTCTCCCCTCAAGGCGATCTTGAGGGCGTCGGCGGGCGAGTCAATCGCCGGGGAAGGCGACGTTTCCGCGAGACCGCGTCTGGTTCCCGAAAAACTGCGCCCCAGGTCTTTATTTCGCCGTGGAAGCGAGTATATGTCCGCGTTCCGCAACACTCCTAAAGAGTCTGCGCGCAAGCGCCGAGGCCCGGTCCGTCGCCCTCCGACCGGAGCGAAGGCGCGGCTCCTTCCCCAGGGAGCCGGTACAATTCAGGCGTCCTGGCCCGGCAGCGGGCCGAGGGTGGGCGCCGAAAACCTGGCTGCGGACGCGGAGACGCGAACCGTGGCCGCCGCAATTTTACGCGCGACTTCCCCGGGTCGTGCGTCATGGGAAACACTGAATGACTGACGTCGCCCACGATCTCGCCATCAACGGTCAGATCGCTTCCGCCACTTCGTTCACCGGCAAGAAGCGCATTCGCAAATCCTTCGGGCGTATCCCCGAAGCGGTGCAGATGCCGAACCTGATCGAGGTTCAGCGCGCTTCCTACGAGCAGTTCCTGCAGCGCGAGGTCCGTCCGGGCCAGCGCAAGGAGCAGGGCATCGAGGCGGTCTTCAAGTCGGTGTTCCCGATCAAGGACTTCAACGAACGCGCCATCCTGGAATACGTCTCGTACGAGTTCGAAGAGCCGAAGTACGACGTCGAGGAGTGCATCCAGCGCGACATGACCTATGCCGCGCCGCTGAAGGTCAAGCTGCGCCTGATCGTCTTTGAGACCGACGAGGAAACGGGAGCCCGTTCGGTCAAGGACATCAAGGAGCAGGACGTCTACATGGGCGACATCCCGCTCATGACGGACAAGGGCACCTTCATCGTCAACGGCACCGAGCGCGTGATCGTCTCGCAGATGCACCGTTCGCCGGGCGTCTTCTTCGACCACGACAAGGGCAAGACGCACAGCTCGGGCAAGCTGCTGTTCGCCGCCCGCGTGATTCCGTACCGCGGCTCCTGGCTGGACTTCGAGTTCGACGCCAAGGACGTGGTCTATGTCCGTATCGACCGCCGCCGCAAGCTGCCGGCCACGACCTTCCTGATGGGTCTGGGCATGGACGGCGAAGAGATCCTGAAGACCTTCTACGAGACCGTGCCTTACGAGAAGCGCGGCGAGGGCTGGGTCACGCCGTACAAGGCCGAGCGCTGGCGCGGGGTGAAGCCGGAGTTCGACCTGATCGACGCCGACACCGGCGAAGTGGTGGCACAGGCCGGCCAGAAGATCAGCGCCCGCGCCGCCAAGAAGCTGGGTGAAACGGTCAAGTCGCTGTCGCTGGCCGCCGACGCCCTGGTGACCAAGTATCTGGCGAACGACGCCGTCAACTTCGAGACCGGCGAAATCTTCGCCGAGGCCGGGGACGAGCTGGACGCCGCCACTATCGCGGTGCTGGAAGAGAACGGTTTCACCACCATCGAGGTGCTGGACATCGACCACGTCACGGTCGGCGCCTACATGCGCAACACCCTGCGCATCGACAAGAACGACAACCGCGAAGACGCCCTGTTCGACGTCTATCGCGTGATGCGTCCGGGCGAGCCGCCCACCCCGGAAGCCGCCGAAGCCATGTTCAACTCGTTGTTCTTCGACAGCGAGCGCTACGACCTGTCGGCCGTGGGCCGGGTCAAGATGAACATGCGTCTGGAGACCCCCGAGGTGTCCGACGAAATCCGCGTGCTTCGCAAGGAAGACGTGCTGAAGGTGCTGCAGATCCTGGTCGGGCTTAAGGACGGCCGCGGCGAGATCGACGACATCGACAACCTGGGCAACCGCCGGGTCCGGTCGGTCGGCGAACTGCTGGAAAACCAGTACCGCGTCGGCCTGCTGCGGATGGAGCGCGCCATCAAGGAGCGCATGTCCTCGGTCGATATCGACACGGTCATGCCGCACGACCTGATCAACGCCAAGCCGGCCGCCGCGGCGGTTCGCGAGTTCTTCGGCTCGTCGCAGCTGTCCCAGTTCATGGACCAGACGAACCCGCTGTCGGAAATCACCCACAAGCGTCGTCTGTCGGCGCTTGGCCCGGGCGGTCTGACGCGTGAGCGCGCGGGCTTCGAAGTCCGCGACGTGCACCCGACCCACTACGGCCGGATCTGCCCGATCGAGACGCCGGAAGGTCCGAACATCGGTCTGATCAACTCGCTGGCCACCCACGCGCGCGTCAACAAGTACGGCTTCATCGAGAGCCCGTACCGTCGCGTGAAGGACGGCGTGGCCCAGGGCGAGGTGGTCTACATCTCGGCCATGGAAGAGTCGAAGTACACGATCGCACAGGCCAATATCGAACTGAAGAACGGCCAGATCGTCGAAGACCTGGTCCCCGGCCGGATCAACGGCGAGTCCCAGCTCCTGAACAAGGACGCCGTGGACATGATGGACGTGTCGCCGAAGCAGGTGGTTTCGGTCGCTGCGGCCCTGATCCCCTTCCTGGAAAACGACGACGCCAACCGCGCACTGATGGGCGCGAACATGCAACGTCAGGCCGTGCCTCTGGTGCAGTCGGACGCGCCCCTGGTCGGCACCGGCATGGAAGCGGTCGTGGCGGTGGACTCCGGCGCCGTGGTGGTGGCCCGTCGTGACGGCGTCGTCGAACAGATCGACGGCACCCGGATCGTCGTGCGCGCCACCGGCGAAGTGGACGCCGCCCGCTCGGGCGTCGACATCTATCGCCTGTCGAAGTTCCAGCGCTCGAACCAGTCGACCTGCATCAATCAGCGCCCGATCGTGCGCGTGGGCGACGAGGTGAAGGCCGGCGACGTCATCGCCGACGGTCCGTCGACGGACCTGGGCGAACTGGCCCTGGGCCGCAACGCCCTCGTCGCCTTCATGCCCTGGAACGGCTACAACTTCGAAGACTCCATCCTGATCTCCGAGCGCATCGTGCGCGACGACGTCTTCACCTCCATCCACCTCGAGGAATTCGAAGTGATGGCGCGGGATACGAAGCTTGGGCCGGAGGAAATCACCCGCGACATACCCAACGTCGGCGAGGAAGCCCTGCGCAACCTCGACGAGGCGGGCATCGTGGCCATCGGCGCCGAGGTCCAGCCGGGCGACATCCTGGTCGGCAAGGTGACGCCGAAGGGCGAAAGCCCGATGACCCCGGAAGAGAAGCTGCTGCGCGCCATCTTCGGCGAGAAGGCTTCGGACGTGCGCGACACCTCCCTGCGTCTGCCGCCCGGCGTCGCCGGCACGATCGTCGACGTCCGCGTGTTCAACCGTCACGGCGTGGACAAGGACGAACGCGCCCTGGCCATCGAACGCGCCGAGATCGAACGTCTGGGCAAGGACCGCGACGACGAGCTCAAGATCCTGGAGCGCAACGTCTACGGCCGTCTGAAGCCGCTGCTGCTGGGCAAGAACGCCGTGTCGGGTCCGAAGGGCATCGGCCGCGGCGAGCTGACCGAAGAGAAGCTGGCCGAGGTCAGCCGCGGCCTGTGGTGGCAGATCGCCCTGGACGACGAGAAGGCCATGGGCGAGCTGGAGGCGATGAAGCGCCAGTTCGAGGACGCGCGTAAGCAACTGGACCGTCGTTTCGAAGACAAGGTCGAGAAGCTGCAACGCGGCGACGAACTGCCCCCCGGCGTGATGAAGATGGTCAAGGTCTTCGTGGCCGTGAAGCGCAAGCTTCAGCCCGGCGACAAGATGGCCGGCCGTCACGGCAACAAGGGCGTCATCTCCAAGATCCTGCCGATCGAGGACATGCCGCACCTGGAGGACGGCACACACGTGGACGTGGTTCTGAACCCGCTGGGCGTGCCTTCGCGCATGAACATCGGCCAGATCTTCGAAACCCACCTGGGTTGGGCCGCCGCCGGCCTGGGCAAGCAGATCTCCGGTCTGCTGGAAGCCTGGCAGCAGGGTGGACAGAAGCAGGCTCTGATCGATCGTCTGACCGAAATCTACGGCCCGGAAACCCCGCTGCCGGAAGACGAGGAAGAGCTGATCGAACTGGCGAAGAACCTGTCCAAGGGCGTGCCCTTCGCGACCCCGGTCTTCGACGGCGCGCACATCGGCGACATCGAGCGTCTGCTGGAAGAGGCCGGCTTGCACAAGTCGGCCCAGTCGATCCTGTACGACGGTCAGACCGGCGAGCAGTTCAAGCGTCCGGTCACGGTCGGCTACATCTACATGCTGAAGCTGCACCACCTGGTCGACGACAAGATCCACGCCCGCTCGATCGGCCCGTACTCGCTGGTCACCCAGCAGCCGCTGGGCGGCAAGGCGCAGTTCGGCGGTCAGCGCTTCGGGGAAATGGAGGTCTGGGCTCTGGAAGCCTACGGCGCCGCCTACACCCTGCAGGAGATGCTGACGGTGAAGTCCGACGACGTGGCCGGCCGGACCAAGGTCTACGAGGCCATCGTCCGCGGCGACGACAGCTTCGAGGCCGGCATTCCCGAGAGCTTCAACGTGCTCATCAAGGAAATGCGTTCGCTGGGTCTGAACGTGGAGCTGGAGAATTCGTGAGGCGTGACGCGTGAGTCGTGACTGGGCCGACGCCCGTCACGACTCACCAATCACCAATCACGGCGCTGTTCTCCCTCTGAATAATTTTCGCGGCTCTAGCCGCAGCAAGGAACCAAGATGAACCAGGAAGTCCTGAACATCTTCAACCCGGTCCCGGTCACCCCGACCTTCGACCAGATCAAGATCGCCCTGGCCTCGCCGGAGAAGATCCGGGTCGTGGTCGTTCGGCGAGATCAAGAAGCCGGAAACCATCAACTACCGGACGTTCAAGCCCGAGCGTGACGGCCTGTTCTGCGCCCGTATCTTTGGCCCGACCAAGGACTACGAATGCCTGTGCGGCAAGTACAAGCGCATGAAGTACAAGGGCATCATCTGCGAGAAGTGCGGTGTCGAGGTCACCCTGGCCCGCGTTCGCCGCGAGCGGATGGGCCACATCGACCTGGCCGCGCCGGTCGCCCACATCTGGTTCCTGAAGTCGCTGCCCAGCCGCATCTCGCTGATGCTGGACATGGCGCTGAAGGACGTCGAGCGCGTCCTGTACTTCGAGAACTACATCGTCACCGAGCCGGGCCTGACCCCGCTGAAGCAGAACCAGCTGCTGACGGAAGACGAGTTCTATCGCTACCAGGAAGAATACGGCGACGACGGCTTCACCGCCGAGATCGGCGCCGAGGCCGTCCGCAACCTGCTGATGGGCATCGACCTGAACGCGGAAGCCGAAAAGCACCGCGCCGAACTGGCCGATAATCCGTCGGAAATGAAGGCCAAGAAGGCGTCCAAGCGCCTAAAGCTGATCGAAGCCTTCCTGGAATCGGGCAACAAGCCCGAGTGGATGATCCTGACCATCGTGCCGGTCATCCCGCCGGAACTGCGTCCGCTGGTGCCGCTGGACGGCGGTCGTTTCGCGACCTCCGACCTGAACGACCTGTATCGCCGGGTCATCAACCGGAACAACCGTCTGAAGCGCCTGATGGAGCTGCGGGCGCCGGACATCATCATCCGCAACGAAAAGCGGATGTTGCAGGAGTCGGTCGACGCCCTGTTCGACAACGGCCGTCGCGGCCGCGTGATCACGGGCGCCAACAAGCGTCCGCTGAAGTCGCTGGCCGACATGCTGAAGGGCAAGCAGGGCCGCTTCCGTCAGAACCTGCTGGGCAAGCGCGTCGACTATTCGGGCCGTTCGGTGATCACCGTGGGTCCGGAGCTGAAGCTGCACGAGTGCGGCCTGCCCAAGAAGATGGCGCTGGAGCTGTTCAAGCCCTTCATCTACGCGCGTCTGGACGCCAAGGGCCTGTCGGGCACCGTCAAGCAATCGAAGCGCATGGTGGAGCGCGAACAGCCCGCCGTCTGGGACATCCTGGACGAGGTGATCCGCGAGCACCCGGTTCTGCTGAACCGCGCGCCGACGCTGCACCGTCTGGGCATCCAAGCGTTCGAACCCAAGCTGATCGAGGGCAAGGCCATCCGCCTGCACCCGCTGGTCTGCACCGCCTTCAACGCCGACTTCGACGGCGACCAGATGGCCGTTCACGTCCCGCTGAGCCTCGAGGCCCAGCTGGAAGCGCGCGTCCTGATGATGTCGACCAACAACATCCTGTCGCCCGCCAACGGCAAGCCGATCATCGTGCCGTCGCAGGACATCGTCCTGGGGCTGTACTACCTGTCGCTGGTCAAGGACGGCGAGCCGGGTGAAGGCAAGCTGTTCGCCAACATCGGCGAGATCGACGCCGCGCTGGACGCCAAGGTCGTGACCCTGCACAGCCGCATCAAGGCGCGCTGGACCGAGCTGGACGCCGAGGGCAAGGAGGTGACCAAGGTCATCGACACCACGCCGGGCCGGATGAAGCTGGCCGCCCTGCTGCCGCGCAACCCGAACGTCGGCTATCGCCTGCTCGAGAAGAACCTGACCAAGAAGGAGATCGGGAACCTGATCGACGTGGTCTATCGCCACTGCGGTCAGAAGGCGACGGTCATCTTCGCCGACCAGATGATGGGCCTGGGCTTCCGCGAGGCCGCCAAGGCGGGCATCTCCTTCGGCAAGGACGACATCGTCATTCCGGCGAAGAAGGCCGAGCTGGTCGCCGAAACCCGCACCCAGGTCGAGGAGTACGAACAACAGTACGCCGACGGCCTGATCACGCGCGGCGAGAAGTACAACAAGGTCGTCGACGCCTGGGCCAAGGCCACGGACCGGATCGCCGACGCCATGATGGGCGAGATCGCGCAGCCGCGCGTGCTGATCGAGGGCGAAAACCCCGACATCAACTCGGTCTATATGATGGCCAACTCCGGCGCCCGGGGTTCGCAGGCCCAGATGAAGCAACTGGGCGGCATGCGCGGCCTGATGGCCAAGCCCTCCGGCGAGATCATCGAGACGCCGATCACCTCGAACTTCAAGGAAGGTCTGACCGTCCTTGAATACTTCAACTCGACCCACGGCGCCCGTAAGGGTCTGGCCGACACCGCGCTGAAGACCGCCAACTCGGGTTATCTGACCCGCCGTCTGGTGGACGTGGCGCAGGACTCGATTGTCACCGAGCAGGACTGCGGGTCGACCCGGGGCATCACCCTGCGCGCGGTGATGGAGGGCGGCGACGTCCTGGTCTCGCTGGGACAGCGTGTCCTGGGCCGTTATGCGGCCGAGGACATCAAGGAGCCGGGCACGGACACGGTCCTGTTCCCCGCCGACACCTATCTGGTCGAGGAAGTCGTCGAGGCCATCGAGGCCGCCGGTGTCCAGTCGGTGAAGGTGCGTTCGGCCCTGACCTGCGAAGCCGAGGCCGGCATCTGCGCCCACTGCTACGGCCGTGACCTGGCGCGCGGCACCAACGTCAACATCGGCGAAGCGGTCGGCGTTATCGCCGCCCAGTCGATCGGCGAGCCGGGCACCCAGCTGACCATGCGGACCTTCCACATCGGCGGCACGGCCCAGGTGGCGGAAACCTCCTTCATGGAGGCGACCAACGCCGGTACGGCCAAGGTCACCGGCCCGACCGTCGTCGCGGCCCACGGCGACCTGGTGGCGATGAGCCGCAACGTCATCGTGACCGTGGTTGTCGACGGCAAGGACCGCGAGACGCACAAGGCTCCGTACGGCGCCCGCATCCGCGTCAAGGAAGGCGATCCGGTCAAGAAGGGCCAACGCCTGGCCGAGTGGGACCCCTACACCACCCCGATCCTGACGGAAGTCGGCGGCGTGGTGCGCTTCGAGGACCTGGTCGAGGGTCTGTCGGTCAAGGAAGAGACCGACGAAGCCACCGGCATCGCCCAGCGCGTCGTCAGCGACTGGCGCGCCAGCCCGCGCGGTTCGGACCTTCGTCCGGCCATGGGCGTCACCCTGGGCGACGCCTACGCCAAGCTGGCCTCGGGCTCCGACGCTCGCTATCTGCTGCCCGTCGGCGCGGTTCTGTCCGTGGCGAATGGCGACGAGGTCAAGCCGGGCGAGATCATCGCCCGCGTTCCGACCGAAGGCGCCAAGACCCGCGACATCACCGGCGGTCTGCCGCGCGTGGCCGAACTGTTCGAAGCCCGTCGTCCGAAGGACTGCGCCGTCATCGCCGAAATGGATGGCCGCGTTGAATTCGGTCGCGACTACAAGAACAAGCGCCGCATCAAGATCACGCCGGAGCCCAACGCCGACGGCGTTCAGGGCGAACCCGTCGAGTTCCTGATCCCGAAGGGCAAGCACATCTCCGTCCACGACGGCGATCTGATCCAGAAGGGCGACTACATCATCGACGGCAACCCGGACCCGCACGATCTGCTGCGCATCCAGGGCGTCGAGGCGCTGGCCGAGTATTTGGTGAACGAAGTGCAGGAGGTCTACCGACTGCAGGGCGTGCCGATCAACGACAAGCACATCGAAGTCATCGTGCGTCAGATGCTGCAAAAGGTCGAAGTGATCGACGCCGGTGAAACCACCCTGATCCGTGGCGACACGGTCGAGGTGGCGGAAGCCGCGCTGGAGAACGCCAAGGTCGAGAAGCGCGGGGGTCGTCCGGCCACCACCCAGCCGGTCCTCTTGGGCATCACCAAGGCGTCGCTGCAGACCCGCAGCTTCATCTCGGCGGCGTCCTTCCAGGAGACCACGCGCGTCCTCACCGAGGCCTCGGTCCACGGCAAGAAGGACATGCTGGAAGGCCTGAAGGAGAACGTCATCGTCGGCCGTCTGATCCCGGCCGGTACGGGCGCCTATCTGCGGTCGCTGCAGAAGATCGCCAACGAGCGCGACGCCGAACTGACCCAGGCCCGCGAAGACGCGATCGAGCCGCTGCCGGCCGATCTGCAACTGGAGCTGGAGAGCAGCGAAGGCTGATCTCCGGGTTCGGATGTGATGAACTGAAGAGGGGCGGCGCCGGCGACGGGGCCGCCCCTCTTTCTTAGTCGTCCTTGCCGCCGATCCTGACGCCGCCGATGCTGGCGGACCAGCCTTGGGGGCGCTGCTGGCCGGGATTGATGGTGGTCCGGGCGCCCTGCTGCATATCCACGCCGGGAACCGGGCCGAGGTGCGCGCCGGCGCAGCCCGTGCCGAAGTTGGAGCCCACGCAGTCGGCGGGACCGACGACCCCGACCCCGCCGGACAGGGGGCGTCGCGTCGCCTCCCACTCCGCCAATCGGCGCGCCCCCTCGCGCGCGAAGCGGGCGTCCCGCTCCGGGTTGCCGCTGCCGGCGATCGGGGCGGCGTTCTCTCCCCGGCGCGCCAATTCGTTGCGGCAATGCTGACGCTCCATCTCGTTCAGCAGGTCGGGCGAGGCGCAGCCGGGTAGGCCCTGGCGCAGGGTGCGGGCCATGGCGGCGCCGCGACGGTTGGGATCGACCCGCCAGGCGCTGTCGGGCGTCTCCACCCCCTCCGGCGTCGGGGAGGCGATGCGCGGTCGGATGGGGGAGGGGCGGGCGACCGTCGAGGGCGCGGGCGCGGTCCGAGGGGAGGCGTCGTTCCGGGCGGCGGCGGGCGCCGTGGTTGGCGTCAAGGCGAAGACGGGGACCCTCGGGCGCTCCTCGGGCAACAGGGGCCTGGGCTCTATATCGAGATAGATCAGCGGCGGTTCGGGCGCGAACGCCCGATCCCTGACGCCCAGGGTCGCCATCGACAGGGCGGCGAAGACGGCGCCATTGATCAACACCGAGCCAGCGGTCAGTCCGGCTGTCCTGCGCCAATCGCGTTGGACCGAAGGCTGCCTATGCCTGTAGATGCTGAATGCCGTCATTACCCCTCCGGTCAAACCAAAGCTGGGCTGGAAGAGTGGCGAGATTTCGGTCGGGCATGCCTCACGTCAGTTCTTGCCGAACATGGAACGCAGGCCGGGATAGTCTCCGTCGCCGTTGCGATAGTCACGCCATCGACGCTTGGCTTCAGCCTCTCGGGCGAAGCCGCTAGTGCGATCTTCGTCGCCGGATCTTGGTCCCGGCGGCGGGGGATCGGTATCGGACGATGCGAAATCCCGGCAACGCTGCCACTCGCTCGACGATAGGGTTTCGGTCCAGGCGCAGTTGGCTGGGCCTTCGCGCCCGGCGGCTCGGGCGCGGGCTCCTGCGCTATGTGCAATCATCGCATCTCGCCGTGTGAGCCAATCCCGTGACAGGTCCATGGCCGGCGCTTGCTGGGACGATTGGGGACGTGGTGCTGGCGCGCGAGCGGCGTCGGCCGGCGACTGTGACGACATCCGAGAAGTCTGCGGCAGGGTCTTGCCGCCCAGCTCGGTGGATCGCGCCGGTCGCTTGCGCAGGCGATATGGTGCAGGCTCTAAGTCTAGATAGAGCGTGGGGCGGTCAGGGGGCGGACGGCGCGCCTCCTGACGTTGGTTCTCTATTGAGAGGAGGACAAGACCCGCCAGGTGGATGCCGACGGCGACGCCTGCCGCTCCCCACCGATCAACTTTCCTCAAAGCCGTCATGTCACGCCCCCATCCCTTATGGAGAAAGCTCGGCGTTGGGTGTGGCCGGATTCAGGCTGTGGTTTGACTAGTTCGCGTCCAGGTGGCGCTATGTCGAGGAACAGGAGGGGACGCATGCTGGCGGTTCTTGCGGCGATGATGATGTTTCAGATTAACGCACCGGTTGCGCGACCGACGCCCGTCGATGATGAGGCCAACTGTCCCGCTGTCCCTGTCGAGGCCAACGCCCTCAGGGAATGGGAGGATTTCGAGTTCTCGACCGACATCTCCGGCAGCCCGATGTGGTACGCGGACCGGGGCTGCTATCGCCGGGCGGCCCAGGCCAGCCGCGAGTATCTGACGCGCGGCCCCCTGCTGGGGATCCGGGAATCGGCCATCTCCCACCTGCATATGGCCCGCTATCTGGCCTTCGCCGGAGATGAGGTCGGGGCGGCTCAGGCGCTGGCCGGCGCGCGACGGTCGGATCAGCGAACGGGGACCGAGATTCCTCTGGACTGGAACGCCTATGTCGAGGGGCTTTATGGGTTTCTGGTCAAGGATCGCGCCCTGCTGGAAACGCGTCTGGCGCGGCTGCAAGCCTCGGCCAATCAAGGGGATCGCTACAATGGCGCCAACCTGTCGTGGCTGTCGCGCTGTTTCGAGCGGTCCTATATGGAAGCCCAGACCGAGGCCGTCTGCGCGGTCGAACCGTCCCATCCTTGACCTTTCCCCCCATCGCGCGTAGAAGCCGCGCACTTTCGAGGCGTGGCCGGTTCGCCGGTCGCCGAGATCGTGACAATCGAACGGACGGCCTGTGCGCCGCCGGAACGCCCAAAGCGCGCGTTCCGGCCCTTTGTGTTTTCGTGTTCCGGTCCGCCGGAGCGGACCGGGGGCTGTTTGTCGGCACGAGATCAGTCTCGATGACACCCGGGCGGGGGAATGGTCCCTCGTTCACAAAAGAAGGCGTGGGGCGCCTCGGTCGAAAGACACACGCCCCCCATAGAAGTCGAGACCTGTCTCAATGCCCACGATCAACCAGCTGATCCGCAAGCCGCGCAAGCCCAAGCCCACCCGCAACAAGGTGCCGGCTCTGGAGGGTTCGCCCCAGCGTCGCGGCGTCTGCACCCGCGTCTACACCACGACCCCGAAGAAGCCGAACTCGGCTCTGCGTAAGGTCGCCAAGGTCCGTCTGGCCAAGAACGGCTACGAAGCCGTGTGCTACATCCCCGGCGAAGGCCACAACCTGCAGGAACACTCGGTGGTTCTGATCCGCGGCGGCCGCGTGAAGGACTTGCCCGGCGTTCGCTACCACATCCTGCGCGGCGTGCTCGACACGCAAGGCGTCAAGGACCGCAAGCAGCGCCGTTCGCACTACGGCGCCAAGCGTCCGAAGTAAGCCGTTCGTTTCCGGGCCGTCGCGCCCGGAGGCCTTTTCGAGATCTTCCCGGCGTCGGCCGGGCCCCAAGAGGAATAACCCATGTCGCGTCGTCACCGCGCCCAGAAACGTGAAGTCCTGCCGGATCCCAAGTTCGGCGACCTGGTCGTCACCAAGTTCATGAACTACGTCATGTACGAAGGTAAGAAGGCCGTCGCCGAGAACATCGTCTACGGCGCCTTCGACATCCTGGCCGAGAAGAAGAAGGAACAGACCGCGGTCGAGACCTTCCATTCCGCCCTCGACAACGTCGCTCCGGCCGTCGAAGTCCGTTCGCGTCGCGTCGGCGGCGCCACCTATCAGGTGCCGGTCGAAGTCCGTCCGGACCGTCGTCGCGCCCTGGCCATCCGCTGGCTGGTCAACGCCGCCCGCAAGCGCGGCGAAAACACCATGACCGAGAAGCTGGCCGCCGAGCTGCTGGACGCCGCCAACAACCGCGGCACTGCGGTCAAGAAGCGCGAAGACACCCACAAGATGGCCGAGGCGAACCGCGCCTTCAGCCACTACCGCTGGTAACTGTCTTAAAACCGTCTCCCTTTCGAAGGTAAGGGCGGTTCCTATCTAAGACTATCCGGCGCGGGCGGTTTCAGCTAAATCGCCCGCGCCGTCATATCCGACATTTCGAAGGGCGCGTTCGCGTCCTAAGCCCTCAAGGGACGCTCTAATGCCCCGCACGCATAAAATCGAAGACTACCGCAACTTCGGCATCATGGCCCACATCGACGCGGGCAAGACGACGACGACCGAGCGGATCCTGTACTACACGGGCAAGTCGCATAAGATCGGCGAAGTCCACGACGGCGCCGCGACCATGGACTGGATGGACCAGGAGCAGGAACGCGGCATCACCATCACGTCGGCCGCGACGACCGCCTTCTGGAAAGAAAAGCGCCTCAACATCATCGACACCCCCGGCCACGTGGACTTCACCATCGAGGTCGAGCGTTCGCTGCGCGTCCTCGACGGCGCCGTGACCGTGCTGGACGGCAACGCCGGCGTCGAGCCGCAGACCGAAACCGTCTGGCGCCAGGCCGACAAGTACCGGGTGCCGCGTATCGTCTTCGTCAACAAGATGGACAAGATCGGCGCCGACTTCGACAAGTCGGTCGAATCGATCCGCGACCGTCTGGGCGCCAAGGCCGTGCCGATCCAGTTCCCGATCGGCGCCGAGTCGAACCTGACCGGCCTGGTGGACCTGGTCCGCATGAAGGCCGTGGTCTGGGACAACGACGGCCTGGGCGCGTCCTACAAGGACGAGGAAATCCCCGCCGACCTGATGGACAAGGCCGTCGAGGCCCGCCAGTACCTGATCGACAATGCCGTGGAACTCGACGACGAGGCCATGGAAGCCTATCTGGGCGGCGAGGAGCCCTCGGAAGAGACGATCAAGAAGTGCATCCGTAAGGCCGTTCTGACCGGCGCCTTCTACCCGATCCTGTGCGGCTCGGCCTTCAAGAACAAGGGCGTGCAGACCCTGCTGGACGCCGTTGTCGACTATCTGCCGTCGCCGGTGGACATCCCCCCGACCAAGGGCATCGACTACAAGACCGAGGAAGAAGTCGAGCGCAAGGCGTCCGACGAAGAGCCCCTGTCGGTCCTGGCCTTCAAGATCATGGACGACCCCTTCGTCGGCTCGCTGACCTTCTGCCGCCTGTACTCGGGCAAGATGGAAACCGGCATGGGCCTGCTGAACTCGACCCGCGACAAGAAGGAACGCGTCGGCCGCATGCTGCTGATGCACTCCAACAACCGCGAGGACATCAAGGAAGCTTATGCCGGCGACATCGTCGCCCTGGCCGGCCTGAAGGACACCCGCACTGGGGACACCCTGTGCGACCCGATCAAGTCGCCGGTTATCCTGGAACGCATGGAATTCCCGGCCCCGGTGATCGAGATCGCCGTCGAGCCCAAGTCCAAGGCCGATCAGGAGAAGCTGGGCGTCGCCCTGGCCAAGCTGGCCTCGGAAGACCCGTCCTTCACCGTCTCGACCGACCACGAGTCGGGCCAGACGATCTTGAAGGGCATGGGCGAGCTGCACCTGGACATCAAGATCGACATCCTGAAGCGCACCTATAAGGTCGAAGCCAATATCGGCGCGCCGCAGGTGGCCTATCGTGAGTCCATCAGCCGCAAGGCCGAGATCGACTACACCCACAAGAAGCAGACCGGCGGTACGGGCCAGTTCGCCCGCGT
>Ga0208958_1001253_pt1 | contig 26252 bp, 51 predicted proteins | sample RifOxyB1_FD_184032 | JGI IMG/M metagenome (GOLD analysis project Ga0208958, IMG submission 184032) | Soil microbial communities from Rifle, Colorado - Rifle Oxygen_injection B1 (SPAdes) | ecosystem: Environmental > Terrestrial > Deep subsurface > Rock core/Sediment | place: Rifle, Colorado...
CGCAGAGATTCCCACCCCGGCAATGATCACGATCAGTATCGGGCAACTCGGACGGAAATTGGCCACCATTCAGGTTGCTCCAGGAACCACGCTCAAGGATGCCGTGATCGCCAATGGGCTTCAGAATACTGAGATCCGTTTGCGTGGGGCAAAAATGCCCAATGACACGGTGCTGGAAGAAGGGGACCTGATCATCTCCGCTCCAGATGCCGTGGTTGGTGGCAGAACCAATAGGTAAGCTATATCGAAGAAACTACAGGAGCTCCAGGTGTGCGCGGCACCCATGTTTCAGCGCCTTTGGTTCGATTGCATGGCCAACAACAGGGGACCACGTTGTCTTTGGTGTGTGCCCCGCCTACTCCCAGGGGGATGACATGATCCATTGACGGTTTCCGACTCCGGCGTGTTTTCCATGGTTTTCCACAGTAGGCGCACAACCCAACAAACGATCGGACAATAATTCGCCACTCACGAGGGGTCAAAGGATGAACCGATGTTTCAATCTGAATCTTCCGTTTTTCGGCGTGTCGCCGCCACTTGTTATGTAAATACACTTGTCCCTTTTCTGTTGCCAGATACCGGCGAAGCGTGATCTGTCGTTTTTCTGTCTTCCGATAGCGAGCTTTAATTTCACTTCCTTTTTCAGCGTTATGTGCCTTGCTCCACGCTCGATACGCTGGATCTTGCCATCGACGTTTGCCATACGCCCGTTGTGCCTCACGGTGCGTGCTGTTAAAGGCGGTTCGTTTTGCGTGCTCGCACGTTTTGCAGTCGCCCGGGATACTAGTGTGAATATACGGTTCCCCGCGACGGACACGCTGACGATGACGCACGCAAAAGGAGGTGATGTCCTTCGTTTCGTGACAGGTCGCACACTGTTTCGTTTCCATAGCCACACCGTACCAGATGCAATCACCTCATGCAAGGAGAGAACATCCCATGACATCAGGACAGCGAAACCCCCGCAGTGATTATTTCCCCGATCTCTCTCAGTTCAAAATGACAGCACGCCACGAACAACCATACGTGCGTGAATCTGAAGTGATCAATATGCGACTGATTGACGCCCTGCTTCGAACGCAGGACACTACAAAGGCCGTGACCTTTACATGTTCCCGAAGCTGGCAAAAACGAGTCTGCGACGCGATTTACTCATTCGTACGAAAGCAAAATCAGAAGCTGACCGTTCATCGAACATGCCGTAAGAACCAAGTGAGCATGTGGGTCTCGACCTTTGTGAGTCGAAAGCGGCATGTGCCAGCGATCCAGCTCCCCGAAGCGCGTGCAGCCCGCGCAGCATCAAAGCAAGCGCAGTCTGCATTGCTGAAGCGGGAACGAAAGCACTCGAACGCATGATTATCAAGCTCAGTGGGAAGTGGACGGGTCCACATGTTCATGAACATGTATTTGTTGGACCCGATATTGATCATCTTGCGCTTGCCGGTGTGCTCCATCTTGGGGTAGAAGAGTCCTCGAAATTTAGAATAGCTCTCAGACTTGGAGCTATGCAAACGAACGGACGTGTTTCAATACTTGATGTTCCTATACGTAAGGAGGACGTATGAACCACCACATCGGACGAGCATCAGCAACATCTGTAACACTTGCAATTTCTGATCAATTATTACGTGAATTGTGGGTGTACTCCCTCGCTACTGATCGCGAAATCTCTGGAATTGGGGAAGTCCATGGACCTGCATCAAATTTGCTGATCACGACCCCACTGCATCTCCTCAAGCAGCAAGGAAATTACGTGAAGACAGTCCTCGATATCGACGAGGTCCTGGCACTTCTTGAACAATACATCATGACAGGAAAGGACCCGGAAACGTTGCGTTTCTGGTATCACAGCCATGCCTACCACCCGGCGTTCTTCTCGGAACAGGATCATGCCACCATCCGAAAATTAAGTGCCATGATGCCTGTCTGTGTGGCTGGAGTCGTCAACCACAGAGGGGATTCAGCCTGGGAGGTCATCATCGAAAATGCTGTCACGTACTCGTTCTCTCTAACAATTCCAGGGGTACGTCCAACTAAAGCCGAAACGGATCTCGTCCATCCGTATCTTGACAAGATATTCACGATCCTCCCACCTCAAACATCTCATGAGGCATTGACATGGTAAAATGGAACATCCCTGATAACGAACATATGCGGCAGCTCGATTTCTATGATCCGTTCAGCCATGCCCAACGCGTAACCATCATCGGGGCTGGCGGAATCGGATCATGGGTCACGGTCGCCTTGGCAAAACTTGGCGTCCGCCATCTGCGTGTTATTGATCCTGATTGCGTGGAATCACATAACTTGTCAACAACTCCGTATCGACAGATTGACGTTGGTAAGAAGAAGGTTCATGCACTGCAATCACTCTTAGATGAATTCAAGAGAACGATGGTAGCCGTTCCCCATCGGTATGCTGGAGGTCAGTTACCGCAGACGGATGTGCTCATCTCAGCCGTTGATTCTATGGCGGCTCGACGTCTGCTCTTCAAGATTGTCCAGAAACAAAAGATTCCCTTTTACATTGACGGACGAATTGGAGGTGAGAATCTTCGTGTCTATTCAATTCGGCCAACGAATCCTGTTGATAGACACCTCTATCGCTCAACGCTTGTCCCTGATCACCGAGTAGCCCCGCTGTCATGCACTGGACAGCAAGTCATGGATGTAGGATTGACAATTGCTGGATTAATCGTTCGATCTGTACGGCAGTGGGCTGTGCTGCGTCGATATAATCCGGAAGTGATCGTAAAATATGATTGTCTCGTTTCATTTGTGGCAGATCCTATTGAGATTCCACACGCGGGAGAACCACAATGATTTTTCCACCTGACAGGAAACTCGACCAGCAACAACTCGAAGATGTCTGTCTGTACTTAATGAGAAACAACCCCTGTCACACTCCTGGAGTTGAAGTCATAATGCGCAATCTCAGGGTCATAAGCAAACACCCTAGTTCGCCAGTTTTAGACGTAAACCCAATGCTACATCGTTCCTATACAACATATTTCTGGTGGACCTCCATGGATAAGAACGGAAATAGGTACGCTCACAAGGGTTCAAAAGAAGAAGTATATCAATATTGGATGTCAATTCTCACGAGTCTCAATGAGGCTCCGGATCTCATTCTGAGCAACCACGTAAAAACACGTAAATCTTGTCTCTACTATTACAGAATCCCAAACTCAACAGAACTGTCAAAATGATGCATACTCCGCTCTCACAACGTGATCTCGAATCACTTGCTCGTGGCCTTGCACAGGGCAAGAGTATTCGTCTTCATCAGTTAACCATTGGACACCACTGTGGCAACCCGTACATTCTTCGAGTTATAACCCAGTCAGGCGCTTCCTACTTCTGGTTTACATCGAGTTTGGTCGGACGGTGGAACCTGCCAAAGGTAAAAATAGAAACCGTACTGAAATACCACTTGTCTATTCTTGAATTTCTAAACCGAACCCCACAAATCATTGAGGAAACACATAGGAAGTTAGGATGGCGTTGTGTCTACTATTTTCGGCCTGTCCAATCGACACGATAGGAGATACCCATGCGCGCATCATTCACCGGCACTGTGGTCATCGGCCTCGTCACAATGGCGATCAAAGCATTCAAAACCACACAGGAACAGAATCTTAATTTCACTCTGCTACATCGTGCATGTCAAGCTCCTTTGAAAATCATGCACGTATGTAAGATGTGTGAACAACCTGTTCAAAAGAACGATTCAGTCCGCGGAATTGAAACATCAAGTGGATGGGTTACCTTCGACGAGCAGGAGATTGAAGAACTCGAGCCCGTGTCCGCTGAAGGTCATCCGATTCGCGGGGAGCAGTGTATCCCGCTTGCTCAAGTGGATTCTCTCTGGTACGATCAGACGTACTTCATGGTTCCAACCGACGTACAAGATATGCGCCCCTACGCACTGATCAAACGTGTGCTCCGTGATGAACGACTTGCGATCGTCGTCACATACACGACGCGAGGACACATCTACTTGGGACTTATTTGCCCCAATCAAGACAACCTCATTCTGCGACGTCTCTTCTACGCTGATAACATGCACGCGGTCGAAGATTTTCAGGCTGGAAACGCCCCGATTCACCTTTCTGCAAAAGAGGTGACTCTTGCCAAACGCCTATTCAAAACGATGACCCGACCGTTCAAACATGAATCCTACCACGACCTTGGGTACCTCCGTCTCATCGAAGTTCTCCACGCCAAAGAAAAGAAATTGCCAATCCCGCCTCAGAGACGCCCACGTCCAGTTCCAATTCGCACAATGCCCCTTGTTAATGCGCTTCATGATTCTGTCGAGTACAGGCGCGCTGCAAAATAGAACCTATGCTCGAATCTAAAGTCGTCAAAGTGAGACAACACCTTCTCTGTTTCCTTTGCCAGCAACCAATTGAAGGCCCGGATAGTCTTCGTCTCCGCTGGAGTCCACACAGAAAAGGTATCGGGCTCCTTGGGTATTTCCATCCAGGAGTTTGCGGAGCAGCCATGGAATCCGTACTCCGTGAAAAGGACGAGACAAATGTCCAGACAGATTCTTAAAACAGAGACACAAATTCTTGAAACAGAAGTACGAAGATTATATCGAGACCAACCAGATATATGCAAAAGGGTTCTCAATCACAAACTAGGAGTTGATCACTACATTCATGGCATGATAGTGCATACTATTCCTGTGTGGATACACACTGCCGATTTTATACATCCAAGACGAGTGGCTCTCGGAATGGTTAACGGAATCTGGACTCTATGTGTTGCACCAAAATACACCAACACTGAAGCTCCGGAATTCAAAGACACGCCCTGGAATGACGAAGGGTCGCTCATTCATCTATCAAGCGTGGTGAGTAGCGGAGAAAATGGACGATTAAACACAATTTTATTTGCAGTAAACATGTCTGAAAAGGCGTGGTTAAAATTTAAGAAACAGGAACCAACATGTCTTGCCGTCTTATACCCCCGGAACCTGAACTATTAATGGCTCCGATCCCTCCGGCACAAGAACATCGTGCATTGGTCTGGCTTTGGTCTGCTTCGGCTCTATTTCCAGATATTTTGGAACAATTTCCACAGGACATCCTTTCGGAAGAAGGCCGGCAATGGCTTACATGCATGCGTGAATTCCCGACCACCCCATTGGGAAGTTCACCGGCATCAGAACAGGAAGGACGTACATATTTTCGCACACAACTTCTTGCACATTTAGCCAAAGAAGCTGCAAAAGCACAGAAAAATGGGTCGCTTGACAGAGTCTATCGTGCTGTCGAATTTCTTGACACGTTTACTACGGCCATCTCTCCTCCACCTGTCGTTGCATACGATCTTGCTATTCCACAAGTGCGCTCAGTCATTCCAACAGGAATTGAACCCATAGACCAACAAATTCGTGGCCTTGCTGTTGGAGAACTTGGCATTATTTTTCTTCCTCCTGGGCGTGGTAAAACACAAATGCTTATTAATTTTACTGACACCGCGCTACTTCTCGGGAAGGATGTTTTATATCTTACAATTGCGGACCAATCAAAGGATGAACTGATTCCTCGGATTGATACATGTATCCTGGGAACCCCATGTCCAGCCGAAGCAACCGCAGACGTGTTATTGGAACGACATCAACGGGCAAGCCAGCAACGAACAGGCCGTCTGTGGGTTGCCGACTACACAGATCGGGCCTGTGACATTCAGGATATTGAACGAACTATTCAACATTGTGCATCAGACCTCATCATCGTTGACCACGCGGATGATGTGTTGTCTCCGTACGCCACAGATCCGACAGCCACTCGGCACAGTCTCAGAGTTGTCTACCTCGCACTCAAGAAGCTTTCCGTGCGGTACAATGTTCCCATCTGGACTGCAAGTCAATCACCTGAAGCTTCGTGGAACTTCAGAGACACAAGTATTTCTGATATGGCTGAGGCCAAGGTGGGGAAAGCCACTGGAGCAGCAATTATTCTAGGATTTTCCGGTGGGCCTATTGCCCAACAGGTTCCAGGGGTCATGTACTGTTCCATTGCCAAGGCACGGCGATGGTTCACAGAACGGAATTTCCCGCTTCGATACGATCATGAGGTCTGTCGAATATGGTAACCCCTTGGCATTGGCAACAGTACCAACGACCGTCGCACACAATCAAAGTTCCAAAATCTCCAACGGCACTCCCGCCTGAAGCAGTTCCTGCGTGGGTACACCCACGCGGACGTGCCTATCTTAAAGAACGCGGGCTCACCAAGGATGAATCGGAACGCTATGATCTTCACTTCTGCGATGGTGGAGTGTGGTCGCAGCGCCTCATTATTCCGATGTACGTGAACGACATTCTCGTTGCCTTCCAGGGGCGTGATGTCACAGGAACCGATCCGGGACGATACAGGACAGAGGGACCACGTCCCATTTATTGCCCAGTCCAACCAGACACGCACGCTCCAGGCCCGCTTGTCATTGTGGAGGGTCCATTCGATGCCTTTGCTGTCCTACGAACCTATACGGCTGTCGCCACCCTTGGCATCTATCCGAGCTCCGCCCAAATAGAAACGCTGATTCAACTCGTGTCCGCATATCACATACCAGTGACGTATGTGTGGTTTGATAACACAGCGACCGGAGAAGCCTGCGCATTACAGCTTCAACTGACTCCGCACATCCCCACATTCGTCATTGTCGATGAACAACAGAAAGATCCAGGAGAATACCTATGTCACACTCCGGCCAACGCTCTTGGAGACGTTATTTCCCGTCAGGGTTTTCACCAGCCACCCCAGCCAAACCACCATATAAGACCCACTCGTTGATTCATGTGAAAGAAGCTCCAGAAAACAAGGGAGAATGGAGTCTGGCGATCTTCGACGACACCATTTGTCTCCTGCTCTGCTGCCCTCTGTGCGGGAAACTCACTTCTATACGAACAGAAAACCATTCGATTTGTTTCAACCGGGGTAACACAATTTCAATTGAACCATCGTTGCGCTGTCCGGATACCACCTGCTCATGGCATACCTTTGTCGTACGATCTACCTGGAGTGAAATGCCCCTGATTACCATCACTGAAAAGGAGAAAACTCCACGAAATCTCCTGTTCGATACTGGAACACGTCCGTGGACTGGTTACTGGTAACTCGTGGCAAAAAAACACGTTGATCCCGAAGCTATTGGACCCGGGAAATGTCGGCTGTGCCCTCGATATCAACATGCACAGTCTATCTGTCTCCCGGGACGTGGGTCAGTGGCCCCAAACTATATCGTAATCTTGGGATACCCGTCGCACGTTGATGATACGTGGTGTCGTACCTGTGATCGCCCAGCAACAGACCGCTGCCGTCAAACAGACCATCACATTGGGCACATACTCAGTAACGCAGCAGGACATGCATTACGAAACGTTTTACTGAAGGCATCCATTGACCCGAACACGGTATTTTACACCAGTGTCGTTCGTTGTGCCGGGAAGCCGCCTGGAATCGTACAGATTCGCCGATGCCGGGCATATCTTTTGGACGAACTCGCGGCACTTGATCTGTCCCGATGCCGTGGCATCATGCTCCTTGGAGACTCTGCGGTCCACGGAGTGTTGAACCACCCGTATCTCACAGTCAAGCACACACGTCTTCGTGTGTTGAACCCCACGGCCCCCCCTTGGGGCCCACCTGTTCGTGCCACCTATTACCCTGTAGAGCTTCTCCTACGCCAATCTGGAGCCATCACACAGACAGAGATGGTTGCTGACTTCCTGGACCTTCAGAAACCACGAGATCCAGTCATGCCAACCGCACCCTGGAATTCATCCATGTATGATTTACCGGCACCTCAATTGCTTGGAATCGACCTTGAGTGGACACAACACGGAACGATTCGGTGCATCGGATTTTCAGACGGAGTCTGGAAGATGGTAGCTCAGAGTCAGGATATCCCAAGTTTTCTCCAATGGCTCGAAGAAGCTAAATAGTACATATCTCAGGAGGTAAGAAAAAACCATGTTCACACGTCCTTACTACATCCTCAAAAATGGGAAACCTGTTCAAGAACAAGATGTTCTCAAATGGGCACAGTGGTTCGAAGCATTTTGAAAAGAACGAATAATAGAACAAACAAAAATCAAGCAAGGTAAGACAAAGTCGAAGGAGATCCTCGTATCAACTGTCTTCCTTAGCTTTGACCACAACTGGAGTCTCTCTGGAAAACCCATGCTATGGGAAACCATAGTGTTCAATGGTCCCAGCGACGGATATCGAGTACACTATACCAGCCTTGCGGCTGCAAAGAAAGGGCACGCAAAAACCGTTGAACAAGAACGACGAATCCTGGCGCGATTGACAATCAAATGAACGATCACCACTGGTCGGGCTGGCCGGGTGCATATTGTGTTGATTGTGGGATTGAAGATCAGACAGAAATCTGTCTGGCTGAACATGATGTCATTCTATATTGCACAAACGGACACTGGTTACCAGACGTCAACACACAATCTCCGGATGATTGTCCACACGATCAAACGCTCTGCTCTGATCACATCAACCCACCTTGTGCCGAACCTGGGTCCAACAGGCATAACCCGTATCAAAAGAAAGGAGAAAACCATTAAAACAATGACCGGTGTTCGACTCATTGTTGTCAGCAAAGAAGTTGCCACGTTCAACGATATAGATGCGCTACGAAAACGAATGCCAAGTAAAGAAGATTTTGATATGTTTGTAGTCTGGGATGTTGATCATCCTATTGACATGGCTTTCATATCTCTTCGATCCTACTTAGAAAAACAGGGTATCAACTGTAATGGAGAGGAAAAAAACTCATGACATGGAATTATCGCCTTGTATACCGGAAAGATGTTAAAACAACTCCAGGCGCTCGAATGGGCGTCTATGCAATCCACGAAGTGTACTACGATGACAACGGAAAACCAGATGCTGTGACTCAAGACGCCATCAGTATCTGCGGGGAAACGATTAACGAGGTATGGACAGCTTATCGACAAATGTCAGAGGCATTCGCACAACCTGTTCTTGACTACAACACCAGAAGACCAATCAAAAATACTGCAAAGAAAGTAGTAATAAAAGGTAAAAAGAAATGAACAAATGCCGACACGAAAACTATAGTGCATTTAATTACTGCGGAAAATGCGGAAAACACTTAAACACGATCTGCCGCTGTGGCGCTGTCATAGTGCACTCCGATACTTATTGCGTACATTGCGGGAGAAAATGCACTCATGAAAAAAGAACTGTGTGATACATGTTACGGCCGTGGATGCCCTGTCTGCCAGCCTGAAAGAGACTTCGAAGCAGAACTTGGAAATAAGGATGCGCCTGAAGGACATGTCTATGTATGCTTGGCGTGCGGCAAACAATCAAAAGATAAATATGGATTCAAATCAATCACCCACGGCTGGGATGAATCCTGCATGATGAACGCTGAGCTTCATCCCCTTGGAAAATGTATTATTGAACACGGACGTGTTGTCAAAATAAACGACTAGACTATGGACGCTCTCATCGAGATGGCAAAAACAGACCACTATATTAAGAATTTCCTCAAACATTTTGGTCCAAAGCACCTCCGTGTACTCATTACAGGGGAACGCACATTCTCAAATAGTTATCCAATGTGGTTCCTTCTCTCGTATGTAAAAGAGATTTCTACACCACGTCCGACACTGATTCACGGGGCAGCCCGAGGAGCAGACACACTAGCCGCACACGTTGCGACGCTCCTCAAGTTCCATGTACGTGCCTACCCGGCGGACTGGACACGGTATGGACGAAGAGCAGGCCCGATTCGCAACCAGCAGATGTTCACAGAAGGAAAACCTGATCTTGTGATTGCCTTCTTTGTCAACCGTGAACATTCAAAGGGAACAAATCATATGGTTAAGATTAGCAAACGTGCTGGTCTTCCATGTATTATTTGGGAGGAAAACAAAGGATGGACACTGGAGTAAAATCTAAAATACGTACGTGTCTTGTCTGTTTCTTCTATGTCGAGTGGGAACGTGATTCACCAGTCAGTATCGGACACTGTCATCGGTATCCACCAACGGCAGACTCCGGCCAGTCAACGTATCCATTTATGCGAAATTATCCAGTTGAAAGATTTCCATTAGTGCCAGGCGATCTATACTGCGGAGAATGGAAATCAAAAGGAGAAAAAACAGAATGAATACACGGGTACTCGATTGGAAAACCATGGTTGGAAAACGAGTTCTCTGTGGGAGCAAAGACACTCAAATTAGAGAGGCCATAGTCCAGGAAGTATCTGAATCGGGTAACTACGTAAAACTATCATCAGTTGTCATGCCACTCAGTTCAAGCAGACAGGCATACTGGCATGACAGACAAGATATTCACTTCCTTGAAGTCCTACCAGATCCTCTAAGATTCATCAAACAAGATGAAAAATAATAGACTCAACGCCCTGCCCCGCTATCCCAATCGGCAGAGGAATTGGTCTTAAAAACCAAAAAGTATGGGTTCGAATCCCATGCGGGGCACCATACATGCGAGAGTGCTTGGAATGGCAGACAGGCTGGATTCAAAATCCAGTGGGGGTTTCCCTCGTGGGGGTTCGAGTCCCCCCTCTCGCACCATGATATATTCAGTACGCGTACTGCGTGTGGCACGCGGTCACGGGGCATGTGAGTCCCCCGTGCTTTTTAGGACGGTCGGTTCCGACTTACAGCGAATCCGGCCAGCGAGCATATTCACCACATATAGGAGAAAAGAAATAATGGCAAAAATATTTCTTACGCTAACATTTCTCGGCTGGTGGTTTCTTATGTCAGGGTGGCATCCAAAACAAATTGGTCCATTTGAATCACAGGAAATTTGCGATAAGGTACGTAATAACTATCTTACAGCAGGCAATATCTGCTGGTTCATAAAGCCAAACTGTTAATAGCTTATAGGAGGAATCCATGGACGAACTGGCAAAGGCAATCACTGAATTAATCCGCACGGGTGCCCCGCTTGGAGCCACAGCTATACAGTGGTACTTTATTATACGTTTATCAGAACAAGTTCTAAATCTAGTCGCCATCCTCTCTGCATTTGGAACAGCGATCTTTATCTTCATCCGTATCCAAAACTATCTTCGTTGGATACGTACAAAGGAAATGGAATCAGCTGATAGAAAAGGCCAACCATACGAAGCCCCACGTCACGGAGAGGGGTTTTAATTCATTCATGCATGAATGTGGCGGTAGCCTAACGGTAAGGCACGGGCCTGTGGAGCCCGCCACCCCAATTTAACAGGAGGCGATATGCCAAAGTTTGGAAATCTGTATTGCACCAAATCTGGCAAGATACGAAAGAGATTCTACAAGCATAACGACCTTGCAGACAAGGCAATGAAAGACCTTTACGCAATAGGGATTACGGCGGTTGCATTCTTTCCAGCTGAACGACGAGAAAAGAAGTTGTATAAAATCATGCATGATTTAGAAATAGAAACACCATCACCTTAAATAATGTCATCCAGTTCTCCGTCAGCTGTCATTACTATTGTCCTTCGTCGTGTCTATCGCCTGGGCTGTGTTGAAGTCGGTCCAGGATATGTTCGCCTTATTAATAAAACAAACGACACAACCGTGATCCTGACGCCGGAACAAGAACAACGCTGGCGTGCTCGACTCTTGAGATCGAAACCGTAAGGAGATCCTCATAGTCACACTGGTCGGGCATAATCTCATCTCAGACTTGAGCATGCTCATTCGAGCCGGGCACCCACTCCCCACGAATGTCAATTACTTTGATACCTACGTGGCAGCCCGTTGGGTGTGGCCCGACATGGATGACTATGGACTTGAGGCGCTCGCACTCCGCTCAACCAACATCGGACAGTGGCGAACCACCTTAGGAAAACTCGAGGCTGAAGACTTTGATGCCATGCCCGATGAACAGCTCTATGAACGCTGCGGAGGGGATGCCCAAGCCCCCATCCTCCTCCAGCGCCTCCTTGCCCCCCAGATCGACGATCTCCACATGGGGGCCATCTGGACCCTCGCCATGGATGTATTGCCCATCCTGGCCGAAATGGGGGGCCGTGGGATGGCGCTAGATCACCCACTGCTCGCCTCCTGGGCATCTGAAACGGAAAAATGGCTCCAACAAGCAGAAGAATCATTGAAACAACGACTCAACGTGGACAATATTAACAGCGACATTCAAGTGGCAAAGACGCTGTATAGCCCACCATGGAAGGCAGAACCCTTATACAAGAATCTCACAGGCTACAGCGTTGATAAACTCTCGCTCCTGTGGGCACGACACCAAGCCACTGGCACGAATCAAATGGAACTCATTCGCCTGTTGACGGATCTCCTTGAGTATCGAACAAAAGAGAAACTTCAATCGACATACTACATTCCATGGTTAAATAACAGCGATCATACACGTGTGTATTCAGAATATTCATTGGGTGTGACTGCAACAGGACGGCTCTCCTCGAAACGGTTTAACCTTCAAAATGTGCCCGAGTCCGTACGAACGGCCATCATTCCATCCCCGGGGTACGACGATATTATTGCAGCAGATTATAATATGTTGGAATTGTGCGTGGCAGCAAATCGCTCGGAAGATCCACTCATGCTGAAATGGATTCGTGAGGGGCTCGATATTCATTCAATCATGGCAGCACGTGTGCTCGGATTGAAAGAACCTGCTACCAAAGAAGAAGGGAAAACATTCAAAGCACGCTATCCAATCGAACGAGCAACCGGAAAATTAACAAATTTTGCAGTGATCTTCGGTATTAAAGCCAATTCATTAACATGGAAAATCTTCCAAGACACCGATGGCACAACTTGGATTCCAGAAGCAGATATGCAGCAGTATATTGACACTTTTTTCTCTACTTTCTCCGGGTACCAAGCATATAGCGAATATGGACAACGTGAACTTGCTAATGGACACCCGGTTGTCAGCCCATTCAATCGACAGTGGTCATTCCCAGCCACGGAAGCCGGACATCGAAAGTGGCTCAACTACCCGACCCAGGCGACTGCATCGGATATTACACTCATTGCACTTAAAACAATTGACCATGAACTAAAAACACGCAAACTGAAAAGCCGTCTCATCGGGGAGGTGCACGATGCCATAGTCATTGAAAACCCACGGAAAGAACGACCTGAAGTCCTCCGCCTCGTCAAATCCATCTGTGAGAATCCTGATACTCGTGCGTTTGGATTCACCCTGAAAGTCCCCCTTCGCGTTGAATTGAAAGTGGGACCCAACTGGGGAACACTCAAGGAGGTAATAATTCAATGACAAAACGTAAGCACAAACCAAAATTAAATCGACGTATTCATGGCATTCTTGGAGATAATGCAAATCTATATGTCAAGGCACGCAATAGCATAACAGGTAAAGTCCTCATCGGAGGACTCGGAAATCTCGGAGTAGGTGAAAAGTGGTTTCCAGAAGAACCAATCCACGCATCATACCCTGGATATCGTACCGCCCGAGAAGACCGATCATGACCACTCCAGACTTCGTCACCATCCGCACGCTCCTGGAAGCTGGGCGGGGGCTTTATCGGGGCCGATCGCACAGACTTTATTGCTGATTTGCCAGCTGCACATGTGAGGCCGTGGTCGAGCACGCGAAAGCAATGACGGCGTGGGCTCGTGCCCTTCCATCCGCTCAGGCGGCGCTGGAGCGAGTGGAGGCGAAGCATGCTGACTGCGTTGCCTGTATCGCCTATGATGCCGTCTGTACCGGCAACTCCGTGCAGGCATTTCGTCTCAGCGATCTCCGAACCCGCATCGCCCGCCTGGAGGCGGCGCTGATAGCGGCAAGCTACGTCGTTGAGAAATTTGCCTCTATCGGCATCCGTGATGAAGCAACTGGCCAAACCGGCGAAGAGTTGATGACGCAGATCAACGTTGCCTTGGAGGGACGCGATGCCTAAGCCGCACCGACATATCTGGGTGGTCGAGATGCGCCTGGACGGACGATGGGAGTCAACGGTGGAAGGGAGCCTATCCCGTGATGCAGGTCGGACGGAAGTCCGGCACTGGCGCGAGGCGAACCCCGATGACCGCTTCCGACTCCGGCGCTACGTGCCGACAGAGGGGCGCGATGAGCGACAGAATAGACAAAGTAAAACAATGACCCAATCGAAACAAATGTGGGGAGATGGCCGGGTGTTCCGTCGCCACCGACGTTGGTGGATTGCGTACTACGCACACAACCACAGTATCGTGAATCAAGCTACAGCGAGAATCGAAATGTTGCTGTGATTCTGTTACAACGTCGTGTGGCATGCATAAAAACTGCACGAGCACAACACGCCGACCGCCTTGCCAAAGAAAAATGGGTGCGAGCACAACTATTCGAGGAAGAGAAACGATAATGAAAATATCACCAATCATGAAAACAATCATTTGCCCCGCGACTCTTCCAACAGTAGAAAAACTATATTCCCACAACCCTGTAAACGTGCAATTATTCACCCCGGAACTCACACTATATCCCTGGAAACTACACCCTGTGCAAAAACATTGGTGTTGTCTCCCCTGTCAATGCCCGCCTTACCCTGTGAAAACAAAAGAGAGAAGCACATTTAACTTATCACCACATCCACACGACAACCAATTTGATCTCCGCTACTACCACACGAGTCATTCCTCTTGGAACTCTTGGAGCTTACGTATTCACATGCCGTGGGGCACATTAGATACACTCTTATACATCCTCATCACAGATCTACAATCTCTAAAAACCACCGCAACAAGAATCGGTTCTGGCTGCCTCACAACATTGGTACGTAACGCTTGACTTCAACCGAGCAGTGCTGCTATATTTATCTTGCCACCGTGGATGGCAGGAAAGAGTCTTGACCTGTTTTCTGCCCCTGGGTCAAGCAGGAGAGTCCACGATGGCATTATAAAATAACGTATCGACGATGTGCACCCACACTTGGAGGCGTCTATGCCATTTCGACATCCGCAACCCCCACGATCTCCTCAGCCCAATGTTGACCCAGATCGCCCGCCACTTCTCAAACTTGGAGGTTTGTACCCAAGCAAAAGTGGAAAAGCACTAACAGGAAATATTAACCTTCTCTATCAAGATCGCCAAGGAAGCCCTTCCGTTGGAACCCAGTGGGTCGAACTCCTGCAACAATGTGTACAGGAGAACCTTCCCATTCGAGTGCTCGTCTTTGAAAACAATGGACAGTTTGGCGGAGCGCACCGAGCCCCCTACACTCTTCATGTCTGTTTGGGAACCCCACGGCAAGAACAAGCGACGTCTCCGCTCCCAGGCACGAAAACAGGCCGTACTCGAGGCACGGGATCGGAAGCAGACCTTCTCGAAGCCCCGGAAGGGCATGCCACATACGAGGATGCCCCAGAAGGCGAGCAAGAACCAGACGAGCCTGAGCCTCCAGCACGTCTTCGCACACCAGAACCGACTCCTCGCCCGCCCGTACGACGTGTAGCCCCTCGACGCTAATGCTCAAATTGCCCCCGCTTTCGATTATTCGGAATGAGTTCCAAGAGGTCCAACTCACGGAGAAAGCGAGGGCATGGATTGACGCTGGAAATGCAGACCGGTTGTCCGGTATCCATGCCTCTGATCTGCTTGATCCCCGATTAGCCTATTGGAAAACCATCGTGCCGAAGCCGTTGACAGAACGATCCATCTGGCTCTTTGTCATTGGGAAAATCCTCCACCATTTTGTCATTGACGTGCATGTCCCTGGGGAGGTGAACTCGGACACCACGGACACCGGAGCCAATGAGTCCAACGGGATTCTCTTTTCTCCAGACCTCGAAGATGATGATGGACATCCAATCGAACTCAAGACCACGCGATCATCTTCAGAACCAACGGATGAAACCATTCGACGCACGTACCACAACTACTTGGAACAACTGGTCATATACATGGTTCTTCGTAATACGACCCGTGGATACCTGTGGGTCTTGTACATTAATTTGAAAAGTCGTACCTCACAGACATTCCCGGAACCTCGATGTTATGAAGTCACCATGTCCACAGAAGAATTCCTGAATCTGGAACAACGCATTTTTAATACACGTGATCTCCTCACGACTGCCATTGACACCAAGAACCCTGGAATCCTCCCGCTCTGTCGCACGTGGCTCTGCGGTGATTCCTGCCCCTGGTGGCGTGAATGTGCACCTGCGGAACGCATCGATACACCACGTCGATCATGGACTGATATTCCAATATAGGAGCATCTATGAAAAGCACACAAGAATTACCCGATTGGAAGGAACCAACCTCATTGGAGGAGGCTGAAACACAAGCCTTTGCTTTGTGGGAGGAAATCCAATCCATTCAACTTCAACTTGCTGACCCGAACCGAATTGGAGAAAACAAACAACGCCTCCCCATCTCAGAATATTTAACGTGGCAGCATCGGGCCAAGTATGCGTTGACCATGAAGATCCGTACCTACAGATATTTGAAGCAATGGATCAAAGATCAACGTGCTATCCTCAAAGAACAAACAGCATCTGCACCCCTAAATTCAGAAACCTTACATGTATGTATTCAAAGACTGCTGGTTACCGACATAGAAGTTCTCATTAAGTTACACGGAACTCAAGAACAGCAACTTGCATACACTAATTTGTGGCTTGAATTCACGAATACACAAGGTTACAAATGAGCACCGTCGTTCCGATTGGATTTCTCAACGAAGTCTGTTGTGCCAGTTGCAAAGACTCCATTGGGTGGTCCCTGGGGGCCCCACGAACACGGATCTCTGACTATGTCGTGAATGTGTATTGTAAAACATGCACTGAATCGTGGGAAAATCTCAATAGGGTTCTCCATGATGACACCACCGAATATCATTCTCAGCATTGATGTCCCTGGCCGCGCAACCGGAGGATTTATTCGATGGGACCGTGCCCTCAATTCGGTCTCCATTGGAACACTCAGATTCAAACAAACTGAATCAGAGGCAGAAGATTATCGACGTCTTCTCACGGCAGTAGCCAATCAACAACCAGATCTTATTATTATTGAACAGCCATTTCTTTGGCTCATCGCAGGTCCGATTGGTGGATTAAAAGCCTGGGCCGCATGGAATCATATTCCTTGGTGGATGGTTACCGCCTCAGGAGCCAAAAAAGCCGTACTCCAAAATGGTCGTGCCTCCAAAGCAGATGTTCTCGCGTGGGCCAAACGGACCCTGGCTGCCCGATGGCGCGTCATTCAACCCGAAGCCATCTCCCAGCATCAAGCCGATGCACTCCTCTATCTCGTAGCGTGGGAGCGCGCGCACGAACATATGAGACAGGAATATAATATTCGAGACGGAGTTCGAGGAAGGTATTACAAACAGTATAAGGAGATTGCCCATGACAAAAAAGAACCACTCGCAGACTGATCCCCCGCTTGTGAGCGTCCCTGGGGATCACGGAATCACAGAAGGACTCGTCCTCCTGACGCAGATTCTCCATGAACAGGGTCTCGCTGAAGCCACCGAAGGACTCCTTGGTGGGACCTACGGATACGGATGCCACTTTGAAAATGCAACATTCTATATCCGCCCATATTGCTGGTGTGAAGAATCAACATGCCCCCAGTGTGGACACGATGCCCCAAACTTCTTCCACAAACCGAGTGGAAGTGAGGTACGATGGTATAAATATATTGGACGCGGACAGAGCATCCAATTTACACAACGCTGGTCAACCATCTTCGTCGATTGTATCCGTTCCCTTGGTCTGTCTCCGGGAAATGAGGCAGCGTAATCCCGCGTCAGGTTCTATTTAGACCCATCGTGGGCTAAATTCTCCCCGCACTGAGCCAAGGGATTTTCGTACACCCACGCATTATGGAGGGCACGCATGGAACAACGTCAAGGCATCATCGTCTCGCTCACTGGACGCCGAGGGCGAGGCCCCGGCTACATCACCTTCGATGATGGATCGGAGATTGGGTCCTTTGAGCCTGAACTCCTCAAAACGGCTGCGGCCAATATCAATGCCACGGTGGATTACACCTGGGAGGAAAAACCAGGGAAGAAAGACCCGAAGAAGGTCTATAAAACCTTGCTGTCCCTGACGGTCGTGAAAGCGGCGGAACCACCCCTGGAAGGCACGATCGTCCAGACCCCGCCATCTCACCCTGTCCAGGAGGGGAAAGTCCTTGCCTTGGCAAAATCTGGACCTCTGGTGGCCCATCGCTCAGGCATTGCCGATCTCGAAGAGGGATTTGCCATGGCCGTGCGGCAACGAGAATTGATGGAGGCATTTATTCGTAGCCGTTTCCGTGAAGGCGAACATTACATGGACGGAGCCACATTTGGAAGCAAGAAAAAGGTTCTCCTCCAACCCGGAGCCCAACTCATTCATTACTGCCACGGACACTCTGTCGATTTTGAGATCCTCGCTGGTCCCATGGCCGCACAAGACCCCGGGGCCAAGTACACTCTCGTGATCAAAGCCAAAGTGAGCCGTCGAGAACAAGTACAAGGACACGGATTAGGCTCATGCTCATCCCTGATCTGGTCTGGAAGAGAGATGCGTCTCAAAGACCGAGCAGTTTCTCCAGACCTCACACACAACACCACCTTGAAAATGGCAAAGAAACGGGCACTCGTAGACAGTTGTCTCAATACAACGGCAGCCGCTGAGTTCTTCACCCAAGATCTTGATGAATATATTGACCAACAAAAAGACCAGGAAGGAGGAGCACAATCCGAACTGACAAAACCACGATTCATCAAACCCTAACAAGGATCAAAAATGACAGACCGTGAACAAGCCATAGAACTCATTGAAAAATGGGCTCACGATCTCCTTGACGCAAAACGGAAAGGTCCCACAGAGACACACCGTTGGTTACTGTGCTGGGATGGGACCGGTGATGGAACACAGGACTGTGCCTGTTGTATCATGCCAAATCTTGATCCTCAATTCGCTGGATTGTGCGAATGTATCTGTCACGAGCGCATCGCCTCACTGGCAGATCTGCTCATTCGCTACGCTCAACTTCATACACGGAGACAACTCCAATGAACACAACACTCCTCATTCTCGATCCTGGAAAACGAGCCTACATCCCCAAGGAGATGGAACACATGGTCCAAGTGGTTGATTTTGACAAAGTCAATATCATTCTATCAAATAAGTCATTACAAACTCTGGTCATGCGCGCAGGATACGTACTCAAGAATAAGCCTGGGATAAATCAGCACACACTTTCTCAAGGACAAGTACACTCCAGATGTGCCCCAAAGAAGACCCCACCCCGCGATCACTACGGAGCCATCGTTTCTGGGACAACACCATTTCGCATTACCAAGAGACCGAGGTAACCAACCATGGGAATCCTGGAAGCTGTCAATTGGGCGATCATTGCCCTCAATGCAATTGGATTGTTACTTTCAATACCTTCTCCGCCTGCGGAGCACCTAACACCGCCAGTGCAACAGGAGATCAAACATGATTCACTCACGCATGAATCCATGTCGATCCAGAACGCTCCGTAATGAACACCAATACATTACCCCTTGACAATACACTTATCTGCCTGGACTGTGAACAACTCTACCTCCTTTCCATGCTTCCGTGTCCATGCTGTGGAAGCCTGCGAAACTGGCTTCTTACGAAATGGCTCGAACCTCAACCAGATATAAAGAAAATCGAGGAGGGACGCGATGAGTGACCGAGCGGACGAGCTAGCGCAGCGACTCGTCAGGGTGCTGTCGGACGGCGACGGCCATCTCGGGATCGACATCGCCGGCACCTGGTTTGATTGGGACACGTTTGAGTGGATCGGAGCCATTAGGGACGTACAAGATGTCGCGGATGAACTCGCCGGGAAGCTGGCCACTGCCCTCCGCACCTTCGCCGAGGAGGCAAGCGCCCACTGGAAGCGCGAGGCGGAAAACGGGGCAGCCATGCTCGCCGCGATCCACCGGGGGCTTGGGCTGCTCGGGGCAGACGCGGGTGGGATCAGCGCGCAGGACGTGCTTGGCCGCGTAGATCTACTCGCCTCGGAAGCGAGGCGAGAGGAGCGGGCGGTCATAGAAATTCTGATCCGCATGAGCGAACAGGAGGAATGGCCGAAAAATCTGTGGTTCTCCGGGTTCCTGAGTCGAAAGGACGCAATTCAGCTCGGCGAGTTGCTCACCGCCATTCAGGCGCGAGGAGAGAAGGGATGAAGCCTTCCTGGTGCCACTGCCAAACATGCAGGTGGCGTCACTGCAAGTGCTGGTGCCACCGATGACTCCGCCGACTGACTCCCTCGAGGTCGCGCTGGCGAAGGTGTTGTGCAAAAAATGTGGGCAACCTGCTGTGGCTCACCCCGCCCGATGCTGCGCTGACACTGCGGCTCCGCATGACTGCGACGACTGGATGCCCTTGACAGATACCCTCGCCACCGCTGTGCGGGAGTGGATGCGGCAGCAACTTGTTGACCCTGATGTCCTTGCACTTGCGATGTGCCTGGGCGATCCAGACACTTGCCGACTTGGAGACACCGCGTATATCCCGTGCCAAGGCCATCGAAACGCAGCCAGCTATGTCATGGCCGACGTGGAGCTATGGCTGGGGCTCTCAAAAACCATTCATCCACACATGAAAGGAGAATAACGCATGCAAAAACATTGGTCCCCAACAAAACTGAAATATGTTCAGAATAAGAAATTAGATAAATTCCTTCAGGAGATTGTAGACGTGTGTCATAAATACGGATACTGCATTGAGCATGAGGATTCCCTTGGAAGCTTCATCATCCGCCGTGGAACTAACCATGAATGGTTCATGGAAGCCATGGACAATACACAAGAAAAAAGACAGGAGAAGAAATAATGATAGCCATTACACTTCCCAAAGTTATTACCTACTGTGATAAGTACAATCCGGCAATGAAGATTGAAACACAAGATGATGCTGATGCCTACTTTGAAGCATGCGTCCAGCATAATATGCTCCATGGAACGTCCAGAGAAAAAGCTGAAGCCATTGAACGAGAAAACCTTGGATATTACGCCGGATATTTCAGTGATGAAGTACAACAACGTGTCAACCGTTTATTTCGTACCAGACATCCAATCTTTGGCATGCATCCCCCAACACCAATAGAAGCTCTGAACATAGGAATCAAACGTGGACGTAAAAGTAAAAGGGAGGCAAAAGAATGCCACCGGTAGAAGAAACACACGAAACAATTATGAATACTTTGTTTCCTCTGAACTTGGTGCCCCTTGTTATTACGTTGTTAGATGATGAGTGGCCACCTGTAGCTGAACCAACATTCGTCTTTTGCCCATGTCCTCCCTGTATGGAACAACGCGATGGAATCACAGATGATAACACCACAAAAGAACTCGTAGAATTAGCCCGCCACGGCAACGAAGAACAGTTTCGTGAACTTGCCGCCTGCCTCATGCCGATTGAAGACATACAAGAATGCTGGGACGGAGCCCGACAACGATTAAATCTAAACAAAACATAATAGGGAGACCACCGTGATTCTTTTCGTCGCTCCTCGGTACAACCCATCCGTTACAACCATGCTGGCTCAGCACTTTGAAAATCAACCTGGAATTCGCATCATTGAAGACCGTCGCACTAAAGAACGTCGGACAAAACCGCTCATGATGGAACGCACACGTCGGCATCTTTCCCGCCGTGGGTCCCTGTGGGCATTCAAGGGAGCCTTTATCAATGATTAAATGGGTATGCGTGTATGCAATTGAAGGAGGCGCATGCTACAGCTATGAATGCACATTATGCAATGAAAAAATATCAGTTAGCAGTGAAAACGTTAGCGATTACCAAAGTTCTTTATTGGTTCAACACTTGAACAGAACACATTTCTGTTGCGACCCTACGACGAATGAGCAAGACTGTGCCGAATTTAGTTCTGACAGACAGTCTGAAAAATGAATCCGAAAATCATCAGTCAAACGGCTGAATACTACCCAAAACAAGATGGAGAGACGTGCACCCTTACGATTGTACTGGTGGAAGGAACGATTGGAGATTATGCCGCCTACATCGGTCAGGGTGACCCCGTGTGGGTGGCTCGCTTTGGACAGAAACTACTCTTTGGGGATGCCTGCCGATACTTTCATCTTACTCAAGAGCTCTACCGCGATTAGTGCCTGAAACTCTTTCAATGTCCCAGTATTGTGAAGTGTCAAATCCCACATGCCATCCGATGTTGCCAAATGTTCAGAGACATGCGTATGGATCAACTCAGGTTCACAATGAGCTGGACGCACCGCCCGAATTAATATCCCGCCTTGTTCACGAATCACCGAGCATTCATTTTCGAATCGCACATCTGGAACAACTACCCGTACCGATGCTTTGATCTGATGCCACTGTCGAGACCACCGGGTCACCCAGTATCCTGGATCGTCAGCCCGTCGAACATTCGTCCCCATTTCCTGTAATAAACATCGAACCAGAGGCGTCCGATGACGCCAGACAATTTCTTGTAAGGCTTGTTGCACAGTATCAGGTGGATCAGAAGGATAGATCCAACCAACATCAAACAAATGAACAATCAATGTCCCTCGAAACTTCTTAATGACTTCCTGTTTCAACGCATCGGCAAATCCAAGGCGAGTATATCCATGATGTTCGACCAAGTAAGAGGCCACGACATCCTTCCCTGACCCAGAGGCCCCACCAATGCCAATCAACCGTGGGAGGCTATCATCCCCTTGGTTTATCACTGATCGTCGCTCCTGAGCCAACTGTGGCCCGTACAGAGGCGCTACGGGATGATCTCCAGGCACTTACTGAGTCCCGTATCTGGAATCAGCAATTCTTGAAACTGTTTCACGACCATACTCCGGAATTTCTCACACCCTGCCTTTGTCTGTGTCGTCACCGTAATCACGATTGGCCCACCAAATGATGGGAGTGACAACGTAATAATTAATATCCACGCAGCCACCATTAGGCACGCCCTCGATGCTGATCCATTGTCTTTGCCATCGCAATCAATCGAATGAGATGCTCTGGACTGGCCTGGCTCGGTGCGTTATTCATCCACTCAAGGATCGGAGCAAACTTCCTCACTGCCTCGGGGCGAACCACGAACTCACCCTCTTTAGCCGTAATCGGAACGGTCTCAAGCTGTGACATCCCACGATTTGGAATCATCCCACCACGATGAAACGGCCCCCCAGGATCTCCTGGACCAGAACTCGCATCACCTGCGCCGCCACCCCCACCGCCTGGACCTCCGCCCCCAGGCCCATCACCGCCCCCAGAACCCCCACCACCACTCACTCCCACATCCCCAGGAGGGCCACCAGGTTCGCCTGATTGTCCACTCGTCACACCTGTTGGCCCAGTGACTCCTGTATCAATTCCCGGAGGTCCCGTTTCTCCTGTTCCTCCATGCTCCGCTTGAACAGCAAGATCATTAAGCGTCGGAGTTAATCCAATATTCGGATCAACATCTCCCACACTTGAACGTGGAGCCCGAGCAAGCATAGATAATAAATTCAAATTCTGCATTGCATTATACCCACGAACACCTCCAATAATTCCGCCCAATCCGGCATTGACAATTCCAGCAAACGGTCCTCCCAACACCGATAACGCCACATTCGCAACGTTGCTTGCAACAGGGCCAAGACCTAACGCATCAAGTCCTTGTCCTAACGCTCCACCAAAACTAATTCCTCGCCCTGAAAAGTTTGGAGAGACTGAGAACCCGCCGAATCCAAATCCGCCACCAGTCCCACCACCTCCGGGCGGTCCGGACGAATCCTCGCCAGTATCCCCTCCAGCTCCAGTTGATGGCCCTGGTTGCGGACCAAATGCACTGGGCGGATATGACCCAACAACCCCTGGTGGTGTGCCGGGCGGATACCCAGGTGGAATCGTCCCACCGGGAGGCGGTGCTGTTCCGCCACCAGGAGGTGGAACCACTGGGGGTTCAATTAGAGACGGCCCTGGATACGGCCAGACAGGGAACTGATTCACATCCCGATTCGGCCAAAACAACTGCGGAGGCGACTGACGATTCCACCCAGTGACATCAGGTTGTGGAACGGCTGGCGTCAAATTAAACGGATGATACGTCTGACTGCCTGCTGGACCAGATCCTGGCGTCCATAATCCTGGATTCCCAGGGGCAAAGTCAGGTTGATTTGCACCAGAAACACCCGCAATATTTCTTTGTTCCCACGGTCGTGGACCCGTAGCACGCCGTTGCTGGCGCATTGATCCGGGCTGTCCAAAGAGACGTCCGACGAAATCAGAATCACCCATCCCTGCCTCCTACAATGCTCGAATAAACGTGTGATTCCCGATCACTGCTAAAACCAATGCGTCATTCAGCTCACCGGGTACCCCAGGTTTAGCCGCCCATAGTGGTAGTGTACCACCACGAAGAACCTTTGTCAGTTTCACATTCAAATAATGAACAGCCCCACGAACACGATTCGATCCAGTACACGCATCCTCCCACGCACGAAAACACTCTTGAACAACTCGATCTTGATCATCCAATTTGAATGAAGGAATTCTATTCGGATCTCCCGCATTCATTCCGCTAAATTGTTGTTTCCATAATACGGTTCCGGCCATCGTCCCATCACTCATATATTTTAATTTGGTTCGATTTCGCAACACCTCGGCGACTCCGACCTTACCTGTATAAGGCTCTCCTCTACTTTCTTGCCAAATAACCAACGTCGCCAATACCTCATCGGTAATCAAGCGCATCAGATGTCTCCAATCTATGATTCAAAATACGTAACATTTTTTGATCATCGACACCTGGTAACAAAGTTTTTGGCGGACACATGTCCATAATGCCATCCACTAACCGTGTTTGTGTCAAACACATGACACATTCCCACTCATTCCATTGCACGTGTGTTTGCTGCCACTGATCAGCAGTACACACGGGACACTTCAATAACAATGATTCGCTCATGAACTGATCCCCATAAAGGCACCAAGAGCCGCAAGCAAGCCAATGATAATACCGACACTGAGCCACAGAGCCGCCCCGCTCGTGCCAACAAAAACCATCCGCCATTTCCCGGGCCCTGATATCGTTAACGAGGACCGACGCTCCTGTCCGTCCCACTCACTACGAGGCATCAGACCACGACTCCGTTAACCCTGATCCTGAGTCCAGGGCGCGTCACGATGTCCACGTCCGGTGGCTCCACAGGGGGCGGTGGAGGTGGGGGCGGTGCGGGTGTCCCAATCGCCGACCCGACCGAGCAGTGCCGCAGATACTCACGCAGCGCGGGAACGTCAGCTCCCATATCCGTCCCCGTTCCGAACCCATTCGCTGCGAGCGCCGAGAACTCGACGTCTGACAGAACAGCGAGCTCCGCAGCTACCGGCCCGCCGAGCTGGTCCTGACATGCCGCACCACGCAGCGAGTAGATTGCAGGCCGCGACCCGAAATGCCAAAGCCCGTGCCCGCGAAGGTACAACGGCATATTCGGAACGATGTCACTCGGTTGCCTCTTCGTAACCCGAAACAGTGCCTCCGCTCCCGTGCAGTTGCCCCAGATCGACCCATCGTTCCCGATAGCGACCGCTGACAGATACGGAACCGCCATCAGCTTGTCAAGCGGGCCATTGGTAAGCTGCCGATCCTGCCACGCCAGACCCTCTGGGAAGAACGCACCCTTGTACTCTCCAGTCGCTGAAAATCGGTAGTTCTGCTGCTGCCCCCAGAACGCCACAAAGATGTCGCCCTTCGGGCCGACCACCCCGTGCACGTCCACGGCGAGCCCCGGGTTCCGCGTGTTCGCGTCGGCCTTCACCGTCGCAAGCGTCTTGACCGTCCCGGCCATGAGGTCGGTCTTCCGGATGGCAAACGTGTACCGCTCGACCGTGATGAGCGCCGTTTTATCCTCGTCCGCCCAGTCGATGGCCTCGGGGCGCACATAGGAGCACACGCCGAACGGCCCGTCCTTGAGGTACTTGGCACGGAGCGCCGCAAGCGCGGCGGGCCCGGCTTCCTGGGTGCTCGACACGTCGTCGTCTGCCCGCACGCCGAGCTCGGCGTTGGTGGGATTGACGATGCTCTTGACCACCGTCTCGACGGGTCCCTCGCCCTCGGCTCCGTCCTGCGCATTGATTTTGCGGAGAGAGTTGTTCTCGCGGTCGGTCACGTAGAGGTCGCACGACAGCCCGTCCCTGTACTCGGGATGAACCGTCTTCATCACCACGCCCCATGGCTGGTTGAAGAGGGCGAGGTGTCGAGGCCCGTCCCGGTGGCCCGCCTCCTTCGTGCGCGAGCCGGCGTAGG
>Ga0208958_1001254_pt1 | contig 26239 bp, 23 predicted proteins | sample RifOxyB1_FD_184032 | JGI IMG/M metagenome (GOLD analysis project Ga0208958, IMG submission 184032) | Soil microbial communities from Rifle, Colorado - Rifle Oxygen_injection B1 (SPAdes) | ecosystem: Environmental > Terrestrial > Deep subsurface > Rock core/Sediment | place: Rifle, Colorado...
AAGATTTATCAGAAAAAAAATGGCCTGTCGCAGGTCACGACAGGCAAAAAATTAAAACCTTCTATGGTGTCATTTTTTATGATGCAACCGAAATGATTTCGGTGTCATAGTTATTTGATTTGACACGGATCGTGTGTTAAATTACAGCTATGGAACGGTTTAGAATTATTACTAAAACAGAGCTGGAAAAACTGCCCAAAACGGCGGGTGTTTATTGTTTTACAGAAAATTACATACGTCGGACGTCTGTAATTTATATAGGCAAGGCAGTAAACCTGCAAAGCCGAGTGAAAAATCATTTTAATCAACCGTCATATCGGGATGATCTTTTTATAGATAAAATAAATAAAATTGGATATTTTGAAACCAACAATTCTGAAATTGAAGCCTTAATTTTGGAAGCCAATTTAATTAAAAAATACCAGCCCAAATATAATGTTGTTTGGAAAGACGGCAAGAATTATTTTTATGTTGCAATCGTAAAAAACCCTTCGACAAGCTCAGGGCAAGTCCCGTATATTTTTATTACGCACCAACCCAACTCGTCATTGCGAGGAAGGAGCGAAGCGACCGACGAAGCAATCCAGAGTGAAAGCACAAACTATAGATTGCCACGTCGCCCTTACAGGATCTTCGACCTGCGGGCTCCTCGCAATGACGGTATTGTTTATATCGGGCCTTTTGTTGAGGGCGCGGCGTTGAAAAAAACTTTGCGCTTTTTGCGTAAGGTGTTCCCCTATTATACAACAAAAAAACACCCAAAAAATAAATGCACATATTGCCATTTGGATTTATGTCCCGGACCCAATCCAGATTTGCCTGTGTACAAAAATAATATAAAAAAACTGATTTTAATTTTACAGGGCAAAAAAAACGCGGTTTTAAATTCTCTAAAAAAGGAAATGCGCGCCGCTTCAAAAGAAAATAAATTTGAAGAAGCTGGTAAGGTTCGCGATAAAATTTATGCCCTACAGCAAGTAATGTCGCACACTCATGTTATAAACATAGCTTCTCCAGTTTCTAACGATCGTGAAAATTTGGAGAAGCTTCTAAATTTAAAAAGAATTTCCAGAATAGAATGCTATGACATATCAAATATCCAAGGAAAATTTGCGACAGGATCAATGGTTGTTTTTATAAATGGATTTCCTGACAAAAATAAATACAGAAAATTTAAAATTCGCTTGCCCGAAAAACCAAATGATATTGCAATGTTAAAAGAAGTTTTGCAAAGGCGCTTCTCTCACCCAGAATGGCCATATCCTAATACAGTTTTAATTGACGGAGGAAAAGCGCAACTAAATATTGCAATTAGCGTTATTTATAACCTCGGTGTCATTGCGAGGAGCGAAGCGACGAAGCAATCTATGGTCCGTGCGCAAAACTCTGGATTGCCACGCTCGTCGCCCAAAGGACGAACTTCGCTCGCAATGACAGTAATGGCTATTGCAAAAGGACGGCAAGAGTTATTTATAGAAGGTCAAAAAAATCCAATTCCATTAAAACAGCTCCCGCAGGAAATTTACAATCTGATAAAAAATTTAGACGACGAAGCCCACCGCTTTGCCATTGCCTACCACAAAAAACTTCGCAAAAAAAATCTGTTAAAATGAAAAAGCGAGACAAGTGATTTTTTGTCTTTATAAAGACAAACATCTACACGTCTCGCCATTGGCTCAATAAGCCTTTTCCCTTTTCATTTCCTTTTTGAGCCGCTTCAGTTCCATCAAAATCAGTAGCCCAACTTTTTCCTCAATCTCACTTTCTGAGGGAATGATGGCAAATATTTCTTGCAACTTCACAATTCTCCGGTCTCTATCTTTGTCTGTTTTATCTCTTTTTGCCAGCCTAATCATTCTCATCAGAGCCTTATCTTCCAAAGAACTGCCCGCTAAAGCTCTATGAAAAATGCGAAGCCACTGCCCAAAGTTGGTTGAGGCGGTTTCGCCGTCACAACTTTCGATGTCCGTGAGCTCCGCAATTCTCACTGCTTTCTCTAAACTCATTTTTACTCCCGCTTCAAACATTTCCATATTTATCTCCTTTTGAAAGGGAAACGAGTGAACCGATAATTTTTTAATTTAGCATAAAAATATAATGATGTCAACGCTTGTATATTGTATTTATTTTAAAAATGTGATAATATGGTAAAATCTGATGAAGAAATTACTTTCTCAAATTGTTTCAGCCGGATTGGGTTTGTGGCTGGCAACATTATTGCCCATTGGAATTGTTGCCAGGGCATATCCCGATTCAAATTTTTTTGGTTTTCCTTTAACGGCCCAATGGGAAATTTTCTTGGTTTTAGGAATTGTGTTAGGACTGCTAAATTATTTTTTAAAACCGCTTTTAAAAACTATCGCCTTGCCCCTGGAAATTATTACTCTCGGACTTTTTACAATTGTAATAAATATGGCTTTGCTATGGCTTTTAGACTTAATGTTTGACGAGCTTTATATTCCTATATATTTACCTCTTCTATATATAACGCTGATTATTTGGGGATTTAACCTTATTATTCAAAAATTATTAATTAGAAACGAAAATTAAATAATTAGTATGAACCAAATTTTATTTTACACTCAAATTGCGGTATCTGTAATTTTAATTGCGCTCATAACAATACAGCAACGAGGAACTGCTTTAGGAGCTGGTTTTGGAGGCGGAGGAGAAGTTTACTCAACCAAGCGCGGGGCCCAAAAGAAAATTTACTACGCAACAATTGCGCTCGCAACTATTTTTCTTGTTTTGGGCGTATTAAATGTATTAATACCATAAATGAAGTTTCCCAAGTTTTCTCAATGGAAGCAAATTTTTAAAACATTAAGGGGCGCCGAAAGAATTTTCTTTTTGGTTTTTATTGCTTTGGCCTTTTTGTCCGCCTCATACCTTTTGATTAATTTTTATATAAATAATACAAAAGCGGTTCCAGGTTATGGCGGAACATATACAGAAGGAATTGTGGGCCAGCCCAGATTTATCAATCCTATTTACGGAGAAACAAACGACGTTGACAGAACATTGATTGATCTGGTTTATTCGGGATTGATGACTTATGATAAAGACGGAAATCTTATAAATGATTTGGTAAAAGGCTACCAAATTTCAGACAATGGCAGAACATACACCTTTCAATTGAGAGACAATCTTTACTGGCAAGACGGAATGCCCTTAACATCAGACGATGTTATTTATACAATAAAAACAATCCAAAATTCCGACTATAAAAGCCCCTTAAGGGCAAATTGGCTGGACATTGGCGCAGAAAAAATTTCGAAAAATTCTTTTTCTTTTTCAATCAACGCGCCCTATAATTCTTTTTTGGAAAATTGCGCGGTAAAAATAATCCCTGCTCATATTTGGAAAAACGTCCTGCCAGAAAACAGCATTTTATCTTCTTACAACTTACAGCCAATAGGGTCCGGCCCGTACATAATATCGAGCATAGAGCAATCTAATACCGGGTTCATTAAAAATTTGTCTTTGGCGGCAAATCAAAAATATTATAACAAACCGCCGTACATTTCAAATATATTTTTTGATTTTTTCAGCAATAAAGATGAGCTGATTAAAGCGGCAAATCAAAAAGCCATTGACGGTTTTTCAATCACGGCTTTAGACGATAACGAAGCATTTGCTGAAAAACAAATTAGGCAGGGATGGTCGGCAAACGAAAAGTTTGACGTGTACTCTTTTTTAATGCCAAGGTATTTTGCCGTATTTTTTAACGCCAATCCGCCGTCTGGCGGATCTAAAATTTTATCTGATGCGAATATAACGCAGGCCCTAAATTATGCCGTAAACAAGCAAGAACTTGCGCAAAAAATACAAAGCGTTTTCAAAGGAAAAATTTCGGTTGTGAATTCTCCAATTTTACCTGATTATTTTAGCTATTCTCCCCCTGAAACAATTTACGATTTTAACACAGATACAGCAAATAAACTTTTAGATAAATCCGGATATAAAGATTCTGGCACTGGCCAAAGAGTAAAAATAAATACAAAAAAACCAGCTTTCCAATTTAAGAATTATTTAAAATCAGGATCCAGCGGAAATGAAGTTGTTGAACTGCAAGGATGTTTAGCAAGACTAGACGATAATTTTAAAACCCTTTTAGCAAGTGAAACAAATGGAAAATATAGTAAGGGTACAGAAGACGCAGTTACTGCCTTTCAAAAAAAATATTTAGCAGACGTGCCTGCAACAGGAGAAGCGGGATCTGGAACCAGAAAAAAACTCAACGAACTTTGCCTTGTTCCCCAGGATAATTCCATACCTCTGCAATTTACTTTAACAACAATCAACCAGCCGCAGCTAACGCAGGCAGCCAATATTCTTAAAGATTATTGGCAAAAAGTTGGAGTAGGCGTCAAAATAAAAATAGCAGAACTTTCGGAATTAAAAACTATTATAAAAAATAGGGATTACGACGCTTTGCTTTATGGACAAGCGATAGGAACCGAACCCGATTTATATCCTTTCTGGCATTCAACGCAAATAAATGATCCGGGGTTAAACCTTTCAGAATATCAAAACAAAAAGGTTGACCAGTTTTTAAAAGACGCGAGAGAAACGCAAGATCCCGCGTCAAAGGCGCAAGAATATGAAAAACTACAAAATGCGATACTTTCAGACGCCCCTGCTTTATTTTTATACAACCCGGATTATCTTTACTGGGTTTCAAAAAAAATAAAAGGCATAGACACAACAAAAATTGTTGACCCTGCAAAACGTTTTGAAAATATTAGTAATTGGTATATAAACACAAAAAGAGTATGGAAATAGATTTATCAAAATTAACTCCGGACGTGCGCAAATTAAATGATATGCGCGAAGTTTTGGCCGATCAAGATTTATATTTTATGTACAGGAAAATAAAACAGGAAAACGGGCTAAACCATAACATAACTGTAATTCCTGCAAAAATGATAGGAAACGAATTTATTAAAACTGCCGGGCACGCGCATATGGGTCCGCAACAGGAAATTTATACTGTTTTGGAAGGCGAAGCAATATTCTTAATGCAAAAAACTAACGGCGAAAACGTTGAAGATGTTTACGCTGTCAAAGCAAGAAATGGAGAATCGGCAATAATCCCCTCTTTCTACGGGCACGTAACAATAAATCCTTCTGCAACTCAAGATTTAAAAACCGGAGACTGGAGTTCCGAAACAACAAAAAGCGATTACTCGCTTTTCAAAAAACTTAGCGGAGCATGCTATTATTATTTAGAATCTGGCCCCGCCTCCGGCGAGGCGCAGTGGATAAAAAATCCAAATTATAAAAATATTCCAGAACTTCGCTTTGAAGAGCCTCTCAAAAGTGTTCCTGAAAATTTAGACTTTCTCAAACAAAATTAACTCGTCGCGGTGGCGGAACTGGAATACGCGTGCGTCTCAGAAGCGCATCCCGCAAGGGTTGAGGGTTCGACTCCCTCCCGCGGCACAAAATAAAAAAACTTATGATAAACACAAAACAAAATAATTTAAAAATCATTCCGCTTGGCGGTTGCGAAGAAGTTGGAAGAAATATGACTGTTTTTGAATATGGAAATGACATTGTGCTTTTGGATATGGGCCTGCAATTTCCCGAAGAAGATATGCCAGGAATTGATTATGTAATTCCAAACGTGGAATATTTGAAAGGAAAAGAAAAAAATATCCGCGGAGTTATATTTTCTCACGGGCATTTAGACCATATTGGAGCTGCTCCAATTTTATTGAATAAATTGGGAAACCCGCAAATTATCGGCCGGCCTTTAACTTTGGAAATGGTAAAACATAGAGTTGAAGACTTGTACCACGGAGCTTCTAAAAAATTAAAAACAAATTATGTCCAGGACATAAACCAAAAAATAAATCTTGGGGCATTTACTTTAAGCTTTTTTGCAATTGACCACAGTATTATGGACGCGGTAGGAGTAATTTTGGAAACTCCGGTTGCGACAATAATACATCCTGGGGACTGGACGCTTGAAAAAAATCCAATCGGCAGAAAAGAAATTGACTACACCCATCTTTCCAAATTAAAAAGGCCCACAATTTTAATGCTAGAATCTTTAGGTTCTACAACTTCGAAAGAGCAGGTTACCGAGGAAGATATGTTGAAAAATCTTTATGACCTGATATCAAAAGCTCCAGGCAGGACAATTGTTGCCACTTTTTCCTCGCAAGTTGAAAGAATCAGACAAATTTTGGAATTTGCCGCAAAAACAAACCGTAAAGTTGCCTTGGACGGATTCTCAATGAAATTAAATATCGAGCTGGCGACAAAATTGGGATATGTAAAAATTCCAAAAGGCGTAATAATTACAACGGACAAAGCCCACACTTATCCAGACAATAAAGTAATCATTGTTTGCACAGGAGCTCAAGGAGAAGAAATGGCAGCCCTCTCAAGAATTGTTGCGGGAAATCACAAGCATATAAAAATAAAAAAAGAAGATACTGTGATTTTTTCATCGTCTGTAATTCCTGGCAACGAAAGAACTGTCCAAAGATTAAAAGACAATCTTTACCGCCAGTCAGACCACGTTTATCACTCTGATATTGTTGACGTGCATATTTCCGGCCACGGCAACATTGATGGAATAAAACAAATGTTAGACCAAATCAGTCCGGATTATTTTATTCCTGTTTACGGAAACCATTATATGTTAAAAGAAGGAGCTAGAATAGCTTATGGAATGGGATTTAGGAAAGACAGAGTTTTTGTGCCAGACAACGGCTCTGTAATAAAATTTACCAGTCAAGGCGCGGAAGTTCTGAAAGAAAAAGTTCCCATAAATTATGTTTTTGTGGACGGGCTTGGAGTTGGCGATGTTGGAGAAATTGTTTTGCGCGACCGCCAAATGCTGGCAGAAGACGGAATGTTTGTCATTGTTGCAATAATTGACAAGCGCACCGGCCAAGTAAAAGGCAGTCCGGATATTATTTCCCGCGGATTTGTTTATTTAAGAGAATCAAAGGATTTGCTTAGCCAAACGCGCAGAAAAGTCATAGAAATAGTGAACAAAACTGCCGGCCACGGAGGAGCTGTAAACTGGACTTATGTTAAAGACGAAATCCGCAACAAAATTGGCGACTTTCTAGCCACCAAAACCTCGCGCAGGCCAATGATTTTACCAGTCGTAATAGAAGTGTAACCCAAATGTTTAACCAAATGTTTAACTTAACCTCTCGGGTTAAACATTTTAAAAGCTTGCAAAAAAAGAAAGCCGATTGAAAGATTCTCGCGAGAGAATTTCCCAATCGGCTTTTGCGTCGCTGGAGCAACTGGTCATAATCATCTTCTGTTCGCAGGGAATGAAGACGAGCACGAACCCCGGCTTGATATAAGCGTTCGCGTATATGGCAATTTTCTCCTTTCTAAATGAAGGTCGGCTTGCCGAGCCGTGTTTAGATTTCCTAAGGTACTCTTTATTAATTATACACCTTTTATGGGGTCTTGTCAAGATTTACCCGCTTTCCTATAGGTGCTAAAATAAATGAAACATTTCAACTATAGCTGTTATTGCGAGGAGCCCGCAGACGACGAGAAGCAATTTGTCATTCCCGCTTTCGCGGGAATGACAAATCTACGCACCAATGAGTGAGTGTGAGATTGCTTCGCGGGGCTCGCAATGACACTAAAAAACTATGAGGATATTTTCAGGCATAAGGCCAACGGGGAACATTCATTTGGGAAATTATTTGGGAGCCATAAAGCAATGGATTGCTTTGCAAGAAACCAATGAGTGCGTTTTTTGCATTGTGGACCTGCACGCAATTACAACTCCATATAATCCAAAAGAACTGCAAAAAAATATTTTGGATGCAGCAGCCATTTATTTGGCAGCCGGAGTCAATCCTGAAAAATCAATTATTTTTACGCAGTCTTCCGTAAAAGAACATGCCGAACTTGGCTGGCTTTTAGGAACCATAACTCCAATGGGCGAGCTTGGCAGAATGACCCAATTTAAAGAAAAATCAAAACAGCACAAAGATTACATAAACGCCGGGCTTTTTAATTATCCGGTTTTAATGACGGCCGATATTTTGCTTTACAAGGGTAAGGCGGTTCCGGTTGGAAAAGACCAGGAACAGCACGTTGAACTGGCGCGGACAATTGCTAAAAAGTTTAATCAAAAATTCGGCTCGCCTCGCGGCGAAGCGGGCAAAGTTTTTGATGAACCAGAAACAATTCTGCCAAAAGCAGGGGCAAAAATAATGAGCCTGCAAGACCCAAAAAAGAAGATGTCAAAATCCGACGACCCCAAAAACTATATATCTTTATTTGACTCGCCTGAAGATATTACAAAAAAAATAATGGCGGCAACAACAGATTCGGGCAAAGAGATAATTTATAACGTAACAAAAAAACCTGGAATTTCAAATTTGCTTACAATTTACTCTTTAATTACTGACAGGTCTGTTGAGGATATTCAGAGAGAATTTGTTAAAAAAAGCTATTCTGACTTTAAAAAATCTTTGGCAAATGTTTTAATAAATTATTTAGAGCCTTTCCGCAGGAAACAAAAAGAACTGCAGACAAGAGATATTTATGTAAAAGAAATTTTAAACAAGGGCGCCTCAAGAGCAAAAATTATCGCAGAAACTACGATGAAAGAAGTTAGAGAAAAAATGGGCCTGGCATAAAAAAGAAACAGCCCTGAGCTTAGTCGAAGGGCTGTTTTGTTGCATCGCTTATGCGGGCGCTTGCCATTTATGCCCGCACGGGCATTGCACAACATGATATTTAATGGAATGCCGCCTTGTGTGCGGACATGCCGCCAACATTTTTTTGTTTTTGCACTTTGGGCATTTGTCAGAGCTATGCGAGGTAAAATAAAACAAAGCCCGGTAAAGCAGAGCCAAAACAGTCTTGCAGAATTCGTGCATTATGCGCCTCCTTGTTATCAAAAAGCTACGGTTTCGTGATAAATTTAGTCAGTTCTTTTTGTTTTTCTTCCAAAGTTTCCTGCGTTTCTGCCTCGATGGTCAGGCGCAACAAGGGCTCGGTGTTTGAGCTTCGCACATTAAACCACCAGTTTTTGTATGCTACTGTTATGCCGTCTAAAAAATCCTGCGCACCATCCGCGTATTTTTGTTTTACTTTTTCCAAAACTGCGTCTTTATTTTCAACTTTAAAATTAAGTTCGGGAGATTTTTTATAGGGGGACAATTCTTTTATAATTTCTGACACGCTTTTGGTATCTCCGGATATTATCTGCAACAAACTCAAAAAAGAAATCATTCCCGAGTCCATATAAAAATTATCTCGAAAGCAATAATGTCCAGAAAGCTCGCCTCCCATAATTCCATTATTTTTCAACAGGCCGTCCCGCACATTTACAAAACCAACTTGAGTCCTGATTGCTTTTCCGCCCCATTTTTTAATAAATTCCGAAACAGCTTTCGAACAAATTGCATTATATGCAATTGCCATGCCCGGATTTTTTTGTAAAAAATATTTTGCCAAAAGCAAAAGAACGGCATCGGCTCTTACTAATTCTCCATTTTCGTCAACCAAAAAAATTCTATCTGCATCGCCGTCAAACATTATTCCAAAATCTGCTTTTTGATTTTTTATTAATTCGCTTATTTTATCCGCCGAGCCTTCTTTTAAGGGGTTCGGGCTGTGATTTGGAAAATTACCATTTGGCTCAAAATTTAAAGCAATAATTTCAATTGGCAATTTTTCTTTTATCTTTTCTAAAACAATTCCCGCAACTCCGTTTGACGCGTCAACAACAATTTTTAACGGCGCAATTTTTTCTAAGTCAATAAAAGAAAAAATATGGTTTATATAATCCTGCCAAATGTCCCGCCCCAAAATCGCCACAGGCGATTTTGGGGCGAGGCTCGCCTCGCCAGCTGGCGAGGCGGCTTTAATTTCGGCTAACAAATCCTTTCCGCGCACCATTTCTATATTATTTCCAGCTTTTTTCAACATTTTAAAACCGTTGTAGTCTTTTGGGTTATGGCTGGCGGTTACCATAATTCCGGCGTCAAACCCATAATTCCCTACCGCAAAATAAAGGCATTCCGTAAGAGTTTGGCCAATATCAAACACTTGGCCTCCTTCAGCCAATATGCCTTTTGCAAGCTCGTTAAACAGCAATGGCGAAGATAGCCTGGCATCCCGACCTATTATTGCTTTTTTTACATTGTTTTGCCGGGCAAAAGCTCGGCCTATTTCAAAAGCCGATTCTTCATTTAATTCTGAAGGATAAATTCCCCTGATATCGTAAGATTTAAAAATGTTTGAGTTTATTTTCATTAATTAAATTATCCCACTAAAACCTTGAACTTTCAAGGGTAATATGCTACAATGGCACTATGAAAACATACGAATTAACATATATAATAACTTCGGAAATTTCGTCAGGGGAAGTAGAAGTCAAAGGCAAAGAAATAGAATCTGCTGTTTTAAGCAAAGAAGGAATAATTTTAAAACAATTGAATCCAACCGCAAAAACATTGGCTTTTCCAATAGTAAAACGCGCTTCCGGTTTTTTCGGCGTTATGGAATTTCAGATAGAGCCGGAAAAATTGCTGGAAGTTAAAGAAATTATCGTAAAAGATGAAAAAATTGTACGCCATATGGTTTTAATAAAAGAGCCTGTTAAGCCCAGAAAAGAAAGGAGATCAAAAAAAGAAGAAACAACAGAAGTTAAGGTTGAAGAAAAAAAAGATAAAGTTGAATTAAAAGACATCGAACAGCAATTAGACGAATTATTAGGATAATAAAATTATGAACCTGAACAAAGCATTTGTATTGGGGAATGTTACCCGCGACCCCGAAGTTCGGTCTATGCCGAATGGAAACCAAGTAACAAATTTTAGCATGGCAACAAATAGGGTATGGAAAGATGCGCAAGGACAAAAAAAAGAAGAGGCAGAGTTTCATAATATTGTTTGTTACGGCAAGTTGGCCGACATTAGCGCAAGATATTTAAATAAGGGCTCTTTGGTTTTAATTGAAGGAAGGATAAAAACAAGAAATTGGACAAACCAGCAAGGAGTAAAACAATATAAGACAGAAATTATTGCAGAAACAATGCAATTGGGTCCGAAAGGCGCAGGAACATCAGGAAATTCAAATTATAGCAAACCGCAATTTGGAAGTCACGAACCGGAACAAAACAATCCGCCAGCTGGCGGAGACATTCCAATAATTGAAGAAAATTATACTCCACCGGCCGACAATGCAGAAAATTCAGAAGACCAAAAACCAATTTCATTTGAAGACAATGCTGCAGATGAAATTGACGTAAAAGATATACCATTCTAAAAATTTAAATTAAATAGCGATAAGCATCGCCGGAATTAAAAACCAATGCATACGACCATATAAACGTTTTCAATTCCGGCATGAATTTACTCGCTTCGCTCGCAAATTCATGTGTTACTTTTGCCAAAAAAATATAGAAGAAATAGATTTTAAAAATACGGATTTACTGTCGCGTTTTATTTCCGGCTTTTACAAAATAAAACCCAGAAAAAAAACAATGCTCTGCGGCCGCCACCAAAAAAAAATCGCGATTGCAATTAAGCGCGCCCGCCAATTGGGAATGCTTCCCTTTACTCCAAAATAACATTCTTGTCTTTGTCATTCCCGCGAAAGCGGGAATCCAAATTAAAGTGAATTATATAAATCTTTCCATTCTGGATTATTTTTTTCAATAAGTTCTATTTTCCATTTTCTGTTCCACTTTTTTAACTGTTTCTCTCCTTCGATTGCAGACTTAACATCTGATGTTTCTTCATAATATACTAAATTGTGCACAGAATATTTTTTTATGAATCCTTCTATCAAATTATTTTTGTGTTCGTAAATTCTTCTTTGCAAATTATCTGTGACGCCCACATACAATGTTCCGTTTCGTTTACTATCTAAAATAAAACATAATAACTTTTTGCACCCATACTCTGGATCCCCGCTTTCGCGGGGATGACACCGCTATTAAAACTATTCTTTTATTTTCATTGCCTCTTGTTTTATTTTCTCCATTGCCTCTTTGTGCTCCTTTAAATAAAGCTTCGCAGCTTCTGTTCCTTGTCCAATTTTTTCGCCCTCTAAAGTAAAGTAGCTTCCCGATTGTTTTATTATTCCCGAAGTCAATCCGGCGCGCAGAGCATCTCCTGCTTTTGAAATTCCTTCGTTGTAATAAATATCAAACTCGGCTGTTTTAAATGGGGCAGCTACTTTATTTTTTACAATTTTTGCTTTAACTCGGTTTCCAATAATTTCATCTCCGCTTTTTATTTGGGCTGTTCTTGCCAAATTTATTCTTACAGACGCATAAAATTTTAAGGCCAGCCCTCCGGGAGTAGTTTCAGGATTCCCAAAAACCATTCCAATTTTCATTCTTGTTTGGTTTAAAAATATAACCATTGTATTTGTTTTTGCCATTATTGCGGAAAGCTTTCTACACGCCTGGCTCATTAGCCTTGCTTGAAGCCCCATATGCTGGTCTCCAATTTCTCCTTCAATTTCCCTTTGCGGAGTTAGAGCCGCCACAGAGTCCACAACAATTACGGCAACTGTTCCGGTTTTTACCAAAGTTTCGACAATTTGCAAAGCTTGCTCGCCGGAATCCGGCTGTGAAATTAATAAATCGTCAACGTTAACGCCAATTCGTTTTGCATAGTCTGGATCCATTGCGTGTTCAGCGTCAACAAAAGCACAAGCTCCTCCTTTTTTTTGGGCTTCAGCTAAAACATGCAAAGACAACGTTGTTTTTCCCGAAGACTCCGCTCCATAAATTTCAATAATCCTGCCCCGAGGCATACCCCCAACTCCCAAAGCCATATCCATTGCAATAGACCCTGTTGGAACCACATCCACATTCACAGCATGAATATCCTTCATTTTCATAATAGCCCCCTCCCCAAACCTCTCCTTAATCTCATCAATCGCCGAATTCAACGCCTTATTCTCTTTCGGCTCTTCTTCTTTTTTTTCTTTCCTAACTTTTTTTTCTTCTGCCATAATTTTTTCTGTCATTCCCGCGAAGGCGGGAATCCAGATTGATATTTAATAATTTTTTTCTCGTAAATATTTATTTTCTAGTTTATCAAACAAGCCGTCATAATATTCTCTGTTTTCTTTCATGTGTTCTTGAAATTCTAAAGCCAGAAGGACAGAGTCAGTTTTTCCATATAAACTTTTAACATTCTTCATTCCAATAGATAAAACTTTATTATTTACCGTAAAAAATAATTTCATTTTTTCACCATGCGACATTTCGTAATAAATTTCATCCTGTATTTCCTGTGCCCTTTTTGGTGTCAAAATTTCCTTCGCCATAAAATTTAATTTTAATTATTTCGTAAATTTAAAATTAGAAATAACGCCGTTTATAAAATCCTTTTGTGCCTTAATATATCCAGGCTGGTATATGCGTAAAAACAAATTATTATAAACTAAATTTTTTTTAACATCAACTGCGCTTACGTAAGTATCTATAGTGTAACAAATATTATCTTTAACTATACTATATTGTGTCTCTAAAGGCTTTAACATTGCTGGATTACCCTCAGACTGAGTATAAAATTTTGTGCCATTTATATCTTTAATATCAGTCATATTTCCATTTGGCTCATAAAATTTAAACTTCAAACAGTTATCTATATTTTCCTTATTTGTTCCGACATAAATTACTACATATCCATCGCCATTCGCGACGTTTTTGCCCGGATGTATAGTAATTAGAGGCTTCTTGATAATTGCTTTCTGTCCGCCAGCAAATTCAGTTGCCAATACTTGGTTTTCAAAAGCAGAAAGTCCAACAGCGTTTTGGGGATATTTTAATTCAAAGCCGTATTCGTCGTTCTTGTATGTTTTCCAGTCGGTGATTTGGGATTGAGATTTTGTAGAATATTGATATACGAAAACTCCGCATAAGAGCAAAATTGCGACAATGAGAATTATTATAAACCCAAGCCAGATAGGAATTCGCTTTTTTGTTTTGGTATCAGTGTCGGTTTGAAAGCTTTCCATATTTAAAATTTAATTTTAATTATTATTTATACTTTTTCCCAGCCGTCTTCGCGGGCAACGCTTCCATCTTCTGTTTCATCCAAACCGCCGCTTGGAATCATTTGTACATTGGTCGGACTTTCGCCATAAACTTCTCTTGGTTTGGCGCCGTCAGCTGGACCCACAAGCCCCTTGTCTTCTAACATATCAATAAGCCGAGCAGCTCTTGAATAGCCAATCCGTAAACGTCTTTGCAAAAATGAAGCCGAAGCTTTTTGAGTTTCCAAAACAATTTTCTTAACATCTTCAAATAATGGGTCGTCTCCCCCAAAAAATTCTCCGGAGTCTCCATTTTCTTTGGCATCTTTTGGATCAGGAGCATCCAAAGCGTCTTTCAAATTTTGCACCAGAACAGTTTGCGGCTCTTCAAATTTTGACTTCTGTTCTGCAATAAAATCAGAAACTTTTTTAACTTCTTTCTCTGAAATATACGGGCCCTGGATTCTGCCAATTTTCGCAGACTTGGCAGATAAAAATAGCATATCTCCCGCGCCCAACAATTTTTCAGCGCCAGAAGTATCAATAACAGTTCGCGAATCTATTTGCGAAGAAACTTGAAATGTAATGCGGGTTGGAACATTAGCTTTTATCAAACCCGTAATAACTTCCACAGACGGCCTTTGAGTTGCCAGCACCAAATGGATTCCGGTTGCCCTTGCCATTTGAGCCAATCTCACAATTCCAGCTTCCAGCTCTCTGCCTTTGGCTGCCATTAAATCTGCCAATTCATCAACCACAAAAACAATATATGGCAGCTGTAAACCCGAGGAGATAATAGTTTTATTCGAATTATAACTTCCAATATTTCTTGCAGGAACTTCAGAAAAAACTTCAAAGCGCCTCTCCATTTCACGGGCTAGCCATTGCAAAGCATTTATGGTTTTTGTCGCGTCATAAATTACCGGGCACAATAAATGTGGAATGTCATTATAATTCTGGAACTCAACTCTTTTTGGGTCAACCATAATTATTCTCAAATTTTCAGGGGTATATTTGTAAAGCAGGCTCAAAATCAAACTGTTTAAAAATATTGTTTTTCCCGTGCCCGTAGCTCCAGCTACCAAAACATGCGGGCCATCTGTAATGTCTGCATAAACAGGAGCTCCGGAAACATTTCTTCCCAATGCAATCATTAAAGGGCTTTGAGAATTTTGAAAAGCGGTTTGAGCAATTAAATTTCTTAACGTAACAATCGACCTCACTTTGTTTGGCACCTCAATTCCCACCAAAGATTTCCCGGGAATTGGAGCCTCTATTCTGATAGGATGCGCTGCGAGCGCGAGCGCGAGGTTATTAGATAAAGTGGTAATTTTTGAAAGCTTAACTCCCTCGGCTGGCTTGAAAGCATATTGAGTTACCGTTGGTCCCACGTTTACTTCCGCCATTTCAACCGGAATTCCAAAATTTTCAAAGGTGCTTTTAATTATCATTGAATTTTCTTTAATATTCCCGGAAGTTGGAGCCACTTCGTTTTTGTTGAGCAGATCAAGCGGAGGCAAAATATAATCGTTTTTGTTTGCTATTGCAGACTTTTTAATTTCCGCTTTTTCCGGACCGTCATTCCCTTTTTTAAATAAAGCAATTCTCGCAGGCGAAGGCCTTGCCCTTTCTTGCGCCACAGCCTGCTCTACGCCTTTAATTTTAAAATTATCGGGTTCTGGCCGGTTGACTGCAAATGTTGATTTTTCTTCCTTTTCTTTCTTTGGAATTTCCTGCCAAACAAACTGTAAAAAAATAAATAATCCAATAAGTAAAATAGCAGCAAAAACAATGTTTGCAACTATAATTCCAAAAAATCCGACCAAAAACTGCCCAATGCGCACCCCAATGTTGTTTTCAGAACAAAAAACCCATCCGCATTGGGCTGAACTTAAATTCCTCACAGCAATAATCCCGGAAACTCCCACAAGAGAAATTAAAACTGCCAGAAACATTGCTAAATCTTTTCCTTTTTTTCTGGTTTGTAAGAATATCAAACCCGCCACAAAGAAAAATAAAGGTATTGTATAAAATGCCTTGCCGATCAAAAAATTACAGACATTTATAAAAAGTTCTCCTGCATAACCTGCCTTGTCAAAATAAGGAAAAGACAAAATAGAGATTACTGTAACCAAAAACATTATGGTGGCTTTTATCCACCTTTTTACCCAGTTGCTCAAAATGGGATTTTTTATTTTTTCGTCTTTTGCGCCTCTTCCATTCCCATTTTTTCCATTCCCATTCCCATTTTTATTATTTTTCCCGTTATTTTTGTCTTTCGCCATTTCTAAAAATTATAAATTATAGTTTTTCTACTTTTACATTATTGCCGTCTAAAATTTTAACAGAATAAAAATTCTTGGGCAGGGTCCCTGTCGTAAAAATAACTTCCTTTTCTGCCGGCGAAATCACAAAAGGCACCCTTACATCTGAGTACGTTTGGTTTGCTTGAGCAGAACATCCGGGCAACCAAATTTGGGTGACACTTGGAGCCAGCAGGTTTCCTTCTTCGTTTATTAATCTTCTTATATTCAACGGTAGGCAATCCACCGCTCGAGTCGTACTGATTTTTAGATGCAACTGCAAAATATAAGCCTTTTCGCCCGGCAGATAAGCTCCCCCATTTGGCTTTTTAATTTCCGGCAAACCTTTTTCAATTGTCATATTGCCCATTGAAATGCCAATAAGAGAAAACGTTGCGCCACTTTCCTGCCATGCAACAGGATAAGGATAGTTAAATGAAGTCTTGTTTAAAGTGCTACCAGAAATATTACTGGAGGCATTATCAGGCTGATTTCGCGTTTGGCTCTGCGTAATTTTTGGCACTTTTTGCAAAGTTAGGTATTGATATGCAAAAACTCCGCCAAAAAATATAACTGCAACGGCAACGATTATAATAGCTCCAATTACAGTTGAAATACCTTTTTCTTTTGTCATAAATTTGCTACTGAATTAACTCAGTAGCAGGTTAATTATTTTATTATAGCACTCCTAATTATTCCTTCAAGCTGTTTTTCATACAATAAAAAAGCTAGGTTGAGCCTAGCCTTTTTGGGCTTACTTATTCTTTTTCTTTTACTTTAGGGATAAATCCTGTGCCGACGGGGATTAATTTACCGATAATAACGTTTTCTTTTAACCCGCGAAGCTTGTCTTCCTTGCCTTCAAGAGAAGCCTTAATTAACACCCTTGAAGTTTGCTGGAAGGAAGCTGCCGACAAAAATGATTCAGAATTTAGAGAAACCTCTGAAATTCCAAGCAATATTTGAACTCCTGTTGGCAGGGTTTTTTTGGCTTTTTTCAAACGGCCCGCCTCTTCATTAAAAACCACATTCTCAACAACCTCTCCTCTTATCCAATCGGAATCTCCTTCGTCTTTAATTCTGATTCTTGAAAACATTTTTTGAATAATGGTTTCAACGTGTTTGTCGTTTATATCAACTCCCTGGGAGGCATAGATTTTTTGCACTTCCTGCAAAATATATCTTTGAGTCGCCTCAACTCCCGCAGACTTGTAAAGCTTTTTTAAATCCAAACTTCCTTCGCACAACGGCTGGTTTTCTTTAACATCCTGGCCTTTTTCAACAATAATTGCAATTCTTCCAGGAATTTTATATTCCATTGTTTCTTTCTTTGATTTTCCTTTTTCAGACGGCTTTATTGTAATAACTCTTGTTTCTTCATTTATGCCGACAATTTTTCCTTCTGTTAAAGACATTATAGCTTCTCCTTTTGGGGCCCTGCATTCAAAAATTTCTTCAATTCTCGGCAAGCCTTGAGTAATGTCGCCAGCTCCCACAATTCCACCCAAGTGGTGAGTTCTCAAAGTAAGCTGTGTTCCGGGTTCGCCAATTGCTTGAGCGGCCACAATTCCAACCGCCTCGCCCATTTTTACCAAATTATTCCTGCCCAAATCCCAACCGTAACATTTTTGGCAAACTCCTTGCGAAGCTTTGCAGGACAAGGGCGAAGCAAGAATAACTTTTTCAATTGCCTCTTCTTCTACGATTGCTTTGGCTGCCTGCCAATTTATTATTTCTCCTTTTTTTACAAAAATTAATTTCGCGCACTCAATTGTTTCCAAAGCAATCCTTCCGACAATTTTGAAAACAAAGTCCTGCTCAATTAAATCAGCATCTTTTTTGTAAACTGCAAAACCTGTTTTATCTCCGCAATCATCTTCTGTAATTATCACGTCGTGGGCAACATCAACTAATCGTCTTGTTAAATAACCTGCAGAAGAAGTCCTTAAAGCAGTGTCGGCAGTTCCTTTTCTGGCTCCGTGAGTTGAAATAAAATATTCCAAAACGTTAAAACCTTCTGTAAAAGATGATTTTACCGGCAACTCAATAATGTCTCCCGAAGGATTGTTCACCAGGCCTTTCATTCCGGCCATTTGCACGGGTTGGGCCCAAGTGGCCCTGGCTCCGGCAGTAATGATAGACATAACCGGACCGTCTGGGGGCAAAGTAGTTTTTAGCAAGGCTTCCAATTTTGTTTTAACAGCCTGCCAAATTAAAATTTTCTGGGAAGTTTTTTCATCGGCCGACAAAAGCCCTTTTTCAAAATGGCTGTCAATTTGTTTGACTTCTTTTTCTGCTGTTGCTATTAATTGCGCTTTTTCTTTTGGAACAATCAAGTCATCCATGCCCCAGCTAATTCCCGACAAAGTGCAATGTTCAAATCCCAAAGTTTTTATTCTGTCTATAATTACCACTGCCTCTTCGTTTGGATATTTTTCAATAATTTCCCTTACCACGCCTTTTAGCGCCTTGTTGTCAATTAATTTGTTTACATACGGATAGTCAATTGGCAAAACAGAATTCAAAATTAATCTGCCGACAGATGTTTCAATTAAGTCTATTTTTTCTGGAGTTTTCGGGCTTGGAACTTTTATTTTTTCGTTTAATCCCAAAAATCCATATTCGTGGGCAGTTAACGCTTCAGAATATGAAGAATAAATTTTTATATTTTTCGGATCAGCGGGCTCTCTTTGTTTTGTTAAAAAATAACATCCCAAAGCAATATCGCGAAAAGGGCCCATTACCGGCATTCCTGTTGCGGGCCTCAAAAGATTCAAAGTTGAAAGCATTATGTTTTTTGCTTCTGCCTGCGCCTCGTCTGACAAAGGCAGATAAACTGCCATCTGGTCTCCGTCAAAGTCCGCGTTAAAAGCTTCGCAAACCAATGGATGTAATCTTATTGTTTCCCCTTCTGTTAAAATTGGCCTGAAAGCCTGTATACCAAGCCTGTGCAAAGTTGGGGCTCTGTTCAACATAACAAATTTATCTTTGATAATTTCTTCCAAAATTGCCCAAACTTCTGGGGTTTTTTCTTCAATTAATCTGGCCGCTCCCCTAATGTTGTAAGCCAATTCCTTGTCTAAAATTCTTTTAATTACAAAAGGCTTGAAAATTTCCAAAGCCAAAACTTTTGGCAAACCGCACTGTGAAAACTTCAATTCAGGACCCACGGCAATAACCGACCTTCCGGAATAATCCACGCGTTTTCCCAAAAGGTTCTGCCTGAATCTTCCCTGTTTTCCAGCAAGCATTGCAGCTAAAGATTTCAACAATCTTTTTCCTCCGGTTGTGGCTGTTGTTGTAACGCCTTTTCTCATTTCGTTATCAATTAAAGCGTCAACAGCTTCCTGCAACATTCTTTTTTCGTTTCTTATAATTACCGGCGGAGCAGAAATTTCCTGCAGATATTTTAATCTGTTGTTTCTGTTTATGACTCTTCTGTACAAATCATTTAAATCAGAAGAAGCATATCTTCCCCCGTCAAGCTGGACCATTGGCCTCAAATCCGGAGGCAAAACAGGCAGGACATCCATAAACATCCATTCTGGTTTTACTCCGGCTTTCAACATTCCCTGGAATAATTTCAGCCTGCGCAAAACTTTTTTCCTCATTGCCGGAGGAGCGTCTTTAGCCTCTTCTGCAATTTGCGCTGTTTCTTTTTCCAAATCAATTTTTGAAAAAATATCTTTTACAACTTCAGCCCCCGTGCCTGCTTCAAAAACTTCTCCGTATTTCATTGAAAGCGTATGATAAACAACTTCAGACAAAATTCTCAATGGCTTAATATCTAAAAGTTCTTCTTTGGCTTTTTCTCTCGCCTGCTTTAATTCATTTTTGGCATTTTCTGTTTTTTCTTTTTTTGCTTTTGATTTATATTCTTCTTCAATTGCCTCCATAATTCTGTCTCTTGCTTCAGTATCAACTTTTGTAACAATGTATGAAGAAAAATAAATAACTTTTTCCAGCTGTTGGGAGCTTTTGTCCAAAACCAAACCCATTCTTGATGGCACACCTCTCAAAAACCAAATGTGCGAAACCGGCGCGTGCAATTTTATGTGACCCATCCTTTCTCTTCTAACAGAAGATTTTGTAACTTCCACCCCGCACCTGTCGCAAACAACTCCTTTATATCTTATTCTTTTATATTTTCCGCAAGCGCACTCGTAATCTTTTTCAGGACCAAAAATCCGCTCATCAAAAAGACCGTCCTTTTCAGGCTTTTGTGTTCTGTAGTTTATTGTTTCGGGCTTAATAACTTCGCCGTGAGACCAGGACATAATATCCTCGGGCGACGCTAATTTTATTCTTATTGATTCTAAGTCTAATACTCGCATATGCGTAAATTTTTAATTTTTAATTTATTTTTTTTAAAATAAATTTTTTTATTTTAATTGCCACGTCATATGCTTTCTTTGCGTCGTCGTTTGAAAATTGGACATAATCGTCAGGATATCTGGATTCAATGTAAAATTGATTTAAAAAATTCGCGTTCTCACATAATTCTTCAAAAGATTTATCAATTTTTATACAATCTTTAATAAGTGTTTCCAAATCGTGAATTTTTCTTGTATGCAAATCATTATAAGCCAAGAAACCTTTCAAATATTTTTCTGCGGCTTGTTGCGCATGAAAACAAAGTGGATTTGGCAAAAAATTTTCGCCTGCTTTCAGCACAATTTCAATAAGTTTTAAATCGTCATCAGCCCTTTGAAACCAACTTTTAACATATTCTGTAATCATAAATTTAATGTAAAATATTTAGCTGCCTTTTTGGAAGCGCAATATTAAACGCGTTTCCCGGTTTTGAATAAATAACCTTTCCATGACGCAAAATATCTTCAATAAAAAGGTTTTTATATTCGCTAATACTTCTTATAATTTCTTCTGGCGTGTAGACCAAAATATCCACAGCAAAATCAGTATTAACTAAATCCCTTACTTCTCTCATTCTTTCAAGTTTTCCCTTTTCAGTATTTTTTACAATTAGCAAGTCGATGTCGCTATTTTCGTTTGGATCGCCCCATGCAAAAGAACCAAAAAGTATAATTTTTTCCGGATTATATTCCGCAACAATTTGCTTGGTAATCTCAGCTAATTTTATTCTTATTGATTCAAGGTCTAATACTCGCATTGGTTTTGGTTTAATTTATATTTTTATTTGATGAAGTGTGCCTTATTATTTTCCCATTTATAATATTTTAGTTGGTTGTTATTATCTCCTATTTGTGGATGAACAATAATCAAATTACTATCAGTTTGAAAGTCAAAACTTGCATTAATAAATAATTCACTAGGAGAATACTCTTTTCCTGTTTCAAGATCTTTTATCTTAACAGCCAGTCCATCACCACCAGCATAACTCGAAAAAACATAATGCCCAGCAAAATTAGGCGACATTCCTTGAGAAATTTCAACCTTGTAATTTTCAAAGACTGGCAATATAATTTCTGTCCGGGTTTGAATTTGCTGATTAGATTGAACTTGTGTTATATTCTCTGTTTTGCTTACAAAGTATTGATAGGCGAAAACTCCGCCGAAAAGAATAACGGCGACAACAACAACGATTATTATGCCGACTAAACTTGAAATACCTTTTTGTTTTTGCATAATTTTACGAATTTAATAATAATTCTTATTTTATTAAAACTCTTGACAATGGTTCTTGGTTTGCTATACTTAATATAGTTTATCAGGCGAAGTCACATTCTATGAATGGGACCAGAAACAACATCTTCGGAAACGGAGGTGCTGTTTTTTTGTTTTAAAAATTCATGTTATAATTTAATCGCGGAGGTATGGAGGTTGAAATTAGACGGTTCTAATCTTTGCCTGATAAACAATTGGTTCTATTATTGTAGAATGTGGTTCGACTCCACCGACCTCCGCACAAGGAATTCGCAGAAATGCGGATTTTTTGTTACTTTTTGTCGCGGTTGTCGCGCCTGTTTTCTCTTTCGTCATCGCGCGCCAAACGCGGTTTTTCCCTTACTTCAACAGACATTCCCAAAGATTTCAATTCAGCCACAAGCAAATTAAAGGAAGCCGGAATATTTGGATTGCGAATCGGCTCGCCTTTTAAAATAGACTCGTAAGCTGCAGCTCTTCCCTGAACGTCGTCAGATTTTATTGTCAGCATTTCCTGCAAAGTATGGGCAACACCATAACCTTCCAATGCCCAAACTTCCATTTCTCCAAATCTCTGGCCTCCAAACTGCGCTTTTCCTCCAAGGGGCTGCTGGGTAATTAAAGAATAGGGGCCAATTGACCTGGCGTGGACTTTGTCATCAACCATATGGATTAATTTCATCACATACATATATCCAACTGTAATTGGTTTTGGAAACGGTTGGCCCGTTCTGCCGTCATAAACTGTAACTTGTCCGGATTCCGGCAAACCTGCTTCTTTTAATTCTTTTTTTACATCTTCTTTATTCGCTCCCAATAAAGCTGGAGAAATTGCAATGTAATTTAATTTGTGGGCCGCCCAGCCTAAGTGAGTCTCTAAAATCTGCCCCAAGTTCATACGAGAAGGCACAGACAACGGTGAAATTACCAAATCAACAGGAGTTCCATCGGCCAAAAACGGCATTTCGTGCTCAGCTAAAATTCTTGAAACAACTCCTTTATTTCCGTGCCTTCCTACCAATTTATCTCCAACTTTTGCTTTTCTGGTTTCGGCAATTTCAACCTGGATTCTTTTTATAACTCCAGGTTCCAATTTGTGCCCCAAATCCCTTGAAAATATTTTTACATTAGTAACTTTTCCTTTTTTACCGTGTTCCATTCTCAAAGAAGAATCTTTTACATCTTTGGCTTTTTCTCCAAAAATTGCGCGCAATAATCTTTCTTCCGGAGTCAATTCTGCTTCGCCTTTTGGTGAAATTTTTCCAACCAAAATGTCATTTGGGCCGACTTCTGCCCCAACTCGCACAATTCCTTCTTCGTCCAAATCTTTCAATTTTTCTTCTCCAACATTTGGAATGTCCGAAGTTGTAACTTCGGGCCCAAGTTTCGTTTCTCTCACATCGCAAGTAAAATCTTCAATATGGATTGATGTAAACTCATCTTCTTTTCCAAGCCTTTCAGAAATTGTAATTGAATCTTCAAATCCTCCTCCGCGCAAGGGCAAAAAACAAACCAGCACATTTCTGCCCAAAGCCAGCCTGCCGTGCGAAATGGCTGCTCCGTCTGCCAGCACGTCTCCCTTTTTAAATTCTTCTCCTTTTGTTACAATTGGCTTTTGATGAAAACAAGAGTATTGGTTTGTCCTTACAAATGTTTGCAATTCATAATCTTCCTCCCATTTTTTTCCCTGCCTGCCGGCAGGCAGGCTTTTCTCTTCGTACTGGACTTTTATATGTTGGGCATCAACTTCTTTTACAATTCCGTTTGCATCTGCAATAATTCCTTGTCCGGAATCTCTTGCAACATTTCTTTCTGTCCCTGTTCCAACCAATGGCGCTTCGGGTTTTATTAAAGGAACTGCCTGGCGTTGCATATTAGAACCCATCAATGCCCTTGAAGCATCGTCGTTTTGCAAAAATGGAATTAAAGAAGCAGCCACAGAAATAAACTGTTTTGAAGAAACATCGCAATAATCTATTTTTGAAATATCAACTTCAGCCGGCTCGCCTTTTACCCTGGCTTCAACTTTATCTGGCGGAATTTCAGCTAAAATTTTTCCCGATTCATTCAGTGGCACGGAGGCTGGCACTATACTATGGCGCTCTTCTTCCTGCGCCGATAAATATTCAACTTGGTCTGTAACTTTTCCGTTTTTTACTTTAAAATATGGAGCTTCAATAAAACCATAAGGATTTATTTTAGCAAAAGTTGCCAAGTGCCCCACCAATCCAACATTCGGGCCTTCGGGAGTTTCAATCGGGCAGATTCTTCCATAATGCGAAGGCTGTACATCTCTTACTTCAAAACCTGCTCTTTCTCTTGTTAATCCGCCAGGACCCGTTGTTGTAAGCCTTCTTTTATGCTCCAACTCCGCCAATGGATTTTCGTTATCCATAAACTGCGAAAACTGCGAAGAAGTATAAAATTCTTTTACAACTGCCATCAACGGCCTTGGATTTATAAGTTGTATCGGAGTAATTGTATCTGCTTCCAAAGTTGACATTTTGTCCTTTATAATCCTTTCCATTCTCATTAAACCAACTCGCAATCTGTTTTGGATAAGTTCAGACAATGTTCTTACTCTCCTATTTCCCAAATGATCAACTTGGTCGGGTTTTGCGGCTGGGTCGTTATTTAACCGTATAACTTCTTTTACAACTTCCACCAAGTCTTTGATGCTCAAAATCCTTTCTTCTTTTGTTATATCGTCAGAATTTTTAGGGGCCAAAACTGGAAGCCTCTGGCCGGTTTTCCATCTGCCAACTTTTGACAAGTCGTATCTGTCAAAATTAAAAAACATATTAAAAATTAAATCTTGCGCGGTATCGGGAGTAACCAAATCTCCCGGCCTTAATCTTCTGTAAACTTCTACTAAAGCTTCTTTCTGGTCTTTACAAGTGTCTCTTTTTAAGGTTTCTTTTATATATTGTATTTCGCCGGTATCTACATCTTTAAATTCTTTTTCAACTTTTTCAACATTATCCAATCCCAAAGCCATCAACAAAGTTGTTGCGGGCACTTTTCTTTTTCTGTTTATTTTTACCCCAATAAATCCCGATTCTTCTGTTTCAAATTCCAGCCACGCTCCTCTGTTTGGAATAATTTTTGAGCCAAAATAATTTTTTCCGCGTTGAAGCCTTGCTGTAAAAAAAGCTCCGGGGCTTCGTATAAGCTGTGAAACCACAACTCTTTCAACTCCGTTTACAACAAAAGTCCCCCTTTCTGTCATAACAGGAAAATCTGCCAAATATACTTCTTGTTCTTTTACTTCTTTAGTTTTAAGATTTACTAACTTTACTTTTACCCTTAAAGAAGATTCAAGCGAATCATTATTTTTTTTGGCTTCCAAACCGTTTTTATAATTTGGCTTTGAGAGCTTATAATCGCCAAACCAAAGTTCCATTTCTTTGCCGGTGTAGTCGCGTATTGGAGAAATTTCTTCTAAAAGTTCTTTTACTCTTACTTTCCAAAAATCCTCCCATGTTTCCCTTTGCATTGTCAAAAGGTGCGGAGTTGGAAAAGATAATTTTGATTTTGAAAAATTCTTTACTTTTTGTTTAATTTCTGCCATTTATAAAATTGCTGTAGAGAGAGTTCGACTCTACAAATTAAAATTATTTAAAAATTTATATTAAATTTTGAATGAATACTAAATAAAAACAAAAAAAATTCCGAGCGCGCTAAAAAATCGCCGGACGAAGTTTATAAATTTTCCTTAGAGTAAAGTGGCCACTTCTTATTTGATAGTTTGTTGATCAGATAAACCCTACGTATTTATATCTTATTCTATTTTATTTAAAGTGTCAAGGCTTAGTATTGTATGGCTTTTTTATAGTAAACATAATGCCCAACTTCTCCCACCTGCTTTATTTGCCTCTCTTTCTCGAGCTCGTTTAAATATCTTTCTGCTGTGGCATCAGAAACGCCCAATAATTTTTGAACATCATCGTTAGTAATTTTTTCCTTGCCAGCCATAAAATCTAAAATTTTACGTTTGTTCTTATCAATCACCCTTTCTCTTTCTTTATTAAATTCTCCAATATTTTCACTCCCCGTTTTTCTTTTCTCCGGCTTTTTATAAAACCAAACAACAACCCCTCCCAATATCAACCCTAAAGCAAAAACAATTATCTGGATCATATTACTTTATTTTACATTATTTTTAAAATAAAAAAAGCCCCGCATCAAATCATCTAAAATGACACCATAGCAACACTGGTTAAATCATATAAAAAGACACCGAAATTCGTGGTAGTTTTAAAGATAATTAACAATTAAAATCTTTAAAACGCTATGAACATAGAGGC
>Ga0208958_1001260_pt1 | contig 26131 bp, 32 predicted proteins | sample RifOxyB1_FD_184032 | JGI IMG/M metagenome (GOLD analysis project Ga0208958, IMG submission 184032) | Soil microbial communities from Rifle, Colorado - Rifle Oxygen_injection B1 (SPAdes) | ecosystem: Environmental > Terrestrial > Deep subsurface > Rock core/Sediment | place: Rifle, Colorado...
CGGAAGGCGCGGAACAGCCTGTTGTCAAAACCGTTGCGCAACCGGAAGTAAAAAAAGCAGAAGATATCAAAGCGGATATGCCGGCTGAGAATGTCAATCCGGACGATATTCCGTTTTAAATAACCTATGTTTAAGAAAAAATTTGATAAACGACGTGAGCGGCCGGTTGCCAAAAATTGTCCGTTTTGCGCAAACAAAACAGAGCCTGATTACAAAGAAATCGGGGAGTTTACCAAGTATCTGACCGAACGCGCCAAGATACTGGGCCGCGCACGGACCGGTGTGTGCGCCCACCATCAGCGGGCAATCACGGTTGCCGTAAAACGCGCACGGCACGTTGCGCTTCTTCCATTTATCGTGCGGGCGTAACCCCCCATTTCCATACTTACAAATTCGGTATATTCCTGATAGAATTTAATAATTCTTATGAAATCATTTTCGCGCGTGCGTACGCTTATCCTCATTCTTGCACTGGTTATATTATCGGGCGGAGTGGGATACCGGCTTGGAGAACGGAAAACCAGCCTTACCATTACGCCGGAAAAGCGCGTCATCGTCAACCAAAGCCCTCCGCCGACGGCGGATATTGACTTTTCCCTGTTTTGGGACGTGTGGCAGCGGCTTTTGCGGTCCTATATTGACCGGGCGACCATTGACCCGCAAAAAATGGTGTGGGGCGCTATCTCCGGCATGGTCAATTCCCTCGGGGACCCGTACACTACGTACTTGCCGCCCAAAGAAAACAAAGACTTCAAAGATGACCTGGGCGGGTCGTTTGAGGGGATCGGCGCGGAACTCGGACTCAAGGACAACCGCATTATCGTTATTGCCCCCCTCAAAGGAAATCCGGCGGAGAAAGCGGGAATCCGCGCCGGGGATTATATTTTGGAAGTTGACGGGGCGGAGACATCCGGATGGACGGTCTCCGAAGCCGTTGATAAAATCCGCGGTCCGGGAGGGACAACGGTCAAACTTTCTATTCTGCATCAGGACGATACGAAGCCGGTTGACATGTCCATTGTCCGAAGTACGATCGTCGTGCCGTCTGTTGAATCCTGGGTTAAATCCGCGGGTGAGATTTCAGAAATTGCGGGAACAGAGAACGTCAGCTCACTGAAGCAAAACCCGGCGAAAGTCGCGTATATCCGGTTATCCCGGTTCGGTGATACCAGTAACGAGGATTTTGATCGTGCAGTATCAGATGTGCTGTCCCAGGGGCCCGCGAAAGGGCTTATCTTTGATCTCCGCAATAATCCGGGCGGGTATCTGGACGGCTCGGTTTACATCTCGAGTGAGTTTGTAAAGAGCGGCACGATCGTATCCCAGGTCAACAGCGACGGGTCAAAAGAAGATTATCCGGTAGTCAGGCGCGGGCGACTTTTGGATATGCCGATTGTGGTGCTTCTCAATAAAGGGAGCGCCTCTGCTGCAGAAATTACTGCGGGGGCCCTCCGCGATCTGCGCAATGCCACGATCATCGGCGAAACATCATTTGGCAAGGGGACGGTGCAGACCCCGGAAGATTTACCCGACGGGTCAAGCGTGCATATTACGACCGGCCGGTGGCTTCTGCCCGGCGGGGACTCCATTACCAAAAAAGGAATTACTCCGGATATTGTCGTTGAATGGGATGGGCTTGAAGCCTCCCGTGATGCCCAACTTGCACGGGCAGTTGAATTACTTCTTCAGAAATAGATACTATAGCCTAATGGCCGCATGAACCGGATAGTGGTCAGAGTATCGTACCCGACTTACCGCGACTTCACCAACAACACAGTTCTTCCCGAAAACAAAATCAAGTTGTTGTTTATAGATGGTGATCCGGTGCGTGGCGGTGCGCGGTTCATGCGTGGTAAATTCACGCAGTTTCATATACGCGATAAGCCGTTTACGTTCGGATATGGTCCAGCTGTTAAAGTCGCCGATGAGGATTGCCCGGCGTGTTCGCTGCCGGGCAAGTACCACAATGATGTTATCCAGCTGACGGTGACGGACCGCGGTGTTTGCCACACATGATAACTGTATGTTGGCGACAACGAAACGTTTTCGCGATTTCATACAGGTTGTTATGAGGCAACTGCGCTGAGAATGCTTTCCCATAGTCAGCCTGTCCATTTTATTCGTGGGTAAGCGTACGATACGGGAAGACTGCAATCGGGTGGCGGGGTTGGTGATTACGGTTAACTCCCCGAATATTTTTTTGCGGACCCGGAGAGCCGGCGCAAAACGCCAGGTGTAAGACGGGCCGGGGAGCGCGCGGACAAACTCGCGGATCCGGTCCTGCGGAAATTCCTGGAAACAATAGATATCAGCGCGGGGTTCACTCTTCAGCCACGCGATGATTTTAGGCAGCTTTTTGCCGAAATGGATGTTGTAACTGAGGGTTCGGATCATGGGACTCATGCCTGAGAGGCAAGCAGGGCATCGGTTACCTTGGAAAGTTTTCCTTCGATAATATCGTCCAGATTGTGCCATGACTTGTTGATTCTGTGATCGGTGAGGCGGTTTTGCGGAAAATTATACGTACGGATTTTTTCCGCCCGCATGCCGCGGCCGATGATGCTTCGGTTATCGCTCAACACAAGCGACTTTTTCATTTCTTCCGCTTCCCAAAGTTTCGCCCGGAGCATAGACATGGCCACCTGTCTGTTCTGATACTGGTCGCGCTCGGTCTGGCACGTAACGACCATGCCGCTGGGGACATGCCGGATGCGGACGGCGGAGCTTACCTTGTTCACGTTTTGGCCGCCCTTGCCGCCTGCACGATATGCCTCAAATACAATATCTTCCGGCCGGATGGTGACCTCGGTTTCCGGGATTTCAGGAAGTGCCGCTATGGTGGCCGTCGAGGTGTGAATGCGTCCGGACCGTTCGGTCGTGGGCACTCGTTGTACGCGATGGGTTCCGGCTTCGTACTGTAAGCGCGTAAACACCTGCGGCCCGCGCACGCGGATCGCGTTGTCACTTATCTGTTCCACCTTCCAGCCGGAGATTGCGCCATACCGGATATACATCCGCATAAGGTCAAGCGCCCAGTTTCTGGCTTCCTCGCCACCGGGACCGGGACGAAACTCGAGAATGACGACATCTTGATTCATAAATAAAGAAGCTGCTATTTTAAGCCAACGAGCATTTCCTTGAGGGATTTCTGGTTGCGGAGTGATTCGATCCTCTCCTGTTTCTTTTTCTTTTTGGCGGCAAGCACGTCTGCCTGGGCTGCGGCAGACTGGATTTTTTGTTGGAAGCGCTCCACGCGTCCCATCGTATCGACAAATTTCATTTCGCCGGTGAAGAACGGATGGCACTTCGCACAGATTTCCACACGGAGTTCCTGCTTCGTTGCCCCGACGGTAAACCGGTTGCCGCATGCGCACGACACGACCGCATCAGGAAACCACTTCGGGTGAATTGCTTTTTTCATGTGAGTCGTATTATACCATTGGCGCCGTAGCGTTGTCTACCGCCCCGGCAGCTAGTTTTTTTGAAAAATCGAGGCGAGTACCTTCTTTTTATCCAACTTTTTGGCGGGAGCAGCACTGTCGCCGGACATTACGGGGACCGGAATTTTATGTACGGGTTGACCCAGGAGAATTATTTTTCGGATCGGATAATGCTGGATCCTCCCCTCGGCAACAAATATCCCGCCGAAAATAAGGAGAGCGCCCAGGACAAACGGCCCGGTAATCGGCTCATGGAGAACGATAGCGCCAAGAACTGTTCCCACAATCGGGTCCACATAGGCAAACATCGCCGTATCGGTCGCACTAATTTTGGATAGCCCCCACGCATACAGTCCGTAGCCCAGGGTGCTGCTGAATATGGCCCCGTACGCAACGCCCAGATACCCGCGCCAGTCAAGAAGTGTATAAAGTTGCGGCATCTTACTATATTCGTATATTGCCAGCGGCAGAAAGCTTGCCGCTCCGACAAGAAACGCCCAGAAGGTAAACGCCCAGGGATTGTACTTGCTGACAATTTTTTTTCCGACGATCGTTTGCCCCACGGCAGCAACGGTGGCGATAACCAGATACAAATTTCCCAGCATGGATCCGTCTATGCCCGTGAGGAGCAGGGGCTCGATGACGATGACGATAATCCCCAGGGTGCCCAGGATCATCCCCAGGAATTTTTTCAGCTTGAATGCTTCATGGAGGAACAGAAGCGCGAAAAACATCGTGAGGATAGGCTGGGCGCTTGAGATCACGGGGGAATTGATGGACAAAGTAAGCTTAAGCCCCTCAAAGAAGAAAATAATATTTATGGTAATGCCCAAAAATCCGTAGAGAAACAACCGTACGCCATCCCGGCGGCTTTCAAGGGGCAGGGCGACTTTTTTCCGCAGTACAGCCAGGATTATCATGGCGCCCAGGAAAAACCGCCAGAATGCGAGGGTAAACGGGGGGATATTTTCGAGTGACAGTTTAAATATTGCCGCTGCGGCGCCCCAGATCACATTAGCAATGATGAGAGCCAAAAACGCTTTTTGGACAGTGGTCAGCGATTTCATGGATTAGTTTGCCTGGAGTTTGGCGATAACGTTATCAACAGTCAGCTCCTCCTGCTCCTTCGTCTGCATGTTTTTTAGTTTCACGACATTGCGCGCTGCCTCATCAGGCCCCTGGATGATGACGTAGGGGATACCTTTTCGGTCTGCATACTTCAGTTGTTTATCCAACTTCACGTTTTCATCCATATATATATCCGTATTGATTCCGCCGGAGCGCAGCGCGGATGTTATCGTGAGTCCTGCACCGACCAGTTCAGATGAAAATATCGTGACGAGTACACTTGTTGCCGTTGAGGTCTGCGGCAACAGTTTCATTTCCGTGAGAGCCTCGATTATTCGGTCAAATCCGAACGCGATACCCACGGCCGCCTGGGAAGTGCCGCTGAATTGACCGATAAGCTTGTCATAGCGGCCGCCCCCGGCCAACGATCCGGCGGGGTATGCATCGGTTTTGAGCTCGAAAATTGTGCTCGTATAGTAATCCAGACCGCGTGCGAGGGTGGGGTCAAACCGGAAATCCACTTCTTCGCGGTACCCCATGCGCTTGAGCGTTTCAAATATTTTCCATAAGCGCTCCGTAGGTTTGGCTTGCCGTAGTTGGTCAAAAAGTTCCGGCCTCGGGAGCTCTTTGAATACTGCATCTTTACCGATTTTTGCGAGCTTATCGATACTAATTATTTCTTTTTTCGTAAGTTTGAGCGCATCAAATAGCGTCCGGTCATTCACGAGCATCGTGAGCCCGGTAATCCCCAGTGATTTACATGAGGCGAGGGTGCAGTCGATGATCTCGGCGTCTGCAAGGGGAGAGTCGGTGCCGATCGTGTCGATATCGCACTGTAAAAATTCACGGAACCTGCCTTTTTGCGTATTTTCCGCCCGCCAAACCGGCTGTATCTGGTATCGTTTAAACGGTTTTGGGATTTCCGGATACTGCGCAACGACTCGGGAGAGGGGGACCGTCTGGTCATACCGCATGCCGACTTTCCGTTTCCCGTTATCTTCAAACAGATAGAGCAGTTTGTCTGCCTCATCCCCGTATTTTCCCAGGAGTGTCTCTGCGTATTCCAGCGCCGGTGTTTCCAGGGGGTCGAATCCAAATCGCTCAAACGTTTCTTTGATTTTGCCGACAACAAATTGACGCTTGATAGCGTCTCCGGGCAAAAAATCCCGAAATCCTTTCAATGTTTGTGCGTTGATCATATTAAATTCCTTTAAGTACTATTAGCGCTTTTTCTTTATCCTTTTTTTGTACGAAAAGCCGTATTCCCTCCGTCATAAACGGATACATGCCGCCTGCATCGTCGCTTTGGATATACGACTTGATGGCGTTTGCATCCAACACGCTTTTGGCTATATCTGCTCCGTGACGGTCAGCAAACTTTTTAATACAAATAATATCCGGCATACCGGTATCAGTTAAGCGTACCAAATCTTCGGTACGATTGCCATACCATCCTTATCGCGTCAATATGTTTAACTCTCTCGCTGCCTGTTGCACAAGTTGTTTTTTTTGCCGCGCAGACGGCGAAGTGATTCTTGCATGATATCTTTTCTGAATTTATATTCAAGCCGTCGCAAATCTGTATTTCCTTTTGAGTAAATAATCGTGAAATTTTTAATAAGCTTTAGTTCCTGCTTAATTTCTTTATATGTTTTTGTTTGTTCCGTTAAAAACGAGATATAACAATTTTTGTATTGTTGCAACGTTTTGCAATTCAATTTGTTTTGCGGTCCAAACATTTTTTTGTCGACTTTACTTGCGCTGTACAATGTCGGTGAAAAATAACCCGCCTTTTCATTTTTTAAAAGTTTATAGAGCGGACATGTTGAGCAGTTATTATTACACGAGCGTACATCCTTCGTGTCAAAGATGAATCGATATCCCCGCCAATTATCGACACCGACGGTAATGAGGCCGGTGTACATAGTTATTAACGTATTTAATTTTTTTACCGCACGGGTGAGAATTATTTTATTCATATAGACTCGAGGGGGTATTTGTAATATCGTACAAATACCCCCTATAAAAACTACTTTTTAATAACTTGGAAAGCATTCTTTGTAAGTTCTGCATCATCCATCCATTTTCCATAGACACATAATGGATAAGAAGCAAATACATTTCCAATAACACTTTCCCGTAATGCAGCACAGCCTGCCATACAATTGTTCCACGCGGCGCAATCACCGCACGGCCCTTCGATATTATCTTGTATGGTGCTTGCACGCCTTCGTATAACAGCCGGACTGTTGAGGATGGTATCAAGCGAATCTTCGAGAATATTCAACTGTTTACCATTCGTGTCGGTTAAAGGCAGTCCGCTTGTACACAACGCCAACCGGCCGTCCGTTTCGGTAAGTAATGCACCCTGTTTAAACGAAATGCAGCCGGTTCCGACGCCCGCGCTGTTTCTTCCTGTTAAATGAGGCGGTCTTGGTGTGAACGGTTGGATCCCGTATTTACGATTCATCTCGTTAATTTTTTGGGTAAGGGTAATGACTTGTTCGCGTGTTGGTTTTTGTTTCAGCCACTCCTGGAATCCTTGTCTATTTGCCGTGACAGGGCACGTCGGTAATTCCATGTCTGCGAAAAATCCCATCCGGATACCAAGCTCATAAACGCTTGGCGCATATTCAATATTATTTACCCGGATAAGATTTTCTATACCAATCGAACCTTTTGGTAATCCGGATTTCAATAAGATATTTAATCCCTCCCACATTTCATTGACACCCGTGTCGTCAGATCCGATCAGTTTAGCCTGAAGCTCCCGTTGTTCGGGATTGTTTAAATCCGCAACATTTAATTTTCCTACGATCGTTAATTTTCCGGGATATTGATCGGACATCTCTTTAAAATATGTTGCGAGAGTCGGATCTTTGGAAACTTGCCGCAAATTTGTATAAATCCAGGGACTCAACCCACTCTCTAAAGAAACCCGTACCATCTCTCTGAAGTTTGGATTTAAGAGCGGTTCGCCTCCGACAAAATCAACGGTTTGGTCCTGAATTTTTTGGGACGTAAATATGTCTAAAACCTTTTTAAAATTATCTAAAGACATGTTACGCGTACTTGTTTCAGGATCAAGGGAATTTTGTAATACCCGATAACATCCCGGACAGCTATTTTGACAGCCGTCCGTGACGCTCGCTACCCAATTTCTCCACGGATAATTTCCTTGTTCAATTTGATTCATATTATTCACCTCCTTCCAAATTTCATTGATTTTCCTCCAATAATCGTGTGATACAGACGTCCTGCCCGGCATACAGCGGATCCGGCTCGCCGCGACGTTTTGCAAATGCGAACGCGGTTATTCTGCATCCGCCCATGCATAACGGCTGATAGTCGCAATTATCTTTTGCGCATTGACCGCGCAATCCGTTTTCCAGATTTTTATCGGTGAGCGTTACGGGTTCACGGGTAAGCTTTCCGTTTTTATATTCTCCCGAAATTAATTCCGGGAAAGCCAATGCTTTAAAGCATGGATATCCCTTTCCGGTACCGAATGCGATGCCGATGAATTGCCCGTTGACCATCGGACAATAGTATTGACTGCCTGGCCACCGATCGGATGCGCCGGCGAGATATCGGTAAATGGATTTGGCAAAAAAGTTCGGCCCGAATGATCCGCCAAAAAGAGTCAGCTCCATTGTGTTTCCCGCTTGTTTTCGTGCCTCATTGACGTTAGATAAAAATTGAAGCGTACTGTCATTATCCGTAAATATGTCGTCTGATAAGTTGCGTGCGGCGCCGGCAGGTATAACCCGGATGAATTTTATTTCGCGTACACCGAGCTCCTGCAAACGGAGAGTCGTCTCCAACACGTCATCAATATTTGGCCGGAAAACGGGATAAAAAGTACTGACAGTTAAGCCCGAACGGATTGCCGATCCGATATTATTCAAAAGCCGGTCATAGGTTTGTTCTTTTTCCTGTGTGTAGAGCGCATACGAGGCGGCGTTGCCCGGTACGGTGACCATAAGGTCCCGGATTCCGGCATTTTTCAAAGTTTCTATCACTCCGGGTTCACCAAGGCGTTTCCCGTTTGTTAGTGTTCTTGTGACAGCGCGTTCGGAAAATACGGGAAGCAGCGGCATCGCCGTGGTTATTTCTTTTGGATACAACGTGAACATGGTTTTATCGGGCGCGCCTAATATACCGGCGGTTGTCCGTATGTCGTTGACGACTTCGGTTGTCAGGCGGATACTTCCCGGGCCGCCGGCTTCCTGAAAAAAGCAAGCCACGCAACGTTCATTACACGGACTTTCCAGAAGTAAGTCCGTCGCACGGTTTTGTTCCCGGCTTTTCATCTGCGCGATGAGATCACCAGTTCCGTTTAAGCCGGTAGCGCGTTGAATGCGTTCCTCAAGCGTTCCCGTGTTTGATCGAAATGTATCAAGCTCACAATTCATATATTTTTATCCGCAGAACAATAAACCTGCGAATAGGAGAGGGGATTATTAAAAAATGAAAAGGGTACGAAAAATGATCGCCTCAACCACGCGTAGGTTTAGATCAGGCGATGATGGAGCCCGCAAGAAGAAGAAACAGCTGATATATACATATTATTCATATTAACTCGTTAATATATTAACATGTTAATACGAAGCTGTCAAGAGGTATGTTTTTTGAGGGTACGGTCGCCGACGGCTTTGTAGCCGCCCATGCCTTTGTGAAGCCAATGGGCGACCCGGGTGACTGTTGCTGTAGATACGCGCAGTTTGCGGGCAATGTTCGTATAGGACATGCCAAGGTAAAGCATTTTTACTACCTGCCACCGATTGGAAAATTCTTTAATTTCAGCAAGCGTTAAAAGATCGCGGAAGAATTGTTTTGTTTCGGTTTCGTTTTTCAGTGAGAGTATTGCGGTATAGAGTTCGTCTGATGTGCTGATTTTTTTCATGGTGTTGGTTTGGGGGTGGTTTTCACTGTTGCCGAGGGGGAGGCGGTCTTTGTGGGCGTTGGCGTGGGGGTCGGGGTTGCACCGCTTGTGTTGCCGATATCCAGAACCCGCGCGGCGCTTATGCGGCTTTTGTCTTTACTTTGTGTACCTAACACATGGACCGTGTCGCCCACGAGCAGTTTGGAAAATGCCCCTTTGGCCGTGCCGTCCTCTTTATTCCATAGGGTATTTTTTGTCGTACTTTCGATGTCGACAATATAGGATTGCCCTTCGGGCGTCGCCACGGTCACCGTGAAGTTTTTTTTGTCGCTCTGGGTAATTGTTCCGGAAATGCGCAGGGGGATAGCGCCCTGGATAAATATGACTTTTGCCTTCAGCAGCTCCAGTGCCGCATCATAATCGCCGAATACGGCAACCGTATCTCCCTTCGCCAAATCGTCGGTCGTCAGATCCGTCCGCTCACCTTTAATGATTTGTGCAACTTTTATCGTGTCGGTGAGTTCTATTTTAACGTCGCTCGTTTTTGTTTCTACGGTTATTGTTGATACGCTGGTTGTTTTTACCGTACCCCATATCGCGCGTTTTTGGGATTGCTTGAGCTGCGTTGCTGCCGATGCTAGGCGGTCTTTCAACTCATCAAGTTTTTGGTTTGTTGCGGGGGTTGTTGCCGATTCCGTGGAAGTGGCGGCATAGACGGATGTTGTTAAGAATAATATGGCGAATACAGCAATTAATTTATTCATATTATAATTCTTCTTCCGTGTAATAGGTAATTACGGCCGATGTTGCCTGTTTGTCATTCAGATACGACGTCACGACGACATCATTCTTGCCTTCAACGAGGGTTACTTTTCCGGCAAATTTCCCGTCATCTTTAACCACCACGACCGTTTCGTCTGTCGGCCCTCCGATGACAACCGTTGCGCCGGGGCTTGTTGCACCGGACACAAGCAGCACTTCGTTGCTTTCTATAGAGTCAGGCAGCGGGCTTTCGATCGTGACGGCAAATTGAGGCGGCGTGGGAGTCGGGGTCACCGCATTTTTTTTCTGCTGGGAAAAAGATATTGTAGGGAGCTTGATGGGCGGAAATAGTTTAAGGAAATTCGGCCCGGCGAGCAGTAATCCGGTGATGAGAAGCCCGATCCCGAATCCGATAAGAGTTGCCAGTAGCGCGTCTTTGTTCATTGGTGTTGCTAAGGATAGCCAAATCTGATATAAAATGCAAGCATGGACATTTCATTTGTAAACCAATCGTCGTTTCGGCTCAGAGGAAAACTTGCGATGGTCATCGTGGACCAGAAGTCGCTACGGGTGGAGGACCGTGCTGGGGGAGCCCCGTACCAAATCCGCGGGCCGGGCGAGTACGAAGTAAAAGGAGTCGGGGTGATCGGATTGTCGGCGGCGGGGACCACGATCTACCGGATAGAAATTGACGGCGTATCCGTGTTATATCTCGGCGGACTTACCCAGCCGCTCACAAGCGACCAGGTTGACCTGTTGGACGGCGTGGATGTTCTTATCGTTCCCGTCGGTGTTCCGTCGGTGATAAAAGAAATCGAGCCCTCAATCGTCATCCCCACACAGTACGATCCGCACGGCTTGTCCGCATTTTTGAAGGAATTCGGGAAAGATGATGTAGCGCCCCAGCCAAAATTGTCCGTCACCCGTGATAAACTTCCGGAACAGCTAGAGGTAGTGGTACTGGCGTAAGTTTAGTTTTCAACGTTATGACCAATCTCAAAGTTCCTCCGCATGATGACGCCGCCGAACAATCGGTTCTCGGGGCAATTCTTATTGATAAAGATGCGATGATTGAGGTTGCAGAGTTTCTGCGGTCCGAGCATTTTTATTCCGACGCGCATGCGGCCATATACGGGGCCATGCTCACACTGTACGAGGCCCATGAACCCTTAGATGTTGTATCCGTGACCTCCCAGCTCAAAAAAGAGGGGACGCTCAAAACCGTGGGCGGCGCCTCTGTGGTGTCTGCGCTGTTGGATGCCGTACCGACAAGTGCCCATGCGCTTAAGTACGCGCGCATCATTCAGGAAAATTTTACCAAGCGGCGCCTCATAGAGCTTGGGGCACGCGTGACGGAGCTTGCTTTCCGCGAGCAGGGAGAGGCGCAGGAAATACTGGACAGCGCTGAGCAGGAAATTTTTGCGATTTCCCAGGCGGCAACCAAACGCGATTTTATCCCGATTAAAGATGCCCTTGCATCGTCCTTTGACCGGCTGGACGAACTGCACAAGCGCGCAGGGGGCCTGCGGGGTGTGCCCACGGGCTTTTCGGACATCGACTTTAAGCTCGCCGGCATGCAGGACGCAAACCTTCTCATTCTTGCCGCCCGCCCGGGTACCGGCAAAACCGCGATGATTTTGAATATCTCTCAGTATGTCGCGGTGAAAGAAAAAATTCCCGTCGGTATATTTTCCCTTGAAATGAGCAAAGAAGAGCTTGTGGACCGGTTGTTGGTTTCACAGGCAGATATCGACGCGTGGAAACTCAAAACCGGTAAACTGTCGGATGACGACTTTACCCGGCTTTCGGAGGCAATGGGGGAGCTTGCCGAGGCGCCGATTTTTATTGACGACACGCCGGGCCTCAATATTTTGGAAATGCGCACCAAAGCGCGCCGTCTGCAGGTGGAGCACGGCGTCAAACTGATTGTTGTTGATTACTTGCAGCTTGCCGACTCGGGGCGGAAATTTGATAACCGCGTGCAGGAAGTCTCGGTGATTTCGCAAAGCCTCAAAAATTTGGCCCGTGAACTGCGGGTGCCGGTACTGGCCTGTTCACAGCTTTCGCGCGCGGTTGAATCCCGCGGGAGTCGCGTGCCGGAGCTTTCGGATTTGCGGGAATCCGGCTCCATCGAGCAGGATGCGGACGTGGTCATGTTTCTGTACCGTGAAGAGGGTGACCAGACACAGTGGGGGGAGCAGATCCCGACCAAACTCCGTGTTGCCAAGCACAGGAACGGACCATTGGGTGAAGTAGACCTTATCTTCCGCGGTGACCGTATCCGTTTCTATGGTATAGAGCGTAAGCGCGAGGAAGCCCCGGCAAAATGATATAATACCGATGGTATTGCCTGGGTGGCGGAATTGGTAGACGCGCAGCTCTCAAAAAGCTGTGAAGCTAACACTTCATGAGAGTCCGAGTCTCTCCCTAGGCACTAATGGAATTATGACAGAAACTTTTAAACCGGTGAGCATGTGGTGTGACCTAGGACAAGGTCATGCTGACATACATATATCTGAGGATGGGAGCCGCGGGTATGCTTCTGAAGTTTGTGCAGAATGCTATTTATATACAGATATGGAACTTGCTCGCGCAGAAGGCACCTCTTTTGAAAAAGATAAAGCCGTCGAACGATTAGTCCAAACCATACGAAGCACTCCCTCCAGACCGGTAATTATTGAATGTCTTCCTCCGGTAAAAGAAGTCGCGGATGCCATATATCCTCCGGAGGTAAGAGCAATGAGTGAAATCATTTCTAGAGCTTTACAACGTGCTGCGACGTTACCTAAATCCGAAGGAGAGAATGGGTAATATAAAAAAATAATGGGTTCGATTCCCACCCTAGGAACTATGACTATTAAAGAAGTTTCTTCCTGTAGTATCCATTTTACGGATCATAATCCCATTGCGTTTGCAAAAGCAATTAAAGCATGTGCTATTAATACTGATGATGGGAGAATGTCTATACTACACAAAGCTGTAGCTGATGATATAGATAGATTGTTGAGGAATCAATTATTCCCAATGTCTAAAAAAGGAGAAGGTCGAATGCTTTCTTTATCGTTTGAGGGTCAGTCGTATATGATTAAGTATGCTGTTGGATCTGATTTAATGATGATTAATTGTCACCCCGGAGAGATGCCCGGGGTAGAACCATTAAGGTTGACAGCAGAATACATTGACCATTTAGCCTCTATGGAGGATAATACGCGAGAATAATATGAAACTGAAAGATATATATAGTTTAGCAGTCAAGATGGGGATTGAGGCGGATCCGCGGGGGAAAGAGGGGGTTGCCAAGCTTCTTGCACGCCGGAAAAAGGAATACGATGAGTTACCCGCGTCCAAACAAAAAGAATTTGATCTGGAGGATTTTCACAATCCCTATACGGACTCCCGGATTTTTCTGGGAAACCCAAATCTTGAAGTTGACTGCGTCATGGCCGGAATAGATATCAATGCGGCCGAAGTACTTCTGGCCGATCGGTTAAACCAAAAAGGTAAGGGAATCGATTTACTATGGACCCATCACCCGGAGGGCGCGTCTCTGGCATCCCTTCATGAAGTGATGGATGTCCAGGCGGATATTTGGGCCAAATACGGCGTTCCCATCAATATCGCCGAGGGCGTGATGCACGACCGGATTCGCGAGGTGCAACGGAAAATCAGCCCGGTTAATCACGCCGAAGCGGTTGATGCCGCGCGGCTTCTGGGGCTGGCGTTCATGGGCACGCATACCATTACCGATAATCTCGTGCATACCTATATGGAACAGTTATTTGCAAAAGCCAAGCCCGAAACCGTCGGTGATGTTCTGGATATTCTTAAAAAAGAACCGGAATATCAGGAAGCAAGCAAGGGTAAGGCCGGACCTGTCATTTTTGCCGGGGATGCCCACAACCGGGCCGGACGCGTCGCACCGATTGAGTTTACCGGCGGCACGGAGCCCTCGCCCGTCATTTATGAAAAGCTTGCAGCGGCAGGCGTGGGTACCGTTGTCGGCATGCACGCGGGAGAAGAGCACCGGAAAGAGGCGATGAAGTACCACATTAATCTGGTTATCGCCGGCCACATGAGCTCAGACAGTCTGGGGATGAATCTTCTTCTTGACGCAATTGAGAAACGGGGAGTGGCAATTATCCCGTGCTCCGGGTTAATAAGAGTAAAAAGAATGCGACAGTAACAACCTGCGTAAGCACTCCCAGCGGATATCCTGCTTTTGCGTGAAATATGTTTTCCGTCCGGTAAATCCGGTAGGTAAATTTTTCCCAGAATCCCGCAGACGGCGAGGGTTTATGTTTGTCTTTACGGGCGAAAAATATATACCACGGTGCCTCAAGCCAGTCGGGCAGTTCTCCTGCAATAATTGTAGAGAGAAGCGGGAGTGCATCTCCCTTTCCTTGAAACAGGAAATATGCTACCGTTATACCCAGAGTGGTTTCTGCAATAGCCAGAAGCCCCGTGTTTTTTTTGGAGCGGCCGCGCCAATCGGTACCGAAATCCCAATGGGGGATTGCATCCATAACAAAGTGGGATACGAATGCCAGGGGGATTGAGATTATAGGAGCCGGGATCGATCGGTAGATAGCGGCGGAAACAAGAGCATGTGCGGTTGCAGTCATTTGTCAATTGTATCAACAATATGGTAACCAGCGCAAATGAACAGAAACAATCCTCTTACAGGGAAGTGCTTACCTTTCCGTCATTCCGGCATTTGTGGGTCGGGCAGATTTTTTCCCAGCTTGCCGTAAATACCCTTCTTTTTGTTCTTGCGCTGCGACTGTACCAGACAACAGGGAGTAATACCGCGGTGTCCGGATTATTTCTGGCATACGGGATACCGGCGGCGCTCTTCGGCATGGTTGCCGGCACGGTTGTTGATCATCTGGATAAACGCCGTGTCCTCGTATACTGCGATATCGCGCGCGCGCTGTTGGTTTTAATCTTATTTTTCCTCTCCGGTAATATATTTCTGGTGTATCTTGTCATGTTTGTGAATGCGGTGATTACGCAGTTGTATGTGCCCTCCGAAGCTCCGATTATCCCAAAGATTGTGCCCGAAACGCACCTGGTCACTGCCAACAGCATGTTTTCCGTTACATTCTACAGCAGCCTGGCAATCGGCAGTGTTGCTTCGGGGCCGCTCCTTCGGTTTGTAGGCCCTAACTGGATATTTGTCGTTTTAAGCGCATTTTTTTTCCTCGCGGCGTGGAGTGAAGCGAGGCTTCCGAGTATGGCCAAAGGCGTATTGGGATTCCGCACTGTTTTTACGTATGAATGCAGCCATATTGCCGTCCGCATATGGGAAGAACTGACCGAGGGCGTTCGCTATGTACGCGCGTCTGCGGTTTTAACCGACAGTCTTCTGCTCTTGACCGGTACACAGGTTATTTTCGCCATACTGGGCACACTCGGACCGGGGTTTGCCGATCGCATGATGGCCATTGATGTCCGGGACGCCTCGCTTCTTATTGTCGGGCCGGCGGTGGTGGGAATTCTTGTCGGGGCGCTCTGGGTAGGGAACTTCGGATACCGTTTCGGGAGCAAGATTCTGATCCGTACCGGCATCACCGGAGCAGGCGTGGCTCTCATTGTCATCTCTCTCTTGGTTTGGTTCAGAAGCACGATCATTTCCTCTTCACCGGTCCTTGCTAATGTGTTGCTGGTCGTGTCGGTTGTGTTATTTTTTCTGTTGGGATTTGCCAACAGCATGTTGGATGCACCTGCCAACAGCCGCCTGCAGGAGGAGGCCAAGGGATCCATGCGGGGCCGTGTCTATGGTATGTTTACGGCCGCTGTCGGGGGTATTGGCATACTTCCCGTGGTTATCGGAGGAGTGCTTGCCGATGTGGTCGGCGTGGGGAAGGTGATATTTTTACTGGGACTTATTATTCTCATATATGGTATCTATCGGATGAAGTATAATGGTAAAAGTTCGTAACTAGTTTCACTATGTATCCTGTACTTTTTTCAATCGGCAGCTTTCATATCTACAGTCTGAGTGTTGCGTTTATTTTTGCGTGGCTTATTTTTTCGTTTCTTTTTTGGCGCAGCCTTAGGAACCAAGGCATCCCGGAAGAACGTATTTTTGATCTGACGTTTTACAGTACGCTGTCGGCATTTTTCTTCGCCCGTGCAGGATTTGTCGCGACCCACTGGACACAGTTTCAGGATAACGCAATCCGCATAGCGGCCATCTGGATTGCCCCGGGTATGTCTCTCTACGGGGCGCTGTTTGGGGGACTAGTCGTTCTTGTGTTTTTATCGCGCCGCTACAAAGTCCGCCTGGGGCATGTCTTGGATGCATTCGGACCGGCACTGGGCGCCGCATTTATATTGGGCGCCATAGGAGCACTGCTTGATGGTACATACGTGGGGGTCATGTCCGGTGCGCCCTGGGCCATCCGCTATGTCGGACACCTGGGGAAACGCCATCCGGTACAGCTTTATGAGATCGTTGCCATGCTTTTTATTCTGATTGCGATGATATTTTTCATACGCCGTGCCGTCAAGAGACAATGGCCGTTCGGTCTGGCCGGACTGTGGTTTTTTGCACTGTTTACTATTGCCGAGTTCGTGCTTGAATTTTTCCGTGATACTCCTGTATACTTAGGAGGCTTACGCGCCAATCAGTGGATATTAGTCGCACTTTTTGCGGAAACGATGGGCGCGTTTTATGTCCGGGGGGGCGGCAGAGAAGTAGTCCGGCCCCTGGCAAACAGAATAGTCGGCAAAATATCAAGAGTGTGGGGGAGTATATATGGTAAGCTTTCCAAGCGAAGTGCTTAAACAACTGAGGGTACATTTAGAACAGGAAAAAAAGGAGCTTGTCGCGCGCATTGCCGAGCTTAGTGCGCAGGATCCCTTTTCTGATCCGGATCGGGCAAGTGACAACGCGGCAAGTGACACGGAAGCCAGTGAGGAATCCAGCCACGACCGGTTTGCGGCTATGGTAGACGAGCTGAAGGCAAAGCTCGTGTCGGTTGATGCCGCGCTTATCCGGATCGGGGACGGGACGTACGGATATTGCACAAACTGTCAATCGATGATCGACACCGATCGGCTCGGTATTTTACCCACCGCAACTCTTTGTTTGTCCTGCGAGACGAAGAAGGCACACGGATAACATTTTTCATGGATATTCCGATTCTTTACGAAGACCCCTCACTTCTGGTTATCAATAAGCCACCGGGAATAGTCGTAAACCGCGCCCTTTCGGTGAAGGGCGAAACCGTTCAGGACTGGGTTGAAAAAACGTACAGTATTTTTATCGGAGACCGGGCGGGAATCGTGCACCGCATTGATAAGGAAACATCAGGAATTCTCGTCATTGCCAAAACGCCCGCCGCATTTGTTGAACTGCAGCGTCAGTTTAAAGAACGGAGTATCAAAAAAACGTATCTGGCCATCGTACACGGAAAGCTAGTACCCGACACCGGGGAAATTAATGCGCCGGTTGACCGGTTGCCGTGGAACCGCGAGCGGTTCGGCATCGTTCCGGGAGGAAAAGAATCACTTACCAAGTACAAAGTACTTGGACCCGTCGCCAGCAACGTCGAGGAACCTCTTACATATGTGGAACTTACCCCGCAGTCAGGGAGAACCCATCAGATCCGGGTGCATATGAAGTATATTAACCATCCGATTCTCGGGGACTATCTCTATGCAGGCCGTAAAACCGCCCGTGCCGACCGCCTGTGGGCGCCCCGTGTCATGCTGCATGCGTGGAAGCTTACCTGCACCCATCCGGAAAACGGGGAGGTTATTGCATTTGAGGCCCCGATACCGGATGATATGAGTGAGATCATCCATGGACACGCATAGCTTATCTCTTATCACCACACTGCTTCTTGTTTTCAGCGCGGCTATCCTCGGGGGCGTGGCGGCAAAATTTCTTAAACAACCGATGGTTCTGGGGTATATTGCAGCCGGTGTTCTTTTTGGCAATGTATTTCCGCGCGTTACCGACGCCGGTTTTCTAAATGCCATCGCCCAAAGCGGCGTGACACTTCTTCTGTTTACCCTCGGCATAGAGTTTTCCTTTCACCGGATGAAAAAATTGTTCCGGAGTATCGGGTGGGCAGCGGGGCTACAGATCGTTCTTGTGATTTTCCTCATTTTTCTCTTATCGCTGACGCTGGGTATAGGATTTCTGCCGAGTTTATTTATCGCTCTTGCGGCGGCACTTTCCTCAACAGCGGTGATTATGAAAATTCTCACGGAACGGGGTGAGATTGATACCGGCCCGGGAGAGGCGATGATCGCATGGTTGGTTGTGCAGGATATAAGCGTGATACCCATTATGATTATTTTGCCCGCGGTTGTTGCCGCCTCCGCCGGAGAACAATCCCTTATGGGTACGGTCGGGGTGATTGCCCTTAGCCTTCTGAAGGCGCTTGTTGTCCTTTTTATTGTCATTTATTTAGGGCGCAAGGGAATACCCGCGCTTCTTTCTGCGGTGGCGGGGCTCGGTAGCCGGGAAATACTCGTCCTAACGACCGTGGGGCTAGCATTTCTCTGCGGCCTGTTAACATTTGTTTTTGGGCTTTCGGCGGCTCTTGGCGCATTTATCGCCGGGATTCTTATTTCCGAAACAAGCCAGAACCACGCGATATTTGCCGAAGTCCGCCCCCTGCGTGATTTGTTTGCCGTTGTCTTTTTTGTGTCCCTTGGTATGGGTTTGCCTGCATCCGTATTTATCTCGGCCGGATGGACACTTCTTTTTATTGCCGTCGCGGTTATTATTGTTAAATTTGTTGTCGTGTCGGGGCTTATGCGATTTTTGGGGTATCACCGCAAAACGGCATTCCTGGTTGCAGTGGGCCTCATCCCCATGAGTGAATTCGGGTTTATTATCGCAAGCCAGGGGCTCTCTCTGCGTGCTCTGACAGCCGCCGACTATTCGCTCATTGTTGCCCTCACATTTCTCACGATTCTTCTTTCTGCGCCCCTAACCAGCCGGGGGCAGGGGTTGTATTACCGGCTGCAGCGTTTCCTTGGGGGCAAGTGGCCGACACTTTTCCATACCAAATCGGAGCTGGCGGCCTTCGCAGAGCAGCTGCCGTACCGCGATCATATTGTGCTGTGCGGGTACGGCCGGGTGGGGAAGTATATCGGGCGCGCCCTTGAAATGGCGGGCGTCCCGTTTGTGGTTGTTGACTACAACAATGCAACGATTGCGAAATTAAAAGGAAAGGGGATACCGGTTGTGTACGGCGACCCGGCAGACAAAGATGTCCTGGATTATGCGCAGGTGGATCTGGCCCGGGCTGTCATCATTGCAATACCCGACCGGCACACGCAGGAGCTGGTCATCGGGAATGTCCAGACCCTGAACCGTCATATAAAAATTATCTGCCGGACGCATCATGAGGAAGATCAGAAGGACCTTAAGTCTCTGGGGGTAGATTCGGTGGTACAACCGGAGTTTGAAGCCGCCATCTCGATCGTAGAGCGCCTGTTGCCGTCCTTCGGGATACCAGAGGAGGATGTCGCCGGAAAGATATCACGCTTGAAGATAGAACATGGGGCAGGATAATTAATATTTTAAATTGTTTTTCAATATAAAGATTATCGTTGGTAGCATCGAAGCGCTTGATGATACATAGAATCTAATATATTAGAAAAGTTGTCTAGTGATTGAACAAAAAAACTTGATCGTGTTGCATGTTTCAATTTATTGTTAACTATATCTGATAAATGTAGAATTAAATTTTCGATTTCATCTTGGTTTATCGACGAGCCGCCCATTTTAATGAGAGTCATAAAAATTTTATATCCTTGGAGGTTGTTTTCATTATTTAATACCAGCCTGATATATTCTTGTTCCTTTTTACTTAATGTACTTGTATTAGCGCGAATGGTGTGATAGATTTCTTGCTCGTAGTCGGCATGAACTCGTTGAGATGCTTCGAACATATCAGATACAGTTCGCGCAGATATACCTACCTTTGGATAAGGCATGTATACTCTTTCGCCATTGGTTAGGTATGTGGGGATATTTGCTGGTGGTTCCCACGCACCAGTAAAATCAGCATCCCCTCCGTAGTTTATAGTTCGTACATATTTTTTGAATCGAGGATGTTCGCTATATTTATTAGGTGCAACAAGGAGCTTAAAATTATCAGAAGATTTTACTAAAACTGGTGTTAAACAAAATTCTTTATAGCGATAATAATTCAGTTCACCCGCTTTTGCTGTATGCGTTAGCATCTTCCAATATGTACTCACTGTTCCAATTTGTGCAATTGCTCTATTTAAAGGTAATTCGTCGGGTTGGCGAATAGGATACTGAGAAATTTGAATTGGATGAGGGACTTGACCGATTTCTGGTTCAAGCGGGACTTTAATGAAATAACCAAGTCCGGGTTCATGACGTATTTCAGCTTGAATAGAATTTTCTATTAATCTAATTAGCTCAGGATTTAGACTAAAAGCGCGGTTGGTGGTAATTGAGTGCGAAGTCAGTATATCCGACAGCATCTGCTTTGGTGCATCAATACACTCTAGATTCGGCATAGCAAGGTGATTATATCACAAGTAATAAATATATCAGTAACGCATATTTATCTGGTAAAATAGAGTCATGGCAAAATTTGGTTTTAAACAGCTTCATAAAGATAAAAAGACCAGGGCGAGGGTGGGGGAGATTATGACCCCGCACGGGGTGATCAGGACCCCGGCATTTGTCCCGGTAGGGACGCAGGGGTCGGTCAAAAGCCTTACACCCGAAGAACTGGATACAATCGGTGTTCAGCTGTATTTCGTCAACACATACCACATGTATTTGCGGCCGGGGATTGAGGTAGTCAAAAAAGCCGGCGGATTACATACATTTATGCATTGGGATCATCCGCTCATGACCGATTCCGGGGGCTTCCAGGTGTTTTCACTCGGACGTTCTCCGGTGTCATTCCCGCGCAGGCGGGAATCGGTATTGGTTTTTGAAGAAACGCGGATTCCCGATCAGGTCGGGAATGACAATAAAAAAATGGTAAAAATTACGGACGACGGGGTAGAGTTTCAGTCCCATTGGGACGGATCAACGCATCTGTTTACCCCGGAGCGTAGCATGGAGTGGCAGTCCGCCTTGGGCGGAGATATCCACATTGCGTTTGATGACTGCACGCCGTATCCGGTTTCCCACGAAAAAGCGCAAAAATCCATGGAGCGCACCCATGCGTGGGCCATGCGCAGCCTGAAGGCGCACCGTCAGGGCGCACTATACGGATCAATTCAGGGGAGCGTCTACGAAGATTTACGCAAGGAGTCGGCCAGGTTTATCGCAAACCAGAATTTCGACGGTATTGCCATTGGGGGAGTTTCGGTCGGTGAGTCAAAAAAAGAAATGCGGAATGTCCTTGAGTGGGTGGTGCCGCTTTTGCCGGATGACAAACCGCGGCACCTGTTGGGAGTGGGGGAAATTGATGACATTTTCACGATGATTGAACGAGGGGTAGATACGTTTGACTGTGTTGCGCCCACACGACTTGCCCGCACCGGGTCGCTGTACGTAAGGCACGGACAGATAGATATCACCAAGAGTAAATATGCAAAAGATTTGGGCCCGGTTGAGAAGAGTTGTACCTGCTATACCTGCCGGAATTTTACCCGTGCATATATCCATCACCTGTTCCATGTGCGGGAGCTTCTCGCGTACCGGTTGGCGACCATTCACAATCTGCATTTCGTGCACATGGTGGTAAATAATATTAGGGAAGCAATTTGCGCAAACCGCTTCCTTGATTGTAAGAGGCAATGGCTATAAAATAGATGGAAAGGAGATTACCATATGGGATCATTCGGCGGTTATTATAAAGGCGAAAAGAAAAAGGTCAAAAAATCTGCACTCGAGAAAAGGGCGCAGCAGCAAATGCTCAGCGGCGCAAATGTCCAACTTCCTCAGGTCACTATAATCAAAAAGGGCAAGAAAGACTGGTAATGGGTGTTCACCGGCGTCATAAATCCAAAGCATTATTCGTGCTGCCCATGGCGGGTGTGTTATTGGCGGGGATACTTCTTGTTTGGATTTTTTTTCCGGGACAAAGCAGCGTGTACGGCCGTGAGACGATCATATTGGCGGCAAATCCCATGACCGTGTTTTCCTGGGATAACCGGACGCGTAATCTCCTGCTTGTTTCTTTTCCTGCCGATATGACGGCTGAGGGGACACACGGGTACGGAACCTATTCACTCGAGGCTTTTTGGCGATTAGGTGAGATAGATAAAAAAGACGGCACGGTACTTTCCGAAAGCGTGAGTGAGGCCCTGGGAATTCCGGTCCGGTTATTTATCGGGCCCAAAACCGGGATGTTCAGCGCCGGGCAAGATCCATTCACTCTTGTTAAACAGACATTTTCATTTTCGAACCTCTGGGCGTACGCTGCCGGCCGTCTCCGGACAAATATACACCCGCGTGCGTTTCTTTCCTATATCTGGCTTATGTCAGTGACCAAACCGGGCCGTGTTGACACATTTGATTTTACCCGGCGTCCTGCCGATATTGCCCGGGAGGTAGAGCTTCCGGACGGATCGCGCCAGTGGGTGGTTGACGCGGCCCTGGTGGACAACGCCGTCAAAATGACATTTGAAGATGACCGCGTGCGTCAGGAACTTGTGTCGGTTGCCGTCTATAACACCACGCAAATTCCGTCGCTGGGAACGCGTGTGGCACGATTATTGGGACATATCGGGGTAGGGGTGGTTTCCGTCGGGAATGATGCGCCCGAGGTTTCTGACTGTTCACTGACCGGGACTCTAGAAACACTCAAGACAATGAGCGCCCGGGTGATTACAGATGTCCTGGGATGCACTCAGAAAGAAGCAAGCGAAACGGGCCGGGCGGATTTGGTGGTACGGATCGGTTCCTCCTACGCGAAGCGGTTTTTACCAAACTGAGGTTTACATCTCTCCGCTATCCTCAGCCGGCGATTCTTCCGTGTCTCCGTCTTCTCCGGTTGGCGTCATGTCCGGGTTTTCGCGGGTCGTTTTGGCAAAGGATACGTAGCTGGTTGTCGAGGTAAACGATGGTTGCTTGGCGAACTTTTTCCCGCGGGTTAGTTCCCGCAAAAGTACTTTGACGGATTTTTTATCGACGGATTTGATGATTGCCTGGTAGGTATTGCCGCCGGCTATCATCCTGCCGAGTTTGAAGGATATATCATCGGGAAGCGCGGCAATATAGGTATTATTTTGGCGCACGTCCACGCCGTGCGGCTTCACTTTGAGTGTAATTTCCTGGCCCGCGGATAGTGTCGACAACACGTTTGAAGGGGCCACATGGACGCACTCCACAATTTTCGTTTTGCCCGGCTCCTCCAAAAAAATCATCGGCGATAGGGCAGTGCAGAATATATCTTCTATGTCCTTTTTTTTCAGAGATGCAAGTTTTTTGAGGTTTTTTGTGGCGATCTGGTTATACTGGTCGAGCCCGAGAACTTTTTGGTATGTCCGTTTGGCCGCAAGAAATTGTCCGCTTTTGAGGTAGGCAAACCCTAATCTGCAATAGGCATCGATGTCCGCTTTATCCGATTTGAGTATCGCGGTGTTGATACTGATTGCCTTTTTCCAGTCCTGGACAAGTGCGGCGCCAATTGCATCATCAGCCGACGGAGTGGAGGATGTCATAACGGATGAGTGTATCGGTTTCTTGAGAAAAGTCAATATACGAGATAGAATACACAGCAATGAGTGGTCATTCCAAATGGTCAAAAGTGAAACATCAAAAAGCCGTCACGGATGTAGTCAAAAGCGCTGCGTTCACGAAGGCCTCCCGCGCCATCACGATTGCCGTCAAAGAAGGCGGCGGCGTGACAGATCCGAATCAGAATTTTCATCTCCGGTTGGCGATTGAGAAAGCGCGCGGTGTCAACATGCCCAAAGAAAATATTGCGCGTGCAATAGCGCACGGCACCGGGGGAGGTGCGTCCTTGGAACATATATCATATGAAGGGTACGGCCCCGGCGGAGTAGCGCTCGTTATCGAAGCGACGACCGACAACCGCCAGCGGACAGTGTCGCAGATCAAGAATATTTTAGAGCGGACGGGCGGTACGCTTGCGGCGCCCGGCGCGGTAGACTATTTGTTTAAAAGAAGGGGAGTCCTTACCGTACCCAAATCCGCAATGACGATCGACACGCTCCTTGAAGCCGCGATAGATGCGGGGGCCGATGACGTGGTTGAGGCGACGGATTTGTTTGAGGTGTATACTCTCCCTTCGGCATTTGTGGCGGTCAGATTGGCTCTGGAGGAGAAACAGGTGGTGATAGATAACGCCGTCCTCATTATGCATCCGGAGACGATCGTGCAAACAGACGACTCCGCAAGGGCCAGGATTGATACCCTGATTGAGGAGCTGGAAGCACTTGATGATGTACAATCCGTATATACAAACATGACGTAATTATGAAAATATCCATATTTGCACGTGTAAAAAAATGGTTATTTCTCTGGAGTCGCAGACCCTGGCTCCCGAAGCGCCAGCAATTTGTTCTGGCAACAGTCGCCTTATCCGCGGGACTCCTGCTCACCCAGTTGGTGTCGCTGGACCTGCGCTATCCATTGGTATTTGTCCTTGCGATTGCGGCATACGGCCTGTCGGCATTTGTGTTGCGGGATGATTTACACAGCATTGAATGGCTGACGCTTCTTGCCCTCCCCACACTGTTTACCGCGGCGGTTGCGATGTTTTATTTTCTTCTTCCCGTTCGCTGGCTCACCAGGCTTCCGGTTGCGGTCTTGTACGGTGTCGGCATGTACGCGCTTCTGTTGACGGAAAATATTTATAGCGTTGCTGCGGAGCGTACCATCGCGCTTCTGCGGGCGGCACACTCCGTCGGGTTCCTCCTGACGCTTCTGACGTATTTTTTACTGACGCAGACAGTGCTTGCATTCCGTTTTTACCCGGTTATCAATGCCATACTCATCGGCCTTGTCAGCTTCGTACTCGTATTGCAAAGCCTTTGGGCTATGGAGCTGACTAGCCGGGTGAGTAGGCGAGTGCGGGATATCAGTGCGGCAGTGACATTGTTTTTGATAAATGTCGTATGGATATTTTCCTTTTTCCCGACCACGGGCACCATCAAGGCGCTTCTTTTCACGACGTTCTTTTACAGCAGTGTCGGTATTGCGCAGCAGTACCTTGTCGAAAAATTGTACAAAAAAACACTGATAGATTTTACGTCTGTGGTTATTATTGTTTTTTGTATCGCACTTATCGCAACGAATTGGCGTGGGAACGGGTAGAGGCGGGGGAGCTGGAGAGTGTGAAAGGCAGGGTATAGTTTGATATAGTTAAGTCCTATAGTCCTATAATACGCATTGAGCAATGTGGATAATTCTTTTCACGGTGTAGCATAGCCACATTTCACGCTTGCCCTGTGTGTATCGGAGCAGAGCACGGTACCCCTCCCTTGAGTACACAATGTGTGCGTATTTTTAGTAGTTTGGATTGTTGTGACGAGCTAAAGCCCCCGCCCGCCTCGCTACGCGGAGCGTTGCGGGCAGGCCATACCTCAGTAAAAATTTCGTCTTTGGAAACAGTTTTTCCTATATTTTTCCTCAGTAATTTAAACAATTTAGACTCTTTTGCAGGCAGCTTTACCGGCGCATTGGTTTTAATATATTCACTTAAAAGGGGAGTAAATAATGTAAATTTTGATTTTTGATTTTTGATTTTTGAATTTTCTACCATGCCTACGCCCAGCAGGTAATCATCAACTTCAATGACAGCCTTGCCCAAAGCAATATTTTGAATGGTTTTTCTTTGGCTGTAATCCAGATAATCTACCAGTTCTTTCATCTGCAGTTTGACGAATTTATCCAGGACCAGATTCTTTGGTTTTTGGGAGTTTAACAGGATATGCAATAGCTGGTTATGCCCGCCTGATAATTTTAATAATTCTTCCAAAACCGGTTTGGGTAATCCCGGCCTGATAGGTTCGATTGTGCACAGTTTTTTCAGATCATCCCCGGAAT
>Ga0208958_1001264_pt1 | contig 26081 bp, 17 predicted proteins | sample RifOxyB1_FD_184032 | JGI IMG/M metagenome (GOLD analysis project Ga0208958, IMG submission 184032) | Soil microbial communities from Rifle, Colorado - Rifle Oxygen_injection B1 (SPAdes) | ecosystem: Environmental > Terrestrial > Deep subsurface > Rock core/Sediment | place: Rifle, Colorado...
TCGTCAGGAATTTGTGGCGCCAACCGAACTCCAAAACTTCAAACGTGTTTGGCTGGAACTTTGTCACGGATCACCCGAACCCAATCGATGACCATGGCCACGGGACTCATGTCGCCGGCATTATCGGCGCGGTCGGCGATCCCGAATCCGGGGTCAGCGGAGTGGCTCACAATGTCTCAATCATGGCCGTCAAATATTATTGGGAGGCCAATTCCGGGAAAGTGAATCTCGCCAATACGGTGAAAGCGATCAATTACGCGGTTGATCATGGCGCGAAAATCATTAATTACAGCGGCGGCGGCCCCGAATTTTCCGAAGACGAGTATCTCGCGATCAAACGCGCCGAAGCACACGGCGTGCTCGTTGTCGCGGCGGCCGGAAATGAACATCAGAATTCCGATGTTCCGGAGAATTATTACTACCCAGCCGCTTACCAGCTCAGCAACATCATTTCGGTCGCGGCAACTGACATGAACAATATGCTCCTCGCCTCTTCGAACTGGGGGAGCAAGGTCGACGTGGCCGCACCGGGCGAGAACATCTACAGTACTTTGCCTCAGAACCGTTATGGGATGATGACCGGCACCTCGCAGGCAACGGCGTTCGTGAGCGGCGTCGCCGCGCTCCTTCTTTCGAGGGATCCGACACTGAAGCCGTTTCAAATCCGGGAGATCATCAAAAAATCCGTCGACCGGTTCGCGCATTTGCAGAACAAAACCGCTACCGGCGGCCGCGTGAATGCCTACTCAGCACTTCTCGCTCTCAAGGATCGGGGAAGGCTTGCCACGAATCCGGGAAAACCGGAGTTGGTGGCGCGCAGGCCGGTTTCTTTGCTCAGGTCTCTGATCGAATCGCCGGGTTTCGCCCAGTAAGAGCGGGTGGGTTTGGCTTTCTGCGAATCTGCGCGAGAGCCTGCTGACACGACGCCACTTCCGGTCTAAGATACCCGCATGAAAGGGCATCCTCTTCAACTCCGGCCCGACCGGCTCATCGTGCTGTCCTCGATTCTGATCGTCTTGGCGTTTCCGCCTTGGGATCTGAGTTTTCTGATCTGGATCGCGCTGATCCCCTGGTTCATGGTTCTGAATCGGGCAACTTCATATCGGAACGCCTTCGTTCAAGGTCTATGGCTGAGCTTTTTCATGACCTTGGGCGGGTTCTATTGGGTCGCGTCGGTTTTGCATGAATTCGGCAATGTCCCCCTTCCCCTCAGTATTCTCGGACTTCTCCTGTTCGGACTCGTGTGCCAGCCGCAGTTCCTGATCACCTCTCCCCTATTCGTGTTTTTCAAGAGAACCGGGGGGAGCTGGCTTCACACTGCTTTGCGCGGAACCCTTTTTGCGCTGTTTCTCGGGCTCGTCTACGTCGCTTGTGACTGGATGATTCCCAAGCTCTTCGTCGACACGCTCGGGCACTCTCTTTACCGCGCTCAAAATCTTCGCCAGATCGCCGATTTTGGCGGAGCGCACCTTCTGACTTTCTTGATTTACCTCTGCAACTTTTCGCTTTGGAAATTCTTAACGGGCGTCCGACAGGGCTCTTGGAAGGACGCCCTGCGAACGGAAGCTCCGGTCGCCCTGTTGACCGCCGTGCTGTGTCTGGGGGGCTGGTATTACGGGCATGAACGCAACAAAGCACTCAGTGCGGTCTTTGCAAATCCCACGGGTCACCTTCAGGTCGCGGTCATTCAGGGGAATATCGGCGACTTTGACAAAATCGCCGCCGAACGGGGAATCCGAGGGGCAGGCGAGAAAGTCATGAGCACTTTCTTTGAGTTGTCCGAGGAAGCGCTCAATCTGACGCCAAAACCGGATGTGCTGATCTGGCCTGAAACGGCCTATCCCTCCACTTTTCGAACGCCGCAGACGACCGAGGAGTTCGCGCGTGACCGCCAGGTGGAATCCTTCGTGCGGAAGCGCGGCATACCTCTCCTTTTTGGCGGATACGATCATTCCTTTAACAAGGACTACAATTCATTTTTCTTTCTGACTCCACTTCCTCAGACCGGTGCCGGCACGCTCGCTTCGTTGGAACAGCACGAGCTCGACCTCCAGATCTATCACAAGAACATTCTGCTTCTTTTCGGGGAATATATCCCCGGCGCGGAACGGATCCGGTTTCTCCGCGATCTTTTCCCGCAGGTCGGAAATTTCGGCCGTGGAGAAGGACCGATCACGCTCAAGATCCGTTCGCGAAATTCAAAACTTCAGACAGTGCTCGCGGGGCCCGTCATTTGTTACGAGGCGCTCTTTCCGAACTACGTGATCGAAGCCGCCCGGCGCGGGAGTCAGATGATCCTGAACATCACGAATGACTCCTGGTTCGGACCTTTTGGCGAACCGCAGCTTCATCTGGCACTTGTCACCTTCAGGAGTATCGAAACACGGCTTCCGCAACTCCGGGCAACGAATACGGGGATTTCAGCGCTCATCCTCCCTGACGGCGAAATCGTGCAACGCACATCGATCGGACAGCCGGAAGTCATGAATGCCCGCGTGCCGATTATTTCGCCGGTCCCGACGGTGCTCAAAAAGTGGGGTGACTGGTTCGGTTCGTTCGCGTTCTTTTGCGGGATCATCGGAACAGCGGGGCTAGCGGCCCACTCGCGTACGGCGTCGCAAACTCAGAGCTCAGCCGGTTCCGGTAAATCGCGCCGTTTCAGCCACAAAAGATCCTGAACGTTCAATTCATGATTCGCCAGCCGGGCGCACACAAAAAGGTAATCACTGAGACGATTGGCGTATTCGAGAACTTCCGGGCGCAACGGCGCCCCACCAGGCACGCGATGAAGGAACACAAGTTCACGTTCCGCCCGCCGGGCGACCGTCCGCGCGAGGTGAAAAAGCGCGGCTATCCGGGTTCCTCCGGGGATGATGAAATCGGAAATGCTTGAGAGCCCTTGTTCCATCCTGTCGATCTCGTTTTCAAGCCGGAGGATATGTTTCCGCTCGATCCTTTCCAGCAGCTGTTCGTGTCGTCCGTTCGAAGTCGCGAGTTCCGCCCCCAGCACCAAAAGTTCCCCTTGTATGCGAATTAACCGTTCCCGAAGATCGCGCAGCCGCTCCGTCGCGAGATAGCCCTCTTCCGCCAGGGCGAGTCCGAGAACCGCGTTCAGTTCGTCGAAATCTCCGTAGGCACGCACTCGCGGACTGTCTTTGGCCACTCTGAAGCCGCCAATCAGGCCGGTTTCGCCCTGATCACCTTTTCGCGTATAGATTTTCACCCAATTCCTCCGAAGGCGGCTGCCGCCCGTTTTTTTGAAACGATAATCAAAGTTTGCTTGACGCTCAAGCCTTCGGTAGATAAAACAAGCACCTCATAGTGAGCGCGGGCTTAGCTCAGTTGGCTAGAGCGCCACGTTGCCAACGTGGAGGTCGAGGGTTCGAACCCCTTAGCCCGCTCCAATTTTCCGCCCCCCTATTTCCTGTAAAAACATTGGTCAGTTTTGATTTTCACCCTAAATCCGCAGCCCTGGGGCGCGCTCTTGCCCTGGGTATTTACAAGCACACTGTGTCTCATTATACTTAATACTTGACGGTTTCTGTCAGTTTATTTTAAGGAGGACGGTTCATTTGTCAAAACCCACACAATGTTCCATCGATCCCAAAATCGCTGTCCTCCTCGCTATCTTATTTACCACGGCTGGCTGCAGGCAAACGACGGGGCGCCCATCGGCACAGCCGTCCTATACCCCAGGCGGCAGCGTTGATCCGGGTTCATCCTGGGTACCAACAGGTCCCGCTTCTTACGTGGATGTGAACGGAAATAATACCTCCGGAGACGGCTCACAGGAAAACCCCTGGGCAACGCTCTCGCATGCGTGCTCGCGCGTGACCACGGCTGGAGAAGCGATCATCATCGGGGCGGGGACATATCATGACTCCAAACAGTGCGTCCTTGCTCCAGGGGTCAGTATAAAAGGCGCTGGTCGCACCCAAACCACGATCATCAGCAGTCTGAACGCACCCTACATTCAGGCAGTGTCAAATCCGGTCGTCGACGGCAATCAGTTCGTGAGCGATTTCAGGCTGGACGGCAACAACAAGGCTCTCTTGAACGGCATCAATGTCACCGGGCGAAATCACTTTACGATCAAAAACATCGATTTCATCCGCATCAAATACAAAGCGATCAGTCTTCAAGGTACGGAATGGTGGACCCATGCCGAACAGGACTATCCCGCCGTCCCCCCTCCGGCTTACGCCACGGGAATTCTCGTCAAAGACGTCACGATCAGCGGTTGTTCGAGCAATCAGTTCCAGGCAGCCGTTTGGGTGCAGTCTCTCGAGGATGCGATCTTTGATAATATCGTGGTCGATGAATCAGCAGCCACGGGCGGACAAGGAAACCCGATGAAAAGCTGGCCGGGCTGGTTAAAACATTGCACGATCAAGAACTCCACCTTCACGGTGAATCAGAATAATTTGGGCGTTAATCCCGAACCGATCACGCTTGAGCTCTGGAATCTTGAACAAGACACCGAGATCTATAACAACACTTTCAATGACGGCTATATCTCCCTCGTTTCCGGTCGGAAAAACGGGGGCACGAACGCGCTCAGCTTTCACGATAATCGCCTGAACAACTCGGCTCCTCTGGGTGTCGCTCATGAACTCGCGGTCAGCTATACCGATTTTTACAACAACTCCATTCACACCCAGTCTCTCGGAATCTGGGCCGCCACTCACATGTACAACTTCGATGGGCTGACGGATATCCGCGTTCACCATAACGTTATCCGAAGCACGAAGGGCAGCAATATCCAGATTCAAAACGGCCCGGGAGCCGTCGCGTTCAACAATATCGCGGTTTACAACAACGTTCTGGACTCGACCGATGGCACTTGGCCGAATGCGGGTGTGCTCGTTTCCCCGAATCTCAATACGACTTTCTCGAATATCTCGATCCAGAACAATATTTTCACGAATCTCGGAGTCGGTGTTTACTTTTATGGGGAAAACTCCTGGAGAGTACAGCGCCCGGCCATCAAATACAATGACTTCTGGAATGTCGGTAAGCAGGTTCAGAACGATGGCGTGACGAGTCCCACAATATCGAACAATTATTCGCTCGATCCCCTTTTTATGAAAACAGGCGCCCGGCCGAACCCCTACTATCTCCTGCAAACATCAAGTCCGCTGATCAATATGGGAGCCAATGTCGGTTTGCCGTATCTCGGGACAGCTCCCGATATCGGCGCTTACGAGATGAGATAAGCGTTTTTCCTAAAATCGCGATTCGGCGAAAGCGGCGGCAAAGTTCTCGGGCAGTTCACCGTCATAAAGATTTGTCAGGATATTCTCGCGATCCGTCCGGGGAAGATTCACGTCGCTCGTGATAAATTCTCCCCAAAAATTGCGATAATATCCGAAAACGGATTCTTGGAACGTCTGCTCGTAGATCGCGGCGATATTATGATTGCGTCTCAGGCGGTCACGGGCGGCGGGCGTTCTTGCCGCCATCATTCGGCGAATATTGACGTAGTTCTGAACCGTGATCGTGATGAAAGCCGCGTAAGCTTCTTCGTGAACATCAAATGGGCGGCCAAATGCGGATGAATAGAGTTGAACGGCACTCTTCTGCCATTCCTCGTAAAAGTCATCCTGCGTTCGTTTAGCCGCGGTTGAAAAATAACAGTGAAAAAGCTCGTGAGCGACTGTCGCGACCTCGTCGTCCGAAAGTTCAGCAAAACTTTTCAAACCTCCGGTTCGTCGGTCCTGCATTTCAAGGCCGAAGGTGATCCGGTTTGTGAGGCGGTTATAGACGGCGATTGCATTTTCAGGAAGGGCGACAAAACCGATTCCGCTGAGATTTTGTAACGCTTGTTTCAGATACCGAACCGGGGCACGAAGTTCCGTCATTCCCTGAACGAAGTCAGAGCTGATTCTTGTCGAGTCAGCCCAGCTGCTGGGAAGAGTCAGAGGAGCCACGCTCCCGGCGAGAACGACTGCAAGGATTGCGAAGCTGAACTGACGAGCAGCTGATTGAATCCGTCCCATTCCTGGCCCCCTTTCAGTACCACCCATCCCATAAATGGCTATACGTGTCAAAAACGAATAAAGATTGATCTGTTCGGGCTATTTGTGCTTTCTTCTACAGGGGTTGCACGGCCGCAACGCCACACAGAGAATGCGAGTACATTACTAATGAGCCCTGTCACAACAAGCCGTTCAGAACTTCTGCGAAGGCATCTCAGTCAACGCATTCTCGTCCTTGACGGCGCGATGGGAACAGCGATTCAGAAATTCAACCTGACAGCCGAGGATTTCGGCGGTTCTGTTCACGAGGGATGCAATGAAAATCTCGTACTCACCCGGCCCGAAGTCATCCGCCGGATTCACGAGAGTTATCTCGAAGCCGGGTGCGACATTATCGAAACGAATACTTTCGGTGCCACCCCCCTCGTTCTCGATGAGTACAAATTAGGCTCCCGATCGCACGAGATCAACGTCACGGCAGCCAAGCTGGCGCGCGACGCCGCGGAAAAATATTCGACCTCCACCCATCCCCGGTTTGTCGCGGGTTCGATCGGGCCCACGACGAAAGCGATTTCCGTCACGGGAGGGATTTCTTTTGACGAACTTCAGGAAAATTTTCATCAACAGGCGAGAGCGCTTGTCGATGGTGGCGTGGATTACCTGCTGTTGGAAACCTGCCAGGACACGCGCAATGTCAAAGCGGCCCTTCTCGCGATTGATCGCCTTTTCAATGAAACGGGTCGCGAAATTCCGATCGCGGTTTCGGGAACAATCGAGCCCTCGGGTACGATGCTCGCGGGACAATCCATTGAAGCTTTCCTCGCCTCCCTCTCCCATCTCGAACTTCTTTATATCGGCATTAACTGCGCGACCGGCCCCGAACTCATGGCCGATCATATCCGTTCCTTGGCTCGACTCTCGAGATTGCCCATCGCATGCGTTCCGAACGCGGGGCTGCCTGATGAGCACGGCGACTATCTCGAAACCCCTGAAATGGTATCGAACGTCCTCAAACGGTTCCTGGCGAACCGTTGGGTCAATGTGCTCGGCGGTTGCTGCGGAACACAACCGAGCCACATCGAAGCGCTCACCCGGCTGGCCCGCGACCATGCGCCGCGAGCCGAGTTCGCGACTCCCCGATCTTTTCTTTCGGGCATCGATTACCTCGAAGTGACGGACGAGGTGCGTCCGGTCATTGTCGGCGAACGAACAAACGTCATCGGGAGCAGGAAATTCAAGAACCTCATTTGTGAAGAAAAGTTTGATGAAGCATCTGAGATTGCACGCGTTCAGGTGAAAAATGGTGCCCAGGTGATTGATGTTTGTCTTGCGAACCCTGATCGAGATGAGCTTAAGGATATGCGAATCTTTATGGAGCACGCTTCGAAAAAGGTTCGAGTTCCTTTTATGATTGATACCACCTCACCCGAGGTCCTGTCGTCCGCCCTGACGTATTGTCAGGGTAAAACCATCATCAACTCCGTCAACCTCGAGGACGGCGAAGCCCGCTTCCGTAAGATTGTTCCCCTCGCCCGCAGGTTCGGCGCCGCCCTGGTCGTCGGCACTATCGACGATCACCCGACGCAGGGAATGGGCATTTCGCGGGAGCGTAAGCTCGCGATTGCTGAACGGTCTTACGAGCTCCTGACCCGCACCTACGGAATGCCGCCCGAAGATCTTTACTTCGACCCCCTCGTCTTTCCGTGCGCAACCGGGGATTCTCAATATGTCGGTTCGGCAATCGAGACGATCGAGGGGGTCCGGTTGATCAAGTCCCGTTTCCCGAGGTCGAAGACGATTCTCGGGATTTCAAACGTGAGCTTCGGCCTTCCGGCGGCCGGGCGCGAGATTCTGAATTCCGTTTTTCTCTATCATGCAGTTCGTGCGGGACTTGACCTCGCGATCGTGAATTCGGAAAAGCTGGAACGTTATGCGACGATCCCCGAAAGAGACCGCGAACTTGCCGAAGACCTTCTTTATAACCGCGGAACAGATCCGGTTTCGGCTTTCGCCACGCACTTCCGTGACCGCAAACCGGCGGAACGCGCGGAGAAACAGAAACTCCCGTTGCTCGAGCGGCTCTCGCGGTCGATCGTTGAAGGCTCCAAGGAAGGCCTCGAAGCAGACATTAAGGAAGCCGTTCAACAGCTCCGCCCTCTCGAAATCATCAACGGTCCGCTCATGAAAGGCATGGACGAGGTCGGCCGCCTTTTTAAAGCGAACCAGCTCATCGTTGCCGAGGTTCTCCAATCCGCCGAAGCGATGAAAACCGCCGTCTCCTACCTCGAGCCGTACATGCAGAAATCCGAAACAAGCTCGCGCGGAAAAGTCCTCCTAGCGACCGTGAAAGGCGACGTTCACGATATCGGGAAAAACCTCGTCGAAATCATCCTGGCCAATAACGGCTTTGAAGTCGTGAACCTCGGGATCAAAGTTCCGACCGAGGACCTGATCCAGGCGACACGAGAACACCAGCCCGACATCATCGGGCTCTCGGGGCTTCTCGTCAAATCAGCCCAGCAGATGGTGGCGACGGCGGAGGACTTTTCGAGGGCAGGCGTTACAACTCCGGTCCTGGTCGGCGGCGCCGCCCTGTCCTCCACTTTCGTCGATAAACATATCGCCAAGGCTTACGGTCAAGGGACGGTCGCTTATGCATCCGATGCCATGGCCGGTTTGGAACTCGCCAAGAGGATCGTTAACCCTGAACACTTTGAAAAGCTTAAAGCGGAACTCGCTTCTCGACGAGAACATCCGGCGAGCGCGCCGAATCAAGAAACCGCTGAAAGCGGGAAAGTATCGCCAGAGGTTCGATCGGCCAAAATAGAACTTCTGCGTGAGTTACCCTCCCCTCCCGACTTTAAACGTCACGTGCTTCGAAATACACCACTCGAACAGATCTGGCGATTCGTCAATCCGCTCATGCTTTATGGACGTCACCTCGGCATCAAAGGCAGCACGGTGCGCCTGCTCGAATCTGCTCAACTGCCCGAAGTAGCTTCCTCCGATCCTAAAGCCCTGTCCGTCTGGAACACCGTCGAAGAGGTCAAAGCCGAGTACTCCGAAAGCAGCGGCGAAATCTTTCAGCCGTCGGCGATTTTTCAATTTTTCAAAGCTTCCAGCTTTGCAAATCAGCTCCGGCTATATTCCGACGATCGGCTCCGAGCAACCTTCGAGTTCCCCCGGCAAGCAATGCCGGACGGTCTTTGTCTGGCCGATTATGTCGCACCGGAACCAGCGTCACGCACTGAAAGAGATTCCGTCGCGCTCTTCATTGTCAGCGTCGGAAAGGGGATCCGCCAGGTTTCCGAAGCACTCAAAATGCGAGGCGATTATCTGAAGTCGCACATCATCCAAGCACTGGCCCTTGAGTCGGCCGAAGCGTACGCCGAGTTCCTTCACAGTCAGATACGCAAAATGTGGGGCTTTCCCGACTCGCCGGAACTCACGATGCTCGAACGCTTCCAGGCGCGCTACCGTGGAAAACGTTACTCGTTCGGATACCCAGCTTGTCCCCGCCTAGACGACCAAAAGATCCTCTTCGAACTTCTGAACCCCTCCGAAATCGGGGTCGAACTCACCGAAACGATGATGATGGACCCGGAGGCAAGCGTCTCCGCGATTGCCTTTCATCATCCCCGCGCGACGTATTTTTCCGTAGGTCACAAGGGAGGCGTTGACGATGATAACCGTTAATCCCGCGCATGCGACAACCGGTATCGGGAGTCTCCCGCACCACAATATTGATTCAGCCCTCGATTTTTCGTTCAGAGCGGGAATTCCGTTTCTTCCCCAGATTCCGATCCGCAACCCCTGGGAATTCATGATCGCCCAAGCACTCGAGGGACTACCGGGATTGGAAGTCGAGAAAGACGGCGCCGTGTTTCTGAACCTCGACGTTTGGAAAAGCCGCTCACAAGAACTCGACCGCAAACTCAATGAGGCTTTCTCGCGCAGCGCACAGGAAAAGGAAGCCTTCATCGGATTCGAACCATCGCCCGCCGTGTCGAGCAGCTGGCAGCCTTTCCTTTGGGAACTCGAGGAACGCGGCACCTCGCTCGCCAAAATCCAGATTGCGGGACCGATGACCGCGCAATGGGCACTGAGGGCAAAAGGTGGAGACTCCCTCGACCAGTACCCCGAAGTCACGTCTCAGATTTTTCGGCTCATCATGGCCCGCGCGGTGGCAATGTCCCGGCGCTTGAAAACGGCCGGAATTCAGCCTCTCATTTTCTTGGACGAACCGGGGCTCTATGGCTTGTCGCTCACAAACACCCGCCACCTGATGGGACTTCAGGAGTTGAAGCTCCTGGTGCAGACCCTTTCGAAAGAGGGCGCCACCATCGGCCTGCACTGCTGCAGCAATACGATCTGGAGCAGGGTTCTCGAACTCGGGCTCGACTATCTCTCGATTGACGCTGATCTCTCGCTTTCCGGTCTGATCGGTGATGCCCGCGGCGCGCGCGTGGCGGAATTCGTGAAGCGCGGAGGCCGCCTTTCACTGGGAATCATAAGAACGGGATCGGCCGATCGTTCGGTCATGCTTCGAACGCTTCGTCCCGCGGTCCTTTTCGGGAATCTCATGGAGACGCTCGGCCGGGTCTGGAAAGACGAAGCCGAGCTCGTGAAAAAGGTTTTGGGCGAAGCGCTCTACACTCCCGCCTGCGGTTTGGCGCTCCACTCGACCGAAGAGGCGGAATGGATTCTCGAAACCTTGAACGCCTTCCATAAGGATTGTATTTCGAAACTATGACCTTCGCCCTCTTTCGCGAAATGCATTCGTTGGCGCCATTTCAGGATTCGGTTTCCACCGCCTCACTCGATGTTTCGCTTCTGATTCCGGCCCGTAATTCGGGCCATGCTCTCGAGGAAACCGTTCAAGAGGCCCACCGTTTTCTGAGCTCACGATATCCTGGCGGCTTTGAGATCATCTTGATTCCGAATCCGGCGCTGAACCCGCCGCCGGGCGCGCCCACGGACGAATCCACCGAGATTGCCGAGGCACTTTCGGCGCGTTTCGCTCACGTCAAGACGGTTCGCCATTATGCGCCGAGCGGAAAAGGAGCGGCATTGCGCACCGGCTTTCTCGCGTCTCGCGGGCGCTGGATCCTGTTCACCGATGCGGATCTCCCGTATGACCTCGAGTTTTTTGACAGGGCCATGGAAAAATTGCGCAACGGCTATCATTTCGTGACGGGAAACCGGAGATTGGGATCCAGTCATTTTAATGTGCCTGTCGATCTCCTTCGAATCGCCTACGGACGGCATCGATTGGGACTTGCCTTCAATCAAGTCGTGCGCTGGCTTTTTCCGATCAAGGCGATCGACACGCAGGCGGGAATCAAAGCGATGTCGCGGGACCTTGCAGCAAAGGCCTTTTCGCTGCAGCGTTGCCCGGGATTCTTTTTCGATCTGGAATTTTTTCTGACGGCACGCTGCCAGGGGTTCAGGCACATCGACCTTCCCGTCACTCTGTACCTGAACAGCGAGAAAAGCACGGTTCGCGTTTTTCGCGAGTCGATTCTCGCCGGCTTCTGGCTCGCAAGAATCTGGTGGCTGCATCGACTCGGTTCCTACGGCAGGGCGCCGCGCAGGCGCGGAGTGCTGGCCCGGTACCGCAACGCATCGTTTTCCACCCGCCTCTTTCTGAAAGCCCGCTGGCACCTCACTCCGTATCTCGAAATGGCCGCGCATTTGCCCGTATCAGGACCGGTGCTCGACCTGGGCTGCGGGCACGGACTTCTCGCCATCGCCATCGCGCTCGATACGCCTGATCGTGCTGTTTACGGGGTCGACCATGATGTTGCGCGTGTGGAACTCGCGACAAACGCCGCCTCCGATTTAGCTAACATCCGATTCAGCGTCGGGACGATGAACCAGATCCCGGCGGCTGGCCCTTATTCGGGCATCGCGATGATCGATGTTTATCATTACTTCAAACCCGAGACTCAGGAGGAACTTGCCCGGAGGGCATTCGCGCAACTCCAGCCCGGCGGGACACTTCTGGTACGGGAAGTCGAACCGCAAGGCGGGTTCGCCTCCTCTTGGAACAAGTGGTACGAAAAGCTCGCGACCGCGAGCGGTTTCACTCAGGCCGACAGAGCCCAACTCCATTTCCGCACGACTCGCGATTGGGAAGACCTTTTCAGAAAAACCGGGTTCAAGGTGAAATCACGCCGCTGCGGCAGCCGGCTGTTTTCGGATGTCCTTTTCATATGTGATCGCCCTCGAATCGAGGCCCCCGAGGGGTCATCATGAGAAAAGCAATTCTGATCGTGACCTCCCTGCTCGTTTTTTCCATTCTCCCGATCTACACGGTTAAAGTGATAAAAAAAACGGATTACACGGACTTCTCCGTTTACTATCGGGCGGCCAAGCGGATGCAAGCGGGCAGCTGGAAAGAAATTTACAACATGTCTGACGGGGCCTCTCCGCTGCGGTACGCCCCGATCACTCTACCGCTCATGCGGCCCCTCGCGGAAGTTCCTGAAACCCCCGCGCGGGTTCTCTGGTTTTACCTGCAGTACTGCTTTTTCGGCCTGGGGTTCTTCTTTCTCTTTCGGGCGCTGAAGCTGATCCGCCAAAGACGCCGCGCCAGCCAAACACTGGTCGCGACCTGCTTCGGCATCCTCTTTATTCTGAGATTCTGCCTCGATACGTTCACCATCGGCCAGATTTCGAGCCTGATGTTTGCCGGCTTCACGCTGTCTCTCTACGCCTGGATGCGCGGAAAACCGTTTCTCGCGGGAATAGGTGCTTTTATTCCGACCGTCTTCAAGGTCGGCCCCGGAGTTTTGTACGGCGTATTCGTCTCTTCCCGACCGAAGGCCTTTCGTCGAGCCCTGTCCGGCAGTGTACTCCTGTTTTTCGCCATGAATGTCCTGACTCTCGCCTGGCTCGGTTCAGGCCCCCGGTTCAAAACACTCTGGAGTGACTGGGTGCGGATCGTCCTCGAAGACGGCAATTATTACGATGCATCCCATTATGGAAGTCAGTCCATAAAGAGCGCGCTCCTCAGACTCGCACGCCAAGGGGGGGTCAGCTCCCAGTCGGTAACGGAGCTTTGGCTCCTTGCCGCAGCCGTGGGCTGTGCCGCGGTCGCGACGTTCTGGATTTTAAGACGTCCGAGGTCGCTCCGATCCCGCGGTCTTTTCTTTTCCATGGGCATTTTTCTCTATCTTTGGTTCATGCCCGAAACCTTCAAATATGCGCTCACGACGCTGGCGATTCCGGCGACTCTTGTTTTCCTGACCCTGGTCGACGGATCACGGATCAAGAACAGGGTGTTTCACGTGGGCGTGCTCGGGTTCGGGTTTCTCACGCTCTCGATTCCAGGCAAGGATATCGTCGGCGATCAAATCTTTTTCGCCCTTCAGTACGCTTCCATTCCGCTCATCGCCACACTGCTGCTCGGGGTGTCCTGTTTGCTCCTCGCCTGGCAGGATTCGGCTCCTTCCCGCGCGGCGCGCTGGTTCAAAGCCCTCCTTTCACCCCGGGTTCTTGGCCCCTGGAATGCGGATGAGAGCGGGGTTTCGGAACGAGGAGAAGCATCCCCCTGCAAAGTATCTCTGCTGCTGCCGATTCCATTCGGACCAAACAGTTCGCGCGATGCCTATGTTCAACGGGTTGAGCGCATTATTGCCGACGCCACGCAATTCCTGGCCGCGGAATGGCCCGCTCGCTTTGAAATCATCGTGATTCCGTTCGGCGATCGCGTCAGCGAGTTCCAACCCGCTATCGCGCACGTTCGAAGTCTCGCAAAGAAACAATTTCAGATCAGAATGGTCGACACTTTCAGCGGCCTTGGCCGTTCGGCCGCGCTTCGCGAAGGTTTTCTCGCGTCTCATGGAGAGGTCATTCTGGTCAGCCACTTCGAACAGCCCTGTGAACTGTCTTTTTTCAAAAAAGCTGTTGCGGCAATCGAAACCGGCGCGACTGATCTGGTTCGGGCGAATCGCCGCCATCCCGAGACCCGGTTTAAAGTCCCGGTCTCGGTTCTTTCACTCGTTTACCGGCGGCATCGGCTTGGCTTGCGGTTCAATCGCCTGATTCGCGCGATTCTCCCGGTGCAAACGACTGACACCCATTCCGGCACGTTCGCGATGACGCGGAAGATGGCGCTGGAAGCTTTTTCACTGCAAAGTTCCGCCGACTTTCTATTCGACCTGGAAATCAGTCTTGTCGCGCGAACGCAGGGTTTTAGGGAAGCTGAATTCCCGGTGGTTCTCTATCTCGCGCAGGAAAAGACGTTCAAGAGAATGATCCATGAGACGATGAGCATCCTGATCGGTTTGCCCGTCCTCGCCTGGCGCTATCACCGGGGCTATTACCGGCATTTCTCCTGGAAACCGGGTACCCTCGAGATCACGGCCGACGACTGGGGACTATCACCCTCCGTCAACAGCGGAATCCTCGAACTCGCCCGAATGGGACTGATACGAAAAGTTTCGCTGCTCGCGGACGGCCGGTTTTTAACGCATGGATTAAACGAACTGAAGGAATTGCGGGACCGCGGGACAGTCCGACTCGGACTTCACTTCAATCTCACCTACGGAAAAAGCGGTTCCGGTCCAGCTGACGTGCTTCTCCGCTGGGTTCTCCCATTCCAGAACCGCAGCGCGCTTCAAGACTCCGTCCGGCGGGAGTTTGCGCTTCAACTTCGAAAACTCGAGGCCCAAGGGGTTCGGCCGGTTTACCTCGATGGACATCACCACATTCACCTCACCCCGGGCATTCTCGAATCCATTGCGGATCTGCTGGCCGCCAGCGACATTCGCGAAATCCGGCTGCCCTATGACCCGCGACTCTGGTTAGGCGGCAAATGGCCTCTCAACCTTCTCTCCTTGAGATTGAAAACGGTTCTTTCCAGAAAAGGCTTTTCATCGCGTCCCTTCTACTATCCTTCGACCTCAGACTTCATGGACCAGGGATTCCTCCGAACGAAGCTCTCCAAAGCCGTTGCCGGCACCGAAGTCATTATCCACCCGGCAAACTCCAATGACGCGAGTGTTTGGGAATTCCCCGATCCCTACGTCGAGGGACGCGTTACGGAGTTTCGCGCTTTGAAAATGCTCCTCGCCTCTGGCCAAGAGCAAAGTCGCGGGATATAACAAAAGCCAATGAAGAGCTTATCGCGAAACTGGAAAATATTCCTGATCCTCGCGTTCGTCGCCGGCGCGATTCTCCGCCTCATCTATGTCAACGACATGGAGTACAAAGAGGACGAGGAATTCAACTTTACCCAAACCCAGATCGTTCGCGGATTCACCGCATGGCCCTGGGTCGGCATGCCTTCGGGGGTTTATCTTCAAAATCCTGGAATGAGCATCTGGGTCTTCATCGCGCTCGCAAAAATATTTCGCGTGACGCAGCCGACCGAACTCGCCCACGCAGTCCAGCTCTTCAGCCTGCTCGGAATCGCGATGATCATCCCGTTCGTTCTTTGGTTCGTCAGGACCGAGGAGCGCGAACCCTGGCTTTGGGCGTTCGTTTTTTCACTGGTGAACCCCTTTGCCATTCTGTACCAACGCAAACTTTGGCCAGAACCGTTTCTCCCGTTTTTCACGATGCTGGTCTTCATGGGGTGGTGGCGACGCGATCGTAAACCCGGAGCTTTCGTGTGGGGCTTCATCGGCGCATGGCTCGGGCAGATCCACATGAGCGGTTTCTTCCTCGCGGCGGGGCTGTTCCTCTGGACGCTGCTCTTTGACCGTTCGCCCGGCCCCCCTGAATCCAGCCCGCGTCCGCGCTGGAAATTCTGGTTCATCGGGTCCGTCCTCGGCGCGCTTCCACTCATTCCCTGGTTCCTTGAAGTTCTCGCGCACCCGCCGAGAGGCCACATGGTATCGGACATCAGTGAAGCGATTCAGCTCAAATATTGGGTCTTTTGGATCACCGACGCCCTCGGGCTTCACTTGGGCAATCCTCTTGGTTTATTGCGCGGGCAATCGAACTTCGCTCAAATTTCGGATTTTGTCCGCTACCCGCTGATCAACGGCCAGGCAACGTATCTCGTCGCGCTTGCTCATCTCGCCATCGTGATCGGCGCGCTCATGATCGTCTATCGTGCGGCCCGCGGAGTTCCCAAAACGTTCGCGGCGGCAGGTTCGGTCAAAAGTCTCATTCTCGGGCAAGGCTCACCGACCGCTTTTGTGCAAAGCGCGGCGCTTTGGGGTACCGGGATACTTTTGACCATCACTGGCGTGTCGATTCGCCGTTATTACATGATGGTCACCTTCCCGCTGGAATTCGTCTGGCTCGCGCGCATGACGCTCGGCCATGGGCAGGCATTTTCGCGTTTTCCGCGCGCGATTCTCGGAACAATCTGGACAGCTCAACTTTTTATTTCGGCCAATTTCGTCGGGTACATCCACGTCAATGAAGGAGCTGTTCAAGGGGACTACGGTCCGGCTTACCACGTCATCATGAAGCAGCGAAAGTGAGACTCTATGCAAAAGCGTCCTGATCCCGGTTTCTTCGCCGAGCTCGAAGCCCGCGAAATCGTCAAACAAGTGACCGACCCTGAACTCGCGCAGGCGCTCGGGAAGGAACCGATGACCCTCTATATCGGATTCGACCCGACGGCCGACAGTCTCCATGTCGGCGGATTGCTGCCGCTCGTGACACTCAGGAGATTTCAGCTTGCGGGGCACCGGCCCATTGCGGTGATCGGGGGTGCGACCGGAATGATCGGAGATCCCAGCGGAAAAACCCAGGAACGCTCGCTTCTCACCGACGAAAAGATCGCGCACAATCTCAAAGGGATCACGAAGAATATCGCGAAAGTGCTGGATCTCAGCCCCGCCTCGGGCGCCAAGGTTTTGAACAACGCGGATTGGACGAGATCAGTGTCCTATATCGAGTTCCTGCGGGACATCGGGAAGCATTTTACGGTCAACCACATGACCGCCAAGGAATCCGTCCGGGCGCGACTGGAAGATCGTGAACACGGCATCTCGTACACGGAATTTTCGTACATGCTTCTTCAGGCTTACGACTTCCTGGTCCTCAAAGAGCGCGAGAACTGTCTGCTTCAGGTCGGGGGCTCGGACCAATGGGGCAACATCACCGCCGGCATCGACCTGATCCGAAAAGTTCACGGCACGAACGCCGGCGTTTACGGCATGACTCACCCGCTCGTAATGAAAGCGGACGGAACGAAATTCGGCAAATCAGAGCAGGGCGCCATCTGGCTCGACTCCGATAAAACGTCACCTTATCAGTTCTATCAGTATTTCATCCAGACCACGGATGCCGATGTCATCCGGCTCCTGCGCTATTATACGTTCCTCCCCTTGAAAGAGATCGCCTCACTCGAAAACTCGCTCAAAACAGAGCCCGAGAAGCGAACTTCCCAGCTCACCCTCGCGCGCGAACTGACACGGATGGTTCACGGAGATTCGGAACTCTCCCAAGTTGAACGAACGAGCCAGGCACTCTTCGGTTCAGCGATCAAGGAACTCGACGAACGGTCGCTCCTCGACGTTATGAGCGGCGCCCCCACGACGCAAAAATCAAAAGACCTCCTCTCGCAAGGCATCCCGCTCGTCGAGCTTGTCGCCGAAACTGGCCTTTGTTCTTCGAAAGGCGCGGCCCGAAAGGACATCACGGCCGGCGGCATTTACGTCAATAACGATCGGGTGAACGACGCTTCTCACGTGCTGAAAACGGCCGATCTGATTTCCGGCGGCTACATCGTCCTTCGCAAAGGAAAACGCACGTACCATCTGGTCGCGTTCAGGTGACTTTGCACCAGCGGTTCATGAGCTTTTGAGGAATCTTGTCGTGGTAGAGATTCGCGAGCGCCGCCGCTGTCGTGACCGGGTTTTCGATTTGCGGGCTATGGCCCACCCCTTTGAGCACGACCGCACGCACTTCGCGCCCCGAACTTTCCGTCCCCGCCTTCAACCGGCTGGTCCAATGCTCGGCCATGACTGGCGGGATCAGGGTGTCTTTTTCGCCCCAAAGCAGCCAGACTCGTGAACGGATCTTTTCAATGGAATCCGCAAGAAAATGTTCATCCTTTACTGATCCCATGAATTGATGCACTTCGGTTTTTCCGAGAAAGCTGTCGACCTCGCCCGCGAAAAACCTGAACCAGACGGGTTCTTTGCCGAATATGAACGGCCGCCAGGCCACGAGCCCTTTTTCAACGACGCGCTGGAAAACGCCCTCGAATTCCTTGCGTCGATCCGGGCTTTCGAAGAGGCCGGGCGGATCAACGAGGATAATCAGCTCAGGCCCTTGATAGTTCACGGTCCGCCCGGCTGGCCTCGTGCCCGCTCCGCAAGCCACGGCATAAAGACTCGTGAGCCACCCGCCCAGCGAGTGCCCAAGAACCGTATCGGGCTTGAGCGTATCGAAAACGTCACTGACGGCGTCGACGAGAAGATCCATGGAATCGAAGGCACGCTCCCGCGAAAGAAAACCACCAAAGCCCGGAAAATCCAGAAGCACCACTTCGTCGTACCGCGCGCGCAACACCGGGCGCAAAAGCGCGAGAATGACGAACCAGGAAAGAGAGGTGTCGCCGAACCCTGGAACGAGAACGAAACGTTTCACGTGCGGTTTCTTTTTCAGGTCGCGCCTGAAGCTTTTTCGCCAAAGCCCGATCTTGAGTTCGCCTCTACGCCGGAGCTCCCAAGTATAACCTGTCCGCTCGAGTACCTGGCGGGCGGTCCAATGAACGGCTCGCAACCATGGGAAGCGATACTCACGAGAGACTTTCATCCTTCGGTTTTACTTAAAATCCGACCAAATGCCCAGCCTGATGCTTTACTTTGACCTGATTATCGGGAAAATGGGTCTCTATGACCGCGCTCCCGTTCAAAGCTGATCGAAAACTCATCGATGTGCTCTCCGAAACGAAGTTCACTGTTTCCGCCGAGGTTATCCCGCCGCGTAACGGCTCCGAACAAGGCAAAGTGCTCGCTCAGATCGACTCGTTGCGTGGAGCCGGCGCACAGTTCCTGGCCGTGACAAAGGGCGCCGGCGGAAGCCTCCGGGGAGGCAGCCTCCCGATCGCGCAGGCCATAAAAGAAAATTTCAACATCCCCTGCATCGCCCATTTCACCTGTCGAGATCTCACTGCCTTCGATGTCGAGAATCAGCTGATTGACCATCACTACTTCGGCATACGCAACATCCTGGCTCTTCGCGGAGATCCACCGGACGGCCAACCCGAATGGCGGCCACGCGAAGGGGGCTATAGCTATGCGCATGAGCTGATCCGGCAAATCACCGCCTTGAACCGGGGCGAGTACATCCCGAGACCGGGCGGCCCGGAACGGGATGGGACGGCAACAACCGATTTCTGCATCGGTGCCGCCGTTTACCCCGAATTTCCCGACAAGCTGAAGCGTCTCCAGTACTTCCGGCAAAAAGTTGAAGCAGGCGCGCAGTACGGCATCACGGATATGCTCTTTGACCCGGAGGTCTATGCCCGCTTCCTGGATGATTGCGGTAAAGCCGGAATCACCATCCCGATCCTGCCTGGGACGAGGATTTTGAAATCACGCACTCAGGCTCACAAGATGATGGCGAAGTTTCGCGTGAATCTCCCGCTCGAAGTCTTGAATAAACTTCCGGAAACCGCAACGGGTCCGGAAGCCATTCCGCTTGCAACCGAATTGTTTATGCGGCTCGTCGAACGCCTTCGTTCCCTCGGTGCTCCCGGTATTCATGTCTTCGTTATCTCGGACACCGATGCTGCCGTTGCGGCGATCATGCGCTGTGCGCTGAATCAATAAAGGTATCAATAAAGATATCAATAAAGATATCCACAAAAAATACCGATGAAACGGTATGAAAAAACGTGGATTTTCGCTCGTGGAAATGACCGTGGTCCTCGCCCTGGGCGCGATCGGAATGCTCGGAGTCACGCAGTTCATGAATTCATCATCGCGCGCGCAGAAGGCCACGATGGTCAATGTCGAATTCATCAGCCTCGTTTCGTCGATCCAGTCCGTCCTGGCGAATACGACGCTTTGCAAACAAGCCTTTTACGATTCGATCGGAAACGCACTGACACTCGCGACAACAGCGGGCGCAACGACCAGCGTGAACGAAATCAAAGCGCAGAACGCGTCGATCGCAAAACTCAACGCGAGCATGAACAGTTTCAAAATAACGAAACTCGCTCTTAAGACAAACTCCGCCGTCGGGACGGGTCTCTACACCGCGGATCTCGAGATGGAAGTCACGAAAACTTCACCCGTTCCGGGCCTTTCAGGGACGAAAACCCAAATTTTCCCGAACCTCACGCTTGCGGTCGATTCAGCGAACAAAATCACTTCGTGCGCTGCGGATAAAGTGGTCTCGGCTTCCAACATCAACAATTACATGACCAACAAGGCCAACTTCACTTACACCTACAACGGGACAAAGAAGCCCCTCTTGATTGTAATGGAAGTCATGCTGAGGGGGTCGAACAACTGCACTTCCGGTATCGAAGCAAAGTGGTACGGCCCGGGCAGTGTCCAGGTTCGCGATTGGACAGTCCTCGCGGCAGTCGACCTTTACGATTCCCTGGGCTCCCACGGGCTGTTTCCCAATAACGTATTCCTCCTCACCATCCCTTTTATCGACGGCTCAACCTCGATTGCGTTCCGCAAGACCGGTTGCGCGAACATCTCTGACATCAATATTATTTCGGTTCTGGATCAGTAGAGAAAGTCAGAGTCGCACCCTGATCAGGCGCTACTCGCGTATAAACAACTACTTAATCCCCATCAAAAGGTATCCCACGTAGTGCTTATTGATCTCACTCACGTAGATCACTGGCTCGGAAAATCCCAATTCCAACATCGCGAGCTCGACGTTTCGAAACCAAACTTTGGGATCAAGTCCCAGCTCCCTCGCCTTCGCCGTCGCTTCTTGTACTCGCGTCGGTCCCGCATTGTAGGCTGCGAGCATGAAGCGCAGTCTTTCCTCTTCGGCGAGATCCTTTTGGCCGTCGAAGAAGCTCTTCCTGATCCATGACAGATATTTCACTCCGGCGTGAATATTGTTGTCATAGTTCTCACCTCCGCGAATCGCCCGGATCCCGATATAAGGCTCGTCGGCTGTCGATTGTTTGATCTGAAAGAGACCGATCGCGCCCCACTTGTTCATCGTTTCCTGATTAAAGCGGGACTCCTGCAAGCACTGCGCGGCCAGCAAGCGCCAGTCGAATCCGAATTTATCGGCATACTTCTTCAGCGTCTCGTCGAATTTCGAGATCCTTTGCGAGGCTGCGTCGAACTCCTCGGATTGAAGCCGGCTCAGATCATCAAAATACTTATGCACGAAGGTGTTGCCCAAGAGCGTTCCTTTTCGGACCTTGGGAATGAAAGTATTCAGCTCTTTCAGAAGCTGAGGGCTTTTCTTTCTTACCGCCCACCGGATCGCGACCTTTTTCCTGAAGGGCTTATCTTTTAAAATGACGAGATTCTTGAATCTCTTGCTGATCTTTTCCGCCCAGTAGGAATTCACGAGCGTAAAGTCCGCGTTTTTTAGTGAGACGAGCTCCATCATGTTTTCGGCATTCATGCTGGAGTCGACTTCCCGGATAGAAACCGGTGTCGCGCTTCTCGACAGAGCCTCGAAGTAACTCGAACCTTTTTGAACGACGAAAGTCTTACCATTCCACGGTTCATTGCCGAGTTCGGTCCTCGTAACAATCACGTCATCCGCTACCTGGTAAGGAACGGTAAAGTTCACGCGAGCGTCCCTCTGCGATGTTCGGGTCATCCCAACTGCGATGAGATCACCTTTGCCCGCATTCAGCATCGGGACGAGCTGGTCAAAATCAACCGGAATCATTTCGAAGGCGATCTTCAGTTCCCCTGCTTTGATGTACTTTCGATTGAGCTGTCCAACGAATTCCCGCACCATCTCGTACTGAACGCCCTTCATCTCGCCGCCATGAACATAATAGTCGTAGGGATTTTTCGTCGTCAGGACTTTCAAATAGCGGTTATTGATCACCCGATCCAGATCTCCCAGGACGGATTTGCTGACGTGGGCCGAAAGGCGATTCGCGTCCGAATCCGGAGTTTCATGAAATCCGTTTCCCGACGACTTCAGGACGAAGATCCGGTCGTCAGCGCGCGCCGTGGCAACGCTGCCAAGCAGGAACAAGAATGCGAACGCGACAATTCCGATTCTTGGAGTTCGAGCCATTCTTCGGTCAACTCGTAGCGTTCAGCTTTAACCTGGTCGCCACGAAATCCGCGTCCTTGTCCCCGCGCCCTGAGAGATTGACCAGAATGGCTTGCTCCGGTGACATCTGCTTCGCAAGCTTCATCGCATAGGCGACTGCATGGGCGCTTTCCAGTGCCGGAATAATCCCCTCGATGCGCGAAAGCACCATGAACGCATCCAAGCACTCTTCGTCATCGATAGCGACATATTGAACCCGGCCGAGGTCCTTCAAATAGCAGTGCTGTGGACCGACTCCCGGATAATCGAGCCCCGAAGCAATGGAATAAACCGGCAGCGGATTACCATCGGCGTCCTGAAGCGTGTAGCAAACAAAACCGTGAATCGCGCCCTTGGTCCCAAGCGTCAGAGTCGCGGCATGGTCGGGAGTATCGAGGCCTCTTCCGGCGGGTTCCACACCGAAAAGTTTGACGCGTTCGTCCGGCAGGAATTCCGTAAAAATCCCGATTGCGTTCGATCCACCGCCCACGCAGGCGACGACGGCGTCGGGCAGCTTCTTTTCGAGCTCCAAGAACTGCGCGCGAGCTTCGCGCCCGACGACAGTCTGAAAATCCCGAACCATTTTCGGAAAAGGATGTGGCCCCACGACCGAACCGATCGCATAGAAGAAATGGATCGGGTCTTTCATGTACTCCTCGAAAGCGCTGTCAACGGCGTCCTTCAGGGTCCGGGTGCCGCGTGAGACCGGCACGACCTTTGCCCCAAGGAGCTTCATCTTCGTGACATTCGGGTGCTCCTTCGCGATATCGATCTCGCCCATGTGGATTTCGCACTCGATTCCGAGCAGCGCCGCAGCGGTGGCTAGTGCGACGCCATGCTGGCCGGCTCCCGTCTCGGCAAGCACTTTGGTTTTTCCCATGTGTTTGGCGAGCAGGACTTCGCCCAGACAATGATTGATCTTGTGCGCCCCCGTGTGATTCAGATCCTCCCGCTTGAGGTAAATACGTGCTCCGCCCTGCCTGGCCGAGAGCCTTCTCGCGTGAAAAATCGGGCTCGGACGCCCGACATAATGCGTGTACAAGTCAGTAAGCTCATCCTGAAAAGCCGGACTTTTACAAATCTGGTCATAAGCGGCATTGATTTCATCCATGACGGACTTGAGCTGCGGAGGGATGAGCTGGCCTCCATACTCGCCAAAATAACCCTGTTGATCGGGCATCTCCAAATCTTGAATCTTCATGATCTCTCCTGGATGTCGTGCGGTCACTAGTGCTGAGCCTGGAAATTCTGGTGCCGAGGGCCGGAAATGCAAGACGCATTTCTCTTCGAGAAATGCTCACTTCGATTCTGTCCTCCCGGCAAAACAAAAGGGACCTGGGCTATCGCCAATCCCTTTTGTTTTTGGTGCCGAGGGCCGGAATCGAACCGGCACGGGTCTTTCGACCCCCAGGATTTTAAGTCCTGTGCGTCTACCAATTTCGCCACCCCGGCGGGTGCTTTGTAGTTGAGCATAAACCAGCGTCAATTTCAAGGTAGCGTTCAATCCCCTCACCCGGGTGCATCTCAGCATTAACGGGTGAACGATTTCGCCTTCAACACTTCTCTTCCGCGCTCAATGAGCGGATTAGAAACCCACGCTTTCTGGTTGAGAAGATCAACCGTCTGAACCTGCTTGAGCGCGGCTCCCAAGGAAGTGCCTGGCTTCTTTAACGCCAGACGTACGGCTTCCGAGAAAGCTCCGACGATGTATTCGTCCCTGAACGGCCAATCGAAGGGCGGACCACCTTCGAACGGACTTGGAATCCAGATCTGGTGGATACTCGTGCCGCGAACATTATCGACAACCAGGGCGTTGTGACTGTTCACATGCGCTTTCTTGAGCTTTGCAGCTTCCTGCCCTCTGCCGTTCCTCGCAGTGCGGTCCACTTGAACATTCGCCGCCCGCTCACCAAGCGGACGCACGGGTTTGATCACATCGCTTCGGCTGCTGAACGGGTCCAAATTGAATCGAATTTCTCCGCTCGGAATCAGCCTGCCTTGAATGCGCTGAAATAGCGGCTCATTTTTTCCAGGAACCCGAATCGCTTTCAGGATGGCCCGATTTCGATCATTGTTCCCCGCGCTAAAGAAGTGGATCTGGATTCCCTTTTTTTCCAAATACATCAAGCTTTCGACCATGCCCGGAAGGATTTCGTAATTCTGGACCTTTCCGTCTTCCCGGATCGTGACGACTTGGCGACCGCTCCTCCTGAGATATCGCGCTTCCTCGGAACTCCTGATGGCCCGTGCAAAGGTTTCGTCCATATCGAAGGCGACCACCACAGAATCGCCATTCACACCGACGATCTTGCCGTTAGTGATGCGGATCCCGAAGCTGGAATCAGGGACAATCTTCCCGAAGGCATTGATGACGCAACTTGCGTTCGCGAAGCTGGCAGTCGCCAGGATTCCGGCACCGGATAGGACAAAAAGGCGGAACAGCAGGACTCCGATTTTCATCGACTTATCCTCACTGTTTTGATGTTCACGAATTCTCGAATTCCAAAATGGCTCAATTCGCGGCCATGGCCCGATTTTTTAATGCCGCCGAATGGGAGTCGCGGGTCAGAGGCGACCATTCCATTCACAAAACAAAGCCCCGCCTCGATCTCGTCAATGAATCGGTCCTGTTCCGCCGGATCCCCGCTCCAAAGACTCGCGCCAAGACCGTACTGCGTCGAATTGGCTATCCGAAGCGCATCATCGAGATCCCGTGCCCGAAAAAGCAGTGCGACGGGTCCGAATACTTCCTCATCATAGGCCGGCATTCCCGGGCGAAGATCGGCGAGAACGGTCGGTTCATAAAAGTAACCACTTCGATCGAGCCTTTTGCCGCCCGTGAGAAGTCGCGCGCCCATCCGGACCGAATCCGCGACCTGGCGTTCAATCGTTTCCAAGACCTGCCGCATCGCAAGTGGCCCGACATGGACATTACGGTCGAGCGGATCCCCGACTTTAAGCTCCCCGATCGCGCGAACAAACCGGTTTTCAAACGAATCCGCGAGTGACTCCGCGACGATGAAGCGCTTCGCGGCAATGCAGGATTGGCCGTTATTGATCATGCGCGCCTTAACGGCCACCTCAACCGCACGCTCAAGATTCGCGCTCGGCATCACGATAAAAGGGTCGCTCCCTCCGAGCTCCAAAACCGTTTTCTTGAGCTTTGCCGCGGCCCGGGAACCGAAAATCGCCCCGGTTTCGTCGCTCCCCGTGAGCGTCGCCGCGGCGACGCGAGGATCATCCAGAAGCTCGTCAGCCTGGTGCCCGGTGATAAGGAGCGTCTGAAACACTCCGTCCGGAACACCTGCCCGCCTGAAAATTTCCTCGATTGCGAGCGCGCATTGCGGAACATTCGAGGCGTGCTTCAGAAGGCAAACATTCCCCGCCATGAGGGCGGGAGCGGCAAATCGGAAAACCTGCCAGAACGGAAAATTCCACGGCATCACCGCGAGAATGATTCCGAGAGGCTGAAATTTGACGTAACTTTGGTCCGCTTCGGTCGGAATGGTTTCACTTTCCAGGAATTTTTCGGCGTGCTCGGCATAGTAACGGCACGTGAGCGCGCACTTTTCGACTTCATCTTCAGCGGCTTGAATCGGCTTTCCCATCTCGAGCGTCATCAGCCGGGCCCAATGTGCACGCTCACCACTGAGTGCCTCCGCCGCGCGCTTCAGCGCGACTCTTCGCTGGTCGAATGAACTCCTACGGTAGGTTTTGAAGGCCTGAGAGGCTTTTTGGAGCTTTTCCTCGATCTGAGGACGTTCGAGTCCGGTCAATTCGCCAAATTCGCGAATCTTCTCTCCAGTTGCTGGATTAACGCTCTGAATAGGCATCGCGGCTTCTCTCCCGAAGGAAGAAGAGCATGCAATCCCTGGTCTCAGTCACACTGAACGAGCAGAATGCCCTTCGTGGCGAAAGCAGGCG